>Ga0172380_10000022_pt1 | contig 356405 bp, 321 predicted proteins | sample Leawe162metaG_FD_119747 | JGI IMG/M metagenome (GOLD analysis project Ga0172380, IMG submission 119747) | Leachate microbial communities from a municipal landfill in Southern Ontario, Canada - Leachate well 162 metaG | ecosystem: Engineered > Solid waste > Landfill > Unclassified | place... | reverse complement strand
GTCAAAAATCAAACGTAAAAAAGGTGGTTCACTTTGGAGCGGAATACTATGTTCAATTTGCTCCGGAATAGGTGGTTCACTTTACTGCGGAATGGGTGGCTCACTTTCAGCGGAATTTCCAGTCTAGTAGGAGAATTGAAAATTTGAGTATTGGTTGAAATTTTTTTAGAAATTCAGATACATCTGCAAATACTTCATCTGTTTCCTGGCCTGCTTGTGGAGAAATAGGAATCCAACCGAATTGTATATGCCATAGAAGGAGATTCAACGCACAAGTAGTTGATAGATGGCTCGATATTTCAAGCGATTAACATTGCAGAATCAACAATAAAATTCACTGGAAAAACTGTTGGTGAATTAGGGTCCTAGCCAATCTCCAATGACTAATGGATTTAATATCAGATAATCTGGTTGATGAAATTCATTTGTTCCGTTTATACTATTCAAATAAAAACTGGCCTATAGAACAAACTTTTTTGAATCAGATGATTGGAATGGACGGAAAAATATTTGCTAAAAAAACTGAATCAGAATCATGCAATCAAGTGCATATTTCAAATTTGAATGCTGGACTTTATTTTGCAGAAGTAAACAACAAAATAGGGCAATTAACTCGAGTGAAATTTATAAAAGAATAATCAGCTCTTATTCAAAAATAACGGTTCCCCAAAGTGACGGGTTTTGATGAAATCCTTCACTTCCTGAACTGTTCCAACGAAGTTGCTCCATTCTTTTATTCGATTCGTCACCGAGATCTATCGCAATTTCAAACCCTAAATTCATTCCAGGTGCTAACTCTTTTTTCATCAAATCTTTGATGGCAATACCAATTTCAACCGTATAACCTGTTTCAGTGGGATTCATGGCAAATTTTGCTTTATCGAAAGGTTTGTCTTCGGAGAAGTTCCAAAGGTAGGGAAGAGGACCACAATTGATTCCGATGTGATAATCGCTCAGCAAAAAAAGTTTGCGCTTCGGATTTGCATTCGGATTGGTTGCAAACGCAATTTCGATCGCATCGCCATTCCAGAGATCACCATTTTTCTTATTATTTAAATTGGGTGTGGTGTCTTCTACGCGAACGGCAACAAACAATGAATCCGGTGTGTATTGAATCGAAAACTCACTACCATCACCAATTTTTGTGAAGGTTGAATTTTTCCAATCGTCCAATTTCCCATCTAACTTAGGTCTTGAATTCTGAACTGGTGTAGCGGTAGTTTCTTCTTTCAATTTCCCGGTAAAAGGTACGATGCGAATGGCATTGATTTCTACCTCATCTTGGGCGAACAATTGAATAATCAATTGCTTGATGTTGCTAGGGTCACAATCAAAATCAACGAAGGGAAAAAGGGCCAATGGAATTTGAATTTTGGTCCAATCTTTTGAAATGACTCCATTGGGAATAAAATTTTTCGAAAATCCTGTCCAGGCTTGCCCACCGGCATAATCTTCAAAACCAAGCGCCCAAGGCAGGTTGCCAATGTTTTTCCCTTTTGATCGAACCTCAATTTCGATAGAGGCAACATGTATAATTTGTCCCATATCCTTGGAACTCCAAAAATCCCAACCAAAACCGACTCCAACCCAGTCGCAACCTTCTTGGTCTTTGTTCCATTTCACATCTAAAAAGGCATTGTCGGCTTCTTCTTTCAAGGCAATTGTAACACAAGTCGAATTTTTGGATGTCCAAACTTCATCCGAAAATGTATTGTCAAAAATGGTCAATTGGGTAAAACCGTTGATGTTTGCCATTTCGTTCAGGTCATACGAATCGTACAATCCCATTCGCTTGAAAACACGATTTTCATTGACTTGAATTTCATTCAAATTCTGAATGCGCAAGGAATCTTGTCCAAAACAATTCCCGATCGCAATGAATGACAATAATAGTGTGAAACGATAACCTATTCTCATGGATTCAACGGTGCATTTTCAGTAAATAGGATGTAATCAACTTTCGTTTTCGCATTCCCGGTAACAGGATTGGCTAAGTCTAACATGTTGATTTGTTGAATTTTATCAGGATTGTGTTGTCCGTTTCCATTGGGTGACGAAGGTGATCCGTTGACCAAACAAGGAATGTCGCTATACTTTACAGAAACCATTTTCCAACCTGCCCAATTCACGGGTATCTGAAGGGAATACATGTCTTCGCTAGCATTGCTGAATCCTCCGTTGGCATCTTCATCTTCTTGGAATTGAAATAGAAGTATGGTATTTACCAAACCAGGTTCACCGTAAATCATTAAGTTAAAATATACGTTATCCGGGTTCGCATTCAATGGATATTGAGGTGCTCCGTAGGCACTTGCTGGAAAATAGAGGTAGCCAATCAAATAATCCCAATCAACGGTTCCCGCCATGTTGTAATAGGAATTTCCTTGCGCTGCTGAAGAATCTGTCTTGATTTGGAAATCCATATCCGCTCCGGATTGAATAAAAGAACTCCAACCTGGATTTAAACCACTTTCAAAATCTGCCACTAAAAATCCAGGATTTAGTTTGGCATGAATTATTTTAATTGTGGTTTCCAACGTGTCAGATTCTCCTGAAAAACTAATTTTCACATCACAAATTTCTTCTTTGAAAATTGGTAAATCGGTTGTGTTGCCTGACCATGTGGCAACGCTCGCGTCGATCGTTGAACTTGTGCCTTCGATTCGTTTCACGGCACCTGAAGATTGACCTTTGATTGTAATTTCCCAATCGGTTATTTTGGATAATTCAGCTGTAAATACAACGGTTTGACCAATAGAAAAATCCACTGAATCCACATTTGTAGCTAGCGGGGTTATCACAGAGAATGCCCCGTAGACATCGTTTAATCCCGGACCATCAAATTTATCTGCTTCCTTTTTTCTGCAAGAGAAAAGAACCGGAATAGCAATTAAAAGATAGAGAATTGACTTTTTCATAACTTAAAATTTCATGTTGTAAATAATCATGAACTGGTTCAATTTGTATGGATTGAATCCATTGCCGTTGTTCCAATTCGTTTCATAAAAAGCAGAAAGGTAAATTTCCGGTGAAAACTGGAATTTCAAACCACCTGCATAATAATTTTCAAATCGATTGGTATTGTAAACGCTGAAATTGATGATTTCATCTTTGGTATTCCGAACCGGTAGCAAATCATTCCCTTTGCTTTCAAAATGATAAACGTTTGCCAAGAGATAAAGTTTGTCAACGATTTCAAATTGACCGCCTAAACTCAAAGCTCCAGCGGTAAGTGAAACTTGTTCAAATTCTATCTGACTTTCTCTTTTTGTGAGCTGATAGGATCCACCGATTTCAATCGATAAATCCCGTTTCATAGCAAAGGTTTTACCCAAATCAATTTTCACATCCGATTTCAAGTAATTGAATTTTTTCAAGTTCAATGTACCTTGACCGCGCACCTCACTCAAATTGTAATAGGAAACATTCGCCGTTAATTTTTCAGCAGAATCGGCATAATGCAATGTTGAATAAACTCCTTTTCGATTGAAAGTAGCCGTTCCATAAGGTAAAGCATTGTTTACCGATGGATCATAGGTCATAATCCCCGTTGAAATAGAAGAGGCGTAGAGAAGAGGATCATTGTATAAATCGTACATAGAAATACCTCTTTGAATTTGATTGTTGGTGTAACGGTCAAAGAAATTATTGGATTGTGAGTAATTAATGCGTTTGGATTGAGCTCCAGCACTTCTGAAATCAGCGCCATTGTTCATATAGCCAGCTGCGACTTCAAGATTCAATTTTTTTAATTTCACGTACAACTGTGTATTGGCGAAAAAGTCTTCCAATTGGCTCGTATCTAAAGCATAACCTGCCTTGGAAATACCACTTTCGCCTTTTACCCCAATTTTCCATTTTTCTTGGTCTAGTTTCAGGTCATAGGTAATGGAACTCACGCTATTCTTGTAGGCATTTTCGCTAGACGCTGTTCCTTTTAAATCAAAAACACTTACCTGATTTAGACCAAAAGTTAGGTATTTACTTTGGTGAACAATCATATTTCCTCCGCCATAAAAACGCTCGAAGATGTTCGTTAAATTCGATGGATTCAATCGAGTAATAAAGCCGTTAAATTTGATGTCTTTCACCACTTTTGGAAAATTCAGACCAAAATCAATCGCAGCACCTTGTTGACGCCAGGTATTGTTTTTAGAATAAAAAGATTCATAATTCAAGATATCTTCTTTCATTTTCAATACACCGGTTCCGGCCAAAAGCATGTCGGCATTGTGGTTGTAAAATGTGTAAGGTGTCATCTTGTAATCGATATTTCCGAATTGGTATCGCAAAACGTTTCCCGCCACACCCCGAACATACAATTGGCGCACGTCAAAGGCTACATTGCTGCCCCAAAAGCCACCCAAACTGTTTTTGATACGGATCATTCCCAAAATTTCCGTCGAAGCATTCGGATTGATTTTAAAGCCCAAATCGATTAGAGCATAACCGCCAGCAGATTTTCTCGAAGTTACCGTATCTTCTTCCTGTTGAGTTTCAAAACCGCTGTTGGATAAAATGGAACGAGCGCTCCCTACAAATTGTACTTTTTTTCCAGCTTGTGAAAAAATAGCCATGGGCGCAAAGGCGAAAATGAGTATGAATATTCCTTTCATATTTAAAAATATATTTTTAATTCAACGGTCGTTTCGTGACCTCTGTAATGATCCAATGAAAAATTTGCGTCTTTGTATGTCATCCAACGCTGACGAACATACAATCCAACATTTTTAGAAAGAACGTAGTCAATTCCAATGGAATAACTGGTTCCAACTTGATTTCGAGCAGATTGAGATACTACATCTAACGTTGTATGTTCATTTGCTATGATGCGATCCCAACCGAAGTAATTGGATATGACCATTTTTGAAGTCAGTGGATAGTAGAATTCTAGTTGGTTGTTGTAACTCTGTAAATAGGCTGCTTTCGAATAGTTGGGTAGAATTGAAAAATCTCTCTGAACGGAATGGAATCCAGCCAAATAGAATACATACAAGTCTTTTTTGAAAAGCTTCATTTTACCTTTGTAACTGACTTCGATGGAATTGAAACCTTTTGCCGAAATGGAGTCCGTAATTTGAACTGTTTCATAGACACCTCGGTAAATTTTATTCAAATTTTGATAAGGTCCAACATTCGATGGGAATCCCCAACGCCAGAACCGAGATAGAGCCAAATTGTTGGCTGGATGACCGTACGTGATTTTATCCGACAATCCAATAATTTCGCTGGCCACACTGTATCCAATCGTTAGTTTTTGTTTTTTGATGTGTAAATCCGTGTTGAGAATAATTCCTTTTCGATTGTTTGTCATTTGGCCAATGTTGACCAAAGAACTAGCAAAAGGAATAAGAGGAGTTTGACTTCCCGGATCCGCCGCATTTGCCGAGTTTACCGAAAATTCGCTGATGGAAGAATTCCAAAAAATACCGTTGTTGTTAATCACGTATGGACTGATTTGGAAATAGCGAACTTCAATTGGGAAGTGCGTTAATTCTTCGGAAAATTGAACTCTTAAATCGATGGCTTCTCCCAATTTCCCTTTCAAACTAGGTGCATGATAACTACCTGCGCCCAGTTCACCCACCAAGGTGATTTCGTTTATTTTCAATTTAAATTCTGATGTGATTAGGTCGTAACCAATCACTTCTCGTGCTAAACTATCGTCATAGGTTTTGTTGGAGATTCCATTGATACTTACAAAGCTCTGACCGAAATCTTTTCTGATTTTTCCGCCCATCATACTGTTGGGTTTCGGCAATGAACCTCCGTTGTATTGCGATTTTCCGTACATGTAGGCAAATGAAAATCCTTTTGGTAGTTTGTTTCCATCAAAAATAAATCCTTGAAATGCTTGCTGTCCCCAACGAACATCTTGACTTAACGCTCCTTTTTCGTAGAATTGGTGGTATCGATCTTGCACATCTTTTGTATTGGGATCCCACGGATTTCTTTCAAAAAGGCTGTAACGGTTGTAACCGGTATTGGTCGCAAACGTGAATGGACTCAAGGAATACCAATGAATTCCGCCGGTATGAACGGAGAAATTTCCATATTTGGTGGAATGGCTTCCGTTTAAGTTAACTCCCAAATTCAAACCTTTTGCATAATCCGTTGTGCTACCCGAAAGTGGTGTCCACAAAAAGAGGTCGGTGCTAAAGGAAGTGGTCGCAGAAGGGCGCGCTCCAATGGTCATATACAACTGAGGAATGTTGCTGTCATCCCCTAAAAACAATCGATTTTTAACTGTCCCAAATTCAGGATATTGTTCTTTCATCACTGTGTAATTACCAATAAATCGGTAATAGCCAGAAACGGACAGATTGCTCAATCCGTTCTTCATGTTTTTCGGAAAAGAACCGGAATTGAATAAATCCAATGTGCTACTATCTTTATGTTGCGCACTTACACTCGAAACAATCAAAGCAAAGGCGGCAAAGAGAAGGATATGTCTATTATTTTTCTTCAAACGACTTAAGATCTTGAGGGGTGAATATTATTTTCTTGGAATTTCCATCGGCATCCAAATTTTCTTGAACGTAAAAAGGAATGTTCATGTACGCTATTTTTTCTCCATCCGAAACCGTCACAAAAAGACGATAACGACCTTCTGTATTGGGGGCTTTGACTTTTACCGTAGCTTGATTCCGATTTTTCAATTTTCCTGAAATGGCCGTGGGTTTGTCTTCTCGATCTCCTCCGGTTTTCAAATCGGTACTTTCAGGATACAATTCCCACGTATAACTCAACTTGTCCTTGTTCAAATCGATTGAAAAAACTTGACAAAGCATGGATTGACCCGATGTTAAAATTAAATTCCGCGGATAATTTCTGACTCCTTCCACGAGAACAGAATCGATAGAAGGGGAGCGGTTGACTGGGTATTTCCCCGACCAATCATACTCAAGCGCGTCAATTGCTTCCGTTGGTCTTCCTTCTTCGTCAAATACGCCGTACCAAGTACTGGTATATTCTTGCTTTTGTCCCCAAAGGAACGCAAATGAACCAATACATTGTTTTCTTTCTCCCCAAATATAATCTTGGTAACGTGTTTTGTACGTCAATGCTTTTTCCGTACTGGTTTGTTCGATAGAAGAGCCCCAGCGTGTTTTTGGTGATTCCCAATGACCGTTTGGTCCCCATTCGGTAATCATGTACGGACCATTGAAATTACCATCCTTTAGAACCTTTTTTACATTTTCAATATCTCCATAGGTGTTGATACCATAAATATCAATTGCTGTCATGGTTTCGTTGATGAATTTCACTTTACTCGGACTTGTACCTGCTGTAACCGTCGAGGTTGGGTGATTAGGGTCCAATTCTTTCACCATTTTGGCGATATCGTTGACGGCGCTCCAAACCTTGGTATTGCTATAATCTAGTTCATATTCATTTCCAACTCCCCAAAGTAAGAGCGCAGGGTGATTTTTGTATTTTTCCACCGCTACTCGGAAATTGTTCAATTGATTTTTAATTTTTTCTTCGTCATTGTAATCGAAGCCGTGACGCTCGTGTTGAACCCACATTCCGAGCATCACTTTTAATCCTTTGGCTTGTGCGGCGTCCAAAACTTCTTGCGCATTTTCAAGTCCCCAAGTTCGAATGGTATTTGCACCTGATTCTACAACTTTGTCCAAATGTGTTTCACCACCCGCACCTTTGATGTAAAATGGTTTGCCATCAACTAATAATTCCCATTGGTCATTTATTTTTTGCACCGTAACTTTAGATGTTTGGCCAAAGTAATTACCGTTCATTAGCGACATAAAAGCCAAGAAAAGTAAGATGATTTGTTTTTCCATTTGCAGCTAATAAAAAGTTCAATTATGGTGCAAAATACGAACTTATTGTATTTTGTACAATATTTGTTAATAATAATTCTATTAATAAAACCACAAAGTGCTTAATATGTTCACAATGAGGTTAAAAAAAAGATTCGAGATGATTTATAGGAAGAAAGGTGGTTTTTGAAAGCGCAATTTGGCATCTTGGAACAATGATGATTTGGCGTTCATTTGAAAAGAGAAGGATTTGTAGGCAGCAACCGGTGTCCAGTTGAAACTTAATTGCCAGCAATGCATATTGCGCACCAAGTTCATTTGAACGTAGGTGACTTTCGCTGTTTTAAAATCAAAAGAGGAGCTACCCGCCAATTTCCATCTTTTTGTGAAACTAATGTCGCCATCTAAGCGAATGGTTTGAACCAAGCTAGACTTATCGCGATTTACACTTGTTTTGTTTTGGTTGATGTTCCAAGAAACGTTGTGCGAAATCGTTGCTTTCCATGGAATATCAAAAGTGATCATTTGTTCAGGATGCAAAATGAAATATTGGTAATCTGCATTCCAGTTGTCTTCCATTTTTTGCTTCGTATCTTGAATTTTGTTCAAGCTTTCTTTTGGAGCCAAGGTCAATCCTGTAGAAAAGGTGGAAGAAAGAAAACGTCCCAATTTTGAACGGGAATCGATGGCGAAATCTTTTGTTTTAGCTCCGGTGGAATCGTTCCAATTGTAAGCACTGTATACGCCACTGGCCTGAAAATTTAAAAATTTGAACGGACTAATTCTCAAATTCCAATTGAAATCAGAAAGCTTCATCGAGTCTTTGAGTAAATCGTAATTTCCTGAAATACTCAAGTTGTCGATTATTTTTATTTTCCGGAATCCGGTAACGGTGTCTTTGTCTGATTGGCGTTTCAATTCAAACGTGTTGTTCATAGCAAAAGTGATCAAAGATTGGTCATTTGTAGCCCCGCTGGAATAAACACTTTGTTCAAATTGGGAATAGGAGAGAGGTTTGATTTGGTTGATTACATTCAATGTCCTTGTTGAATTCAAATTTGGGATATAACTGTATCCAATGGTTGGTGTCATCACATGACGCAAAAGAGATTTACGTTTACCAGCGAATTTGTAATAGGAATACAAAACGGTCGTTGCGTTTACTTTTACATCAAAAAATTGTGCCATACCCGTAATTTTTTGAAGATCATTTCGAATGGAGTATTGCATGACTCCAGTGGTATCCGTTGAGTCATTGAATTTTTCAACGGTTTGAAAATTAATATCATTCCGGTAGGTAATGGAAGGATTAATTTTTAATGTGTTTTTAAACAGACCTACCGTTGTTTTGGCCGTGGCTCTTTGCGAAACCCCATTTTTATAGGCTTGACCAATTCTCGTAAAATCTGCTTGCTTCATTAAACTGTCAGCAAATGAGGATTGATTTTTACCCTCCATATCATATGTAACACCAAATCGAGCAATGATTTGTCGCCATCCTTGGGTTCCATTTACCAGTTTTTTGAGCGGAAAAATTTGCGTCATGTTGAAATTGACTGTTGGACTATTCAACTCTATCGACTTGTTTACCGAACTTTGCCGGGCTGTAATTTTAATTCCTGTTCGGATAGGTAAATTGGCAAAAGTCTTGTCGAGTGCAATATCCGAATTGAAAGTATTGTTTAGATAATTGTTGTTGTTTGGATCTAAATTGATCTGTGGATTGTTGATGGATTGAAAATTTACATTCGAGCGAAATTGTAAATTCGGATTCGATTTTGAATCTTTTTGATGCGACCAAATGATTTTGACATTCGTTTTTGATGTATTGGAAGGAAAACCATTCAAATAACGCTCATACCCTAGGTTGAAATTTCCTTTGAACTTGTATTTTACATAATAATCAGTTGAATTCGAAAAGCCATATGAGCCGCGCGAATACAAACTTCCATACACAGTTGTTTGAATTTTATCATTTATAGGGATGAAATATCCCAATTGACTAAAACCAAAACCGTAAGCCGAACTTGGGATTACTTGAGGGAAAATAAAACCGGTTAGTTTGTCTTTTTGCTGAGGCAAAATAATGAACGGCAAGGCGAGGAATGTTGGAACACCCTTGATCCATAAATTCATCGGACCTGAAACGATTCGTTTGTCGGGTATTAAAATCGCTTTTGACAGTTGAAAATGGAAATGAGGATCTTCTAAGTCACAGGTTGTAAATCGACCTTTCAAAAAATGGATTTCTTCGTTGGCTTGTCGTTTGGCAACACCCATGTACAGGTAATTTTCTTCCTGCTGGGTCATCATTTCTTGAATGTAACCTTTCTCCGTATTGAAATTATAACGAATACTGGAAGCTGTCATGTGTTCTGCTCCGTCGTCAAATTCAGGTTTACCAAGCTTATTCCCAAGGGAGTCAATTAAATAAGTCGCCAATACTTCGTTCTTTTCCAAGTCAATTTGAATGTAGCCTGCAGTCATGGAAACATCGCCATAAGCCACCTTTGCATTGCTATATAAATGAACCTTCTTGTTTTTTAGGTCGGTAAAGATTGAATCGGCAGAAGAGTACTTGCCAATATCTTCCATCGAAAAATCATTGACATAAATCGTGTCCTTCGCAAGTATTTCTTGGGAGTTCGCGCAGTAGCTTCGTGACATTATTAACATCATCACGAAGAAAACTAGTTTTATGGAATGCTTTTTGGTTACCAATCAGTTGTAAATTTGCACGAATGTTGCTTTAAAACGTTTGCAAAGCTAAAAAATTAGATTGCTCAAAATAAAAAAAATGAAATCAAATAAACTCCAAACCTTCGTACTGCTTGTTTTTGTTGCCATTTTTGCTGTCAATTTTCATGCCCAAACGGGAAATTCCGCTCTTTCCGCTATAAAAACAGTTGTCATTGACCCTGGACATGGAGGCAAAGATCCTGGATGTTTGGGTTCCAGTACCCAGGAAAAAATTGTTTGTTTAGCCATGGCTTTGAAATTGGGCGATATGATCAAAAAGAACTATCCCGACATCAAAGTGATTTACACGCGCGACAAAGATGTATTTGTAGAATTAGATGATCGGGCAAAAATCGCCAACAAAAGCAACGCGGATTTATTCATTTGTATCCATGCCAATGCGGCAAGTGCCACTGCTGAGGGAACAGAGACTTTTGTTTTAGGATTGCACCGAACCGAATCGCAACAAAAAATTGCAGAGCGAGAAAATAGTGCCATCTATTTGGAAGACGATAAAGGAGAAAAATACAAAGATTTCGATCTTTCGCCAGATGCTATCATTGCTCGTCAAATTCAACTTTCCGTCTTTTTAGATCAATCCATTTCATTTGCTACCAAGTTGCAGACAGAGTTTGGGAAAATTGGTCGCTATGATCGCGGTGTGAAACAAGCTGGATTCATTGTTTTGTACAAAACAACTATGCCAAGTGTTTTGATTGAAACAGGTTTTTTAACCAATCCAAAAGACCAAAAATTTTTAATGGCTGATGAAACGCAAAACATGATGTCAAATAGTATGTTTGCAGCTTTCGAGAAATACAAAAATGAATTGGAGGGAATTGTTGTCTTGCCGAATTCCCAAAACGGAAAAACGGAAAAAAATAACAATCAGAAAGTTTATTCAGAAAACAAGGATAAGGTAGAATTCAAAGTTCAAATTGAAACTTCTGAAAAACCCATTTCGTTAACAGATACCCGATTCCTAGGCTTAGAAATGGAAGAATACAAACAAGATAACTTGTTTAAATACACAACGGGCAAATTTGTGAACGATGCTAAATCAGCAAATGTGTATAAAAATGAACTCCGAAATAAAGGTTTTCAACATGCTTTTGTTGTAGCGTTTCTTAATGGAGAGCGCATTAATTTGGAAAAAGCACTTAAATTAGCAGAAAAATAACGTTTTGAAGATTTCTAAAGAGGTAAAAACAGGCGTAATTGCTTTATTCGCTATCGGTTTATTGGTGACCGGTGTAAATTTCTTAAAAGGCAACAGTTTTTTTGGTGGAGACGATGTGTACTTCGCTTATTTCCCGAACTCAGGTCAATTGGCTCCCGCTAGTTCTGTTACGCTAAACGGTGTAGGGATAGGGAAGGTACTATCAGTCGAATATGTGGCGACGGGCAAAGAAGATGAAAAAGTAAAGGTTTCATTCAATATTCAGAACAGAGATGTGAAGATCCCCAAAGGTTCTATTGTTCAAATTGGATCCTTGGATTTGTTCAACAAAGGGATGATATTGAATTTAAATTCCGATCTTTCAAAAGGATACTACAAGCCAGGAGATAAAATCAAAGGTGAAGTTGCTGTAGATATGGTTTCGCAGGCCAAAGCCTATGCAGACCCAATTTCTCAAAAGTTGCAAACCATGATGGGATCCATTGATAAGGTAGTTCAATCGGTTTCTTCTATGTTAGATACAAACGGAACGGCAGCGCTGGAAGGGGGATTGTCAGAACTGAAATTAGCTATCAAACGATTTGGGAATGTAGCTTACGAAGCGGAATCACTCTTGTCCAGCGAGAAATTAAAATTGGGTAGAATTCTTTCCAACGTTGAAAGTATTACGGAGAATTTGCATTTGAGTAATGCGAAAGTTACGGCTATTTTAGGCAATGCTGAAAAAATAACAGGTGATTTGGTAACGGCCGACTTTAAAGCCGTAATCGGTGATGCGAAGGCTACTTTGCAAAGTATTAATACCTTGATCGCGAATGCAAACAAAGGGCAAGGGACTTTGGGCAAATTGATTGCAGATGAAAAATTGTACGATGAATTGGTTCTGACCAACAAATCTCTTCAAAATTTAGTGAATGATTTGAATCTTCATCCTGAGAGATATATTCATTTTTCAGTGCTAGGAGCAAAAACGAAAGGGGTTTCTCTTACGAGTGCTGAGGAGGCGAAATTGCGAAAAATACTGGATACCATTCCGAATTAAAACTCATATTTTATGATAGCTCATCTACTTTTTGTCCTTCTTACATTGGTTGGATTTGGATTTTTCTTTTGGAACATTGGAAAGATTCGAAGTAATATTTTGCTGGGTCGTGATGTGAACCGAAAAGACCGTCCAGTAGATCGTTGGAAAACCATGGCTTTGGTGGCTTTGGGTCAAAAGAAAATGTTCAAACGACCAATTCCTGCCCTACTTCACCTGATGTTGTATGTCGCCTTTGTGATTACACAAATTGAATTGTTGGAAATCATTGTTGACGGAGTTTCTGGTCACCATCGTTTCTTTAGAGAAGGTTTGGGTGGTTTTTATACATTCATGATCAGTTTCATTGAAATTTTAACGCTTCTTGCCTTGATCGGAACGGCAGCCTTCTTGTGGAGACGAAATGTTTCTAAGGTAAAGCGTTTGAATATGCCTGAAATGAAAGGCTGGCCAAAAAATGATGGAAATTTGATTCTCATCATGGAAACAATCTTGGTATTTTGCATTTTCACGATGAACGGGGCCGATGAAGCTTTGTACAATATGGGCGCTTCACATGCAGCGAATTTAGGTGATCAAACTTTTTCTTTCGCTTTGAGTAGTCAATTCGGTCCGGCAATTTTTGGTGGATTGGACGAGTCTACTTTGCACATTTTGGAACGAGTAGGTTGGTGGGGTCATATTTTAATGGTTTTTGCCTTTTTGAATTACTTACCTTACTCAAAACATTTCCATATTCTTTTGGCTTTCCCCAATACTTACTATTCCAATTTGGAAGCTAAAGGACGATTGACCAACATGGAATCCGTTACCAATGAAGTGAAGTTAATGATGGACCCCAATGCAGATCCCTATGCAGCTCCTGCTGAACCAACTGATCCGCAGCGTTTTGGAGTCAAAGATGTGACGGATTTAACTTGGAAAAACTTATTGGATGCTTATACGTGCACAGAATGTGGACGTTGCACTTCCTCTTGTCCAGCCAACCAAACGGGTAAATTGCTGTCGCCTCGAAAAATCATGATGTCCACAAGAGATCGTTTGACAGAAATCGGTGATTTGAAACGCAAAAATGGCAAGGATTTCGAAGACGGTAAAAGTTTGTTGTTCGATTACATTACGGAAGAAGAAATTTGGGCTTGCACAAGTTGCAATGCTTGTGTCGAGGAATGTCCAGTAAATATTGATCCTTTGTCTATTATTATTGATTTACGACGTTTCTTGGTGATGGAAGAATCCAAAGTACCGAGTGAATTGGCGGGTATGTTGACGAATATTGAAAACAACGGTGCACCTTGGCAATTTGCGCAAGCGAACCGATTAAATTGGAAAGATGAAGCTTGAAGATAAAATCGTAAATGGTGAGAAAATTTCACCCGTTTTGCCAGTAGGTGTCAAGAATTATTTGATTGACATTGATGGAACGATTTGCGACGATATTCCCAACGAAGAACCCGAAAGAATGGCAACAGCGAAGGTTTTCCCGGATGCTTTGGAAATATTAAACAAATGGTATGACGAGGGTCATATTATTACTTTTTTCACTTCTCGTTTGGAAGAACACAGAGAGGTAACTGAAAAATGGTTGAACGCTCATGGTTTTAAATTTCATGGCATGGTCATGAATAAGCCGCGTGGCGGGAATTACCATTGGGTTGACAATCACATTGTTCGGGCGACAAGATACGACGGACAATTCACGGATTTAGTTGAGGTGAATACTACAATTGAAGTTTTTAAAAAATAAGATATCATGAGCGAATTGAAGGTACCTACAATGGCTGAAATGTTGGCTGAGGGCAAATCACCAGACATTTTGTTTTGGGTAGGTTGCGCTGGCAGTTTTGACGATAGAGCAAAAAAAATCACGAAAGCTATCGTTAAAATATTAAACCATTGCAATGTTTCGTTTGCAGTTTTGGGAACAGAAGAAAGTTGTAGCGGTGACCCTGCAAAAAGAGCTGGAAATGAGTTCACTTTCCAAATGCAAGCGATGATGAACATTCAAGTTTTGAATGGCTACGAAGTAAAACGAATTGTTACGGGGTGTCCGCATTGCTTCAATACCTTGAAAAATGAATACCCGGAATTGGGTGGAAATTATGAAGTCATTCACCATACTCAATTGATTCAGGACTTGATCAATACGGGTAAATTGGCTTTGGAAAATGGTGCAACCTACAAAGGAAAAAAAATTACCTTCCATGACCCTTGTTACTTGGGGAGAGCGAATGATGTGTACGAAGCTCCAAGAACCTTGATTGAAAAACTAGACAGCGAATTGGTGGAAATGAAACGTTGCAAAACAACTGGTTTGTGTTGCGGAGCAGGTGGTGCACAAATGTTCAAAGAAGCTGAAAAAGGCAACAAAGAAATCAATGTGGAGAGAACAGAAGATGCGTTGGAAACCAACGCTGAGATTATCGCAACAGGTTGCCCTTTCTGCAATACCATGATGACGGATGGCGTGAAAAATTTCAACAAAGAAGCAGATATTCAAGTGTTGGATGTTGCTGAATTAATAGCTAAGGCGGCTGATTTGTAATTAAAAACAGAAAAATGTATTTCTCAGACTTTTCAGACCAAGCTAAAATTTGGGTTTACCAAAGTGATCAACCGATTTCAGATTCTATTCGGAATGAAATGAAGTCGAAATTGAAGGATTTTGTAAATGAATGGTCGGCGCACGGAACAAAACTAAAAGCCACTGGAGAATTGGTGGATGATTACAGAATCATTTTGTGCACAGACGGAAATGTGGAAGCGTCCGGTTGTTCTATTGATGCTTCAGTCCGATTTATCAAAGAACTCGGACAAACGTATCATTTGAATTTTTTCAATCGATTGCAAATTTTGGTGGAAAAAAATGGGCAGAAAGAATTGATGCATTTTTCACAGGTACGCGGAAATAAGGAGGTTTTAGTTTACCAACCCGCACCTAAAAATTTGGGCGATTTCAGGAATAATGAAAAAATTTCAACGGAATCCTTTCTGGCTATTTAGATTCTCTTTTACTTTTCTTGGTATCCAGACGAATACCGGCTGTCAAGCGAATATAATAGAAACTTTGTCGGTATTTTAGATCAATAAATTTGATGCTTTTGTTGTCAAATTCTAGATTCAAAAAAACAAAATATTTCGGAACAGAATAGCCGCCAATCAACTTGATATCGTAGCGTGGAGCGAGTCCCAAAAACGACCGTTGATAACTGTTCACATTGTAAAATTTCAATTGTGTGACGGCTCCTAAGCCGAAAAACGCGCAGAATTGCCAATTTTTATAGCGTTCAACATGCGCATAGCCGGGTACTATCCCCAAATCAATGGAAGAAAACACATCAGAAGAGGTTTTACTATTCAACGTGTCTATCAAGTCATCTGGGATAATTGTGCCACCACCATTGCTTATGCCGTGAACGACGAATGTTGGTTTCAAGTAAAAAGTTCCCAAGCGCTTATCGTAATGCCCAGTTTTACCATGAATGGAAGGCATATTAAAGTGCTTGTTAAAAAAATACCATGTGTTGATGGACAAACTGATGGAGTTGGTGTTGGGTCGAATGTCGTTTGGAGTCAGTTTATTCAACGTGTCATTCCATCTATAGGCATTTTTAATGGAATAACCGATGTAGTTTCTTGCATCCACATCAAAGTACCATTTTTTCAGCTGAAAGTTAAAACCAACGTCGAAATAACGTGTGTTTCCATAGTTTTTTTTGGATCGGCTAGTGCCTTTTAATGCAAAACTTAAGCGGAGTGAGAACCATTTGTACGATCCTCCAAATCCCAGTACGGGATTGAAATTGTTTTTATAATGGATAACTCCCAGATTGTCTGCAAACTTATACTTGATTGAAAAAGGAGCAGAGGCATATCCGAAATCGCTGTAAAGAATGAGTTTGTCTTTGAATCGCGTAAAATACACGGTACTGTCATCATATTTAGCTTGACTAAATGACGAAACCAACAGAAAAATACAAAACAAACTATTTTTCAATTCCCTCTAAATCTAAAATAAATGAATACATTTTTGCTATTTCCTTTCTTTCTGCTGTTCTACCAGAGCCACCGCCGTGACCTGCATCCATATTGCAATCCAATAAAAGCGGATGGTTGTCGGTTTTCAAATCACGAATTTTTGCCACGTATTTCAATGGTTCCCAGTACTGTACTTGCGAATCATTGTATCCTGTAGTTATAAAAATCGCTGGATAGCTTGTTTTCCGCAAATTGTCGTACGGCGAATAACTCAACATGTACTGATAATATTGTTCATCATTGGGATTTCCCCATTCCTCGTATTCCCCAACCGTCAATGGAATGGATTCATCCAACATGGTGGTTACCACATCGACAAAAGGCACTTGGCTGACAATACCTTTCCACAAATAAGGCGCCATATTGGTAATGGCTCCCATCAACAATCCACCAGCAGAACCGCCCAAAGCATAGATTTTTTCAGGGTCACACAAGCCATTTCTACCCAAATATTCTGCTGCATTGATGAAATCGGTAAAGGTATTTTTCTTTTTCAAAAATTTACCTTCGTCGTACCAATTTTCTCCCATGTATTTTCCTCCACGAATGTGAACGATGGCAAAAATAAATCCACGGTCCAAAATACTCAAGCGGGTAGCAGAAAATACATCGGGAATCGTATAACCATAGGAACCATAACCGTACAGTAAAATAGGAGCTTTGGATAAGTCGAGTCCTTTTTTGAAAACCATGGAAACAGGTATTTTGGTCCCATCATTTGCCATTGCCCAAACCCGTTTTGTATCGTAGTTTTCTGATTTAAAATTGGGATCAATCAATTTCCGTTGGTGAAACAATTCTTTTTTGCCCGTATTCAAGTTGTAATTGTACAAACTGGGTGGTGTCGTGAAAGAATTGTAACGGAAATGAAAAATCCCGCCTTCGTAATCATCGTTGAAAGCAAATCCCAAGGTATACGTTTCTTCGTCGAAAGAAATATAATCTAACGTGGCTTTATTGATTCCAATCAATTTTATTTTTTGCAAACCATTGGTGCGTTCCTCCACAACAACGTGGTTTTTAAACACCAAAACATTTTCAATTAATACCGATTCATCTACTTCTTGAACCAAAGAGCAAGAGGCTAAATCCTTAGGAGGAACCGGAGAAAACAGTATTTTTCGATTTTTTGCATTTTTATTGGAGGTGATGTAAAACCCCTTTTCATGGTAATCCAACGAATAAATATGTCCGGTTTCACGCGGAAGGAAAACAATAGGTTTGCCAAAAGGTTGGTCAGCATCCAAAATTCGAATTTCAGACGTTAACGAGGAATAGGTGCCAATTTGGATATATTTTCGCGTCATGGATTTGTTGATCATCACGGAGTATTTTTCATCCGTTTCTTCATAAATCAACAAATCTTTCGCCTGCTCTTGTCCTAAAACATGACGCCAAACTTGAAATTCTCTCAATGTTTGGGGGTCTTTTCGCACATAAAATACGGTTTTGTTGTCGTTTGCCCAAACCAGGGATCCATCTGTCTCCTCGATTTTATCATTTAAAAATTTCCCTGTTTTGTTGACCCGAAATTGAATGGTATAATTTCGTCTACCCACAAAATCCTCGCTGATCGCTAACAGGGCATTGTCTGGCGATGGAACCCAATCACCTAAATCATAGAAACTGTTTTTGTGTGCTCGTTTGTTTTCATCGAAGAAAAGGAATTCCTCTTTTCCAATCAATTGATGGATGTAACTGTAATCTTGGCCTATTTTATTCCGTATTTGAAACGTCAAACCATTCATTGTAAAAGGTGCGCTGATCTCATTTGGGTCAATTCGCTGGTCAAATTCTTCTAAAAGAATTTTTTCTAGGGGCAACAAACGACTGAAATAGTTTTTGCAATATTGATTTTCTTCTTCGATATATTTCAATACTTTTTCATCATCTCGCTGATTCATCCAATAATACTCATCTACCCGCTGATGTCCATGTTTCGTAAGTGTTTTTTTTTGTTTGATGGCTTTTGGTACATCGTTTTGAGCAAAAATGGAGGAAATAGACATGAGTACAAAAAATAAAGAAAATGAGTTTAAAAGTAATTTCATTGTTCGAATCGCGGATAAAATTAAGCTATATTCCTATGCAAAGCCAAGTTAAAACTAATTTGATTGTATATAGAAAGACAGAACAGAAATTTTTGAAGTTTAAATTGTTTACATTCAATTGTACCTTACTTTTTTTACTTTTGTTAACTTATAGGATGTGATGAAGAAATTATACAAGTTTTTACTCAATAAACTGCCCAGACCATTATTGATTCGCTTAAGTTATCCATTTAAAATGATGGCGCCGCTGTTGTTCAAAGGAAATAAGGTTGAATGTCCAGTTTGCGGAAAAAGTTACAGCAAATTTTTATCCTACGGTTCGGATGTAGCGCATCGCGAAGGTGTTTTATGCCCAGGAGATTTGACTTTGGAACGACACCGTTTGATGTGGTTGTATTTGCGGGATGAAACGAATTTTTTTACGGAGCAATTAAACGTGTTGCACATTGCCCCGGAGCAATGTTTCATTCATAAGTTCAAAGCGCAGAAGAATTTGAATTATTTAACGGGTGATTTGGTGAGTCCAATTGCCGATATGCATTTTGATTTACATTCCATTCCATTGGAAGACAATCGTTTTGATGTGGTATTTTGCAATCACGTGATGGAGCATGTTGACAATCCAAACACCTGTATGAGTGAATTGTACCGGGTAATGAAGCCAGGTGGATGGGCCATCATGCAAGTTCCACAGGATGTTTCTAGAGCAACTACCTACGAAGATGCTTCCATTACCAGTCCGGAAGAGCGCGAAAAACATTTCTGGCAAAAAGACCACGTGCGTTTATTCGGGTTGGATTACCCTGACTATTTGCGCAGAGCTGGTTTTGAGGTAGAAGAGTACTTGTTGAAAGACAAATTGCCAAAAGAAAAATTTGAACGCTACAGAATTTCGCCAGATGAGATTTTGTATATCGCTCGCAAGAAATAAATGACACGAACAACAAAAGCGGTTGGAGACAATTCTCAAACTGCTTTTTTTATTTTAAAAAAAGTTTATCCTTTCCTTGCCACAATGGAATAAACCATCGGAATTTTATCGTCCAAATGGGCTATTCTATATTTTTTTGGCTCAAATTCAACCGTGTTCTTGAAACAATTGTAAGGGGAATAATCGTATTCTTGGAAGGATACTATTTCGAGTTGATTGTCCAATAAACTACTCATTACTTCGCTTAAACTATGGTTCCACATAATGTATTCTTGAGATATTGCTGCGTTTTTATCTGCGTACGTTCCCGTTTCTGATTCAACGATGGCGCCTTTATTGAAATAGTTATAGCCAATTTGTTCAAAATTATCATCAAACATCCAAACGACAGGATGAAACTCTGCAAACACGAAATGTCCAGCAGGCTTTAAAAAGCGCGAAACAATTTCAGCCCATTTTTGCATATTGGGCAACCAACCAATGGTTCCGTAACTTGTAAATACGATATCAAATTGTTTGTCCAAATGATTCGGTAAATCATAGACATCACAACAAATAAACGTAGCATTTGAATTCGTTTTTAGGCCTATTTCTTTTGCTCGTTCAATGGCTTTGTCGGACAAATCAACACCTGTAACTTCCGCGCCAAGCCTGCTCAACGAAATAGTATCTTGCCCAAAATGACATTGCAAGTGCAAAATGGACTTTCCTTCTACGTTTCCAAGCAACGCCAATTCAATACTGTTTAAAGAGGTTTGGCCATTTAGAAAATTGGGAAGGTCATAAAATGCTGAATCGATATGCGTATCAACTCGGTTGTTCCACGAAAGTTGGTTAACTTTTAAATAATCAGTTTCTTTGCTCATTTTTTGAATTCGATTTCAATTATTGCTTTACAACCTTGTATTGAACAAATTGATTTTCGGAACGCATTTGCAAAAAGTAAACACCTTTCGCTAGATTGTTCGTCGGAATTTCTTCCTGAATATCATTGATAACGATTTCCTTATCCCAATATATTTGACCTAATCCATTGATCAGTTTCATGTTCCATTCACCTTGAACAGAATGGTTCCCCGAAACGTACAGAATATCGTCAACAGGATTAGGGCAAACAGAGAAGCTTCCACTGAGAATGTCTTCCACATAGGCAAATACATCCACAAAAATAGACGTACACAAGCTATCCGTGCCACACGTATCATAAATATTCAAACAAACCTGATAATTTCCAGAACTGGTATAGACGTGAGTAGGATTGTTGATGTTGCTTGTATTACCATCGCCAAAATTCCAACTGATGCTATCTGCAACTGGAGCCGTTGTATTGGTAAAATCAACCGAACCACCAATGCCTACTAGGCTTGTGAAATTTGCATTCGGAATGGTGCAACTCACTGTAAACGTTTGACATAAAGTATCTGAACACCCATTGTCAACAATCAAACAAACCGTATACGTTCCAGGGAAGTCGTAAGAATGATTTGGATTTTGCAAGGTACTCGTATTTCCATCATCAAAATCCCAATTCCAAGAAGTAGGAGAATACGTTGTTTGGTCAGAAAATGAAACATTTAAATTATTGACCAATCCAGCAAATCCAGCAATAGGAAGTGTATCCACAACCACGAAAATTGAATCTTTGCCGATGCAGCAACCCGTTCGAATTGTAGCATAATACCAGCCACCCGTATTCACAGTTAGTATAGGGCTGGTGGTTCCCGTGCTCCAAACAAGCGCTTGCTGTGTACTCGAAACAATAAGAGAGGCGGAACTGCCTTGACAAATATGTACTGTGTCACTGTTTGCAAAAGTTACATTTGCCGAGCATTGAGGTAACGTAAATTCCGATGGTTCAAATTTCAAGCTATCCAAATAAACGAAATTACTCACCGCTGCAACATCATTTGGCACAGTTAATTGTCCGTAGATTACAGGTAATTCCCAGCCTCCAGGCACATCTAGCACGTTTTCAGCCATTTTTGGAAACAGAATATTTCCATTGGTTAAAGGATTGCAACTGGAAAAGTCCTTCATGGTTGTCCATTTGCGGTTCACCACATCGTAAGCCGAACCAAATAAATTGGGTGCATTTGCAAGGGGAAATAAATCCGATCCAGACCAAGTAAAGAAAACTTTTGTTCCGTCATCTGTTCTACTGACTTGAGGTTCCATGTCCATGGATAAGGTATTTGGAGCGATTCCCAGTGTATTTCGCTGTCCAGGAACATCCCCTAAATCAATCGCATTCCACAATCCATTTTCTTGGGTAATATCAAACATGTGGTGTGCTTGAGTAAAATAAATCGAGTAAGAACTTGGATTGCTTCCAATACAAACAAGGGCATGCGGATTTCCCAACACATCAACGGTTAAATCTACGTCAAACGCTACAGTTGGGACATTTCCAGCTGTTAAAATGGAGTTTACACACGAAAATTGAGCAATATTGACTTGGGTTGGTCCAGACCAAGTGATTCCGCCATTTACCGTTTTATAAAAAACTGGATAATAGGTGTAACTGGATGTTCCTTGTGTAATATGAGTAATCATGCAAGCCCAGCCTTTTTGACCGCTTGGATCAAAACCAATGGCAAAATCAGCCATGTGATTGGAACCGTCGTAAGCTGTGCTGAACGGGGGAGTTAAAGAAGTGTTTTCTGACCAAATAACATCATTTGTTCCATTGTTCCATACGCCTTTCAGGATTCGGTAACCCAAATTGACAGCGCCATTGTAAATAACATCCATGGCCCAAAAAGTTCCTGGAACTCCTTTGCACATGGATCGAGGGATATAGGTGCTGGACAACAAAGCTTGATTATAATGTTCTGTATTCCCGGTTCCATCTAATTTCCGAACTCCGGTAACGTGAGATGACCAGCTCACAGATTGAGTTGTCGCAGCGCAATAGGCTAAATACGCATTGTTCGGATTGGTGTTACCAGCTGGATTGTAAATGCCTACATTTGGATAACGAGCACCGTTCAATCCATTGACAGATGCTGGATTAACCGGGCCTATGTTGTTGGTCCAGTTGAGTCCATTGTCGGTGGAAATATCGTAGCGTAAATTTCCTGAATGACCACCAAATGCACCAGCATCATTTCGGTGAATAAAAACAACCGTATTCAAATCGTTGTCTACTGCGATGGCACTACTTTCCGTTATTCCGATAGTATACAAGTTGGAGGCACTTCCAAGCGTATCAATTCCTGTGCAAATTTGAGAAAAACCACTTGTATAAGAGAATAGGAAAAGGAATCCTGCGGTAAACATTTTTTTCATGGCGCTAGTTTTTAGAGTTTTAATGTACAAATAAAAATCTATGTACAAACTTGAATTGAAAAAACTAGCTGAAATATTGCAAAGCTCGATACAACCTTTGATTAAAATGGAGCGATTTCTTAAGGCATGGGGAATCCACTGTCCGAAAAATGATTTGTTTTAAAATTTTCATCTCTTTTTGGAGGGTCAAATGGAAAAAACAAAATTAGGCAGGCCCATACAATCGGAAGCAACCAAATCAAAAAATAATGAACCCGTTTGGATTTTTTCTCCATCAACGGATAATGAAAAATCTTTCTGGCCGCGAGAAAGTCTAAAATCAGAATTACCGATAGAATTATGAAGTTGGTCATTTAGTATTTTTAAACAAGGCTTTCATGATGATCTTGGATATCTTTTGTGAGATCTAATTTTCGGAAGGATGGAGAAACAATACCTGTGGTGATAACAGTCAGAATCGTCATGCTGCCACCAAAAACCACAGCAGCTACAGTTCCCATTAATTTTGCCGTGAGTCCGCTTTCGAAGGCACCCAATTCATTGGAAGATCCAACAAACATAGAATTTACCGAAGCAATTCTTCCACGCATTTCATCGGGCGCTTTCAATTGAAGAATGGTTTGACGGATGACAACGGAAATTCCATCGGTAACGCCCGAGAAAAACAACGCGACCACCGATATCCAATAAATATTCGATAAACCAAAGGCAATAATGCACAAGCCAAATCCGAAAATAGCCATCAGTAATTTCATGCCTGCATTTTTTGCAATGGGAATGTAGGCGGTAATTAAAACGGTCAGCAAAGCGCCAACGGCAGGAGCAGCTCTAAGCACGCCAAATCCTTGCGGACCCACTTTGAGAATGTCTTGAGCGAAAATTGGCAACAAAGCAACGGCCCCACCAAACAATACCGCTACCATGTCTAGGGTTATCGCACCAAATATGGCTTTGGAATTGAACACAAAATGCAATCCTTCTTTTAAACTTTGTAAGATTGGTTCCCCAATTTTCTGATTTAAAATGGGTTTTTTCTCAATTTTCAGCAAACTGACAAAAGCCAAAACGGCAAATACTAAAATGAGTGACATAGAACCATGTACACCAATTAAATGGATACTCAATCCTGCAACGGCTGGTCCCAAAACGGATGCCGCTTGCCAAACAGAACTGCTCCACGTCGCGGCATTGGGATACGCTTTTTTGGGCACCAACTGTGCGATCAGTGAAAAAATCGTTGGGCCGATAAAAGAACGCACAATACCGCCAATGAAAACCAAGATATAAATTCCAGCCAAAATCCAGTTGGTGGATAGGGTAGCGGCAATCGAAGGAACGGTCAGTAAAAACAACCCCAAACTCAAAAAGAAAAAGGCAACGATGCATTTCAACAACAAATTTCGCTTTTCCTTTTGATCGACGATGTGTCCAGCAAACAGCGCCATGGAAATCGCTGGAACTACCTCCATCAAACCGATAATGCCCAGAGTAAGTGGATTTTTTGTGAGGCTGTAGACTTGCCATTCAATCACAATAAACTGCATGGACCAAGCAAAAACCAAGGCAAAACGGGCAATTAGAAAAATATTGAATTCCTTGAACCGTAAAGCTGCATAGGGATCTTTTTTCGTCATCGTTTGTTATCGAAGTAGGGTTCTGTTTTGGATGAGGTAAAAGTACGAAAGGAATCAACTTATTCCACAAAAAAAAGTCCCACTTCTCTGTAGAAGCAGGACTTTTCAATTTTATAAAAACGAATTTTAGATATTTTCCAAAATCACAGCAGAAGCGCCACCGCCACCGTTGCAAATTGCAGCTCCACCTAGTTTCGCGTTGTTTTGTTTTAATACGTGGATCAAAGTAACCAAGATACGTGAACCTGAGTTTCCAAGTGGATGACCCAAAGCAACTGCACCACCGTTTACGTCCACTTTAGCAGCATCAATACCCAACAATTGCGTATTAGCAATTCCAACGACAGCAAACGCTTCGTTTAATTCCCATAAGTCAATATCACCAGCTGTCAAACCTGCTTTTCCCAAAGCGATAGGAATGGCTTTAGAAGGCGAAGTCGTAAACCACTCTGGTGCTTGTGCTGCATCGGCGTAACTAACGATTTTAGCGATTGGTTTCAATCCGTATTTGTCAACTGCCTCTTTGGAAGCCAAAATCAAGGCAGAAGCTCCGTCATTTAAGGTAGAAGCATTCGCTGCTGTAATGGTACCATCCGCTTGAAAAGCGGGACGCAAACCTGGGATTTTATCCAAAAATACATTTTTGTATTCTTCGTCTTGTGACACCATGATTGGGTCGCCTTTTCTTTGAGGAACCGCTACAGGAACCACCTCATCGTTGAATTTACCAGCTTCCCAAGCGGCAGCGGCTTTTTTATACGAATCAATGGCGAAATTATCTTGGTCTTCACGCGTAATGTTGTATTCAGCTGCACATTTCTCAGCACAAGTACCCATTGGGACTTTGTTGTAAACATCCAACAAACCATCTTTGGTGATGCCGTCCAACATCGTAATGTTACCGAATTTTGTTCCGTTTCTTCCGTCCAAATAATGCGGCGTCATTGACATATTTTCCATACCACCTGCTACAACAATTTCGTTGTCTCCAGCGATGATGGATTGTGCCGCTAACATCACCGATTTCATACCGGATGCACATACTTTGTTCACAGTTGTACAAGGAACATTTTCACCCAAACCAGCTCCAAGAGCTGCTTGACGAGCCGGAGCTTGACCAACCCCTGCTTGCAACACATTTCCCATGAAAACTTCGTTTACTAACTCTGCCTTTACATTTCCCTTGTCCAATGCACCCTTAATTGCTATTGATCCAAGTGCCGTAGCTGGAACTGTAGAAAGTCCACCCATGAAAGCACCAATTGGCGTTCTCACGGCAGAAATGATATAAACTTCTTTGTTCATTTGATAAATTTTTTAGACTGCAAAAGTACAAAATAAAGCCGTTCAAAATTGGCAACGGGTCAGGAGATTGTACAATTAATAAATTGTTAAACCTGACTAGATTAGAGACTGTTTTTTATAGAATTATTACTTTTATAACTTAATTTAACAAATGCTTATGAGAACAACTTTATTGCTGGCGCTTTTGTTGGCAACTACTACTTTGAGTGCGCAAACGGCTGATACTTTGCCTAAAAATTGGAAATTAAAAGCAATTTATGGCATCAATGGAAGCCAGACTTCTTTTGTGAATTGGAATGCAGGTGGACGATCTAATGTGGCATTGCTTGGTTTTGTGGACGCGACAGGAAATTATGCAAAAGGAACTTTTAAATGGGACAATGATGCTCATTTGGCTTTGGGAGCGGTAAATTATATTGGTAAAATCAACGATGGAAGTAAGCGATTTCAAAAAACCGATGACCGTATCGAATTCAATACCAATGCGGGTTATCGTTTGAAAAAACATTATTATATGTCGTTTTTAGGAAATTTCAGAACGCAAATGCTAGACGGTTTTGCCTACCCAAATGATTCAATAGCTGTTTCTCGCTTTATGGCGCCTGGCTATGCCACACTTGCCTTGGGTATTGATTACACACCAAACGATAATTTCAATTTGTTTGTCTCGCCTTTGGCAGCAAAAATGACTTTTGTTCGTGACCAACGATTGGCGGACAATGGTGCTTTTGGGGTAGATGCTGCCACGCTAGATGGTTTGGGTAATGTCATTACTGCCGGAAAACAATTCCGAGGTGAATTCGGAGCGTATGTGCAGATGAAATGGAAAAAGAATTTGGCAAAAAATATCGATTTCAAATCAGCACTTCAATTGTTTAGCAACTATTTGCACAATCCACAAAATATGGATGTCAACGCGGAAACCTTGTTTTCTTTTAAAGTAAATAGTTGGCTGTCAACCTCTTTGCAATGGAATTTAATTTACGACGATGACATTAAAATCACGGATAGAGATGGAAATGTAGGTCCTAGAACACAATTCAAATCCATTTTCGGTTTGGGTATGGCGTTTAGCATTCAGAATTACAAAGAGAAAAAATAAGTTCGCTTTAACCATTTTTTTGAAAATCCACCAAGTGATTAGACCATTTAGTTTGTTACTTTCGTAAACCGAAAAAATGAACTGGATCTCAGACATATCACTTTGGTGGATTTTTCCTTGGTCAGCACTGGCCATCGTTTTATCTATCTCGCTCTACAAAAGAAAGGGGTGGGTAACTGAATTGACCAAATTTCAACGGAGTTTACTGATTAGTTTGCGAACGCTAAGTTTCATTCTTCTCGGATTATTGTTGCTCGGAGTTTTGTTTGAATACAAAAGTTACCGCGATGAAAAACCAATCATCATAACCGTCATTGACAATTCAAGTTCTGTTTTGAATTACAAAGATTCAGCGGAAGTAAAAACGAAATTAGCTCGTTTTCAAACCGATTTGCAAGAGAAACTAGGCGAAAAATTTGATTATTATGCTCAGAATCTAAAGCAAGATTCCGCTAAAATACTCCAATTTAATGGTGATGAAACCAATTTATCATCCGTGTTGGAGCGCATTCATGCCGATTTTTACAACCGAAATGTTGGTGCGGTCGTTTTGCTCTCTGATGGAAACTACAACAAGGGCATCAATCCGATTTATGTCACGGAAAAGTTCAATCTCACACCTTTTTTTACCGTTGGAGTAGGTGATACCATTCCGAAAAAGGACCAATACATCAAGGCGGTTAATTCCAATGATTTTGCTTTTTTAAAGAATGATTTCCCAGTGGAAATTGAAGTGGAAGCTGTTAAAATGGGCGTTCGATCTGCTACTGTTTCGATTTTGAAAAACGGAAAAGTGCTGAGTAGTCAAAATATCAATTATTTGGATCCTAATTTTTCCTTCAAGCAAGTGAATTTCACTTTGCCTGCGGATCAAATTGGTGTGCAACGCTATACCGCTCAAATCAAAGTCGTAGATGGTGAATACAATGTGAAAAATAATGCTCGGGATTTCTACATTGAAATTTTGGATGCGCGCAGCAAGGTATTGCTACTCGCAGGAGCACCGCATCCGGATATTGCTGCCTTGCGCTCGGTGATTGAGCAAGATGAAAATTTAACGGTAGAATCTGTTTTGACCAAAGATTGGGACAAAAATACAAAAGACATCGATTTGGTGATTTGGCACGAACCAGGCTGGCAAACGGATCCAACTGTTTTGGATATTTTGAAAGCGAAGAAAATCCCAACCTTGTACATCCTTGGCACCTCCAGCGCAAGTGCTGAAATCAGTCGTTTAGGATTGGGTTTGAAAGTACCGAATGGCAATCAAAGCGACGATATGGAAGCCAAGTTCAATGCAGGATTTGTGCCGTTTGAAATTTCAGATGATTTGAAGAAATTCTTCGACTATCTTCCTCCATTGAAAACGCGTTATGGCAATGTTTATTGGCCAGCGGGAATCGATGTTTTGCTTTATCAGCGCTTGGGAAATATCCAGAAAAAAGATCCTTTGTTCTTTTTTGGGAAACAAAATGGCACCAAATATGGCGTGTTGTATGGTGAGGGAATTTGGCGTTGGAAGATCAACGATTATTCCAGAAATGGTTCGTTTGATTACTTCAATGATTTCATCCAAAAAGTCACACAATACTTGGTAGTTCGACAAAATTCTTCGCCTTTCATTGTAACTTTGCCGCGAAGAATCTCTAAATCAGAGGAATTTGTTGTGAAAGCTGAGTTGTACAACGAAGCCATGGAACTTATCACCACGCCAATGGTCCATTTTGAGTTAAAAACAGAAACGGGAAAAGTCAACAAATACGAATTTGGACACAGTGGAAACAGTTATCGATTGAATTGTGGACGTTTGCAACCCGGGAAATACGACTGGAAAGCCAGCACCAAATTCAACGGAAAATCGTTTTTGAAATCAGGAACCTTCATTGTAGAAGATATTGTGATCGAAGATTTGGACAACCAAGCCAATCACCAAGTATTGCGGCAGATGGCGGCCCAGACTAATGGGCAGTTTTACCAATTGAAACAAGTTGATCAACTTTTAGAAGCGCTGAACAAACGGGATGATTTGGTTACGATTTCCTATGCCGAATCTACCTTTACCGATCTGATTGATTGGAAAGTATTGTTCATTCTTTTACTCATTGCCTTGACGTCAGAATGGACACTTCGTCGATTTTTTGGCGGGTATTAAAAGGTACATTTCAGTCAGTTATATCCTTTTTTTTTCTGAGTATAAAATAAAATTAAAATCTGCTCGTTTTAGTTTTATTATAACCAGTTAAATGAGCCTATGTTGAAAAAATACCCTAAAATTGCTCCAGCCGAGGAGTCAAAAATCGGTCCGACAATTGAAGCTTTGAAATTTATCATTAATTATAGCAAAGCTGTCGAAGGAAAGAAAATAGGAAAAGAAAAGTTGCTTTTCCAACTGAATTAAAACAAAAAAGTCCGACTCACATCGGACTTTTTTTATGGATTAAAAAGTTGTTTTTTACCAGATAATCGCCACCTTGCTCGCGGGATTTCTCATTTTGTCACCTTCTTTTACTTCAAAGGCTTCAAAGAATTCAGGACAATTTTTCAATGGACCATTCACACGATACATTCCTGGAGAATGAGGGTCATTTGCCAATCGATTTTGCATTTCAGCTTCCGTATAATTGATTTTCCACAACTGGGCATACGCAATAAAGAATCGTTGAGCTGGTGTATATCCTTCTCTTGAGATATTGGATTGGAATTCTTTCGTTTTGGTGTAAGCGTGATATGCCAATGTTAATCCACCTAAATCCGCAATGTTTTCGCCCATGGTCAATTCAGGATTGACACATTGTTTTTCGGTAGGACAGAAGTTCGAGAAAGTTTCACCCAAAATGGCGGTTTTTTCTTCGAAAGATTTCAAATCTTGTTCCGTCCACCAATTGGTGAAAGAGCCATCCGCTGCAAATTTAGCGCCCATGTCATCAAATCCATGTGTAAACTCATGACCGATCACCATCCCAATTCGTCCGTAATTAACGGCATCTTCGTACGTTTCACTGAAAAAAGGAGGCTGCATAATTCCTGCAGGGAAAGCGATTTCATTCAACAGTGGGTGGTAATAAGCATTCACCATATGAGCCGGCATTCCCCATTCTTCTTTGTCCACTGGTTTGTTCAATTCAGCCATATTTTTGTTGTGTGCAAAAAGGGCTACTTTCCGCACATTGTCAATATAACTATCTTTGTAAACACCGATACTTTTGTAATTTTCCCATTTGCTTGGGAATCCTAATTTTCGACCAATGGAATTCAATTTGGTTAAAGCTTCTCTCTTCGTGTCAGGTGTCATCCAGGATAGATTTTGAATGCGATCGCCAAAAACCACCAATAGGTTGTCGACCATTTCATTCACCCTTTTTTGGGCATTTGCTGAATAGTATTTTTCTACAAACGCCTTGCCCAATAATTCACCAATATTGATTCCTGTAATTTCGTCAATAGCCCGTTCGTTGATCGGTTTCATTTCTTTTTGACCTTTTAGGATACTTCCGTAAAAGTCGAAATTGCGACGAACAAAGTTTTCATCCAAATGACCTGCGTAATGATTGATAACACACCAATTCAGATAGGCTTTCATTTCTGGCAGGCTCAATTCATCGTAGGCTTTGGCTACTGACGAAATGAATGCAGGTTGTCCAATAACGAGTGAGTCAAAGGATTCAATTCCTGTTCCTAAGAGGTATTTTTTAAAATCAAAATTTCCAAATAGCGTCTTGGTTTCGTTCATGCCCATTTTGTTGTACGTTTTTTCTGGATTTCTCAATTCAGAAGGTGTCAACATGGCTTTAGCAAGTCTTTTTTCGACATTCAAAATAGTTTGGGTTTCTTTGTAAATGTCTGTTGTACGAATATTGCCCATTTCAAGCAAATTCATGATTAGCCCTTCGTATTGAGACAATATTTCTTGTTTGCTTTCTTTGTCATAATAATCTCTATTCGGAAGTCCAATACCACCTTGGTATAGATTGGCCACATTTTTATCAATGTGTTTCATGTCTTGACCAACGCCAAAATAGAAAAATGCATTGATTCCAGATTTGTGCAATTCCGCTAAAACCGTTGGCAAATCAATTTTAGAGGACATTTTATTGATTAGCCCTAATTCCAGCTGAATCGGTTGAATACCTGCTTCATTCCGATTGTACATATCGGTAAACGATTTGTAATAATCGCCAATGATTTGGTTTTGAGAGCCCAAAGGACTTGGATTGTTGGCTGCGTTTTCCAAAATTTCAGTCAATTTTATTTTATTGGCTTTGTCCAATTCATTGAAGCTTCCCCATCGAGATTCACTGTTGGGAACAGGATTATTTTTGCACCACGTGCCATCGGCAAAAAGGAAAAAATCTTCTTTTGGTGATACGGTTTTATCCATATTGGCTACATCAATTGTTTCAAAAGGATTGTTGTCCACTTTCTTCGTTGAAACTTCAGTGTCCGTATTCTTTTTTGTTCCACATGCCCATAGAATGGCGCCACTCAGGATAATTAATGGAATTGATTTATTTTTCATTCTTCATGTTGTTTTAATTGTTCTTGATCATTTCGCTGTGTGGAATACCATCTTCCAAATATTCTTTCCCTGTTGATTCAAAGCCGTGTTGGTTGTAAAATGACTTTAAATGACTTTGAGCCGAAATTTTAATTGCCACTGAATCTCCCCATTTTTGTTCAACAAAGGCGAGACATTCTCTCATAATTTCGTGGCCAAAGCCTTTTTTTCGATTTTGGGCATTGGTCAGCACTCGGCCTATTGATATTTCTGGATAGGAGAGACCAGCTGGTAAAATTCGTGCGGTTCCAATCAATTGGTCCTTTTCGTCTTTTAACAGTAAATGAAAACTCAACAAATCTTTTCCGTCCAAATCTTGGTAGGGGCAATTTTGTTCCACCACAAATACTTCTATTCGTAAAGCAATTAACGCATGGAATTCATCCTTTGTTAGGGCTTCGTATGACTTTATTTCTATCGACATTGAATCAAGTTTGAATGACACCTACGTTGTAGGCTTTCTCCGCTTTTTTATGACTTGCCATGGATAAACCCATGGAAAGAAACTTTCTTGTTTCTAATGGGTCGATAATGGCATCTACCCACAAACGACTCGCTGCATAATAGGGACTGATTTGTCTGTCGTATCGATCTTTGATTGTGTTGTACAATTCGGCTTCCTTTTCCGGTGTAATGGTTTCTCCCCTAGATTTGAGAGAAGCCACTTCGATTTGCAAAAGTGTTTTCGCTGCAGCAGCACCACTCATAACGGCGATTTCTGCAGTCGGCCACGCCAACATCAAACGAGGGTCATAGGCTTTTCCACACATGGCGTAATTTCCAGCTCCGTAGGAGTTTCCTACTACAACTGTGAATTTCGGCACAACGGAATTGGCCATGGCGTTGACCATTTTTGCTCCATCTTTGATAATCCCGGCATGTTCACTTTTGGAACCGACCATAAAACCTGAAACATCTTGAAAAAACACCAGTGGTATATTTTTTTGATTGCAATTCATGATGAATCGAGCCGCTTTATCAGCTGAATCGGAATAGATTACGCCACCGAATTGCATTTCACCTTTGGCATTTTTGACAATTTCACGTTGATTGGCTACAATGCCGACACTCCAACCATCGATTCGAGCATAAGCACAAATAATCGATTTTCCGTAATCGGCTTTGTACTCCGTGATTTCAGAATTGTCAACGATGCAATTCAACATTTCTTTCATGTCGTAGGTTTTGTTGCGTTCCGCAGGCAATATTCCGTAAATCATTTTCGGATCTAACTTAGGCAAAACTGCTTCTTTTCGATCGAAACCAGCATTTTCAGGTGCACCAATTTTATCCATCAAATCGCGAATGGTTTTCAGGCATTCTTGATCATTTTCTGATTTGTAATCACAAACCCCTGAAATTTCCGTTTGTGTGAAAGCACCGCCAAGCGTTTCATTATCGATTGTTTCACCAATGGCTGCTTTCACTAAATAAGAACCCGCTAGAAAAATAGTACCTGTTTTGTTCACAATCAAGGATTCATCCGACATGATCGGAAGATACGCTCCACCTGCAACACAGCTTCCCATAACAGCCGCAATTTGCAGAATACCTTGCGAACTCATGATGGCATTGTTGCGGAAAATACGACCGAAATGTTCTTTGTCAGGGAAAATTTCATCTTGCATCGGGAGGAAAACGCCAGCAGAATCTACTAAATAAATAATCGGCAATTTGTTTTCCATGGCAATTTCTTGGGCACGTAGATTTTTCTTTCCTGTAATCGGAAACCAAGCGCCAGCTTTGACAGTCGCGTCATTTGCTACAACAATACATTGTTTGCCAGAAACGTAACCAATCACAATCACAACACCTCCAGCCGGGCATCCGCCATGCTCTGGATACATTTCGTAACCTGCCAATGCGCCAATTTCTATTCGTTCTGCATTTTTGTCCAGTAGTAAATCAATTCTTTCGCGAGCCGTAAGTTTGCCTTGCTCGTGTAGTTTGTCAATCCGTTTTTTACCACCGCCTTCGTATATTTTTTCCAATTCCTGCTCCAACGCGGAAATTTTCAATCGAATCAGGTCTTCATTCTTATTGAATTCTAATTCTTTCTTAGAAATAGCCATTTTCCCTTTTTGTTTGAAGCCCAAATATACAGAATAAAGCATGAAAATTTGACATGATTTCAGATGCATTTGCACCAAAAGATTGTTAAATCAACACTCCAATGTTAGCATTTCTAGCTTGTGATACCTAGCATTAAGTTTAATTTTGTACGATGCAAGATTCATATAAGCACAAAGGAATGCGGAAATTACTCATCAAAGAGCTCCGCGAAAAAGGTATTGCCAACGAAAAGGTATTGGATGCATTTATGGCGGTTCCTCGTCATTTCTTTTTGGATTTGGCATTTTTGGAGCAAGCCTATTCCAATAAAGCGTTCCAAATTGGATCCGGGCAAACGATTTCACATCCTTTTACTGTTGCTTTTCAAACCTCTTTATTGGAATTGAAAAAGAATGATAAGGTTTTGGAAATTGGAACTGGATCAGGCTTTCAGACGAGTATTTTGTGTGAGTTGGGCGCTAAAGTTTTTTCCATTGAACGCCACAGAGATTTGAATCTTAAAGCCAAAAAAATTATTCAAGAATTAAAGTACACACCAAAATTGTCTTTTGGAGATGGTTTTGCTGGCTGGCCCGCTTTTGAGCCTTTTGATTCTGTGTTGGTAACGTGCGGAGCGCCATACGTGCCAGAAGAATTGCAAAAACAACTGAAAGTAGGCGGGAAATTAGTGATTCCTTTGGGTGAAGGAAGTGTTCAACGCATGAAACGGTATATCAAGATTTCCGAAACAGAATTTGAAGAAGAAGACTACGGTGATTTTAGTTTCGTTCCAATGTTGGAAGACCGAGTAAAATAAAAAAATGTAATAAAAAAGGGGCGAAATTGATTTTCGCCCCTTTTTTTATATCTAGTAATTATATTAATGACCTTTAGCAGACAAATAACGTTCTGCATCCAAAGCTGCCATACAGCCTGTTCCAGCCGCTGTAATTGCTTGACGGTAGGTTTTATCCGCTGCATCTCCTGCAACGAAAACACCTGGTACATTCGTTAAAGAACTGCCCGGTTTTTCATATTTGATATAGCCTACTTCATCCAAATTCAAATAGTCTTTGAAAATTTCCGTATTCGGTTGGTGACCAATGGCCACGAAGAATCCGGTGGCAGGAATGGTTTTTTCTTCCCCCGTTTTGTTGTTGCGAACCAAAACAGACTCTACCACATCGCCACCTTGAACTTCAACCGTATCGGTGTTGTATAAAATCTCAATATTGGGTGTGTTTTGTACGCGTTCCACCATAATTTTGGAGGCTCTGAATTCATCTTTACGCACCAACATGGTCACTTTCGTGCACAATTTAGAGAGGTAGTGCGCTTCTTCACAAGCAGAATCGCCCGCTCCAACAATCACAGTTTCTTGCCCACGGTAGAAAAATCCATCACAAACAGCGCAAGCCGAAACGCCTCCACCGCTCAATAAAAACTTTTGTTCGCTTTCTAATCCTAGGTATTTAGCTGTCGCGCCGGTTGAAATAATGACGGATTCAGCATGAATTTCATGACCAGATTCTGTCCAACATTTGTGAATGTCACCACTAAAGTCCACTTTTGTGATAAAACCAAATCGAATATCTGCTTCAAAACGTTTGGCTTGCGCCTCCAATTCTATCATCATGTCTGGACCAGAAATTCCTTGTGGGTAACCTGGGAAATTTTCAACCTCATTCGTGGTTGTTAATTGTCCACCCGGTTGCATTCCTTGGTACAATACCGGTTTCATTTCTGCACGTGCTGCGTATATAGCAGCAGTATATCCAGCTGGACCTGAACCAATGATCAAACAACTTACTTTTTCAATATCACTCATACTCATTTTTATTACGCGCCAAAAATAGTGGTTTTCTCGACAAGGTTCTCTTAAGATTTTTGAAAAGATACCCACAAACGTTAATATTCTTGAATTCCAAAAGGCATTTGAAAAGAAAGAAGGCATAAGGTTTTGTTTTACAAAATAAAGGGAGTAATTTTGTACCCCAATTTTGAGAACAAAGAATGATTGATACGGAACTTTACGAAGCAAAAACCCTTTACCCATTTCAAGAAAACACAGTCAAAACCATACTGGAAGAATTAGAAAGAAATGGTAAGAAATTCAATCTCTTGTACCAATTGCCAACGGGTGGTGGAAAAACGGTTATTTTTTCTGAAATTACCAAGAATTACATTCGTGAGTGGAAAGAAAAGGTTTTGATTTTAACCCACAGAATTGAGCTTTCTGTTCAGACTTCCAAGCAATTATCTGCAATTGGTGTCAATAATAAAATCATTAATAGCGAAATTAAAACGCTACACGATCAGGATGAATACCAATGCTTCATAGCCATGGTAGAAACCTTAAATAATCGCTTGCACGATGATGAAAACTTCATCAAGGATGTTGGTTTGGTAATCGTGGATGAGGCCCATTACAACAGTTTTAGAAAGATTTTCCAATTTTACGAAGAAGCAAATATTTTAGGTGTTACAGCAACGCCTTTGAGTAGCAACCGAGCTTTGCCTTTGAATGACAATTACCACAAATTGTTGGTAGGAGAGAGTATTTCAGGTTTAATTGAGAACGGTTATTTGTCAAACGCAGAGACATTTACGTACGATGTAAACTTGCACGGATTGAAAATCGGCTCCAACGGTGATTTCACGGTTTCTTCGTCTGAATTGGTTTACGGTAATTACTTTATGCAAGAAAAATTACTTTTTGCATACGAAGAAGTTGCCATTGGTAACAAGACCTTGATCTTTAATTCTGGAATTGAAACTTCCATGCGTGTAGAGGAAATGTTCAAGAAAAGAGGTTTTCCAATCAAACACTTGGATTCTACCTTTTCAGACAAAGATCGAAAAGACGTGCTTTCTTGGTTTAAAACAACACCTGATGCGATTTTGACTTCCGTTGGAATCTTAACAACTGGTTTTGATGAACCTACTGTGCAAACGATTATTTTGAACCGCGCAACACGTTCCTTGACGCTTTACCACCAGATGATTGGACGTGGTTCTCGTAAATTGCCAAATAAGAGCAGTTTCAAGTTAATCGATTTAGGAAACAACGTTCGACGATTCGGGATATGGCAAGATTATATCAACTGGCAAGATGCATTTCGTTTTCCAGATCGCTTTTTAGAATCTCGTTTGTCTGAATCAGATGATATTGAATTTGAAGTGGAATATGAATTCCCGAAAGGATTAAAAGAACGCTTGGATACAGCGAAATTGGATTCCTTTAACATGCGTGATGTTTATTACGATTGCATTGATAAAAATGAAAAAGGGAAAATTGCCGTGGATTTGTCCTTACAAAATCACTATGAAGTAATTCACGCGTGTGCAACCGATTTTTTCGATGGCTTGGATTTGCAAACGGCGCTTCAAGAACATGTTGAGTATCGCTTGAAACAATACACAAAATGCATTTCAAAAAGCACCAACAATTACTTTAAATTCTTGATTGAGACCTACAACCGTCAATTGAGACAAAAGTTACGTGAAACCTTAGAGGACGAATAAATCTAATAGTTTAGAATAACCTCTGAAGTGTCAAAGGCGGCGGTGTAGATAGAAACAAAACCGTATGTCGGCGTTCCTACAAGATTATAGTTGTACGAATACAGTGTATTTCCATTGTTGATGCAAATAACGGTATCATTTGTGGCGCCATAAAAATCTTGTGCCGCGCTAGTGCAGCATTCAGGACAATTCACCTTTCCGTCTTTTTTGATATAAGACAAATGATCGGATGAATTTGGGTTTATGTTGTTGAAAATCAGTCGAGCCCAGGATTTTGCATACCCATTTAAATTGTAAACATTTGTTTCTGTTGACAAATTGCCATAAGGTATAATTTGCTCAATTGGAAAGTAAAGATCTGGTTCAGCTGAAATTCGTATTTTTTCAATCAAATCGTTTTCTAATTCAAAACGGTAATACCCTTTTGAATTAGTCGTTACCGTTGTGGTGGTTGAATAAAATGCATTGACCGCTTTTTTTATTTCCACTTTCAAAGTGAGTGATGCAAAAGGTTGATTAAAAGATTGGTTAGTTACAACCCCTTCGACCACGTAGACTAATTTTTTCTTTTTGCACCCTGATAAAAGCAGTATAAATCCCAAAACTAGACAGAACACTATTGTATTTGTACGCATAAAAACGATTTCTAAGTTAAATTTAAAGATTCCCAACCAATTCCAAAATTTTTTCTTGATTTAACTTGACTTTCGACCTTGAAAAGGTGAAAAATCGTACCTTTAAACTCCAAAATTAATAACATGTCAGAAGATAATAAAATCATTTTTTCTATGGTGGGTGTTTCGAAAAACACACCGGCAGGAAAACAAATAATTAAAAATATTTACCTCTCTTTTTTCTACGGCGCAAAGATCGGTATCATTGGTTTGAATGGTTCGGGTAAATCGACAGTAATGAAAATTATTGCAGGTTTGGATCAAGCCTACCAAGGTGATGTTGTTTTCAATAAAGATTATTCAATTGGCTATTTGCCGCAAGAGCCAGAATTAGATCTTAAGAAAACCGTGAAAGAAATCGTTCAGGAAGGTGTTCAAGAGGTGATGGATGCCTTGAAAGAATTTGAGCAAATCAACAATTCGTTCATGGATGAGGAAATTCTGAATGTCCCTGATAAAATGGACAAATTAATTGCACGTCAAGGGGAGGTGCAAGATATGATTGACTCTATGGACGGTTGGGAAATTGATTCCAAATTGGAACGAGCCATGGATGCCTTGCGTTGTCCACCAGATGATCAATTGATTGAAACGCTTTCGGGTGGTGAGAAACGTCGAGTAGCACTTTGCCGATTGTTATTGAAAACACCGGATATTTTGTTATTAGATGAGCCGACCAATCACTTGGATGCTGAATCTATTGAATGGTTGGAGCAACATTTACAACAGTATGAAGGAACGGTAATTGCTGTAACACACGACCGTTACTTCCTTGATAATGTGGCAGGTTGGATACTTGAGTTAGACCGTGGGGAGGGAATTCCTTGGAAAGGAAATTACTCATCTTGGTTGGAGCAAAAAGGAAATCGATTGAAAGACGAAGAAAAGTCAGAATCGAAACGTCAGAAAATGTTGGCCCGGGAGTTGGAATGGGTGCGCATGAATCCAAAAGCCCGTCAAGCAAAAAGCAAAGCCCGTTTATCCAACTACGATAAATTGTTGTCGGAAGACTTAAAGGATAAAGAAGCAATTTTGGAAATTCCAATCCCGAATGGACCTCGTTTGGGGAATAATGTAATAGATGCAGTGAATGTGTCCAAAGCCTTTGGAGACAAGGTTTTGTATGACAACTTGAACTTTAAATTACCACCAGCGGGAATCGTTGGAATCGTTGGTCCAAATGGTGCAGGTAAAACCACTATTTTCAAAATGATCATGGGTGAGTTGATGCCGGATGCCGGAACTTTCGAAACGGGTGAAACGGTCAAAATTGGTTATGTGGATCAAACGCATGCCGATATTTCACCAGAAAAAACAGTATTTGATGTCGTTTCTAATGGTTTGGAATATGTGGAAGTAGGCAATCAGAAAATCAATTCGAGAGCTTATTTGTCTAAATTCAACTTCAGCGGATCCGACCAAAATAAAAAAGTGGGTGTTTTGTCCGGTGGAGAAAGAAACCGTTTGCATTTAGCCATGACATTGAAAACAGAAGCCAACGTGTTGTTGCTCGATGAGCCAACCAATGACATCGATGTAAATACATTGCGAGCTTTGGAAGAAGGTATTATGAATTTTGCGGGTTGTGCAGTAGTTATTTCCCACGATAGATGGTTCTTGGATCGTATTTGCACGCACATTCTTGCGTTTGAAGGGGATTCTGAAGTCTATGCTTTTGAAGGCAGTTACACGGAATACGAAGAAAATAGAAAGAAACGCTTGGGCGACAGTGCTCCAAAAAGAATTCGCTACAAAAAGTTAACAAAATAAGGAATAGGAAAGTAGGGCAGAAAGAATTGATCCGATTCTAAAAGGTCTTAAAATTCTAATTTCTAAAATGATAATATCAAAATAATATGACAGTAAAAGATTTACAACCACAAGCTTTATGGGGCCATTTCGCAGATTTGAATGCAGTTCCAAGACCTTCTAAAAAGGAAGAAAGAGTTCGTCAATTTATGGTGGACTTCGGTAAAAACCTTGGTTTTAAAACAGAAGTAGACAAAATTGGCAATGTAATTATCAAAAAACCAGGAGCCAACGGTCTGGAAAATGCTGGCGCGGTAATTTTGCAAAGTCATTTGGATATGGTGCATCAAAAAAACAATGAAACTGTTTTTGACTTTGATAAACAAGGAATTGACATGTTGGTCGATGGTGATTGGGTAAAAGCCAATGGAACGACCTTGGGCGCAGACAACGGAATTGGAGTGGCTGCAATCATGGCACTGTTGTCGTCAACCGATATTCCGCATCCACCGATTGAAGCCATGTTTACGATTGACGAAGAAACAGGAATGACTGGGGCTATGCAATTGGATCCAAGTTTCTATGAAGGAAAAACTTTGTTGAATTTGGATACGGAAGATGATGACGAATTGTCCATCGGATGTGCTGGAGGCATTGACACGAATACTTCTTACAAATATGCTACGACAGAATTAAAACGTGAACATGTTGGTTACAAATTGACCATCAAAGGATTGATGGGTGGACATTCAGGAATGGACATTGACAAAGGAAGAGGAAATGCCAACAAAATTTTGACACGCATTTTGTATTCTTTGCGTTCACATGCTGATTTACATTTGGTAGAATTTGACGGTGGTAGCTTGCGCAATGCGATCCCAAGAGAAGCGGTTGCGACAATTGCTGTATTGAAGGAAGACCAAAAGACATTTGAATTGGAATTTGCGAAAATTGCAGATCTTTTGAAGGTAGAATTTAAAACGGTAGAAGGAAACTTAACCATTTTGGCAGATGCAATGGATTTGCAAACGACAACGGTTATGGAGAACTATGAGTTGATCAAAATCGTGAATGCTTTGTATTCCGTTCCCAACGGAGTTTTCCGCATGAGTGCGGATATTGAAGGACTGGTGGAAACCTCTTCAAGTTTAGCGCGTGTAATAGTAAAAGACGAGCAATTCATAACACAATCCTTGCAGAGAAGCAGTGTGGAAAGCACCAAAGACGATGTGGCAAATTCTGTGCGTGCAGCGTTTGAAAATATGGGTGCAGCAGTCGTTCAAACGGGCGATTACCCAGGATGGCAACCGAATCCAAATTCAAAAATATTGAATTTGATGGCCGATTTGTACCGAGAAAAATTCAACGAAGAACCACAAATTAAAGCTTGTCACGCAGGTTTAGAATGTGGAATTCTTGGGAAACATTTGCCTGAAGTTGACATGATCTCTTTTGGACCTAACATTCGCGGAGCGCATTCACCGGATGAAAAAGTGCAAATATCTTCTGTTCAAAAATTCTGGGAATACCTTTTGGAAGCGTTGACGAGATTAAATTAATGGCACATCCAGATTTAGAGGCATTGGCAAACATGCGCATGCCGTATGGAAAATATGAAGGTAGGCTTTTGGTAGAAATACCAGAAGCCTATTATGTTTGGTACCGTCAAAAAGGATTCCCTAAGACCAAGTTTGGCGACCAATTGGCACTCATGCATGAAATAAAGATGAACGGTTTGGAGGATTTGATTTATCCCCTCATTCGGAAATAATTTTAATAATATATTTAATAAAATTGATTAATTATTAAATATTGTTTATTTTTGATTGAATAAAATACTGATTCATGCAAAAATTACCCGTCATTTGTCCTAGTTGTGCCACTACCTTATCGGTTAGTCAACTGACTTGCTCCCATTGCGAAACGAGTGTTTCCGGCAATTACTTGTTACCAGTATTTTTACGATTAACGCTAGAGGAACAATCCTTTGTAATGGATTTTATTATTTCAGGTGGCAGTCTGAAAGAAATGGCCAATAAGTTAGGGAAGAGCTATCCAACGGTTCGAAATTTACTTGATGACATCATTGTTAAACTAAATCCTACCACAAAATGATGAAATTATTCTTAAACCCATTTGAAAAATATTCCGAGAAGATTTTCATCCCGTTGGGTTTATCTGTTTTACTGCTCGGTTCCTTTTTGGCTTCCTTTTGCTCAGCAAACTTCGATGGATTGCTGGATTTACATTTTTCGGCAAGTTCCGTTTCTTTTTTCGAAATCGTCTATCAAAATGTCGTCAACCTTATTATTATTGGTGCTTTACTTTATTTAGCGGGGTACCTCGTGAATCCAAAAATAAGAGCAATCGATATAGTCTCTACTGTACTGGTAGCGAGAATTCCTTTTTACTTTTTAGCCTTGTTCAATATTTCCAAAAAGTTTTCCTTTAAAGAGGATGCCACACTGCAAGAGATCAATGCTTTTGCCATTGACAACATTTTTCTTTTGCTTGGTTTTGGACTGCTTGTGTTGCTAATCGTGATCTGGATGGTTGCGTTGCTCTACAACGGTTTTAAAGTAGCTACAAATGCGAAAGGATCGAAACCCGTTGTTCTGTTCATTTTGGCCATCGTCTTATCGGAAATTCTAACCAAATTGATTTTTTACCCTTTTTAATTCTATAAACTATGAAACGATTTTTAATCTTCCTTTTACTAAGTCATGCGACTGCTTTCTCCCAAAACATTTCGGGTGATTGGTCCGGTGAAATCAGTATTAGCGGAATGAAACTTGGTTTTGGAATGTACATTTCTGAAGTGAACGGCCAGTTTCAATCGGTAATGGATATTCCAGAGCAAAAAGCCATGGGCATCCCGATGACTTCGACAATATTTAGTGAAAACAAAATAACGATTGAAAGTAAAGAAATGCGCGGCGTTTTTTCAGGCGAATACAAAGACGATAAATTTTCAGGCACTTTTTCTCAAAATGGTGCGAGTATGCCCTTTTCAATGACGAGAGGAAAGTATGTAATGAAAGTAATCAAACGTCCTCAAGAACCAAAACCTTCGTATGATTATGAAGTTCGAGAAGTTACATTTACCAATAAAACGGACAATGTTATCCTAGCGGGAACTTTAACCGTGCCAAAAGGCAAAGGTCCTTTTCCAGCGGTGGTATTGGTCAGTGGAAGTGGACAACAAAATCGTAATAGTGAAATTTTAGAACACAAACCTTTTTTAGTGATCGCTGATTATTTAACCAAAAATGGAATTGCAGTCTTGCGTTACGACGATAGAGGAGTAGGTGGTTCGAACGGAAATCCGGCGATAAGCACATCTGCCAACTTTGCTTTGGATGCACAGGCGGCAACGACTTTTTTGCATAAAACGAAAGGAATCAATAAAAAGAAAATCGGCATCATCGGACATAGCGAAGGAGGAATGATTGCCCCAATGGTAGCAGCCAATCCTAAAAATAAAATTGGATTTTTAGTTTTGCTGGCAGGACCAGCGGTTTCAGGTGGTGATATTCTTCTGGAACAGCAAGCTTTAATTTCAAGAGCAAATGGAGAAAGTGAAGTGGAAATTGAACAAAATCGGAAAATGTCAATGGCCCTTTTTCAGTTTTTGAATGAAAATAAAGCAAAAGGCACGTCAAAAGAAGAGCTGAAATTATGGGTAATGAATTATTTTACTAGCCATGAAATAACAATTCCCGAATCGATGACGACTGAACAAATGGCGGAAACGTTAGCCAACGCTTATTCAAATCCTTGGGTTCAATATTTTATTCTACACGATCCAAAATCTGATTTATTAAAATTGAAATGCCCAGTTCTAGCCTTAAATGGAGCAAAAGATTTACAGGTGCCTTCCACCTTGAATCTTACGACTTTCAATAAATATGCAGAAATCAGCGGGAACATTCATTTTACAACCAAGGAATTCCCGGATTTGAATCATTTGTTTCAACATTGCACAACCGGTTCACCGAATGAATATCAAGACATTGAGGAAACTTTCTCACCAGAAGTTTTGAATTATTTCAAAGATTGGATTGTAAATCTCAAATAATCTGAAAAAAAAATAGATTTATTAGAATGCTAATCTTCAAAAGGTTAGCATTCTTTTTTTGTTAATAAATTTTTAATTAGTTAATAAAAACGTAACCATGAAAAGTAGTTGCCGTAGAAGAGTTATGTAGATTATTTAAACACGATTATGCAAGCAACAAAATTCCGTATGATTAACAATAATGTAAAGACAGCGCAATTCCGAATTGCACAGCACAGAACACAAGGTGTTCATTCTCCGCTAACTATTTTTGATGTGGCCAACCTATTGGACCAAATCAAAAGAGCAGAAAGTTTTACAGAGAATAATTCAAAACCATCGATATTTCAATCCATAGGATTCAATTAAAATAATTAAGATTCATAGTTTTAGTTTTGTTAGGTAACCAATATTGAAGGGAAGCGAGAGCTTCCCTTTTTGGATTTTAATTGCAAGAAACTTATGCAATTACGCCCGACCCAATCAATCTTTCTCCATCATACCAAGCGGCAAATTGCCCAGGCGTAATACCACGTTGTTTTTCGGCAAACAAAATGTACATTCCATCTTCTTTTTTGATCAATGTACCTTTTTGAACGGCTTGTCGGTAACGAATTCTTACATCGTATTCTCGTGTTTCGCCAATTTCTAACTTTTTATTGGGTTCCACATAATGAATTTCATCTTCCTGAATGAACAAAGCCCAACGATTCAGCCCTGGATGATCATCACGTTGACCTGAATACACACAATTGGATTCCGTATCCGTAGCAATAACGAAAGAAGGTTCTGGTCGTCCTCCAATGGTTAAACCTTTTCGTTGTCCGATGGTATAAAAATGAGCGCCTTGGTGTTCCGCAACTGTTTGACCCATATTGGATTTGTAAACAAAAGGCTTTGCTAATTTTTCTACATTTTCAATCGTTGGAGCAATTGCATTGTAGTCAGAGAACATTTCCAATTCAGCTGAAACTTCGATAACAGGTCCTTTTTTGATAGCCAACTGCTGTTGCAGGAAAATGGGCAATTGAATTTTACCCACAAAACACAATCCTTGTGAATCTTTTTTATCGGCTGTCAATAAGCCAGCATTTTTGGCAATTTCACGCACTTCTGATTTTTGCAATTCTCCAATAGGGAAGAGTGCTTTGGAGAGTTGATCTTGCGACAATTGGCACAAAAAATAACTTTGGTCTTTTCCATTGTCCAATCCTTTTGCCAAACTAACGGTTCCGTCTTCGTTGTCAATTCTACGGCAATAATGGCCCGTGGCCACATAATCAGCTCCCAAATCCATAGCGGCTTTTAGGAAAACGTCAAATTTTATTTCTCGATTGCAAAGTACATCTGGATTCGGTGTTCGTCCAGATTTGTATTCGCTGAACATGTAATCGACAATTTTATCTTTGTATTCAGCACTTAAATCAATCACTTGAAAAGGAATGCCCAATTGGTTGGCAATCAGCAACGCATCATTGGAATCATCGATCCACGGACATTCATCTGAAATGGTAACGGATTCGTCGTGCCAATTGCGCATAAACATGCCAATAACTTCATATCCTTGCTGTTGAAGCAACAAAGCCGCGACGCTAGAATCAACACCTCCAGACAAACCAACCACTACCCGTTTTCCACTCATGGTGCAAAATTACGGAAATTAAAGGTTTTTAAAATTGAGTTGATTGAAATTCATGGTGTATTTCATCGTCCAAATGAGTAAATTATATCTTCTTAACAATTAGTAGATTCAGCCTTTGTTTATATTTGTAACGATGAGTAAAATAGTCGCCACAGTTTTAATGTTCTTACTTGCATTTTCTTCTACTGGACAAAATTGCGAAAAAGTACTTTTATCGGGAAAAGTAATTGATACATTACGACCACAGAATTTTTATAATTTGATGGTCGTGAATCGTACAACAGGCAAAGGTTTTTTTGGTTTACCTTCAGGTGGATACAACTTGTATGTTAACAATGGTGATTCCATTACGTTTTCAATCAAAGGCTACAAAAACATTGAATATTCGGTGAAAGCGGATGCAAATTGCCAAGCAAGGAACATTTGGTACATTGAAATGAAACCACAAGAAATTCAAGAAGTTGTGGTTAAACCGCTGAAATCCTTGCAAGAAATTCAAGAGGAACGAGCCGGATTGGCCATGCGGGAAACACGACAAGTAACAGGTATTGAAGTTCTACGAAGTCCAATTACAGCGTTATACCAAGCATTTTCTCAAAAAGAACAGTCCAAACGAGCGGTGGCTCAATTTGAATATGCCGACAAACAAAAAGCGGTTTTGCAAGAATTGCTTCGACTGTACGTAGCCTACGATATTTTCTACTTAAGCGAAGATGAATTTGATGCCTTCATTGCCTTCTTAAATGTGAACGAAGACTTCCTGAAAACAGCTACAGAAATGGAATTGGTCACTTTTATCAAAGACAAGTTTGAGCATTTCCAACGATTGAACAAACGCTAGTAACAAATCAAACACGACCAATTTAATTCCCTTTGTTCAACTGATCCAATCGTTTTTGACGTTGCATTGGATTCTCACCTGTATTTTTTTGCTTGTACAATTCGTAACGTGTCGGCTGCAAAGCAGGAGGGAAGGAGTTGTTGTTCAAATCTGTATCACCCGTTTCCAAGAAGGGATCCACACGGAATGAAACTACTTCTTTGTCGAATAGAAATACTTTCGTCACTTTTTCTTCTTGTTTTCTCCAAATTTCTGCAGGAATACGAATTATTTCACTGGTGTTATCTGCAAATTTTGCTTCCAAAATTATCGGCATCACCAATCCACCCAAATTGCTGAAAGTCAATTCATACATTTTTTTCCCTTTGTTCAACAATTCTTTTTGACCTTCCGTTAAGTCTTTCTGCAAGGCCTCAAATTCAATCTGGTCTAAAGTATCAATAGCATATTTGTTACTTGTCGCATAGAAATCATCGATACTTTTATCTCGTTCGTTCACGGTTTCCTTAATGCTTTCTTTGTTTCGAATATCTCCAATAAAAAGATCTTTTTGGTCATTCGCTATTTTTGCCGCTGTTTTTCGTTCAGCTGGATTTATGGAATTCAAATCAGAACCAACTACGTTATCTAAAGAAATGTCCACGTGATCGGTTGTGTAAAACCAACCTCTCCAAAACCAATCCAAATCCACCGCAGATGCATCTTCCATCGTTCTGAAGAAATCAGCAGGCGTAGGGTGTTTGAATTTCCAACGTTCACAATACGTTTTGAACGCATAATCAAACAATTCTCGTCCCATGATGGTTTCTCGAAGGATATTTAAAGCCGTCGCCGGTTTGCCATACGCATTGTTTCCAAATTGCCAGATGCTTTCTGAATTCGTCATAATCGGCGAAATGAAGTTTTTATCGCCGCGCATGTAATCGGCAATTAAATAAGCGGGTCCACGGCGCGAAGGATAGCCGCGTTCCCATTCTTGTTCAGTTAAATATTGTACAAAAGTGTTCAAACCTTCATCCATCCAAGTCCATTGACGTTCATCCGAATTGATTATCATTGGAAAGAAATTGTGACCAACCTCATGTATAATAACGCCCCACATACCATATTTGGTTTGTTCGGAATAGGTTCCATCTTTTTCAGGACGACCGCCATTGAAGCAAATCATGGGATATTCCATCCCAATATGATTCGTATGAACCGAAATAGCAACTGGATAATTATAATCTACCGTGTATTTTGAATAAGTCTTAATTGTATGAGCGACCAGTTTCGTCGAGTATCTTTCCCACAAAGGATTTCCTTCTTTCGGGTAGTAGCTCATACACAAGATGTTTTTGTTGTTCACTTTTACATTTTGCGCATCCCACATGAATTTCCGTGAACTAGCGAAGGCAAAATCACGTACATTGGTCGCTTTGAATGTCCACGTTTTGTAAGCGGAAGCCTTGACTTTCTCCGTTTTCTCTGCTTCTTCTTGATTGACAATTAAAATGGGTGTATCCGATTCTTTTGCTTTCGCCAATCGGTTGCGTTGTTCAGCTGTTAAACAGGTTGAAGCATTTTGCAATTCTCCCGTTGCGCCAACAATGTGATCGGTAGGTACGGTTAAATTCACCGTATAATCTCCAAACGGCAAGGCAAATTCTCCTGCGCCTAAAAATTGTTTGTTTTGCCAACCTTCTACATCATTGTAAACACACATTCTAGGAAACCATTGAGCAATGGTATAAATGTAATTGTCTTCTTCTGGGAAATATTCCATTCCGGAACGACCACCAACTTTGGCTCTATCGTTGATATTGTACCACCATTTTACTTTGAAGGAAACCGAACTTTTAGGTTGAAGTGGTTTTTCCAAATCAATGCGCATCATGGTTTTGTTGATGAAATACTTCATTTTACCACCTGAAAGAGACGTGATTTCTTCAATTTTAAATCCACCTTCGTAGTAAAATGTTTTGCGTTCCACATCTTTGATGGACTTGAAATCCTCCATTTTGTCAACAGCTATCATTTGAGCATCCGAACCGGGTGTGTAGATGTTTTGATCCAATTGCAACCACAAGTACTCCAATTTATCAGGAGAATTGTTGGTGTACGTAATAGTTTCAATACCACTTAGGATTTGGGTTTTATCATCAATTTTTGCATCAATTTTATAATCCGCTTTTTGTTGGTAATAGTTGTGACCTGGTGCACCTCCGGCTGTACGGTATTCGTTGGGAGTTGGCAATTCTTGGTCTAACTGAGCGAATTTTTTTTGTCCAAACAAAACGGTTGGACAAAGCAATAGGAATAAGATTTTTTTCATTCTAAAATTATCGAAGATTGAGATTTTGCTTGTGTGAAAACGGCTGTATAGCTTTTTTCATTATCGAGATAAGTCACTTTATTTTGTTGAGCAGGAAGTTCATTCATCATCAAATCAAAAGTGATATCTATGAATTTATTCGGTTTTGCAATTTTATTGGAATGAAAATAAAAGTTGGTCATGCCATTGGGCAAGACTTCGTATCCAATCATTTGAAAAAGCACCTCTTTGCCACCCGATTTTACTTTGAACTCATTGAACAATGCTTTGGCCATTTGCTGAATCAAAGCAGCATCCGCAACATGGTCTTCCATTTCTTTTACAGGTAGTTTTTTTTCCTGAAACCATTCCTCCACATCGTGCGTGGATAGCATCAATGTTCCTTCAAGAACTTGATCTGCTGAATTGTATGACATTTCTGCAAATCCGAAGAAATACTCATGTGCATTGGCCGAAAAAGAGCTGATTGAAAGTAAGGCGAAAAGCCAAAACAACTTCATAGTTTTAATTTTAGGCTAAAATACACAATCCTACAAGAATCTAAAAACACAGGGCATAAAAAAAGGTGTCTTTTCAGACACCTTTTTGCTTATTTGTTTTTCATTTTATCTTGCTGTGCTTTCTGCATCGCTTCTAGTCTTTCTTGGAACTTGGATTTGGCTTTCGGTCCTTTGGTAGTTACTGTAGCCTTTTTCGCGCTCATTTTGGCTTTCAGTTTTTCTTCATCCACAAAGAATTGTTTGATTGCCACCATAATCAAGATGGAAAACAAGGTTGAGATAAAGTAATAGTAACTCAAACCTGCAGAGTAATTATTGAAGAAAAAGATCATCATGATTGGGAAAATGTACATGATCACTTTCATGTTTGGCATTCCGGGTTGTTGTGGTGTTTGCATTTGACCACTGTTCACATAGGTGTAAATCAAAGTCGTCCCAGCCATCAACAAAGTAAACAAGGAAACGTGATCACCATAAGGCCAAATATACGTTCCTAGTTCTGCGATGGAATCATAAGATGACAAATCCGTCGCCCAAAGGAATCCTTTCTGTCTCAACTCAAAGGAAGTTGGGAAGAATCGGAAAACAGCTAATAGAATCGGCATTTGAATCAACATCGGAACACAACCTGCCAAAGGACTTGCGCCAGATTCGCGGTACAATGCCATCATTTCCGTTTGTTTTTTCATGGCATCTGCCTTGTCCGGGAATTTTGCATTCAATTCGTCAATTTCAGGCTTTAAAATCTTCATCTTCGCAGAAGAAACATACATTTTCCATTGGATCGGCATTAAAACCAATTTCAAAATCATCGTCAACAATAGGATCGCAATACCAACGGCAAAACCCATTTCTAAAAGAAAGTTGAACAAGGGTTGAACTGCATAGATGTTAATCCAACGGAACAATCCCCAACCGTAATTTAAGATATCGTCGTATCCTTCGCCATATGATTTTAACACTTCGAAATCATTTGGTCCAAAAAACCAATTGAAACTCATGGTTGCATCATCACTTGCTTGCATATCCAACGCGAGTGTTGAAGAGAAGTCTTTTAAATGTGTATTGTTTTTCTTTTCACCTTCTTTGTAGTTGATGACTTCCATTTTGCTATCTCCTGAACGAAAAGCTGTTTTCGGTTTTAGGATTGAGGAGAAGTAGCTTTGTTTGTAAGCAACCCAAGAAATGTTGTCTTCTGCTTTTTCTTCATCATCGCTCATTTCGCTTAGATAATCAAAACCATCTTTTTCGTTTTGGAAGCAAATGGTTGAAATCCGTCTTTGCTCTGAGAACAAACGTTCTGTTTTTTTGAAAGCAGTTTTCCATTCTAACTGGATATTCTTGTTTTGAATGTCACTTTTCATTCCTTTCAAATTCACATCGTAAGAAATGTTGAAATTGTCTTTTGGAAGGGTGTAAGTGAAGTCAATCGATTTTCCGTTCGCAGGAGAATAACTAAAATGGATGCTATTCTTCGTTTTTTTCACAATGTCAAAAACCAATTCATCCGTGTTGATCATTTTTCCACCGGACTTGAAAACCAATGCGTTGGAAGCGTCTCCGGGAGCAAACAATTGCAAAGGAACTGTTTTGCCATTGTTTTTTGCAAAATTGAAATACGATTGAAATTCTTTCAAACGTACAGATGCGATTTTACCTCCTTGGGTGTCAAAGTCGATAATCAATTTGTCGCTTTCCAATCGAACGATTTCACTTTTTGCTACTGCCACTTGCTTCTCTGAAGCAACTGCTGTTGAAGCAGTATCGGAATCTTTGGTCGGATTTTGAGCCACTTCTGTTTTATCAACTTTTTTTACTTCGTTGACATCCAATTTACTCTCGGCTTTAGCTTTTTCTTGTTCAAGGCGTTGTTTTTCCTTCAACTCATCAGCTGTTGGTTGATTGAAAATTGTGAAAACACTTAAAATCAATCCTATTAAAACCAATCCAATGACGGTATTTCTATCCATTTCTATTTTTTGTTATTCATGTGAGATATTGCTGCTTCAATAAAAGCAACGAAAAGCGGATGCGGATTGGCTACCGTACTTTTGTATTCAGGGTGAAATTGTGCACCGACAAACCAAGGGTGCTCAGGGATTTCAACCATTTCAACCAATCCAGATTCAGGGTTTTTACCCGTTGCGATCATACCTGCTTTTTCAAATTCTTGCAAATAAGAGTTATTGAACTCGTAACGGTGACGGTGACGTTCAGATATTTTGTCCGTGTTGTAAGCTTTCGCCGCTTTTGAACCCGGTTTCAATTGACAGTTATAAGCACCCAAACGCATCGTTCCTCCCATGTTGGAAATCGATTTCTGTTCTTCCATCATGCTGATAACGGGATGCGGGCAATCTTCTGAAATTTCAGTTGTGTGTGCCTCTTCATGCCCCAAGACGTGTCGCGCAAATTCAATTACGGCACATTGCATACCGAGGCAAATTCCGAAGAATGGTATATTGTTTTCTCTGGCATAACGAACCGCTTCAATTTTACCAGCAATTCCTCTAGAACCAAATCCAGGTGCAACCAAAATTCCATCCAATCCAGAAAGTTTCTTTTCTAAATTGGTACTGTTTAATTTTTCGGAATGCAACCAAACAACGTTTACTTTGCATTCATTTTCAGCACCTGCATGAATGATGGATTCAGAAATCGATTTGTAGGAATCTTTCAATTCCACATATTTACCAACCAAACCAATATTGACAGTTGTTTTTGGATTGTTGACACGGTCTAAGAATTTAGTCCATTTTCCCATGTTTGGAACCGACTTCGTTGGTAAACCTAATTTTTCTAAAACAACTTTGTCCAATTGTTCTTCTTGCATCAAGAAAGGAACTTCATAGATTGTTTTCGCATCCAAAGATTCGATAACAGCATTCATGCTTACATTACAGAATTTTGCAATTTTCTTACGCAACTCTAAATTCAAAGGATGTTCCGTTCTACAGCAAAGAATATCCGGCTGAACGCCTAATTCCAACAATTGTTTAACGGAATGCTGCGTAGGTTTTGTTTTCAATTCTCCAGCAGCAGATAAATAAGGAATCAAGGTAAGGTGAATGACGATACAATCGGATTCAAATTCCCACATCATTTGTCGAACACTCTCCACATAAGGAAGTGACTCAATATCACCAACGGTTCCTCCAATTTCAGTAATAACGATATCGTAATGTCCGTTTTTACCCAACATTTGAATTCGTTCTTTGATTTCATCTGTGATGTGAGGAATTACTTGTACCGTTTTCCCTAAGAATTCACCTCTACGCTCTTTTTCAATGACGGATTGATAAATTCTTCCTGTGGTAACGTTGTTGGCCTGGGAAGTAGGAACATTCAAAAATCGTTCGTAATGACCTAAGTCCAAATCGGTCTCCGCTCCATCGTCCGTTACAAAACATTCTCCATGTTCGTATGGATTTAACGTTCCTGGATCAATGTTGATATACGGATCTAATTTTTGAATGGTTACGGAATATCCACGTGCTTGCAATAATGTTGCTAGCGATGCGGAAATAATTCCCTTGCCTAAAGATGATGTAACACCCCCTGTTACAAAGATGTATTTTGTGGAATTTGACATGCCGATTTTAAAATTGTAACTACGGGGCGCAAAATTACAATTTTGCTTGGATTATTCGTCGATTCCTTTCGGTTATTTAACAAATTAGTACGACCAAATTGGATTCACCCCAAATTCGGCATACGGTTTTGTTTTTCGAACCTTACTTTTTTCAAAAACAGGGTGACCATTTTCATCCAACCGCGGATAATGTGGAGTTTTTCTTTCGATTTTTTCTGGAAAAAGTATCATATCATGCGACAAACGATTTTGGAATAGGTGACGCACTTGCTCGGCATCAAAACCAATTTGACCAGAGAAGTAATTTCCATACGGAAGCGAGTAGGTGAGTCCGCCGTAAAAAATACCGTGGCTTGATTTTCCGTACGATAAATCTTCCAAGATTCGATAACCACTCGGACATTTGTCCAAAGGTGTTTTTTGCCATTTTGAACCGCGTGTTTCTCCCGTCCATAATTTAGTGCCAATTTGGAAATTGTACAAACCATAGCGATATCCCAGCATTAGATGTCCCGTGCGAAATTTATCTCGACCTGTCCCGGCAAAAATATCGTTTTCAAAAAACAATTGAAAATTGGAGAATTGCAGCGTCCATCCTCCCGAATTTTGACTCGAATTTTGGTTGTCTCGGTACCAAATGTAGTTGTAACCAATCGCATTTTGATAATTGGTTTGATGTCGCAAACCATCCCAGATAAAGTCTGGCTTTAGTGATCTTGTTCCACCTAGAAGAATTGCCCCCAAAGACAATCGGTTCTCGAACAGTTGTTTTCGATTGGCCAAATTGGCGAATGAAAAAGTAAGTACATTCCCTAAATTCAATTGAGCGCATTGATAAGCGGCATAACCATCCAGCCGAACACCAATTTGATTTATCGGTGTTCCAAATTGCGCAACAATACCCAACTTCACTCCGAAATTCACGTTCGAATTGATTTGTGAGCTCATCATCAATTGGTTGAAAAACAAGGCGATAAATAAAGTCGAGAATTTGAAATGGGTCTTTTTAAGCAAAATTTTATTTTTGAAAATAAACCATTCAAGAATCGTACCCAATTTAAAGATCTTTAGGATTTGATCGAACGAATGCAGTTATCATCTAGGCTGATGTATTTCATTTTGTACAAATTGCCCACCGCTTTTTTGAAATTTTTCTTACTCATGCCCACTTGTCGTTTGATTTCGTCGGGCGAACTTTTGTCATGCAAGTGAATTACACCGCCACGCTTTTCCAACATCGCGAATAATTCTTCGGACAAAGGTTCAATTTTACCATATCCTTCGGGTTCTAAGCGAACATCTAATTTTCCATCTTCACGGATATTGTAAATGTAACCTGTGGTAATTTCACCTTTTAACAGTCTTTTATTGAAGTCTTGGTGATAAATCAAACCGGCAAAACGATTTTCAACGATGACTTTTACGCCCAAATCGGTTTCGTCGTCAACAATGATGTCAACAGGTGTGTTCAATAGTACGCCTTCCACTTCGGCACTCAAGAATTTTTTGTACTTCGTGGTGGCTACCAATCGATCGGTAAATTCATCCAAATAAAGATACACTAAAACTTCTTCACCTTCTACCAATTTATAACGCTGTTCACGATACGGAACCATTAAGTCTTTTTCAATTCCCCAGTCCAAAAATGCACCAAAAGAATTTACTTGATTGACTTTTAGATAACCAAATTTATCGACCGTAACATTCGGACGCAATGTGGTTGCGATCAGTCGATCTTCAGAATCTCTGTAAAGAAAAACATGTACGATTGTACCTTCTTCCCATTCTGGTTTTACTAGTTTTTGAGGAAGTAATACATCGCCATCGTCGTCACCGAGGTACACTCCAACACTTGTAAATCTTAAAATAGGGAGGTCATTGTAATCGCCAAGAATCATGAATTAGAAATAAAGCGCAGAAGCTAATTTTGAATTAACAACCATGCAGGGTAAGTTTAAACTATTGGTAATCAAGGATTGTCCAAATGTTTCGAATTGAGGTAAGATGCTTTCTGAGTGATATGAAAAAGCCAAAAGCTCCGCGTCTTTTTCATGTGCGTAAGCTTCAATTTTCTTTATATATGCGCCTTTCGCGTCGAGTCTTACAAATTCAGCTTTCACTTTTCGTTCTTCGTAATTGTTTTTAACAATGTGAATACGTGTTTTCATCGTAGCCGATAGTCTTTCGTCGTTTTGCTCCTCGTAAAGTATATGAACGCTACCGTCAAATATGGCTGCCATATCACCGGCAATATTTACAATTTGAAGTGATTCTTTTGTTAAATCAACAGGGACAATAATGTTTTTGATTTCTTTAATTGGCGCACCTTTTTGAACAATTAAAAAAGGAACTTCGCAATGTCGAATCATTTTGATGGCGTGGGATCCAAAAATCTTTTGTAATCCCAAAGCACCATGGGTTCCCATGATTATAAGTTGTGCATGTTCAGATTTTACAAAATTCCCCATATCGTCGATGAAATTTCCAACTTTTACTAAAGGCGTAAGAGTAACATCCGGAGGAAGTGATTTTTCGGCAATAATTTCTGCCAATTTAGCCAATGCTTGATTTTCCTTTGATTGATCGTTTACAACATGCAATAATTTGATGTCTGTATGAACGTATTTTGCGATTTGCAAAGCATAGTTTAGAGCAGTGTCTCCAATTTCAGTAAAATCATGAAGCACTACATATAAATTCTTACTCATAGTTAATCGGATTGTTTTACCAAATATAACAAAATGAAGGTTTGACGTTACAAAATTGCACAAAAAGAAGTTAACATTTGGCTATGTATAGTTTTTACTTTTTGCGTTTTCTGCTTTTCTTGCCTAAGTCACTGTAAGGATATTGGTTACTCGGATCTCGTTTGTCTTTTGTTTTTTTGACTTTCGTTGGTTTCGTTTTCTTGGCGTTTGACTTTTTGTCTTTTTCACCTTCCGGTAAATCGGCTGTGTGGTTGTTGCCACCTGTTGGACTTCCTGCATCTGAAGGGTCGATCCATTTGTTTTTCATTTTTACCTCCCTCATTTCTCCGTTCGCATCTGGTGTGCGAATGGTTCTCTTGTCAGCTTGTTTCCCATTGATGGCCACGACATCTTCTTTTAAAATCCATTTTCCCGATTTTAATTCAAAAGCATCATACGACATGTCAGGTACATAGTAGGCGTAAAAACCTGCTAATCCAGGACTTTCTGGTGAAAGATGGTCCATCAGAATCCGCTCATATTTCTCGTCGTAACGAAGCGACATCGTGCTTTTTTTAGAGTATTCGTAGAATAGTCTTTTGAAAGTTTGAGAGCCTACTTTGAAAACAGGACTACCCAATTTAGCTTGGTTGCCGCTGAAATACAAAACATCTATTATTTTCATGTTGGAAGTAGCATTGTTACCATCCCAACCCAGCAAAGTATACATGTCTCGATTCCCTTTTTCAAAAGGGATGATTTGGTAGTAGAGGGCTCCATACCATTCATTTGCCGCCAATATTTCCATCGGTTTGAGCGCCATAATATCAGAACTTTCTGTTAATTCAATTCTTTGTATTTCGTTTTTCCGCTCATCCATTCGAAGAATGAGACAATAATATTTTTGACTATGGTCATCTTGTTCAACGTTCCAGTTGAATATCCTTACCAAACCGTCACTACTATTGATGGAGCCAAGCGTCTTCAGTCTTGAGAAAGGGTAGGAAAAGGCTGCTTTTTGATTGATGGTTTCATAAAGCTTGTCTTTAAAAAGATCGTTCTTGGTTTCTTTTTCTGAATTATTGGTGGCGTTTCTCAAGTCAGTCAAAATCAATTCCAATTCTTTTTCTGAACGCACCAATGAGGAATCTACTTGAGCAAATAGACTGTAAGTACTGATGAAAAATAGAGGGAATAAAATAAGAAATTTCATAATCTGGAGAATGGTATTTGTGAAATAGACTCAAACATCGTGCAAACTTTCATTTCAATAAATGAATTGAATGATTGAAATAACGTAACGCACTTAAAGGTAATTTGTTTTATCCAAGTAGTTAAATATGACAGGACTTTAAATCTACTTACAGCGCTTTCAGTTGAGAAATCGTTTCTGATGGATTGGCAGAGTTGAAAACAAAGCTTCCAGCTACCAATGCATTTGCTCCTGCTTGCACAAGCAAAGCGCCAGTCTCTAAATTCACACCTCCATCGACTTCAATTTTAGCTTTGGATCCTTTTCGGTGAATCAGGTTGGCCAATTGACCCACTTTGTAAATGGCATTCTGGATGAATTTTTGACCACCAAAACCTGGATTTACCGACATTATTAAAACTAGGTCTAAGTCTTCAATCACATCTTCTAATAATTCAATTGACGTATGAGGGTTCAACGCAACACCGGCTAACATTCCATGCGCTTTGATGTTTTGAATCGTACGATGCAAGTGAGTGCAAGCTTCAAAATGAACAGTTAGTATGTCGGCGCCCGCTTTTTTAAAATCAGCCACATATTGGTCTGGATTGGCAATCATTAAATGTACGTCTAGCGGTTTGGTGGCATGACGCTTAACAGCTTCTATAACGGGGAAACCAAAACTAATATTGGGAACAAATACACCATCCATTACATCCACATGAAACCAATCTGCCTCAGAAGCATTGATCATTTCAACATCGCGTTGGACATTTGCGAAATCGCACGAAAGTATTGAAGGGGAGATAATGGTTGCCATAACGTTTTTTTGAGCGAAATTACCAATAATGAAGCGAAAGGAAAGGAATTGTTTACAAAAAGTAGAATTGTTGATTACCCTGCTTTCATTTTTGAGACTCCTTCCCAAATAATCTTTACATTCGTCAAAAAACAAAAAAAATGGGGTTCAATGTACTGACCGCGCTTGTTATTATAACAGTTTTAATTTCCATGCAAGCCATGCAAAATTTGGAAATGAAAGAAAAATGGATGTTTTCACCCTATCTGGTAAAACACCAAAATGAATCCTATCGCTTATTCACTCATATTTGGATTCACGCCGATTTTGCCCATTTGTTTTTCAACATGTTTTCGTTGTATGCACTGGGAGGTATGCTTGAGCAAGAATTGATTTATACTTATGGAATTGTGCTGGGTGAGTTGCATTTTGCCACAATTTTTCTGCTAGGTGGATTGTTTGCCACCTTAATTCCTTACATCCGTAACCATGAAAACCCTGCCTATCGATCGTTGGGCGCATCCGGTGCCGTTTCTGCTATTGTTTTTGCAGCGATATTATGGCGCCCTGATATGGAGTTGCAATTCGTTTTTATACCAATACCGTTCAAAGCTTATTGGTTTGGTTTATTCTATTTAGGTTATGAAATTTTCATGGATAAACGGGGAAACACTGGGATTGCTCACGATGCACACATTGGAGGGGCGATTTTAGGGATAGTTTATGTAATATTCATTAACTTTGATAAACTCTCTAATTTTATAGATCAATTTATTTCCTAATTCATGTCTCAACTTTTTGTAAATATCAACGGAACGGTCCAGGATTCAGAACTCAATGGTATCAGTTCATCCAATCGAGGTTATTTATATGGCGATGGTGTTTTTGAATCCATTCGAGTATTCAACGGAACTGTCATTAATTTTGACAACCATTACAAGCGATTGGTGCAAGGAGCTGCAGCAATAAAAATAGAAATACCTTCGCATTTAACCCAAGAATATCTTTTGGAAAAAATTAGGGAGGTTTTAGATAAATCTGACATAAATCAAGGCGGAAGAGTTCGGCTTTCTTTCGATCGTATTTCTGGTGGAAACTATATTCCCGAAAGCAACGAATGCGTCTATTCTATCGAGGTTAAACCTTTGTTGACACCTGATTTTGAATTGAACTCCAAAGGAGTTGAGGTAGATATTTTCATGGATTTAAAGAAGCCAAAAAACAAGTTGTCCAATTTTAAAACAAAAAATGGATTAATTTATGTTTTGGCCGGTATACAGGCAAAGGAAAAAAAATTAGACGACATGCTGATTACCAATGATGCCATGGGAATCATAGAAAGCTCGAATGCCAATCTGTTTGTTGTTAGCAATGGTGTTTTGTATACACCTGGTTTAGAAGATGGTTGTTTGGCTGGTACCATGCGTATGCAAATTATTAATTTAGCCTTGAAGCATGGAGTGAAAGTATATGAATGCAATATTTTACCTCAAAATTTATTGAGTGCCGATGAAGTTTTTCTTACCAATGCTATTCAAGGCGTAACTTGGGTGATAGGATATCGTACCAAACGTTATTTTAATAATACATCCAGACGCTTTGTTGCCTGGTTAAATGAACATTGGGAAAAGGAACTAGAACCAACAGATTTAGATAATTCAGAGGAAGATTAAATATTTATCCTTGACTTCCATCTTTTTTCATAAAATCATACCTATCAAACAAATAAAAAAGACGTACCTTTGCAAAAGATTTTGGTATTTTATTGTCTGTACCAAAGTCCTTTCAACTTCTGATTGAATGTTTTGTCAAAATTCTCTTTTGTCATGCCTTGTAATTTAGAACTTGGACAGCATAACAGAGTACAATATATCAAAAGAGATCAATGGGTAAATCGCAAGAAACGTACAGTAAAAAAGAAAAAGAAAAAAAACGTTTGAAAAAACGTCAAGATAAATTGCTAAAGAAAGAAGAGCGTAAAGAAACTTCTACGGGGGGTGGTTTAGAAAACATGATGGCTTATGTCGATGAAAATGGAAACATTGTTGATACTCCGCCAGTTTTCACCAAGAAAAAAGAAATTGATGCAAGTGAAATCGTTTTAGGTGTTCCAACACGTGAAGCGGAAGAGGAGGCTGGACCAGCGGAAGGTAAAGTTGCTTATTACAACGATTCCAAAGGGTACGGCTTTATAAAAGATTTGCAATCACAAGAAAGTTACTTCTTCCACGTAAATGGGGTATTAGAAGAAATTAGAGAGAATGATAAAGTAACTTTTGAATTGGAGCGCGGACCGAAAGGAATGAACGCAGTAAAAGTTAAAAGAATCGCATAAAATAAATTCGTTTTAAAAAAGCCCTATGAATATATTCATAGGGCTTTTTTTTCGTTCTATTGGGAAAGAGATAAGGAGTTAGAAAAAGCAAGGCGTTTGATCATTAGTTGTTAAGTGAATCGTTGTTTAGTAGGTTAACTGCTTCATGAATATCCAAATTCCATTTCGTTCTTAAAAAGGAAGTGCCCAATATCATGAACCGACATTCGAATAGAATTTGGCGACAAATAGAAAAGCCTAATGAATCTGAATCATTAGGCTTTGTCCGTAGGTTGATATAGTAGTACAAGGATTCTATAAAATATTCACCTACGTTCATTATTTATAAAAAAGGGGCAACCAGAAATAAAATTCCTTGTCGCCCCGATTAATCTCAATCCTTAAAAATTCTTTTAAGCTTTAGAGCTATTGTATTTTTTACTTTTCATTACAAGGTACGTAACTACAGGGAAAACAAACCCCATCGCAACCCACTCAAATGGAGCGTAATTTTTTTTCAGACTTTCTCTGTTACAAGCAATCGCTGTTACAATTCCTAAAAGGGTGTAAACCATTGCGAAGTTTGTGTATCCTGGTATCATCCAAATTAATTCCATAATGCTAAAGTTTTAAATTTGATTCTTATGTCTTCTTTTAATTATCTTGGGTTGAACAACAAGTAAGCACATACATACAATGCCCACATTCCTGAACCATTACTTTTAACACAAGCCGCCCATTCGCTTTCGATGGCAGGCAATGCATTTGAATTGTAAACAACGCCATCCACAATGATTTTGAAGTCAGGAGTCAACGTGATTTCTACATCACCACCATTTCCTAAATTGTTTTTAATTTCATTTCCGATGTTTGCCAATTTTTCCTCTAAAGCAGGGAACATGGTGAAAATCTCAGGGTGAGAAATCGATTTAAAACCTTCTTTTCCGTATACTGCAGTCAGATTATCTTCGAAAAAACGAAATTGACCGTAATCCGCTAATAACAAAGTATAATTTTTACCATCAAATGGCATAAAAGTAGAAGTTGTACGTCCTGTGTTGTCTACACTGAAAGTAACAGTGCTCGGATCATTTGAAGTTAATCCAAGACCTGTTTTAGTCAAAGCAGCTTGCAATTGAGGGAAGCTGTTCACGTAAGTCATGTCTGAGCTTGAAAAGCTACCGTCTTTGTTAACGGTTAAAGTGAAATCACCTTTTGGCTCAATAACTTGAGAAACAGTTGTAGCTTTTAATGAAGCATCTTCAGCAATAGTTGGGGTAGGGGTTGTGGTTTTTTTACAAGAAACAATGGAGATTGAAACAATTCCGATGAATAAAACTAATTTTTTCATAATCATTTACTTTTTTTAGAGATTAATACTTTTTTAAATTGTTAATAACCTTTTTCGTTTGTTAATAACATGTCCAAAGTTGTAGTTTCAATCTCAAAAAAGTATAATTCAAATTGGGTAAAAGGATGACAGGGTACAGATTCATGATGAATGGATGTAAATCAAGGATGAACGGACGATTTTGCATTGTTAGCCTCTACAAATGCATTCAGTTGCATCACAAAATCTTTCTTTTTGTGTTTACTTAGCTTTACGAATGACTTGTTTTCTAGGTAGATAACATCTTCCGCAATGTGTAACTCCGAAAAAAAGCGGAAGTTGATAATATAGGATTTGTGACAGCGAAAAAAACAAGCAATTGGCAATATTTGTTCAATATGTTTTAGGGAAAGGTTGGTTGTGAAACTACCATCTATTTGATGAATTTTCGTATAATTCCCGTAGGCTTCGCAAAAAACAATTTTTTGAATGGCAACACATTTTATCCCTTTGAAAGAAGGAATTAAAACCAATTCATTGCATGCATTTTCAAACGGCATTGTTGTTTCGTTTCGTATTTGGAAATAAGAAGCGAAGTATTCAATAAAACGAGTAGTGTAAAAATAAGTCTACAAAGAAGGCAAAAGAAAGTAGTAGGAAATAAATATCAACAATGTAACGTGTGTTGTTAGTCAAATTTGTTTTTGGCGTAGAAGTTATTTTCGTCTTTTTTACTTTTTAACAATCCTACCACAACCAAGGCTAAAGCAGGTGAAAACAAAGTGAATAACACCGCATAAACTAAATCAAGGTGGAAATACTGATTGTACCTGTATAGCCAGAGTATAAGAAAAACCCTTGTAAGTGTATGGAAAACCACCATGTAAAATTGAGGAATATTATCTCCTATAAAATATAACCCATCAAACCGAAAAGGATTTGCAGTTAAAATCCACATAAGGACTAACAGAATGCCCATTAGTAGAGATTGCCTTTTTTTCTTTTTGGCAAACGCTTCAAATATTATTTTATCCTCTTTGATCCCCAATTGTTTGTCCTATTTTCTTACAAAACTCAATTGCCAAATATATCCAAATATTGACAATAACCTTGTTAATTCCTTGTAAAATCTGTTCATAACTTGGCTTTAATTTTCGAATCTTCGTAAAATGAGGAAATCCCTAGACCAAATAGAAGTGAAAAACAGGTAATTCAGCTAGAAAACCTACCTTTGTATCTAATTTTAGTTCTATGTCAGGTTTTGAAAAGTTCAACCTTCGAAAACAAGTATACAATGCCGTTCAAGATTTAGGTTTTGAAAAACCCACACCTATTCAAGAAAAAGCTTTTTCCATTGTGCTTTCCGGGAAAGATATTTTGGGAATTGCTCAAACTGGTACGGGTAAGACTTTTGCTTATGCTTTGCCTATTATCGAAGGACTTCCTTTTTCGAAGCAAGTTCAGCCGAGAGTTTTGATTTTAGTACCAACGCGTGAATTGGTTATGCAGGTGGTGGATGAAATTGAAAAATTAACCAAATACCTTACTATTCGTGTGTTGCCCATTTTTGGTGGAGTGAATATAAATACACAACGAATTCGAATTGCAGAAGGTTGTGATATAATAGTTGCTACACCGGGAAGATTGTATGATTTGATTTTAAGTCAAACAATCAATACCAAAAGCATTAAGAAATTGGTCATTGATGAAGTGGATATTATGCTTGATTTGGGTTTTCGCCCCCAATTGATGAACATCTTCGAATTGATGAACGACAAGCGCCAAAATATTATGTTTTCGGCAACGATGACAGATGAGGTAGAAGAATTGATTTCCAATTTCTTTGTCGCGCCAGAAAAAATATCCATTGCCGTCAGTGGTACTCCGTTGGAAAATATCGCTCAAAGTAGTTTTCAAGTTGAGAATTTTTATACCAAAATCAATTTGCTGAAACACTTACTAGCTGATTTCAAAACATATAAGAAGGTTTTGGTTTTTGTAGATAGTAAAAGAAAAGCCGACAAGCTATTTCTAGAAATGGAGGAAGAATTCGGTCGTGAATGCGGTGTAATTCACTCGAATAAGGCGCAGAGCACACGTTTTCAAACCATCGAAAAGTTTGACTCGGGAGCGAATCGAATATTGATTGCAACCGATGTAATTGCCCGTGGATTGGATTTGGATAAAGTATCGCATGTCATCAATTTTGATACGCCTGTTTTCCCCGAAAATTATATGCACCGTATAGGTCGAACAGGGAGAGCGGAGGAGGAGGGGAGCTCAATTCTTTTCTCCAATGAAGCCGAATTAAAATACAAGACGGCCATTGAACAATTGATGGATTATAGTATTCCATTACAGAAATTTCCGAAAGATGTCAAAATTTCAGATCGACTTTTGCCAGAAGAACAACCAGACGATTTTATTGATAAGAATCCTTCTAGAAATGATAAAAACTTGGATAAAGGGGCAAGTTATCATGAAAAAAAGGAAAAAAATAAAAAAGTGAATTTGGGAGGAAGTTATAAACAGAATATTGAGAAAAAATACAAGAAACCGAAAACACGAGGTGATAAAACGTATCACAAGAGACAAAAATTAGGATAAATATATCCCCCGAAAAAAAAGGCCTACCACGAAAGTGGCAGGCCTTTTTCGATTTATAGAATTCTTTAATTTCTCAAAACAATTCTTTCTACAATTGTTTGGTTATTATTGGTTACTCGAACAAAATAAACGCCATTTCTTTCATTCAATTGAATGGTCGTTTTTGATCCTGCATTTTTCAACAGTTCTACTCTGTTTCCGAGAACATCAAATACCTCAATGGATGCATTTTTGTCAGCATTCGCCATCACAACATTGAACTTCCCATTTGTTGGATTCGGGAAAACTTTAACACCAAAATCTGTGCTGTTTTCTTGTATTCCAACCACTGAGTTTACGGTAACACTCAACGTTTCCGTACAACCGTTCAAATCAGTAACGGTAACAGTATAGGTTCCACTACTTAATCCACTTGGATCTTGGCTTGTGCTTCCATTGGACCAAGAATAGGTATAGTTTGGTGTACCACCTGTAACCATCAAATCGATTGAACCATCGGTACCCATTGTTTCAGCCGTTACGGTTGAGTTTAAAACGATGGCAGCTGGTTCGATAACGACTATAGTATCTGAAACAGTACAACTATTTGCATCATGAACCGTGTAGATATAATTGCCCCCAGCCAAACCACTGTTTGTGGTACCTGTAGTTCCTCCAGTCCAATCTACAATGTAGCCAGGTGTTCCTCCACTAACAGCGACAGAAGTCTGACCGTCATTTGCACCATTACATGAAACATTCATCACTGAGCTTGTGACAATCAGTTCAGTAGGTTGGGTGAAAACAATAGAAGCTGTATCCAAGCAAGTACCATCATTTCCTGTAAGAATATACGTTCCGGCTCCTACACCAATCATGTAAGGAGAATTTGATCCACTACTCCAAGAAAAAGTTGGCGTTGCGGCACTATTAACGGAAGTTGCTTGAGCAACTCCGTTCATTCCACCATAACAATTGATTTGATTGACATAATTCGCAGTAACTGTGAAAGGGTCCAAAACTAATTGAAGAGTATCATTCCCATTTGCAGGATCTGATACTGAATTTGGAGCAGTTGTCCACGCTTTAACAGTCGTATTTCCATTAACAACCAAAGTACCTAGGGTTATAGTTGTGTTGTTAATTCCAGCTCCATTGATTGTATCCAGAGGAGTTGTTAAAGAGTAAGGTGTTTGAGGGACTCCATTGATGGACCAATTAATTGTAACGGAATTAAGCATGTTATTACCGTAGTTTTGAACAGTAGCTTGAAAAGGATAACTACCATTACAATTAGGAGCACCTGGGAAGGTCGAAATTCCGGCATCATTTGGAAACGATTGAAGTAACGTTATAACAACCAATCCATCACCCGTTTGAACACCGGCTATATTGATCGGGTTGGTACCAGAATTATAAGAGCCACCGCCTCCACCGGAAGGAGCGTTTACTTGACCATTTTCGCCGCCGCCGCCGCCGCCACTGTAACCGCCACCGCCACCGGAGCGGTAATTATCCCAGCTACTTGTTCCGCCGCCGCATCCAAAACCTCCTTCACCATGACCAGATGTAGTTCCAGCTCCACCAATTCCGCCATTCACGAAAGAAGATCCGCCACCGGTTCCTCCTCCATTTCCGAGAAGTCCACCGCCACCATCGGCGCTAGAAGCTGTGCCACCTCCAGATCCAGCTGTTCCAGCAGTTCCAGAATTCGTTGCGAATCCAGCAAAACCATTATTGGCAATTGATGCATCAGCAGTTGTAACATATGAGGTGCTGTGATTTCCTCCACCACCACCTGCAACAATGTAGGGTACATTTGAAACTGTGGTAACAAAAGAACCCCCGCCGCCGCCATATTGGTTGACACTGCCAACGGGAGGTGAAGCTTTTTGTCCTACTATAATTTTAATTTGATCTCCGGCATTCAATGTAAATTCGCCGGAAATATGAGCTCCTCGACCGCCATAAATACCATGACCTTGCCCACCATAACCTTCGATTCTGTAGGAAGCAGTAACTGGAACTGTCCAATACTGAATTCCCCCTATTACGGTTACATTACCAGCTAAATTGGTCCCAATGTAACTTGAATTGGCATTGGTTTGAGTTGGACCTGTTTTGCCCGTAATTCCACATGAAGTGAAGGTGTAAACTGTCTGTCCCCAGACAAAAGCACTTCCCATAAGAAAGACCAAGAATAGACTAAAACGTTTAAACGTAAAATTTAATTTCATAGTTTTAAAGTTTAATAATTAATAAATTAACTACGAACACTTTGGTTAGTTTGGGATTTTGCAATCAGAAAATAACAAAACTGGCCGTATGCTAAAGATATAGAAAAAAATAACGCGGCAAAATTATTAAATTGATAAATGTTAATTTACCTACTGGAGCTTTATTTTAGTAAAAACCTGATTTACAATATTTACAGTCGATACAAAAGATTTTAATGCCACCAAAAGAAAAATCATTAACAGATTTCATCTAATTAGTTTGATTTTAACTGAATAGCGACTTTATTGTTAAAAAATCAACGATCAACTGCTTAAACCACTGAACTATCGATTTTACACTACGGAATTATACAAGGTATTCAACTAATATCCATAGGTTGTTGATTAAAGAAATTTTACTTGCAAATAGTGCTTTTTTTGTTAAGGATATCGGTTTTTACAAAGTCATTTTTCAACACAGGATTCCATTGAAATTTGTTCAAGACAATTGTTTCGAAGTATTTTTGTGGTGGATTGGTCAAAAGTAACCTTGAAAAATCGTCTTCCATTTTTTTTAATGAATCCAATTGACATGCATCTAATTCATTTCGAACCGCTTTTGCGCCTAATTCGTCAATTTTGGCTGGTTTGATTCCATTTTTTAATTGAACAAGTAGGGCAGAACCGTTGTCTAATCGCTGAACGATATACAATCCCTCTATTGTGTTATCAACGTAAAAAGTGTTGAATTGGTAACGACCTCCCGTTAAGTACAAACCAACATCTCCGATACAGGGTGAACTTTTCGCAACTATTCTTGTGTTGGTCCGATCGATTAAGCTATCCGGGTACAATTGATAAAGTGCCTGTTGTAAACCTAAGAAACCGACTATCAATCCATCGCACAAATGGCCGTGCATTTTTTGAATGTCCCAAAGCGAGATTTCTTGTTCATGCGTTAATCTTCCTTTCGAAAAATCGGTATCTAGAACTTTAATGCTTATTCGTTTTGCCTTTTCTTTCAATGAAAGTTCAACAATTGAATTAGAATTAATTTCCGATTCAGGCGAATTCTCCTGGCAAGAGTCTAAAGTAAGAAACAGAAGTGTGAGAATTAAGTATTTTATCATGTGATAAATAGAATTACAAAATACAAACCAACGAGAAGGAAAATACTTCCAATGATGTATCGAATAATTTTTTCCAATCGTTGAATTTTCGAGTAATAAACTCCTATTTTCCCAACAGAAAAGGCGAGGAGGTAGGCGAAAAATATGACAGGAAGACCCGTTCCAACTGCAAAAATAAGAGGCAAGTACAATCCGCTCGCCTCAGCAATAGTTAAAGGAATTAATACACCGAAAAATAAAGCGCCGCTATAAGGACAAAAGGCTAAAGCAAAAATAACGCCCAATAGATAAGACCCTAAATAGCCATTATCTTTAAACCGTTCAGAGAATTTTTCTTGAAAGTTGGATTTTCCTAAAAAAGATAATCTTATGACATTGAGCATGATCAACCCAATAAGTATTAAAATTGGCCCTAAAAACCGTTCCCCATATTGACTGAAAAAACGCGCAATTTGAAATTTACTCGCACCAAAAAAGAGAACCATTCCAATTAGAGAATAGCTCGTCGCTCTGCCGAATGTGTAAATTATCCCGCTCCAAAAAACTTTTTTAGAATCTTGAATGTTGCGGGAAATATAAGCAGTTGCGGTGATGTTTGTCGCCAGTGGACAAGGACTTATGGCGGTTAACAAGCCAAGTAAAAAGGCACTTAAAAATGCCATTTCTGAAGCGTTGGCCAGGGAAGATAAGTATTCAAACATTTTATAATTGTTTCAAAGCATCCTTCAACTCTTTTTTCAATTCAGATTTGAAGTCCGTTCCATGGATTGCGTTAAATGCCCATTCTGTTAAATCCAGCACACTTTCTTCTCCATCTTTGAAAACTGAAATCATCAATGCAGTGCCAAAAGCTTCATATTCTTCCGCGATTGTTTGATTCTCAGGTGAGTCTACATTGATCAATGAAAATAGAATGAGACTATCATTTAATTCAGCTTGAAAACTTTCTTTTAGCGTAGCTCTAGTTAATTCTTCTATTTTAAGGCAAGAAACACACCGATGGTCCGTATGAAAATCGAGGACTTCAATGTGGTTTTCGCTCTTTTCTGATTTCACATTCACTTCTCCCTTTTTGTCAGGCTGACCGCATGAAAAGAGAATTAACAAGCTCAATAGATGGATTCCTTTTATCATGATTTCTCGTTAAAATATTAGATTAAAAACATATCCAGAAAGGATAATGCACAACGTGACTACTCCAAAAAATATTCCAATCAATTTCCAAGTCATTACCTTTTTTAAAAGCATGGCTTCTGGAAAAGACAAGCCCACAACACCCATCATGAAGGCAATGGCTGTTCCCAATGGAATTCCTTTGGCGACTAAAACTTCCACAACGGGCAAAATCCCAGTTGCGTTGGCGTACATCGGAACGGCTAACAAAGTGGCGGCAGGGACAGCAAACCAATTGTCTTTGCCCATGTATTTTTCGAAAAATCCTTCAGGAATGTAGCCGTGCATCAAACCACCAATGGCAATTCCAACCACCACATACGGTAAAACTCCTTTTATGATCTTCATGGCTTCTTGCCAAATGACAGGTAACCGTTGCTTAAACGTTTCGCTACTTTGTTGAAAAGCTTCACTTTCTCGTTCAGCATTTTCTATCACACCTTGAACCCAAGGAGTTAAAAATCGTTCCAACTTGAGTTTTTCCAAGATAATTCCGGAAAACATGCCTAAAATAACACCACTAAGTATATAAATAAGTGTAATTTTCAACCCAAACATTCCGAAAAACAGGGCAATGGCTACTTCATTGACAAGGGGAGAGGTAATCAAAAAGGCAAAGGTTACTCCCAAAGGAATTCCACCTTTTACAAATCCGATAAACAAAGGAACGGAAGAGCAAGAACAAAAGGGAGTTACAACGCCAAACAAAGACGCCATTAAATACTCCAAACCATACAATTTTTTCCTAGAGAGGTAATTGCGAACTTTTTCAACGGGAAAATAGCTGTTTATGATGCCCATTAAAAAAATGATCACAAAAAGTAAAATGATGATTTTGAGGGAATCGTATACAAAGAAATTCAAGGCTTGTGCCAAATGTTGATCAGGCGATAAACCGAATACATCGTACACTAACCAATTGGAACCATTTTGAAGCCAGTCGAACATACTATTTTTTTTTGTCGATTAACAGCAAGAAGTACTACTTGAATCGCAACAACTTCCAGCGTTTTTATTTTCTAAAACGCTACTCGTATTTCCTTTTGTTGGAAAGTCTTTTTGAACCCATCGTATCAAACCGTGCTGCATATTGTAAACATTTGTCCAGCCATGATTCATTAAAAAATAAGTCGCTCTCAAACTCCGTTCACCACTTTTGCACACCAACACAACTTCCATATCTTTTGGTACTTCCGTGTAGCGGTCTTCAAATTCACTCAACGGTATTTGTAATAGGTTAGGAGTGTCAAAACGCAATTCATTGACTTCCTCATTTTCCCGCACATCCACCAACAAAGCCCCTTCGGTCACTTTTCTCATTGTCGTTGTTGGACAAATTTCTTTTGCTGCTTCCATGATTTTTATTTTAAAAGTTCTTCAATTTCCGATTTGGATGGAACCCGACCTTTGATTTTAATTTCTTCATCAATCACGACAACCGGTGTTGAAAGAACATTGTACTGCATGATTTCCATAATATCTTCGATCTTGATGACATTTACGTCTAAATTGTTTTGAGCAATTACATCCCGCACAATCGCTTCCGTTTGTTTGCATTTGGAACAACCGGTTCCTAAAATTTTTACTGTTTTCATGTTCTTCAAATTATGATTTTTCGAGCTTTTTTTAATCAAATAACGATTTGAATAAAATTCGTGCATTTTCCCAATTTTCTTTGTTGACACAATACTTGATCCGCGGTGGTTTTATTTCACCTTGAATCAACCCCGCATTTTTCAGTTCTTTTAAATGCTGAGATACTGTAGATTGTGAAATGGGTAAAATTTCCACCAAATCTCCCGTAAAACAGCAACTTTGTTTTTCTAAATGCTGTAAAATCATAATCCGCGTTGGATGTGACAAGGCTTTGGCGTATAGCGCCAATTGCTCTGTTTTTTCATCAAAATTATTTTCTAGAATTGTTCGTTTCATATTGCTTATCGCAAATGTACGATGAAAGGACTCTTTGGGGAGTAACAATTGTTACAGGAAAATTTAGTTAGTAATGTATTTGTCTTATAATTAATATTATGTTAAATAGAATATAGTGATGTACTTGGATATTCTACTGTACATCAAAAAACTCAAGTAAATCATTTCTAAGGCGCTTATACTTCTCCGAAAAGAAAAAGCACCCTATATAAATGAATCCTAATTCCCACCCAGGTCAATTGCTTTCAACTGATGCGGATTTCCAAAATCCACCGCTTTGGCTGATTCGTCCAATCGCCATATTAGCGGTACGATGAACGATTCATTTTTCTTTTTATATATTCTGTCTTTGCGCAATTTTCCATCGTCGGTTCGTATCAACATTTTAATGACAATTTCTTTAATTTCTTCTTTTTTTAGACCACTTGATAGTCAAAAATTATTCCTACTGCCAAAGCTTCCTGCTGGATTACATTCAATTGAGCTTCTGTGGCATAGCTATTTATGATATGGTTTGTTAAGTTGTAATTTTGTTATGCAACCCTATTTAACATAATGTCAGAATAGTCGAACTCAATTACAGTCATTAAAAATCAAATCAAAAAAAAAAGAAAAAAGCGTTCTGCTCTTTCTCTTTACTTATTAAAACCGACTTAAAAGTCAATCTGTTTTGAATGATTTCAACTATTTATGGTAAGAATTGTACCCGCCTTCTAGGTTTAAAACATTTTTGAATCCCATATCGGAAAGGATTAATGCTGCTTTAGAAGAACGACCACCCACGGCGCAATACACGACAATTGGTTTGCTTTTGTCTAATTTCATCGCGGCAACTTTTGCTTTGAAATTAGGATCGAAATAATCGGCTTCTACTGCGCGAGCAATTTTTCCTTTTGACGTTTCTTGCGGTGTTCGTACATCCAAAATTTGAGCATCTGCTTTTCCATCGAAGGTTTTTTTGAATTCTGCTTGCGTCAAGTTTTTTACTTTGGAGGTTTGTCCAGTAGCGCACCCTGTTAAAAATAGGAACGTAAAAAGCACATTGAAAAGGTAGAAATTTCTTTTGATCATAGTATTTACAATTAATCAGTATTGATTTGAAATCAAAAATAAGACTTCTACCCTACTTCTTGTGTTACATCTGTTACAATTCTCAATTTATTAAAGCTATTTTTGCAGTATGCTCAGCAAAGAAGGTCTTAAAGAACACAATTCCAATTTTTGGGAAACGTTTAGAAAACGGATGCGGAAACACCATTCCTCGAGCGGACGTCGAATGAATTGGTTGAATTATCCATCGGATGTAAAATCAATTTATATTCGACTAGAAGTGACCAAAAAACACGCAGCGTTGAATTTCGATGTGCAATTCAAAGATCCAGAAATTCAAGCCTTGGTATGGGAACAGTTGTTGGAAATGAAAAAAGTGATGGAAAATTCCATGTCTGCACCCACCAATTGGTTAAGCGATCAATATTTGGATAATGGTTTGCCTTTCAATCGGATTCAGTGGATAAAAGAACCAAGTAATTACTTTAATCCCGCTGAGCATGAGGATATTTATGCTTTTTTGGAAAAAACCTTGCTTGAATTTGACGAATTTTACCAAGAATTTAAGGAAATAGTTATCAATTTGGTTCACTGAGAACCTGCATTGCGTATTTTTGCAACCTATGTTAAAGAAAGAGATTTACACACTTATTGCCATTTGTTTACTTATTAGCAGTGTTTCTGCTCAAGTAACCATTTTCTCAGAAGATTTTCAATCAGGAATACCTGCTACTTGGGGACTTCGTGATTTTGACAATCATACTCCAGCTGCTGCGGTGGCGGAATATACAGCTCCATGGATTAGCAAAATAGACCCTTTGGATTTAACAAATTCAAATTTGACGGCAAGTTCTACTAGTTTTTTTAGTCCTGTTGGTACAGCGAATCGTTGGTTGATTTCTCCGGCAATCACATTGGGTAGTTTTGGAAATTATGTTTCTTGGCGTGCGCTTTCTCACGACCCCTCTTATCCAGACAATTATTTGGTGTTGGTGTCCAAAACAGACACTCTAATAGGAAGTTTTACCGATACTTTAGGATATGTTATAGGCGAATATGCAAACTGGGTAGATCGAACGGCGGATTTAAGCGCAATAAGTCTAGACAATGAAACGATTTATTTGGCCTTCATTCTTCAAACCAACGATGGTTTTAAATTGTATGTTGATGATGTAATTGTTACGAAAGAAGATCCAGCAGGATTGAGTGAGAATGTTGTTGATTTGTTGAAAATCAAAACAATAAGTCAACTTGGACTGTATGAAATTGGTGGTGATTTCGCTCTAAAAGAAGTATCTGTTTACAATACAAATGGACAACTGGTATTGAATTCAAGTAACACCATGGTGGATATTCGGAATCAAAATGCGGGAGTATATTTCTTGTCCGTTATAACAGACAAAGGTTCATTTCAGCACAAACTACTTAAGTTTTAAATAATCACTTTTTGGATAAGCAATTAATTCCAAATCATAGTTGAAATCGCTTTTTGCTTTGTGGTGCAACAGGATCCGTTTTGAGGAGATTTCTCTCACTTCAAAAATCCAATTTTCTTTCGGAAAACTAAATTCGCACGTCGAATTATCATCCAATAGCGTTAAAAATCCGGACCGATTGGGAAATTCTCCCAGCGAATTCATGGGTTGAATCAAAATGGTTTGATCGTCGTAGAAAATGGCCACATCTTTTTCTTTCAAAGGATAAGCGGCATAGTTGACTCCCTTCATGGTTACCTTGTTGATCACCCATATTTTACTGGAATTTCCATGAAAAATAGACATTCTACTCAAGTTTTGAATGTCGGAATGGTCATTTGAACAATTCGAAAGTAGCCAAGTGAAAAACAATACTCGCCATGCCATTTAGAAAAGCATTTGATTGTTTAGAATGTTTTGATAGATTTCTTTGGAAATAGAATCTTTGTAAATGGCTTTCACAGGTCCACCCCAATTGGCTCCTTGAATTACTTCTACCTGTTTGTATTCGTATTTCCCTTCTTTCCATGTGAACAAACAGTTGTAAAACATATCTTCCCCTTGGTCTTTGTCATTAAAACGCAAGAGTAAGTCATCGTAACCAGAATCACTTTTGGTTCGACCAATGATATTCGCTACAAATCCATTCGTTTTCACCAAATTACCTCTTTCACGTTGAAAAATCAAAAGTCTACGCAATGGAAAATTGCCCGTTTCTGCTTTGATCAAAAGGATAAATCCATTTTTTAAGGACAAGTTTTTTCGCAAGGGCATAAACTTGAAATTTTCAGCCGAACAAACCGGTGTTTCAGGATTTTTCAAGGCTTCTGGATCATCTGAGCATATTTTTAGTTCCAATAACAATTCTTTCATAACAGGATCTGAAAATTCTGTTTCATCAAATAAGACCTCTATATCTTGAAAACCTTCTGTTTCCTCAATTTTGGTCGTTTTTAATTCTTCTCCTGAAGTGGAATCATCTTTACAGGCAGAAAGAAATGCAAGCAAAAGAAAAGAGAAATAAAGGGATTTTTTCATATTATATAAAAATCGTTGTTGTCATAGATTCCGCTTCTAGTAAACGGTCTTTAACAATTTGGTTACGTATTCCTTTTCCTTCCAAAAAGGAAATAATTCTTTCGGTAGGCATGTTTCCTGTTAAATCATCTTTGGCCATTGGACAACCGCCAAAACCTTTCATTGCTCCGTCAAATCGTCGACAGCCGCTTTCGTAGGCAGCTTCTATTAATGTCGTGGCATTTTCGAGTAAGGTGTGCAAATGTGCGCCAAATTCGACTGAAAGGTTTTCTGGAATAATTTGACTGAAAAGTGATTGTACGATGGCTGGATTGGCACATCCAATAGTGTCCGACAAAGCGAGAATTTCAATTCCCATTTCTTTGTTCAGTCGCTCCGACCATTGACTGACTAAATCTGGGTGCCATTTTTCACCGTATGGATTTCCAAATCCCATGGATAGGTAAACCACCAACTTCTTTTTGTTGTTTACACAAAGGGATTGAATTTCTTCCACTCGGTGCAAAGACTCTATAATGGTTGCGTTTGTATTTCTTTTTTGAAATTCTTCAGAAATGGAAAATGGGTATCCTAGAAAATCAATTTCTTCAAATTGCAGAGCATCCAAGGCTCCTCTTTCGTTGGCAATAATCGCCAATAATTTGGTCTGCGTTTGAGAAAGTTCTAAACCGTTGAGCACTTCGGCTGTATCACGCATTTGAGGAATGGCCTTTGGCGAAACAAAACTCCCGAAATCCAATACATCAAAACCACATTGAAGCAACACATTTTGATAGGCGATTTTCTGCTTCGTCGGAATGAAATCATGCCAACCTTGCATTGCATCTCTCGGACATTCAATAATTTTTATTTCGGTTTCCATATTAATTAATGTCTCGCTAAAATAGCTTTGTTAATTCGTTTTACCAAACCGGGACCTTCGTAAATAAAGCCACTATACAATTGCAACAAATCCGCACCAGCCTCTAATTTTTCCAAAGCATCTTTTTCGGAATGTATTCCTCCTACCCCGATTATTGAAAATGATTTTTTTGAATGCTTCGATAAGTAACGAATTACCTCAGTAGATCTCGATTTTAATGGCTTTCCTGAAAGTCCACCTGCACCAATTTTAGATAAATCATGTTCACTTGTTTTCAAGTTTTCTCGACTGATAGTCGTATTCGTTGCAATAACCCCTTCAATTTTTGATGCTAGAACAATTTCAATAATATCATCCAATTGGCTATCTGTCAAGTCTGGTGCAATTTTCAGAAAAATGGGTTTTGGATTGGATTTCCCTGTGTTCATTTCCATTAAAGACATTAACAATTTGGTCAAGGGTTCTTTTTCTTGCAAGTCTCTTAAATTGGGCGTATTCGGCGAAGAAACATTGACAACGAAATAGTCCACGTATGGGAATAGTGCGTCAAAACAAACCGTGTAATCTTGGTCGGCCAATTCATTGGGCGTTATTTTGTTTTTCCCAATATTTCCTCCAATGATGATATCAACTTTTTTGTTTTTTAAATTTTCAATGGCCGCCTCTACTCCGTCGTTGTTGAATCCCATTCGATTGATAATCGCTTCATCTGGTTTCAGACGAAATAATCTCGGCTTGTCATTGCCTGGTTGACCAACTGGCGTCAGAGTTCCAATTTCAATAAAACCAAAGCCACAATAGTACATTTCATTGAACATAGAAGCATTTTTATCAAATCCTGCTGCCAATCCTACTGGGTTTTTAAATTTGATTCCACCAATTGTTCTTTCCAATCGTTTGTCTTCTAGAAAAAAAAGTTTTCTAAATAGCCATTTTCCTCCGGGGAGATTCAAGGATAATTTTAGCAACCGAATGGTGAAGTAATGAACTTTCTCAGGATCAAATTGAAATAATACTTTACGTAGAAATGCGTACATGCTTTTTGATGCAAAATTAACACACCTCTTGGAAAGAGACTGAATTTGAAAAGAAAAGTTTTGAGAAAAATTAGAATTTGTAACGACCTGCACTTCTAAATTTAGGCGTTCTTCCAAATTTGTAATTGGTCGGTTTGTACGTTAAGTTTCGGTAAAAAACAAGATTGAAATTTAAGTAACTATCTTTTTGTTTGTCACCTCGTTGTTGACCACCAGCAAACCAATATTGGTTTTGATAAGATGGATTGGATAAATAGGCAGCTTCGTTGCCATAAGCAGCAGCAATCGCTGATTTATCGTAATAGGTTGTAGAAACGTCGTCAATGTAATCACTAAATGTTTTGGTATACGTCAACTCAAAACCAATTCGCCAAAGTTTATCTAAACCTACACGAACGCCCACACCCATTGGAACAATTGCGGTGACCATGCCATATTGTTCAGGGCCACCAACCAAACCCTGACCTTCAGTGTGTAATGGTCTTAGATTCACCCAAGTGCCATTTAAATTGGCTTGCGGATTAAAATAAGTTGCACCAATACCGATAAAAACATAACCTTGAGTATTCTTGTCCTTCATTCCATTAATTCCTGGAATTTTGTAACGAGCACCAAATTGTTCTTTGGCAAATAAGATAAATTCTATTCGCTGAGAAACACTAGCGATTGGAGATCTGAAACTTAAATTTCTACTTTTTCGAATTACTTCTTGTGTGTTAGCATCGCTTCCTCTAACCAACCCTCCACTGATTTGGGTTGAGGTAGCCCATTTTGGAGAAAAACGAAAACGATAGCCTAGCATTCCGCCAAGTGATGTTGCATCTATATCAAAATCTACAGGACTATAGTCGGTACCGATTCTATTTCTTCCACCTAAATCACCTAGAAAATTGGTTGCACCTACTCCAAAGAAAAATTCCTTCTTATTCAAAGACCAATTTCGTTGACTATTGAAATTGGTATGCTGACCAAAAACATTGGTAAACGTCAACATGGAAAGCAGAAATAGAAGAAATAATTTATTTTTCATATTCGTATTACCCTGCAAAAATAAGAATTATTTTATGACAATTCAAAAAATGTTTGCATAGAATTAAAAACCAAATGTTCACATCTCTATTAAGTCAAATTGAAATACTTCATTGTTCGTGCGTAGAATGATTTTTTGCTTATCAAAATAGCTTACTTCGAATGAAATTCGACTTTCTGGATCATTCGCTTTTGTAAAAACAAGAAATTTCGTTGAACGAGTCAATTTTTCGGCTTTGAATAAGTTCTGGCTATCGGCGAATTTGTAAAACCATTCTGAAATGGCATTGGGATTAATTTTTAAATCAGCCAGCATGCTTTCATTATTTTGTATACAGATATACCAGGAAAGAGCATTTTGTGTGACACACTTAAATAACAATCGTTCATTTTTCACAATACGGATGGTATCTGCCTGACCGAAAGCAAATAAATTAACGAATAAAGCACAAACAAGAATAATTTTACTCATCTTTTTTCACCGGAATTAAATTCATGGAGCTTAGGTGCAATAATTTACCGGAGTCAGGTAGTATAGCACGAATGTTTGTAAAGAAAATCATATTGTCCAATCCGTAGGCACCAATTTGAATGCAAACAGAATCTGGAATATGATTGCCAGCGATATGCTGCTCAATTAACCCTCTTTTGCCAAAGTATTGCAGGTCGAAAGATATAATGTGACTTTTGGTTTTAGTTTCCAAACCTTCTGAGGCACAAAGTTTCCAAAATGGGATTTCGCCAGATTGAATACCGGCTATGGACGGGTAAAAATTCTGAATTTTTTGAATCCGTATTGTGTCCGTTTGGGAAAAAGCCGAAAATGAAAGAAGACTATACAGTAACAGTTGTTTCACTGATAATTTTTTGAATGTTTTCCAAAGTTACCTCTTTTTTGTCTAGCCTTTCCATCACTATTGGCGCATTATTATTTGTTTCCAATTGAATATTTTTCTTAAAAAATAGATTTCCATCGTGATCGATCAGCACAAGAATGCTTTCATGGTTGAACCACCCTAATTCATCATTTTTGTGCGGGTAATTTCCTCCGAAAGAATAACGCGTGTTTTTTTTCGTATCGAGAACAAATGCTGCCAATTGGTTAACTCTTGAACCTTCTTTGGTTTTAAAGGTTAATACGTTCGGATGATGCGGCGGATACGGAATGGGACGATCACAATTGTAGACTCCAAAACTGGTTGTTCTAAAGTTGGCCGTGCCGGCATTCATAGCACTAGCAGAGGATAATCCAGCAGAACGAGCAGCTTGCGATCGTTCTTCCATGGAAGGAACAACGCCTCTTGCCAAATCTGCTTTCATTTGATTGACGATTTTTTCTTGGGCCAAGCGAAGCGCTTTTTCCTCTTTTTCGTATTGTTTCTTTTCCTCCGTCAATCTTGAAATGACTTTGGTTCGTTCGGCTTCCGCAAGATTAATTTTGTTTTTTAGGTCAGCTAAGCTTTGGCCTTTCAACACAGGTCGAATTGGCAACGTATATTTTTCTTTTGAATTGATAAATGTGGCCGTGTAGTTCGTCGTTGCTTTTTTTATTTCGACGTCGTTCCATGTTTGTGAACTAGCGTATTTGATACGCTTCGCAAAACTTTCTAAACTCACAGAAGTTTGGTTTGCAGGCACAACATACTCCCATTCAATATCTTTGTATCCTTTCAATTCTGGAAACTCATTCGGATTGAATTCAATAATGAGTTTTCTTGCATTTTCTGAAGGAATCAAATTTTCAGATAGATTGGTTTTTGATTTGGCGGCCAATTTTTCTTCGATTTGATCATTGCATAGTACCAGTTTTTCTTCAACTTGTATAATTTTTCCTTCTATCTTTTTCAAATCAACTTTTGGAGAATTTGAAGTAGGCTTTTTTAGAATACAAGGAGTTTCAACCCATTCTTTTTGGGTTTCATCTAATTTCCAAAATTGAAAATTTTCAGGCGATTGTGTCAAGGCTAATTGAACTTCCATTGGTTTGTTGCTTTTCAATTCAACGGGTTGTCCTTCTTTTTCGGCTCTGATTTCGATCATTCCTGCTGATTCAAATGCCGACTTCTTTCCATAATCCATTGGGATTCCTGCTAATAAAGCACTTTCCTTGTCTTGAAATTCTCTGATTTTTATTTGAACGGCTGAACCGTTTTCACTCTTTAAAGCATTCGCAGGAATGGAAATAGTGGTACCAGAGGCCAATTCAATCAATTTCCCCTCTTCTGGCAAAACATCTACAACTTGAAAGGGCACATCACTTCCGGAGCTCAACGGTTGAATACACGGAGTGTCTTCAGGAAGGGATGTGTTTGAAGCGATTGTTAAAGTAGAATTATTGCCATGTGCATTTAATTGTGTTTGAAAAGTAAAAATGAAAATGAGCGCTAAGCTGGCAAAGCCAACGGGTCCGTAAAACCAGGGGTTTTTCCATATTGGAGGTTTTAGGGCCTGGTAACCTTCAAGTACTTTTTTAAAGTTTTGTCGCGAATGAATAAAATCACTTGTTGGATTGTCACGATCGAGATTGAATTTTGTCTTCATACTCCTTTTTTATCAAATAAAATGTTTCTTCAATTTTTCCAATGCTCTAAAGCATTTCACTTTGGCATTGTTCTCAGTCAAATCTAAGATTTCACCGATTTCTCTATAGGCTCTTTTTTCAAAAAACCGCAATTCAATTAACTGCAAATCATTTTCATTTAGTTTTTTTAAAACATCAAATAATTTTTTGCGGTTTAAATCACTTTGTTCCTCGTCCATTTCCTCCACCATATCGGTAAGATGAACGGTGTCCAAATTGACAGTTCTCGTAGCCTTTCTATCGCGAAAAGCTTGATATAGTTCACTTTTTGCAATACGATACAACCAGGATGAAAGTGGTACACCTCTGTATTCATAGCTTTTTATGTTCTTCAAAGCCTTCATAAATACTTGAGATGTAACATCTAAAGCCAATTCTTGGTCATCCATCCGTTGATAGATGTAGCGGAAAATTTGCTCGTGGTACTTTTCGTACAGCGGACCGAACTTCTCCGGGTCTTTCTGTGCTCTCCGAATCCAGCCTAGTTCCTCCTCTAACTTGGCTGAAGTCTGGTGATACAATGGGTTCACTGACATAATAATGGGTTTTTATTTAAGCAATAGCAGAGATTTTGGCCTCCACGTTATCTAAAACGAATCTCCTCTTATTCGTTACAGAATAAAAACGATTTTTTTTGGGGGATATTGTGCATACATATCAATTTCAACCGATAACTCAATGAGAATGACCGTTTAAATTAATATTCGACAGATAAAGTTTTGATTAATAAGATTTACAAGAAAAAGTAAATATCATTTTTTGAGCACCTCACGGTAAATAGATTCGTACATAGGAAGAATTCTTTCTAAACTAAAATCCTTGGCTCGGTTGAGTGCATTTATCTTGAATTCGGCCATTAATTCTTTGGATTCCAATAATTTCAAAGCATTTTTCGCCATGTCATGCACATCACCTACATCAGAAAGAAAACCTGTTTTGCCTTGAATGTTTACTTCAGGAATACCACCCGTATTGGATGAAATTACCGGTACCGATAATGCCATTGCTTCCAAGGCAGCTAAACCAAAACTTTCGGTTTCAGAGGGCAAAAGGAATAAATCTGAAATCCCCAATACATGTGCGGTATCTCGGACTTTTCCGATCATGATTACTCGACCGCACAAATCCAACTGTCTGCACAAGGCATCCAAATTGGCTCTTTCGGGACCATCGCCTACCAACAAAAGTTTGGAAGGAATTTTTTTATTTACCTCATTGAAAACCAGCAAAACGTCCTCTACCCTTTTGACTTTTCGAAAATTCGAAACGTGACAAAGTACGGGTTCATCGTCCAAGGCATACCGCTGACGAATCAAGTGCGCTTTCGTTTCATTCGGTTCTTCAATGTGAATGAAATTGGGTACTACGTGTATTTCTTTTTGGGTATTGAAATGATCCAAGGTATCGTTTTTTAAACTTTCGGAAACCGCTGTAACGGCATCAGATTGGTTTAAGCAAAATGTAATCACAGGTTCGAAAGAAGGATCTTTTCCGACTAACGTGATATCGGTACCATGCAAGGTTGTTACATACGGTATTTCAATTCCTTGAGAAAGTAAAATTTGTTTCGCCATAAAAGCAGCAGATGCATGCGGGATGGCATAATGAACGTGCAACAAATCCAATTTTTCGTATTTCACAACATCTACCATTTTACTGGCTAATTCCGTTTCATAAGGTTGGTATTCAAAAAGTGGATAATCCGAAACGGCCACTTCATGGTAGAAAATATTTTCTCGGAAGCTTCCTAAACGAACAGGTTGTGAATAGGTGATAAAGTGAATTTCATGCCCTTTTTTTGCAAGTGCTTTCCCTAGTTCCGTCGCAACGACCCCTGATCCTCCAAAAGTTGGGTACAATACTATTCCAATTTTCATTTTGTCCATGTTAGTGTCTTTGTCGTTTGAATGCGTTTTTCCTTACTGCAAAAAATTGAAATGCTCTGCGCTGGTGATTGCTTGGTAAATTCTTGTTTGTATATCGGTTCGAATATTCATATTCACAATCTTCCAATTTTCAGCGCTTGGGTAGACTCGGTTGGATAAGAAGACAAAGTTAAGGTTGTATTTTGGATCTGCCCACGTTAATGTTCCTGTAAATCCAGAATGACCAAAACTACTTGGCGATGCCAAAGAACAAGCAGTTGCGGCTGAACCGTTTAGGTTGGGTTTGTCGAATCCAGCCCCTCTTCTGTTGTTATTATCTGGAAACTGGGCGCGGGTATATTCTTCGAGCACTTCCTTTTTTAAAATTTGTTTTCCGCCGTACATTCCTTCGTTCAACATCATTTGCATGAGGATGGCCAAATCATTCGCGGTAGAAAAAATTCCTGCATGTCCGCCTACTCCACCCAACATGGCCGCTCCTGGGTCGTGGACATATCCGTGAATAACTTGCTTTCTGAAAGCTTTGTCATTTTCGGTGGGAGCAATTTGAGCCAAATTGTATTTCAAATAAGGGTTGTAGGTCATATATTGCAAGTCCAAATCGTCATAGATCGAATCACGTACAAATTTATCAAGAGGCGTTTTTGTCAATTTTTCAATGATTTTTTTTACAAAGTAATACCCTAAATCGGAGTACAAATATGATTTTCCTCCCAACTTACTTGACAAAATTCGATCGTAAATCGTATCTGGATAATTGTTTCGAATCCATAAATCCTTGGCCACGGGAACCGTATAATTCGGTTTTTTAGTGGAAGAATAAAAATAAGGATTCAACTGCCCATTGGTAAGTGTTTTTGAATAAAACGGAATCCAAGCAGGCAGTCCAGCTTGATGCGCCATCATGTCGCGTAAATTGATGTTTTCAAATTCCGTATTGCCCACTAATTCAGGTATATAATCACCCAATGTTTTATTCAAAGAAAAGAGTCCTTCGCTTTGTAATTTCATCAAAGAAACGGTGGAGGCGGCTATTTTTGTAATGGAAGCAATGTCATAAATAGTTTGATTGTCAACGGGCGAATCTTCACTGTAGTCCTTGTAACCAAATGACTTTTGGTAAATTACTTTTCCTTCGAGACCCACCAAAACTTGGCATCCTGGAAAGGCTTTGGCCTCTCTGCCTGCTTCCACAATTTTATCGATGGAGGCAAGTTTTTCACTTGAAACACCGATCCATTCTGGTTCTGCGTAAGCCATTCGATGAAGGTTTGGAATCAAAAACCCAGCATTCATTGGGTATTGTGGGGATAAATAGAAAGGAAGTTTTCCGTTCGCTTCGTTTGCACCGAAAATGGTTTGTATTGCAATTTTTTGGCTCATTTCACTGGAATCAGCAGTAACAATGATGCCATCAAAACTATTCAAATTTTGTTGACGGTACCGATAAAGAGTTAGTTGGTCCGTTACTAAAATTAGTTTTAAATGATGCGCTGATTCAGACTTTGACCACTTCAAAGCCTGCTCCAAATGATTCGAAAAGCCATCGACTAAACAAATCGACCCTCGTCCAGCGGAATTATCAACAGGTTTCGGTAGTACATAGTGATTCATTTCTTTTTCCAGAACAGAGGACTTATCCGGACTGTAGAAATAGAATTTTGTGTTTAAGTTTTTGATGGGTAACAAAAGCTGTTCATTGTTTAGGCAAGCAATTCCAGCGGAGCGAACTTGGTAAGCAAATTGCTTTTTAAATTTATCGTAATGGGTTCGATCGTTTTTGGTTTGAAATAATTCGTACTTCAAGCGGAGAATGCGGTAAACATGATTTTTCAATTCTTCACCTTCATTTTGAAAATAGTCCTTTAATTTTTGGTGTAGCCCATGGCTTATTATTGGGTTTATGCAAACAATATCACTTCCATTTAAAATGCTTTGATAGGCTTTTTCGATTTGTAAGTCAGGCGGCAACGAGGATAGATTTTGACTGATAATTACCCCATTGAACTTAAACTCATTTCTTAGAAATGATTGTCTTGTTTTTTTGTCGGAATGATTGGAGTAACGATGGTGAAATAATTCAACACTATCCGTTAATTGCACGATTCCATGTCCGCGTCGAGCATAATAGCGATTTCCAGCTAGGCCGATTGCTTTAAATTCTCGTTCCTCTGTTGAGTCAAGATGTGTGTAAAGTGAAAAAGGATCGTTCAATCCCAATTTTACACCATTTTTTTCAGCGCCTTCCAAGGTTGCTTGCCAGAATTGTTCAGAATTCAGAGGAGATTCGGTATAGCTTTTATCTGCATTGTTGCGTTTCCACTGATAACTTTGAAATTCGGATCCCAAAAAAACATTGGCACCGCCTGTTTTCACTTTTTCCAATTTAATGGCCATTGAAAACGAGGCCAATTTTGGAAGACCGGTTTGACCGATCGCTATATTTTGAGGTAACAAAGAATCCACCAAATTTCCCGAAAAAATGGTCAATTGTAAATTTTCGAAACCATTTGAAGTATCGGAAAAATTTTCATTATACCGGTTTATTTCATTTAGATCAGTTGATAGAATACCGTTTGAATAGGGTAAATTTTTAATACTATCTTTACTAGAGGTTGAATAATCTAAATTATTGATTGTTAATAGTTTTAACTTGGAATCAAGCGATAATTTTTTGTACACACTATCGATTGCAAAACCCATTTTATCGGCTTCAGAAATACCTTCGATAGCCGCATTTTTATCTGAGTCGTCGGTTGGAACGAAATAGAGAATGGAAATTAATAAATAGGCCCAGATGATGGATCTTACTTTCATTGCTGCAAAATTAAGAGGGATTCTTTTTTTAATCGGTAGCTCCCGGAATAATTATTAACAATAATCTATCCAAAATAGGAATCTTACTGACCATTTGTCAGATTGAAGCAGGAAGGAACGATTCTTGTGATATTTTAAGACAATAAAAAGGTTATTTTTAAATTTGTATTTTAGCTTTAGCACATGAAGTTTCAATTTCTTTCAAAAACGTTCAAAAACAAACGATTCGATTATTCGCCCATGTATTATGACGAGCGCAAAGAACGCTTGGAATTAAAAAAGAAGGAGATTGAAGCCATGGAAAGTCAAAATTTGTCAGAGGAAGACAGAAAAAGGATTTTGAGAAGCAATATGCAATCCACTTGGACGAGAAGTCAAAACACTCATAAACAGAAACAGTCGGCAAATCTGCGCGTTTTATTGCTGATTGGTGTGTTGTTGGCATTGGGTTACTTTATATTTAATGGTGTAAATGAAGTAGATACCGTTGTGAAAAAATTGTGGTAATGAGCGGAATAATCAAATTGTTGCCCGATCACATTGCTAACCAAATCGCGGCTGGTGAGGTTATTCAAAGGCCTAGTTCAGTTGTCAAAGAATTGGTCGAAAATGCCATAGATGCAGGTGCCACAAAAATCGATATCGTTATCAAGGATGCAGGACGAACGCTGATTCAAATTATTGATAATGGTTTGGGCATGAGTATGTTTGATGCCGAAATGTGTTTTGAACGACATGCGACGAGTAAATTAAAATCAGCAGAAGATTTATTTCAACTTACCACGAAAGGATTTCGCGGTGAAGCTCTCGCTTCCATTGCTGCCATTGCACATGTAACGCTTAAAACCTGTCAAAAAGACGTTCAAATTGGTACGCGAATTGAAATTGAAGGGAGTAATATTAAACTAAATGAACCCGAGGTTTGTCCGCAAGGATCTTCGTTTGAAATCAAAAATTTGTTTTTCAACGTGCCAGCGCGTCGAAATTTTTTGAAATCGGATGCGGTTGAGTTCAAGCATATATTACAGGAATTTGAAAGAATTGCACTCCCCCATCACGAGGTTCAATTGACTTTGGTGCACAACGGTGAAAATATTTATACGCTATTGCCTTCAAACTTGAGAAAACGAATTGTTGACTTAAATGGAAAAAGTTACAACGACAAGCTGGTTCCGGTAGATGAAAGCACAGAAATAGTTCGTTTACAAGGTTTTGTGGGTAAACCAGATTCCGCTAGAAAATCTCGAGGTGAACAATATCTGTTCGTGAATGATCGGTATTTTAAAGACAGTTATTTAAACAATGCGGTACAAAAAGCGTTTGACGGGTTGTTGCAATCCAATACATTTCCTAGTTACTTCCTTTTTTTGACAGTGGATCCAGAGAAAATTGATGTAAATGTTCATCCAACCAAGACTGAAATTAAGTTTGAAGAGGAACGTTTAATTTACACGATTATTCGAACGGCGGTAAAGCAAGCATTGGGTAAATTCAATATCACTCCTACCATTGATTTTGAGCAAGAACATAGTTTCGATTTGCCTTATAGCCATACGAAGGAAGAAATTAGGCCACCAGAAATCAAAGTAAACAAAGATTACAATCCTTTTCAAACTTTTTCTGCCCCTGCTAGTTCGGGCACTCGGACGGATCGTTCTTCTGCTATACTGAATGCCGGTTTTGGTCAAGATAAGTCCCTTTCTTGGGAAAACTTTTATGACATTCGAGAAGAAGTTCAACAAGAAGAACAAGGTTTGGATTTGGAATTTGAATCCGTGGAGCACACCAATTTTTTAATTGCTGGCAATTATGTCATTACAAATGCAAAGTCTGGTTTGATGAGTATTCATTACCGACGCGCCTACGAAAGAATTGTGTACGACGAACTAATGGATCACTTCATGGCTCAACCCATTCCTTCGCAAGGATTGTTGTTTCCCTACGAATGGGATTTGAAAAAAGAAGAAAAAATCATTTGGGAGTCGAATGCCATGCTTTTAAAGCAATTGGGTTTAACTTGGTCTTTTGGAGAAGAAATAATCATATTAGAATCGATTCCTGCGATTTTGCAAGAAGAGAATATTCCAACGTTTATCCAGTTGATTATTGAGCAAATGATCATGGAGCAAGTGGACAAAGGAGAAATAGCGCATCATTTTATATTGACCTTAGCGAAATCTGCCGCATTGGAAAAGAAATTAATTCAAAACAATGAAAACGCTACAGATTTAGTAAACTCTTTGTTTTCTTGTCCAGATCACATTCATTCTCCATCTGGTAAAACCATTTTAAAAACAATTACGTTTGAACAACTTGAAAAACAATAATTTATGTTCTCATTTTTAAATAATATCCCACAAGTAACGAAGAACTTTCTTTTGCTGAATGTGCTTTTGTTTGTATTGATGCAAATTTTTTATTCGACCAGTGGTTTGGATTTAAGTAACTACTTGGCGGCCCATTATTTGGGTACGCCGATGTTTGAGCCATATCAAATTATCACGCATATGTTTATGCACAGCCGTGTTGATTTCATGCATATTTTGTTCAATATGCTTTTGTTGGTGATATTTGGTTCGCATTTGGAACGTTTGTGGGGGCCAAAACGATTTTTCTTTTTTTACTTTCTTGCTGGAATTGGTGCTTTTGCTCTGGATAACGTTGTACATGGATTTCAAATTTTTGAATTAAAAAAGACGATAGAATCAGCTGGAATGGATATTTCGGCTCTGAACAACTTGGTAATGAACATGTATAAAATGAATTCTTCAGAAATTCAAGAAGCCTATACGACAATCGTTCAGGGTCATTCCAACTATGCCGCTGCGAATGAATACATCAACCAAAGTTTAACTTCAGGTGTTGGGGCTTCCGGTGCTATTTTTGGACTTCTCGCGGCATTTGCGATTTTATTTCCCAATACGGAAATGTATATCATGTTTATTCCTATTCCGATTAAAGCCAAATATCTAATTAGCTTTTACGTTTTGTATGAATTGTACAGTAGCGTTGTAGCGAATGACCACATTAATCATTTAGCGCATATTGGAGGAGCGGTTACAGGAGCAATTATTGTTTTAATTTGGCGTAAAAAAGGTAAAAACTTCTATTAATCATGGCACAGAATCCACTTTTTAATGAAATAAAAAGAATGTATCATTCGGGTGCTATGCACATTCGATTGATTATGGTGAACGCCATAATTTTTGTTGCCATTGGGTTGCTAAGTGTTTTTGGACGATTAATGGGCATTGAATTGGAAATGAGCAGTTTTTCAACGTCCATATTCGCATTAAGAACGGATTTGGTCGGATTTATAACGCACCCTTGGGGAATCCTTACCAGTATTTTCGCACACTTTGGTTTCATGCATTTTCTTTTCAACATGCTAATGCTTTTTGTTGTGGGGCAGCTATTTCTCCAATTTTTTTCCGGAAAACGGTTACTTTCAACGTATCTATTAGGGGGGATTTTTGGTGGATTGTTGGAAATCGTTATTCATCAATTGCTTCCAAATTTAGCGCCGCAAGGTTCTGTAATTGTTGGAGCATCTGGTTCAATTATGGGTATTTTTATTGCCTTGGCATTTTATCGACCTCAATTACAGGTCACTTTGTTTGGAATACTGCCCATTCGCTTATTCATTCTTGCCTTGCTTTTTCTTTTGAGCGATTTATTAGCGATTGGAAAAAGCGATGGAACGGCACATTTCGCTCACTTGGGTGGAGCTTTATTGGGCTACCTGTCCGTTCGTAATTTGAATGCTAATACTAATATCGTAAGTATGTTTTCAAAATTTTTGGATCAATTTTTCCGGTTTATCAAAAGTCCTTTTGGCCCGAAAAAGTTAAAAGTGGTAAAAACAGATCGTCGACCTGATTTCAAGTCGGATGAACAGTATGCTTTGGAAAAGAAATTGAATCAAGAAAAAACTGACGCAATCTTGGATAAAATAAGTCGAGCGGGTTACGATTCTCTGAGCAAAGCAGAAAAAGATTTTCTATTTAAGCAAAGTTCTAAATGAAAAAAGGAAAGGTCTATACTGGATTTTCAGGCGTGTTTAAGTTTGTAACCATACTTACGCTCATTTGTCTGGTATTAGCTTATTTATCACCATTTGTTCATCCGAAAACGGTGCCTTTTCTTCCCTTTTTCGGGTTGCTTTATCCCTTGATTTTGTTTTTTGTATTGGTGCTGTTAATCTTTTACATTTTTGCTCGTTCGCGATGGGTATTTGTCATTCTAGCGATTCTCGTGATTGGTGGTAAGTTGCATTTCCGGCAGTTTGTCCTTGGGTCGACTAAATTATCAGAACCGCAAGAAAATGATTGGAAAATCATGAGTTTCAATGTGCGATTATTTGATTTATACAATTATTCCGTTAATCAAAGCAATGTGAATCGGCTAAAAATCTTAGACTTTTTGGAGGCGGAACAGCCAGATGTTGTTTGTTTTCAAGAGTTTTATCACCAAGACAAAACAAAGGATTTTCCAACGAGAGATTCGTTGATTGTTCGATTACACAGTAAAGATTACCACGAACGATACAGTTATAAGTCAAGAGGGCGAAAAAACTTTGGAATTGCTATGATGTCCAAATTTCCGATGATTGCCAAAGGCGAAGTCCCGCTCCAATTAGAAGTGGGAGAAAAAAGCGACAATTATTGCATTTTCGCCGATATCAATCGTGGGGATGATACCATTCGAGTATACAATGTGCATTTACAATCCATCAAATTGACAAAAAATGATTACACCTTATTTGATGAACAAGGAAAAGCAATTCCGAATCAAACAGGTGCCATTGAAAATGCATTTATAAAACTTCGAACCGCTTACCCAAGAAGGGCGCAGCAAGCTCAATTGGTTGTTGAACACGCAGAAACTTCGCCCTACCCCGTTGTGATTTGCGGAGACTTCAACGATACACCCTTGTCGTATACTTACAATCAGTTTTACAAAAATTTTGTGGATGCCTTTAGAGAATCTTCTTGGGGAATAGGATCCACCTATGCTGGGAAAATTCCTGCAGGTAGAATCGACTATATTTTTCATTCGGGAAATATAGAAGCTTTCAATTTTCAAATCCAGAAAATGGTCGTTAGTGATCACCGAGCGATTTGGTGTACGATTCGGACAAAAAATGACAAATAATTTCTTACCTTCATACTATGCTAGTTGAAGTAAACGAATACAACATTGATAAAAGGATAATTGAGCAGGCCGTCAGTATCTTAGAAAGTGGAGGAATAATAATTTTTCCAACGGATACGGTGTATGCAATGGGTTGTGATTTGTACAATAAAAAAGCACTGAACGAATTAGCGGCCATGAAAGGCGAGAAATTAAACAAAGTCAATTTCTCGATACTTTGCCATGATTTAAAACATCTTTCGGATTATGTGAAACCGATTGACCGGCCTACTTTCAAATTGTTGAAACAAAATTCTCCAGGACCGTTTACGTTTATTTTGAATGCAAACAACGATGTGCCTAAATTATTTGACAGTAAGAAAAAAGAGATTGGAATTAGGATTCCTGGGAATGCTATTATTTCGGCGGTAATCGAAGAATTAGGTCGACCAATTGCCACCACTTCCCTGCACAATGAAGAAGATACTTTACTTGATTACTTTACCGATCCGAATGAAATCTATGATCGTTTTGAAAACAATCAACACATAAAAATGATTATCGATGGTGGTTTGGGAAGACTTGAAGCCAGTACGGTGGTTGATTGCACGGGTGATGAATTTAAAATTGTTCGACAAGGCCTTGGTTTATTAGATTTATGATAGCTATATTGGATTGTGGAAGTTCTAAAGTTCCAGCCATCAAAAGGGCTGTGGATGAATTCATGGATTTTAAAACATTTCCCTTTTTAGACTTTACACCTTCTGATTGTCCTGAATGCATTGGTATAATCATTTCGGGAGCGCCACTGTTGATTACAGAGATAAATATGGCGCCCTATCTTGAGAAAATAGATTGGATAAAAGGTGTTGAAATCCCCGTTTTGGGTATTTGTTTCGGACATCAAATCATCGGTTTGTCTTACGGTGCGTTTGGAAGTGTTATGCGCGAAGACCGTGATTGGCAAGAGGTAGAATTCTTAGAAAAAGAAATGCTTTTTTCTCGCATGCCGGCGGTAGTTGAAATGATGGAAGATCATTGCGAAAGTATTTCGATTCCGCCACATTTCAAATTATTAGGAATTTCAGATGCCTGTGTAAATGAGGCCATGCGGCATGAAACCAAGAACATTTTTGGGGTTCAATTTCATCCGGAGGTATCTGGAAATATGGGACGCGTTTTGATCGAGAATTTCATACGAATCTGCGAAGGACGTGACAATGGACATTTGGATGTGGATATATAAATGTTCGTTTCACTATTGTTAGCCATTAAATTTCGGATATTTATCTCATGCTTTTAAACAGAATTTTCATAGCCATGTTTCTCATTGGCTTTTCCCTGGCAGCTGGTAAACTTTTATTTTATCAGGATTATACGATTCTAAAAAACATCGTTGACGCATTGTTTGATGCGGCAAAATCGGGTTTCGAGTTGTCGTTGTATTTAACGGGAGCGCTTTGTTTATGGATGGGATTTATGCGTGTCGGAGAAAAAGGAGGTGCTGTCAATGTTTTGTCAAAATTGGTTTCTCCCCTATTTCGAAGATTGTTTCCTGAAATTCCAGCCAATCATCCGGCGGTTGGTTCCATGATGATGAATTTTAGTGCCAATATGCTCGGTTTAGACAATGCAGCGACTCCTTTAGGGTTGAAAGCCATGAAAGAGCTCCAGGAATTGAATCCAGAGCCGGAAAAAGCTTCTAACGCACAGATCATGTTTTTGGTCCTTAATACGTCTGGATTAACATTGATTCCCGTTTCGATTTTGGCCTATAGAAGTGTCGCCCATTCAACTGCGCCTTCAGAGGTATTTTTGCCAATTTTATTGGCGACATTTTGCTCTACGTTTGTGGGTATGATATACGTCAGTATTCGTCAAAAAATCAATCTCTTGCATCCTGTTATTTTGGCCTATTTGGGTGGTTTAGTCGCGTTTGTTGTTGGTTTGTTGTTTTATGTCTGGAAATTTCCGGAGCATACGGCGACTATTTCAAATGTGGGTGGAAATGGATTACTGATAATCATTATAACCAGCTTCCTACTCATGGCTATGCGCAAGAAAGTAAATGTATATGACGAATTCATTGAAGGTGCGAAAGGAGGGTTTCAAGTTGCGATTACGATTGTACCCTATTTAGTTGCTATGCTGGCTGCCTTGGCCGTTTTCAGGACTTCTGGTGCGTTAAATGAAATTTTAAATGGTATCAGATTTACATTGATGTTTTTAGGTGTTTCGGCAACTGAATTCATTGATGCATTGCCCGTTGCGTTAATGAAGCCATTCAGTGGTTCGGGGGCAAGAGGTTTGATGTTGGAAATTTTCAATAACGAGCAATACGGTGTAGATTCATTCGTTGGTAAAGTTGCTGCGACGTTTCAAGGGAGCACGGAAACCACCTTCTATGTTTTGGCGGTTTATTTTGGCTCCGTAGGTATTAAAAACACGCGCTACGCTGCGGGTGCAGGTTTGCTAGCCGATTTAGCTGGCGTAATTGCGGCTATTTTCATTTCCTATTTATTTTATTCGGTCAACTAATGTTTGGAAGAAAAAAAAGAATCGTGGAGAAAAAAATGGAGGTTATTCCCATGAAGGATATTTCCTATCCTGCTAAAATTATATTGGCGTGGGCAAAAGCTTTGGAGGGAGACATGAACATCACCAAATGGCTTTTTGAAAATGGCTACAAAGAATTGGTGATGGCCAATCAGGCCATCAATCTTAAAAATGAAGCGAGAGATTGGTTGATGAACAACGGTTACCCTCATTTAATGGCATTCATCAACGCATCAGAGGGGAAATCCTCGGCGCTGAAATGGCTGAAAATGCATCAAATGGATCATTTGTACCACATGGCTCAAGCTATCGACGGGGAAAGCGATAGTTACAAATGGCTTGGGCAAAATGCGCCAGTCGACATATTTTTGTTGACACAGTCAATCGAGCGAATCAAAAATAAAATTGAGGAAAATCACAACGATGTTCACTCGTTTGGGAAAGACTAACGGATGTTGTATTTGCGTTCAATAATACTGGCCCCCATTCCATATTCTGTATAGTCGGCATCAAATATTTCCGCACCATTTATGCCATTTATGAGCAATTTAATTTCTTCTTTCAATTTACCAGAACCAACTCCATGCACTACAATCAATCGCCCAATTTTGGCATTTTCCGCTGTTTTTAAAAACGCTTTGAAATGATTCAATTGAAAGGTGACAATTTCGTGATTCGTCATGTTGCGATGCGTATCTGTTAGATTCTCCATATGCAGATCCACTTTCCATTCTTGTTCTCCTTTTCTCTTCTTGGTAAAAAGATCTTTTTTAAGGGGAATGTTTATTTTTCCTTGATTGGAAACAGCCTTGAGCAATTCATCTTCAGATGCAGACATTTGGGGAACAAGTAAGTGAATTGGGTATTCCATTTCAAATCCATTTTCATCCAGAAGTACAGCTGTCTTGTCATTGATTTTCAAAATGATACCACTGCCCACTTCATGAAGAAAACGAACTTTACTACCAGTTTTTAATTGCATTGAAATACCAATCGAAAGGATAATTAAAAATCAAATAAATCGGTGCGAGGATAGAAAATAACCAGATTAATACAACGAATAATTGTTGAAACCAAGAAGCATCACGCGTAACGGGAGTGACCAAAACATTTCGCACCTGCGAAGCGACAATTGGATTAACGTCTTCCGTCTCATTCAATGAAATGTATTTTTGAAGTGCCGGTGTATTTCTTAAAACAACTTCTTTAATTTCAGCATATTGCTTATTGTTCAAATCTTGATAGGTAGACTCAAAATCAATATTTTCACTTCTTAAATCTTTTCGAATCTCGTAATTACGTTGAAAGTTCCGTACGCGAAAGGCCATTAGGAACCCAACAATTACAATCATATAACCGCCGGGAATATATAACCCAAGACCGATTAAAAGTATGGATGTTACAAAGCTAATAATCAATTGAAACAAGTCTTGGTTGCGTTTAATCAAAAGTTTAAGCAACTGACCTCCGTCCAGTGGATCCAACGGTAAAAGATTGATGCCGTTCAAGACCATTAAAAGCAAAGAAAGAGTCATCAGCCAATCAGAATGCCATTGCTGAGCAAAAATAAAACCAATGATTCCTAAAAAAAGACCTGGAACCGGGCCGGCTAGTACCACCAAAAAACTTTGGGCTTGAGAATAACGATCCTTCATTCCTTGAACAAATGCGCCCATCAATGGAATAAACAGCATTCTAACATGTTCGTATTTAAAGAGTTTCATGAAGGAATAATGACCTAATTCATGAAAAAGTAAAGCCAAAACTAAAAAAACAACAAAAGTCAAAGAATCTGAAAATAAAAGCAGTAAAGTTGAAACAAACAGAATCAACGAGAAAATGGTAGCAGCCCCACCTCTATTGGTTTTTTTGGCTACTTCCAATTCTGGTTTATCCGGGTACATGCTAAATTCACTCATGCGAGAAAGATACTATTTATTCGTTTATTTAATTATATATTTCTAGCCAATTTTGCATAATCTTTAGCAAAATAGGTCAAAATTCCATCCGCTCCGGCTCTTTTTATCGATAAAAGCATTTCAGCCATCGCGTTTTCGTAGTTCAGCCAACCTTTTTGTGCAGCGGCATGAATCATGGCGTATTCTCCGCTTACATTGTAAGCAGTTATAGGTGTTTGGAAGTTTTCTTTCAATAAATGGATAACGTCAAGATAAAGTGTTGCGGGTTTTACCATGATCATATCTGCTCCTTCGCTAATGTCCAATTCTGCCTCAATCAAGGCCTCTTGCTTGTTTGCAGGATTCATTTGGTAGGTTTTTTTGTCCCCGAATTTTGGTGCAGAATTTAGTGCATCTCGAAAAGGTCCATAGTAGGCACTTGCGTATTTTGCGCAGTATGACATGATACTCACGTTTGAAAAATTGTTCAAATCCAATTCTTCTCGGATGTAACCTACTCGCCCATCCATCATGTCGGATGGGCCGATGATATCAATCCCAGCTTGAGCTTGAGCAATTGACATTCGTGCTAAAATTGGCAAAGTTTGATCGTTATCGATTTCGCCGTTTAAAACCAATCCGTCATGACCATCTGAACTATAAGGATCCATTGCCACGTCACTCATCAAAACCGCTTCTGGAAAATTTTCCTTGATTGATCGAATGGCCTCCAAGTAAAAATTGTCATCTGCATAGCTGTAAGTTGCAGTAGAATTCTTTAGGTGGTCGTCAACGGCTGGAAAAATATCAAATATTCGAATACCCAATTTTAAACACTCTTCAATCTCCTTAAGTAGTAGATCAGCTGACCATCTATAAATATTTGGTAATGAATCAATTGTTTCCTTTTTATTTTTACCATCTACTACAAAAATTGGGTAGATCAAATGGTTGGTTGTTAGGTGAGTTTCTTGAACCAAATCACGAATGACACTGGATTTTCTATTTCTACGTGGTCTGTTGTACATTTTCTTTTTAATCAAAGTTACTTCATTCTTAATTTTGAAGATAGAAAAACTATCTTTTTTTTATAAATTCATCTGTCTTTTCTCATTTTTGTCTATTTTTAGTCCAAATAATTAAAACAAGCATGAGTCAAATATATAAGTATTTATTTTCAGGCGCCCTAATTCTCCCACTGTTGTTCTCTTGTTCGACTGGATCGGATGGAAAAGAGATTGATGACGAAGTTCTAGATCCTAATAGTTCACTGAATACAGCCTTCGATGGTAAAATTTTCAGTATACCTTCTCCAATGCAGACTTCTTTATTGTTGAAAAGTTTGTCGATTCCTTTCAATGAAAGTTTAATGAATCCTACTGATGGTTTAGAAAAATACTCTTCTGAATATCAACAAGCGCTTAATTTGGGCGTTTACAGTACCGATTTGGGGTATTCAGCTTTGTATGAGCAAAACTCAACGTGTCTTCGCTACTTAGCATCTGTTCAGAAACTGACGGAGAAATTAGGTTTGGACGCAGCGTTCAATAAGGATTTTATGGTTCGTTTTGAGAAGAATTTGACCAATCAAGATTCTATGTTAGTGATTGTTTCAGATGCTTTTAAAAAAGCAGATTACTTTTTAAAAAATTCGGATAGAAAATCTACCTCGGCTTTGATTCTTACCGGCGGTTGGATTGAATCCATGTATATTGCGAGTGAACTCAACATTCAAAAACCCAGTGGTAAAATTGTTGAAAGAATTGGAGAGCAACAACTTACTTTAGCAAGTGTAATTGATATTTTGTCTGAATACAATGATCATGAGTTGAACAACAATTTGATTCAAGATTTAAAAGATTTGCAATTCTATTTCGAGAAAATTGAATTCAAGTATACTTACAGAGAGCCGATTACGGATGAAGTGAACAAAATAACGACGCTGACTCATGACCTCGAAATCAAAATTGATACGGATATATTGAATCAGATCAGTATGAAAATACGTACCATTCGAGAACAAATAATTTCTTAATTAATTCTATGAAAAAATTACTTGTATTTTCCTTATTTATTGCTTTTTCAAGCTTTTCGTCTTTCTCTCAACAAGATTGTGAACAGATTGCGAAAAGTTGTGCGAGCTATTTGGATGGAAAAAAAGGAAAAACACGATTTATCTCAGATGGTCAGGTTTATACTGCATTTTTGGATCGTGAAAAAGCTGAATTCAAAACAACATTTTATGGCGGATCCACGTATCGAATTGCCGCTTCTGCTGGTTCAAAAGAAGATTATGTGATTTTCACGGTATTGGACTTAGATGGAAATATTCTATTCACCAACAAAGATCAAAAAAATGCACCCTATTGGGATTTTAAAGTGCCTCGGACTATTCCAGTTGTGATTTCAACGGAATTGGATTTGGATTTAAAAGTTTCAGGTTGTGCAATAATGTTAATCGGATTTAAGCAATAATACAAGATGAGTGAACGTATCTTACGGGCGCTCATGCAGCTTTTTGCGATTCTAGCAAGGGTAGATGAGTCAGAGGAATCGCTAAGTGCAGTAAAGTTTGAAAGCAAAGAGGGTCGTTTACTTGTAGAGGATTATTTGCGTTCAGAGTTGAATACGTACCTCGTTGATTTTTATCTTAGAATATTCGATAATGATCTTCAAACACTCCACCAATCTACCTTTAAAAAGGATGGTAAGAGAAAAAGAACCTCTGTAAATTCGGTTAAAATCCTTCGAATTTGTTCTCAAATTAATAAGGAGCTTACTCAGTCTCAAAAGGTTTTGGTTCTCATTCGTATAATCGAATTTGTTTACGTTAATAGAAATAGATCCAAGCAAGAACTGGATTTTTTAGATACGGTTGCTGATAGTTTTAACATAGACAAAGAGACGTATGACCGCTTAACGTCATTTATAGAGAACGACTTGCATGTTCATGCAGACGACGCTAATATTCTTTATGTTACCAATCATCTTTTGGATTTTAGTGAATCCAAATCATTGGCTTTATCCAATTTAGACGCAGAAATTAGAATTTTAAGAATTAGTTCAATCAATAGCCTCATTTTTAAATATTTGGGTTCGGATCAACTTCTTCTGAATGGGCAAGTAATTCCCAATCAACGGGTGCAAGTATTTTCAAATGGAGCGAGTCTAAAGACAGCCAAGTCGAATCAATTGTATTACAGCGATGTAATTTCCTATTTTTTGAACAATCAAGCGGCTCAAAAAATAGAATTCAATGCAAGCAATTTAAGTTATCGTTTTCCCAATGACAACATGGGTTTACACTTACTTGATTTTCATACGGAATCGGGTAAATTAATAGGAATCATGGGAGGTTCTGGATCAGGAAAATCCACCTTGATCAATATATTAAATGGGAATATCAAACCTACCACTGGTGAAATAGAAATTAACGGGACAAATTTGTACAGTGATTCTGAAAAGCTTGAAGGAATCATAGGCTATATAAGTCAAGACGATGTATTACTTGAAGAATTAACCGTATATCAAAATTTACTCTTCAACGCTCAGCTTTGTTTCCGGGATTTGGATGAAATCAGTATTCATAAAAAAGTACTGAAAATACTTCATGACGTAGGTTTGCATGAGATAAAGAACTTAAAAGTTGGCAGTGTTGAAGAAAAAGTAATTTCTGGTGGACAAAGAAAGCGTTTGAACATTGCTTTGGAGTTAATTCGAGAACCGGCTATACTATTTGTTGATGAACCGACTTCTGGGCTATCCTCCCGAGATTCGGAAAATATAATGGATTTGATGAAAATGCTAACCTTACAAGGAAAGCTAATTTTTGTGGTGATTCATCAACCATCTTCTGAAATATTTAAAATGTTTGACCGCCTTTTGCTTTTAGATAAAGGTGGCTACCCTATTTACGATGGAAATCCATTGGATTCGATTGTTTACTTTAAAATCCATGTAAATCATGTGAACTGTGAAGTACGGGAATGTCCTGAATGCGGAAACGTAAATCCAGAACAGATTTTTAATATCATTGAATCCAAAGTTGTCAATGAAAAAGGAAATCTGACCAATTTGAGAAAAACGGAACCAGAAGAATGGTTTGAAAAATACAAAAACGAAAAAGTTGCCATACAGTCAAGTGATAAAACGGAAGAATTAGTCGGTGAATCGAAAAAGCCTTCCAAATTCAAGCAATTTTCCGTGTTTTTTCTTCGTGATGCATACAGTAAAGTTCAAAACAACCAATATTTGGTTGTAAATTTTCTCGAAGCTCCATTTTTGGCCATCTTTTTAGCTTTCGTGCTTAGATATTTTGGGTCTGAAGGCAAAAATCAGCAGGATGTTTACTCGTTTTACCACAATGACAATGTTCCTCAATATATTTTTATTTCAGTTATCGTAGCGCTGTTTATGGGGTTGACGGTGTCGGCTGAAGAAATATTTAGAGATCGACGGATATTGAAAAGAGAACGGTTTTTAAATTTATCGAAGTCGAGTTATTTGCTGTCCAAAGTGGCGATTCTTTTTTTGATCAGTGCGATTCAAACTTTGACATTTACTTTAGTAGGTAACTCCATAATGGAAGTAAAAGGATTGTGGTTGGAATATTGGTTCATACTTTTTACGGTCTCCTGTTTTGCAAATTTATTGGGACTGATAATTTCTAGTGCTTTTAACAGTGTTAAAGTAATTTATATTGTAGTGCCATTGTTGATTATTCCTCAATTGCTTTTTAGCGGGATAATGGTCAAATTTGACAAATTGCATCCTGCAGTAGCCTCTCAAAAATCGGTCCCTTGGATTGGGAATATTATGGCATCGAGATGGGCGTTTGAGGCCCTGGCTGTAGAACAATTGCGCAGCAATCCGATTAATGACTTGCTCTTTGAGTATAAAATTGAAAAATCAGAAAGCGCCTGGAAACGGGATTATTGGATTCCAGAAATGCTGGAACAATTATCAACGCTTGAAAAAGAAAATTCATCCAGCAAAGCCTATCAAAATGCGCGAGAAATTTTGATCAACGAAATCCAAAAAGAGGAATCAAAATGGACGAATTTCGCTTGTGAGGATTGTGTTTCAGGATTAGAAAAAGAAGGTAATTATTTAAATATCAAACTTTTTATTTCTAAACTCAGGCTTCAATATATCAAGGAATATGAACGATCCGTAAATCATATTGATAATGTGATCGCGAAAATAGGTGAAGAAGAATTTAATCAGCTCCAAAACGATTATATCAACGAGGACCTAAGAAACTTAGTGACGAACCGTAGTGAAATGAATAAGTTAATCGTCTACAAGGGTGAATTGATTCAAAAAGTAGACCAAGTGTTTCAAGATTCAAAGATGAATGGTTTTTGGAATGTGCAATTGTACACTCCGTTCAAATATTTCCTGGGCTTCCGAATTGCAACCTACTGGGCTAATCTAATCGTTTTATGGAGTATTTGCGCTTTTGTATACCTAGCGCTTTATTTTGATTGGTTGAATAAAATCCTAAAATCCTTCAAGTTTTTAAGACGTAAAAAAACCACTTTGTAATGACAAAGTGGTTTACTATTTAATTCTTTAGAGTCTTACATTAGCATTCCACCGCATACATTAATGGTTTGACCAGTAATGTATGTTGACATGTCAGATGCCAAAAACACAGTTAAATTTGCAACATCTTGCGGAGATCCACCTCTTCTTAACGGAATTGAGTTTCTCCATTCTTGCACAACTTTTTCATCCAATGCCGCTGTCATTTCTGTTTCGATAAATCCGGGTGCAATCGCATTGCAACGAATATTTCTTGAACCTAATTCTTGCGCAACAGATTTTGTAAATCCAATCAAACCTGCTTTTGAAGCTGCATAATTGGATTGTCCAGCATTTCCACTAACGCCTACAACAGAAGACATATTGATAATGCTGCCGCTTTTCGCTTTCAACATTGGTCGTTGTACAGCTTTTGTTAAGTTGAATGCTGATTTAAGGTTTGTATTGATTACTTCATCCCATTGTTCTTCTGTCATTCGCATCAACAAAGTATCACGTGTAATTCCTGCATTGTTCACCAAAGCATCAATTGTTCCAAACTCTTCTACTACTTTGTCTACCAATGTTTGCGCATCATCGTATTTTGCGGCATCTGATTTGAATCCTTTGGCAACTCCGCCATTTGATGTTAGTTCGGCTTCTAAAGCTTTGGCTTTTTCATCGGATGATAGATACGTAAACGCAACTTTTGCACCTTGTTTAACACATTCTTCGGCAATCGACTTTCCGATGCCTCTAGATGCTCCAGTAATTAAAATCACTTTGTCTTGCAATAATTTCATTGGTTCTTTTTTTAAATCGAAGTAAAGATACTATTTATGTAAAAACCGAGTTAATTTTCTAACTTGAAAATTGAAGCCTCCCTTCCTTTTATCAATTGAAAAAATCCCAAGAGATTCCCAATCGAAGCAAAAACGCAGGGCGATAAAAATTTTGTTGAATTTCTATGTCATTCGGATTCCAAAAAGATTGGATGTTTTCTGTTCGAATAAAAAACCGAAATTCTTCTATTGCCATTGAAATTGTGGCATGCAAAGAGAATTTTTGACCACCAAATCGGTTCAAATCATCAAAATACCAATTGTCCAAAACGGTGTTGTAAGTCAGCAATTGATAACGATCCGTCAATTGTGGATCCAAGGCAAAAAGAAGTTCTAGTTTTTTTGCGGCAAAAACTTTTTTCTTCACCAATAAACGTCCTGAAAGTATTCCTTTCGGTAAATAACTTATCCCTTGGTTTACCTGCAATTCCGGATAAAAATGAAACCAATTAAAGTCAAAATGCAATTTTGCTTTGATATAATTGTTCGTCATGGTTGATTGCGAACCCATCCCCCATGAATTTTTCACCCATTGCAAATTATTTTGCCAAATTAAAGAACCAACGGTCACATTTAAATCGACTTTCCAGAAGGAATAACCACCACCAATTTGCAGATCGGTTCTGTTTTGTTTGTTCAGCGCTGTTTCGTAATGCGTTGAGTTGGCATAATAAAATCGTTGTACAAGCGCAGGTAGCATGGACTCAGTAGAAAAGGAAGCGAATAGAAATCGCGAACCAGTGCCCCACTTCAATTTGTTTCTTGAAAAATATTCATTTTTGGCACCGATAAAATTCACGTAGTTCGTTGTCTTGAAATCCCATTTTTGCTTTTGAATTCTCAACGCCATTTCACCTGAAATTTCATTGGTATCTCGGTTTGTGCCTAGATTTTGAAAACGCCAATAGCGGTGAAAAATGCCACCAGTAAAACTGAAATGCTTTCTATCGAGAAAGATTCCTGCCCCATTCTGTAATTTTGCATCTTGAAATTGATCGTGCGTTGAATTGCTATCAATGTTGATTTCTGGATACAAACCAGAAAGGGTGTCGCTTACTTCCGAGTATATCCGATTCCAAACGCTGTATTGATGATGTGTATACAGCCCCATTTTTGTTAATGAAGTATCCTGAAGGAAATTAAATTTCATTTCAGCATCCACCAATGCGAATTTCTGTAAACTTTCGGCATTTGCCTTTAGCGTTCTTGCAAATTGCAATCCCTGTTGGATGGATAAGGAATCGTATAGCAAACCTCCACTCTGAGTGATGGCATTTTGTTGATACATTCCTTTTAAAATGCCACTAAAATATTTCTTTTTGATTCTATAACCAACATGAAAATCTTGATGCGCAAAGTCACTCTGACGAGCCATTCCTTTTGAAGCACTACTTCGATTTATGTCAATGTTCAACAAGGCTTTGTTCTTGAATTGTTGCTGGTAGTCGGTATGTAAAAATTGTGTTCCCTTCGTGCCGAAAGAATAGAAGAATCCAATATGCGGAAGCGCACTTAATCTCCAGTTATTTGTAAGTTGTGGTGCTAGAGAATTAAATAAACTTGGGGATTTAAGTAAAAAGTCAATTTGTGTGGCGGAGTTTCTTTCAGAAAAGGAGCCACCCGGCACGGTGGTTAAAGGAAATGTGTAGGTTAAATCAAAAGTGTCTATGTTGCCCCCCGTTCGATGAAAGAACAAGAGTGTGTCATCATTTTGACTCGTTAAAACAGTTTGGCTATAAACCGACGAACTTAAAAATATCCCAATAAAATAAGTTACTGCAATCGTTTTCAAGTTCAATTCTTTTAGATAAAATTACAAAAAAAAGGGGCACGAATGCCCCTTCCTTCACAATTGTGAATTCTTTTAAAGATTGTTAACCTTAATCTGAAGACCTGATTTCAAATTGGCTGCTTTTTTGCTGTGAATAACATTGTTTTTAGCCAACTTGTCCAACATTGAACTCACTGAAGACAACAAAGCTGCTGCTTCTGTTTTATCAGTCAAACTTCTCAAAGCACGAACTGCATTTCGAGTTGTTTTGTGTTGGTATTTGTTACGAAGTCTTTTTGATTCGTTTGTTCTAATTCTCTTTTTTGACGACTTATGATTTGCCATTTTTTCTTTTTTAATTTTTTTCTGTAGCCCATAGGAGAATCGAACTCCTGTTTCCAGGATGAAAACCTGATGTCCTAACCACTAGACGAATGGGCCAGCTGGTAATTAATTTTTAGTAGCCCATAGGAGAATCGAACTCCTATTTTACGGATGAAAACCGCATGTCCTAACCGTTAGACGAATGGGCCGAAATATGTCCTTTGTTATTTTCGGAGTGCAAATATAAATTGAATTTCTTTAATTGCAAGTACTTTTTCTGAAAAAATTTATTTTTTTTTAGAAAAATCTTACTTGAAACCTAACCTCTTGCTTGTTTTCATCTGAAGGTCAGAACTTATCTCCAAAATTTGGCCTATTGAAATTTCTTCGATCATTTCATAAGGAGGACTCATTAAATCAAAATCCAAGGCATGTGCAAAGGAACATTGCACAATGTGTTTTAAGATTTCAGGAGTCGATTGGTTCGTTGCAGGATCCTTAAATAGGAAACCGAGTTGACCTTTTCCCTCGACTAGAATATGCGATTCTTGGTTGATGAAAATTCGACCAATAAGAAATCCAGTATCATTTAGACGATTGTAGATGAAAGAATCGGCCAAGAAGTTATAAATATGAATCACTCCAAAAAAGCCATTGGATTCATTTTTTTTAAGGTACTCCCCTTCCCATGCTGGGTGTTCATCTTGCAATCTGAAGACATTGGAATGCATTTGAAATACTAGGGCATCACTTCCAATCATGACTTTTAACTCATGATCGCCTTTTTCTTCTGCGTTGAGACGAATTCGTTCATCCGTAATAGGCGCTCGCAAATCCGAAATTTCAGAATCTATGGCGCTTTTTAACTTTAGGAATACCTTTTGTGCCTCTTGGCTAACATCTTGCTTTAATTTGGCTTTTGTCTCCAAAAGATGCAAGATGGTTTTTTGATTCACTTCCATTTAGTATGCTTTTGCAAATACAACCCGTTGTTTCGATGGTTTTCCAGAATACATGCAAACTCCGGCTTCTTCTTTGCTATCCAGAGGGATACAGCGAATTGTTGCTTTGGTTTCTTCTTTTATCTTTGTTTCCGTTTCGATTGTCCCATCCCAATGCGCTAAAAAGAAACCACTTTCACTTTTTAATCGAGTTTTGAATTCTTCGTATGAATCAACCGTACGGGTATTTTCTTCTTTGAAAACCCCAGCTCTATTTAGCAAGTTGGCTTGAATATCCGTTAAAAGATTCTGAATTGATTCTGTGAAGTTATCAAGGCTAAATGTTTGTTTTTCCTTCGTATCGCGACGTGCAACTTCAGCTTGGTTGTTTGCTAAATCTCTTGGACCAATTGCCACGCGAACTGGAACTCCTTTTGCTTCGTATTCTGCAAATTTCCAACCTGGGCGCTTGTTGTCATCATCGTCATATTTAGCGGGAATATTCAAGGCTTTGAATTCCTTCATCAAATCATACACTTTATCGTCAATGGCTTGTTTTTCTTCGTCTGACTTGAAAATTGGAACAAAAACTACTTGGATAGGAGCCAAAGCTGGTGGCAAAACCAAACCATCATCATCAGAGTGGGTCATGATTAGTGCACCAATCAGTCGCGTACTAACTCCCCAAGAGGTTGCCCAAACATAATCCAATTTACCTTGTTTGTCGGTGAATTTCACGTCAAATGCTTTGGCAAAGTTTTGTCCCAAAAAGTGCGATGTGCCCGCTTGCAAAGCTTTACCATCTTGCATCATTGCTTCGATACAGTAGGTGTCAAGTGCTCCGGCAAATCTTTCGCTTTCTGTTTTCTTTCCTCGAATAACCGGCATTGCCATAAAGTTTTCAGCAAACGTCGCATACACTTCTAGCATTTTTTCTGTTTCTTCAATAGCTTCCTGGCTTGTTGCATGAGCAGTATGCCCCTCTTGCCACAAAAACTCTGTTGTGCGCAAGAAAAGTCGAGTGCGCATTTCCCAACGAACAACATTTGCCCATTGATTGATTAGAATAGGCAAATCACGATAAGATTGTATCCATTTTTTATAGGAGTTCCAAATTATGGTTTCGGATGTTGGACGAACGATTAGTTCTTCTTCCAATTTTGCATCTGGATCCACGATTACACCGGATCCGTCTTCTGCGTTTTTTAGTCGATAGTGCGTAACAACCGCACATTCTTTGGCGAAGCCATCAATATGAGAGGCTTCTTTGCTCAAATAAGATTTTGGAATAAAAAGAGGGAAATACGCATTGGAGTGTCCTGTTTCTTTGAACATAATGTCGAGCGCATCTTTCATCTTCTCCCAAATGGCATAACCATAGGGTTTGATCACCATGCATCCTTTTACATCGGAATGCTCAGCGAGATCAGCGCGATCTATAATTTCATTGTACCACTTAGAGTAATCATCTTTGCGTTTTGTATATTCTTGTGCCATCTTTTGATTTTGTACTATTTTAACGGAAAATGTTTGTAAAAATAGGAAGAAAACTATAATTTCGAGAGATAAAAATCGATGAGATGAAATCATTATTCAGTTTGCTCTTTCTTTTAACCATTGGGTTGTCCTTTACTTCTTGTTCAAGTTCACGTCCAATTGTAGATGACAATGTTTATATGTTGAAAACAGCAGCCATTCCGATTGGTGAAAATTTATTGGATGAAACTTCCTATGCTACTTTCAAATATAGAGAGCAACAAAATAATCCAACAAATGGCTATTATGATCCAAATACACAAACCAATGCGCGTAGGGAGCCAGATCATTTGTTTGGCAGAAACCGGTTTTTTTACGGAATGTATGGGATGAACGGAATGTACGGGATGAATCAATCCAACTATTTCGGTTACAACAGTTATATGCATTTTGGACCCAACGGATATTATTCGCCTTATTACAGTCCTTACGGTTATTACAACCCGTATGGATATTACAATCCAAATAGCTTTTATGGAAGTTATGGCGGGTTTGGTGGTTATGGAAATTACAATGGATTTTATGGAAACAATAATTTTGGAAACAACTATTATTATGTGGGAAATCAAGTTCAGACAACCACCAACCCTGGTTTAGGTTTGGGACATCACGTAAGTGGTCCAAGAAGCACAAATTCTGGCTATTACACTGGTTTGGGGCGTGGAGGAGCTCAACAATTGAAAAGTCAAACATTTATCTCCAATTCACCTTCCGTCGTTACCTATCATTCAAATGCTTCCACTATTTCGCGCAATTCAAATAGCGCTGTTTATGACCGAAACGCTGGTGCCACCGATAGACAAGTACAAAATTCTACAGCGAGACCCACCATGTACAGCCGAGGTAACACGGGAAATAATTCAGGATCAGCAGCTGGTTCTCGCCCAGCACCGTACAGACAAACGGTTAATTCAGGGTCTAGTGTAAGACCAAGTTCTGGATCGGGAACTGTGCACACAACCACTCGGACAAATTCAGAAGAATCATCGCCAAGTTCGTCCCCGCGCTCATCGGGTGGTGGACATGTCAATACACCCTCTCATTCTCCTTCTTCTTCACCCTCTTCTCGCCCATCCACTCCAACAACAGGTGGTGGAAGAAGAAATTAATTTTTGCTGAAATAGATTATGAGGTTTTTATTGGGTGCGATTTTGTTACTATTTTCTTTTTATGCTATTAGTCAAGGAGATGCCGATTTGTTTCGGTATTCAAAAATTGACATTCAAGGTGGTGCTCGGTTTGAAGCAATGGGTGGTGCTTTCGGTGCCCTCGGTTCAGATTTGAGTTCTTCACAAATCAACCCAGCTGGTTTCGGTCGCTATTCCACCAATCAATTTGGTTTTTCTCTGTCAAATTCTAGATTGAACAATTCATTAATTTTTCAAGGCAATAAATCCATTTTAAGCGACAATCTATTTAAAATGAATACATTGGGGGTTGTTCTTGTCATCGATGAATCCACCAAGCAGAAAGGATATGTTTATTCTCAATTTGGATTTGGCTACAACAAACTGCAAAATTTTACCAATTCCATTTCTTATCAAGGTGAGCAATTCGAATCGTTATTGGATGATTTTGCGGCTAAAGCAAATGGGACCAATTCTGCGGATTTGTTCTATACCCATCCTTTTACCTCGTCCTTGGCATGGGAAACCTATACAATCAATCCAGATCCGACAAAAGAAAATTACTATGTTCCAGAGTTAAACAATTCAGGAAATCAGTACCACAAAAGATCATTGGATACGAAAGGAGGAATTAATGAGTATTATTTGTCCTATTCAACGAATTACATGAATGCGCTGTACATTGGTGGGAATATTGGAATTCGCACGCTGAAATACGATGAGCAATTGAAACATCATGAAGATGTAATGGACACTGCGGGAAATACACTTCGATCCTTTGATTATTCCTATAATTTGAATACAAAAGGAACCGGTTATAATTTAAAGCTGGGTGTCTTGTATTTGCCACAAGATAATTTCCGAATTGGATTGGCATTTCATTCAGCAACCTACTACAACCTGACGGATAATACAGATGCCAATATGGTTGCAGTTTTTCAAGATCAAGTGAGAACAATTAATGATTCTTTACGGCCGATTGGAAAATACAATTATCGATTGAGGTCGGCACCTAAGGTTGTCGCTTCCGTAGCATATGTTTTTGGAACCAAGGGATGCCTGGACATGGATGTTGAATATGTAAACTACAGATGGGCCAATTTGCGGTCAACAAAAGACATTAACAATTATCAGCCGTATGATTTTACTACCGAAAATGATATTGCAAAACAACTCTTGAAAAGTGCCTTAAACGTTAGGATTGGTGGTGAATATGTAATCAATTCATTGTTTTTCATTCGGGGAGGAATGCGGTATTCTGGTCGTGCTTACAACAAAGTTTTTGGCGTAGAATTGGGGATTGATAAAAGTTATTCCTGTGGAATCGGGTATAAATTTGGTAAAATGAATTTGGATGTTAGTTACCGTGTTTCGAATTATTCTCGTAATTATGTGGCTTTCTATGGAAGTACAGCACAACATGATTTGAAGGTACAAAGTATTACTCTCTCCGCGAATTTTTTGATTAACTAATCCCTAAAGCGACCGCTTTGCTAAATGAAATTGAATTTAATTTCATTTCTACCCATGCAAGAATGTTGAAATATTCCAATAAGACATTCTCATTTTCATCTTTCAACAGCTGAATCAACTCTTTATTAAATTCAACGTACAATTCCTTTTTATCGCGATCCGTGCTGGTCTTTGATAATTTCCTCAGGTACTTAATAAGTGAGGTTTCGAGTTCTAATGTTCGTTCTTGTTTGTTCAAATATCGATTGGTTGATTTTACGATGTACTCCATGAAGTCATAATTCTCCAGTTCGTAGTGAAGAATCAAATTGAATACACGCGCAAAGCCATACAAATCTTGTCGCAAATTTTGTTCATTGTCGTTGAGTACGTTGTTTAAATAGATCAATGCTTTTTTGTTCTGGTTGACAGCGAAACAACTGTAGGCTTTGTTGTAATTGAACAAAACATCTTGTTCTTTATTAATCATTTCACCATAACTGGCTTGCTTCTCCTCGATTTCAGGAATGAGATTCACAACTTTTTCGAAATCACCTTGAATCTGAGCTAACTTCATTTCTAGATTGTAGGAATTTGTAAAGATTTTCACCTCAATATCCATGGAATTAAAGCCTTTCTGGTCTTTTTGCGTTCGTATCTCTTGGATCAATTCACTGGCCAAATCAAAATCTAGATTTTCAATGTAACAACGACACAAGTGAGAAAGCGTCATTATATAGCGTTGTGCTGAGTCTTCTTTTATTTTCGGATTATTATCCAGGATGGTTCGTGTTTTATTGAAAAATAAAAATGCATCGCTGTAGTTTCTATTGGTAGCTGCACAAAGTCCTTTTATATAATAACACATCGAACTAGCTCGAACTGAAAGTGCGGTGTTTTTTCCTTTGATTAAATGGTAATCAGCAATGCTCTCTACTTCTTCTCTTTCTTTTTTATTCCGAGCGAAACCACCACTTCTGAAAATTAAGTTGATTTTGGAATAGATAATCTGATATTCAGCCAAGTTGCGAAGTTTGTCTATAACGACTCTTTCTTCTTCCACTAAATCATCCAAATTGACAGAAAACTCACCTGCCTCATACGCTTCTTCGAGTAATTTTTTTTCCCACGAAATCAATTCAAACCAATAATAGAACTTTTCATTTTCTTTGGCAATTTCCTTCGCACGAGAAACGAATTTTTCACATTCTTTGAAAAGTGCTTTGTTGTAAAGAATTTCTACGTTTTTTATTTCTTGTTTGAGTAAACTGGAAATGGTGTATTCGCTATAGAAAGATCGCAAGCTTTTAAGAATCAATCGATATAAATGATTTTTTTCAGATGGCAAGTGTTTAACAAATCGCTCATTTTTAAAAAAATCTTTTAAGTCTTCTTCGTCGTATTTGGTTTGCTTTTCAATAAAGTCGAAAATTTTCAAATAGTTTTTTTCTCCCGATTGAAGTGATGAAGACAATTTAAAAAATCGCTTCTCCGACTTCGTCATCGAATTGATTAACTTAAATAATTCACTGGAAGGTTTCATTTGTAGTTGCTTTTGAAATTAAGACGAAATTCACTGCAAGAAATTACAATTCTTTGAAAGCTAAAGTACGAATAAAAAAAATGCCCGATAAAAATCGAGCATTTTTTCTTTAAAGTAAAGTATCAACTATTTTAATCTAACCTTGGTACCGCTAGATAATAGCTCTGAAGAGGTGAATTCTGGATTTTTCTTTTCCAAAACTTTTAGTTTGATTCCTAAATCTTGTGAAACAGAGGCCAAGGACTCCATTTTCTTTTTAACAATGTATTCTTTCTCGTTACCTGCTTTTCGCTTTTTCGGTTGAATATAAACGATATCTCCTTCTTCTAAAACATCTTTTTTCGCTTCAAAATCATTGTATTGACGCAATTCCCACATGGCCATGCTGAATTCTTGTGAAATTCGATAGTAAGTATCTCCTTTTTGAGCCACAATGAATTTGCTGCTGTTGTCTTTTGATTCAACGGGATGAAGTCGACCATCTTTGTTGTTACCAGACGTCAAAAATGAATGTTTTTTCTTTTGCGGTAATACGCTTGCGTCATAATCATCTAAATGAAATTCTTCAATTAGATTGATTAACATAGTTGCATACTGAGGATTGGTGGCATATCCTGCTTTTTTCAACCCTCTTGCCCAGCCTTTGTAATCAGTTGTGTTCAAAGCAAAAAGTTCTGCATAACGAGGCCGATTGATCAAAAATTCGCTGTGGTCTACAAAAGATAGTTCAGCGGTTCCATAAACACGAAAACACTCACCTTTTAAATCATCATCATGAAACATGCGGTCACCGTCCCACTCATGACATTTAATACCAAAATGATTGTTACCTTTTGTGGCCAATTCTGAAGTTCCAGCTGCGCTTTCAATAATACCTTGAGCCAACGTAATACTGGCCGGTATCTTCGTTTGAATCATTTGTTGAATGGCGGTTGTTCTCCATTTATCGATGTAATCCATCTTTAAAGCTGTTTTATCAAGATTGGCGCCGTAAGCATTGCTTAGGAATAAAACGGATAGAAATAAGAATTTTCTTTTCATCGGATATTGAATTTATATTCGTTACAATGTCCATGTGTACGGGCTTGTTTTGAAATGGTTACAGATATGAACAATGGAAAGTTCACTTATTAACAATTTCAGCTGACATTTTGACAAACGGGCTGTAAAAACCAGTCTTTTTTTCCGATTTTTTAAATTGGATTGAGATTTGAGACCTGAACTATAGAATAAAACAGATCATGATAAACTTAGAAAAATATACACAGAAATCGCAGCAGATTTTGTCTGAAGCCACTGTAATAGCTCAAGATAGAAATCAATCCGTTGTGGAAAATGGACATGTTTTGCTTGCCTTGTTGCAGAAAGATCAACATGTAACTGGGTTTTTAATTGAAAAAATGGGGATAGACCTGAAATTCTTCTCCAAAACAGTAGAACAGATTGTTGCGAGCTTTCCAAAAACGGAGGGTTCTCAAGTGCAAATCTCAAATGATTTGTTGCGAACACTTCAAAAAGCAGAAAAACTGGCTACAAAATGGGAAGATAAATTCGTCAGCGGAGAAGCAATTTTGGCTGCGCTCAGTGAATCTTCAGATTCCATTGGGCGATTGTTCAGGGACAACAAAATAGATACTAAAAAATTAATTGAAGAAATAATGAGTTTAAGAAACGGAAATAAGGTCGAAGATGCTTCGCAAGATTCCAATTATCAATCGTTGAATCGGTTTGCTAAAAATCTGAATGAAATGGCCCAAAATGGGAAATTGGATCCGGTGATTGGTCGTGATGATGAAATTCGCAGAGTTCTACAAATATTATCGAGAAGAATCAAAAACAATCCTATTCTAATTGGGGAACCCGGCGTTGGTAAAACGGCAATTGCAGAAGGGATTGCGCATCGAATTGTGGAAGGTGATGTTCCAGAAAATTTAATTGATAAAAAAGTCTTTTCCTTGGATATGGGGGCATTGGTGGCCGGAGCAAAATACAAAGGCGAATTCGAAGAACGATTAAAAGCCGTTGTAAAAGAGGTGATTGATTCCGCTGGAGAAATCATTTTATTCATTGATGAAATTCACACCTTGGTCGGTGCTGGTGGCGGTGAAGGAGCCATGGATGCTGCAAATATTTTGAAACCAGCTTTGGCTCGTGGAGAATTAAGAGCGGTTGGAGCGACTACTTTAGCCGAATACCAGAAGTATTTTGAAAAAGACAAAGCCTTGGTGAGAAGGTTTCAAACTGTACTTGTGGACGAACCAAGCACAGAAGATGCTGTTTCAATTTTACGTGGTATTAAAGAAAAATACGAAAGTCACCACAAAGTAATTATTAAAGATGAGGCTATTTTAGCGGCTGTTGAATTGTCCCAGCGCTATATTACCGATCGATTCCTGCCCGATAAAGCAATAGATTTGATGGATGAGGCCGCTGCAAAATTGCAAATGGAAATCAATTCGAAACCCATTGAATTGGACGAATTGGAGCGAAAAATCATGCAATTGGAAATTGAACGTGAAGCAATTAAACGTGAAAATGACACAAAAAAACTGGGTCAACTCGACAAAGATTTGTCTGAATTAAAGGAAAAGAAAGACATATTCTTTGCGAAATGGCAAACGGAGCGCAACGCGGCTGAAAATCTCACCGCTTCCAAGGAGAAAATCGAACAATACAAATTTGAAGCGGACCAAGCGGAGCGTAACGGAGATTATGAAAAAGTAGCCGAATTGCGCTACGGTAAAATCAAGGAAGAAGAACAAAAACTGGAAGAAAACAAAGTTAAATTAACCGAGATTCAGTCCAATAGTAAATTGATCAAGGAAGAAGTTGATGCAGAAGAAATCGCGGAAGTTGTTTCCAAATGGACGGGAATACCGGTCAACAAAATGATTGAAAGTGAAGTGCAGAAATTGCTGCGTTTGGAAGATGAGCTGGGCAAACGCGTAGTTGGCCAAGAAGCGGCCATCGAAGCGGTTTCAGATGCAGTGCGTCGATCCAGAGCTGGGTTACAAGACGATAAAAAACCGATTGGATCATTTATTTTTCTAGGTACCACAGGTGTTGGTAAAACAGAATTAGCCAAAGCGTTAGCAGAATATTTATTCAACGATGAAAATGCGATGACCCGCATTGACATGTCGGAATACCAAGAAAAACATTCCGTAAGTCGTTTGGTTGGTGCACCTCCAGGATATGTTGGTTACGATGAAGGCGGACAGTTGACAGAAGCGGTGCGACGTCGTCCTTATTCCATTGTTTTGTTGGATGAAATTGAAAAAGCCCATCCAGATGTATTCAACATACTTTTACAAGTGCTGGATGATGGTCGATTGACTGACAACAAAGGTCGATTGGTGAATTTCAAAAATACAATCATCATCATGACTTCCAACATTGGTTCACAGCAAATTCATGAAAAATTTGAAGGTGCAAAAGAAAGTGATTATCCCGAAATCGCTGAAAAAACCAAGTTTATGATTGATGAGTTGCTCAAACAAACGATTCGTCCAGAGTTTCTAAACCGGATTGATGAAATACTTTTGTTTACTCCTTTGACAAAATCCAATATCAAGGAAATCGTAACGATACAATTGGATAATTTGGTTCAAAAAATGAAAGAAAAAGGGTATCATTTGGTGATTTCCGAAGAAGCAACAGATTGGGTAGCGAATGCTGGTTACGACCCTTTCTTTGGAGCGAGACCCGTAAAAAGATTGATTCAAAAGCAAATTTTAAACGAACTTTCAAAATCAATATTAGCGAACAAAGTGAATGTAGATCAGAATGTTATCATGGATGTATTCGACGGGAAAGTCGTTTTTCGTAAACCGATCAACGAACAAGAAGAGCTTCGTACTGTTTAATCATTCAGGAAATGGCTAGTTTCATAAATTAGCCTTATTTTTGCAAGGAATTTCAAGGAAATGAGCGGAAAATTAAATACGATTGAAGAAGCAATCGAAGATATAAAAAACGGAAAAGTAATCATTGTTGTAGATGATGAAGATCGTGAGAATGAAGGTGATTTTCTAACGGCTGCGCGCAACGTGACTCCGGAGATTATCAATTTCATGGCTACGCATGGACGAGGATTGATTTGTGCGCCGATTGTGGAAGACAAATGTGACGAGTTAGGCTTGAGTTTAATGGTGCAAAGCAATACAGCAGCCTACGAAACTCCTTTTACCGTTTCTGTTGACTTAATTGGTCATGGTTGCACGACAGGGATTTCAGCTTCTGACCGATCCAAAACGGTTTTGGCTCTAATCGATCCAACTATTAAACCGGAAGAATTGGGAAAACCAGGCCATATTTTTCCACTGCGAGCAAAGAAAGGTGGCGTTTTACGCAGAGCAGGACACACGGAGGCAGCGATTGATTTTTCCAGATTAGCAGGTTTTGAAGCAGCAGGTGTTATTGTTGAAATTCTCAACGAAGATGGAACAATGGCGCGTTTGCCTCAGTTGCTTGAAATTGCGAAACGCTTTGGGTTGAAAATTGTTTCCATAGAAGATTTAATTCAATATCGATTGACCACTGAATCTTTGATTGAAAGAATGGTGGAAGTTCATTTACCGACTGAGCAAGGCGATTTTAAAATGGCTGCTTACAGAGAAATTAATACTGGCAAGGAACATTTAGTATTATACAAAGGAGAATGGGACAAGAATGATTCCGTTTTAGTCCGTGTTCATTCATCCTGCATGACAGGCGATATTTTCGGCTCTTGCCGTTGCGATTGTGGACCTCAGTTGCACAAAGCCATGGAAATGATCGAAAAAGAAGGCAAAGGAGCCATCATCTATTTGAATCAAGAAGGTCGTGGTATTGGTTTGGTAAACAAATTGAAGGCGTATAAATTACAAGAACAAGGTCGTGATACTGTTGAAGCGAACATAGAATTGGGTTTCAAAGCCGATAGTCGTGATTATGGAATTGGTGCTCAAATCATTCGAGACATGGGAATTGTTAAAATGCGTTTGATGTCTAATAATCCAACAAAACGCTCCGGTTTAGTTGGTTATGGTTTGGAGATTGTTGAAAATGTTGCATTAGAAATTGATAGCAATGTGCACAATGATCACTATTTAAAAACCAAAAGAGACAAAATGGGCCATAGTTTGAAAATGGACAAATAATGTTACAGGCGAACGGGATTTTCAAAAAATATGGTGAATTAGAAATTCTGAAAGGAATTGATTTGCATGTTAAATCTGGAGAAATCGTTTCCATTGTGGGTTCTTCTGGCGCAGGTAAAACAACACTTTTACAAATTTTGGGTTCGTTGGATAAATCCGACAATGGATCGATTCAAATTGCTGGTACTGATATTACCAAATTGTCCGAACGTAAAATGGCTCAGTTTCGCAATGAAAATTTGGGCTTCATTTTCCAGTTTCATCAATTGTTACCTGAGTTTACTGCGCTTGAAAATGTGATGTTGCCAGCATTAATTAAAGGAGAATCCAAAAGTGAAGCGAAAGCCAAAGCTGAAAAGTATTTGGATATCCTGGGATTGGCCAATCGAGCCTCGCATCAACCGCAAGAATTATCGGGTGGTGAGCAACAACGCGTTTCGGTTGCTAGAGCCTTGATCAATCAACCAAAAGTAATTTTTGCGGATGAACCTTCCGGAAATCTGGATTCCACCAATTCTGAAGCTTTGCATCAATTATTTTTTGATTTGCGCGATCAGTTCAACCATACTTTCGTTATTGTTACACACAACGAGAAATTGGCAAACATGGCCGATCGAAAGCTCCAAATGTTGGATGGACAATTTATATAACGGACTTTCTTTTAAAGAATTAAAAGTTTTTCTCGATGAGAAAACCATTCAATTCAATCAATCTGACTTTTTAGCCGACGATCCATTAGGCGTTGTGCACCGATTTTCAAGAAAAGAAGATATAGAAATCATGGGTTTACTCATGGCAACCATTGCTTGGGGAAATCGAAAATCGATTATTACCAGCGGCAATCGATTGGTAGAAATTTTTGAAAATGAACCCTATCAGTTTGTTTTAAACCATACGGATGCTGATTTTGCCCATTTGCATTTTGTGCACCGAACTTTTCAAAAGAGTGACTTACAGTTTTTTGTAGGCGCCTTGCGAGAAATTTATAAAAAACAAATTTCCTTGGAAGCTGCATTTACCGAGAACCCAGTAATTACTGGAATAAAAGGGCGCATCGTGAATTTCAGAACAGAGCTCCTTTCCTATCCCCATGAAAAACGAAGTGAAAAGCACCTCGCCAATCCTTTGAAAAAATCTGCCGCCAAACGAATCAATATGTTTTTACGTTGGATGGTTCGGGACAATTCAACTGGCGTTGATTTTGGCATTTGGAATTCCATTCCAAAAAGCGATTTGTATCTACCTTTGGATGTTCATACGAGCAATATTGGACGAAAATTGGGATTGATTACGCGCAAACAGGATGATTGGCAAGCGTTGGAGGAATTGATGGAAAATTTGAAACAATTGGACCCAAAAGATCCTTGTAAATATGATTTCGCTCTTTTTGGGCTGGGAGCAATTGAGAAGTTTTAGAATTTCTTTGGTTAATTCTTCGTTAAATATTCAGTATTTATTGGAAATTCCATCCTCAAATCAGCCTAAAATAATTTATTAACCAATATATTTGTCGTCCAATTAATAGTAACAGAAATGAGTATAGCTTTAGGAAACCACATTTTGGTAGAATTTATGAATTGCGAACCGAAACTGATGAACGATGTCGCAGGAATTGAACGTGATATGGTTGCAGCAGCAAGAGCGGCTGGAGCGACAGTTATCAATTCAACTTTCCACCATTTTTCTCCATATGGAGTATCCGGTGTGGTCGTAATTGAAGAAAGTCATTTAGCGATTCATACTTGGCCTGAATACGGTTATGCAGCGGTAGATTTGTTTACTTGCGGAGATATGGATGCTTGGATTTCTTTTGATATGTTGAAAGAAGCTTTTCAAGCGAAATCCTATTCTGCTTTGGAAATGAAACGAGGTTCTGTTAACTTGTTGACAAGAAACAATTTTGATATGACTTCCATGCGACAAAAAGCGCAGGAAGAAGGAACGGTTTGGAAAAACCCAGACTTTTATACGCGTAACGTATGGTTCACGGATAAGGATGACAATCAAGCGCTTTCCTTGCGTTTTACAGGAGAAGTTTTCTACGATGTTCAGTCGCCATTTCAACGGGTAAGAATTTTGGAATCATACAAATACGGCAAAATGTTGGCATTGGACGATATGGTCATGACAACCATTGATGATGAATTCCACTACCACGAAATGATTTCGCATCCATCTATGTTTACGCACGGAAATGTGAAAAATGTTTTGGTGATTGGTGGTGGAGACGGTGGAACAGTTCGCGAAATTTTGCGTCATGAATCTGTTGAGAAAGTTACGATGGTTGAAATCGATGGAGAAGTGATCAATTCATGCAAAGAATTTTTGCCAGAAATCGCAGCAGCTTTTGATAATCCTAAATTGGAATTAATTGTAGGTGACGGAATTGAATATGTGAAAAATGCAAAACAAGATTTCTACGATTTAGTGATTGTGGATGGCTCAGATCCAGTTGGACCGGCAGAAGGTTTGTTCTCAGTTGAATTTTACACCAATTGCTACAATGCGCTTAAATCAGATGGTATTTTGGTTGCCCAAGGAGAATCTCCGAAATTCAACGACAAAGCATTTTCAGAATTGAACCGAACTTTGCAAGGTATTTTTGGAAAAGAGAAAGCACCTATCAGTTTGTTCTTTGTTCCTACATACCCTACTGGAATGTGGAGTTTCCAATACGGAATCAAAGGGGATAAACATCCGAAAAAAATTACCAATCAAGCAGAAATTGATGAGTTTGTTGCAGCAAAAGGATTGCGTTATTACAACTCAGACATTCATACGGGTAGTTTTGCAACACCGAATTTCGTTAAAGAAATGGTAAAATAAAATGGCAAATTACGACCCAAATGGCATTGCGCTTCCAAATGGAAATATTTTTGGTTTTCCGGTTGAAGAAAAGGAGGCAGATTTTGTATTGATTCCAGTTCCCTGGGATGCAACCGCTTCTTATGGAAAAGGTACAAGCGACGGTCCGAAAGCAATTTTGGCGGCATCACTTCAATTGGATTTTTACCACCCAGAATTGGAAAATGCGTTCGAAACAAAAGTATTCATGACGCCAATTTCCAAAGAGTGGAAAGAAATCAACGACAAATATTGCTTGGGTTGTATTGAATACATTGATTTTCTTGAAAATGGTGGGGATGTCACTGCAAATGCGCATTTTCGAGATGTGGTAGCAGAAATCAATGCCGGTCATTTGGCTTTGAAAGAAAATTTGAAAGAACGTTCTCGTAAATTATTAGCTGAAGGAAAATTAGTCGGTATTTTGGGTGGAGAACACAGCACCCCACTTGGATTATTGGAAGCATTGAATGAAAAAGGTGAACACTTTGGTGTTCTTCAAATCGATGCACACGCTGATTTGCGGGATGCTTATGAAGGTTTTGAACAATCCCACGCGAGTATCATGTTCAATGCATTGAAATCGTGCGAGAACATGATTCGTTTGGTGCAGGTTGGGATTCGAGATATTGCTCCGTCTGAAGTTGAATTGATTGAAAACAGCAATGGTCGAATACAGACTTTCTTTGATTGGCAATTGAAAAATGATCAATATGCTGGTAAAACATGGAAAGATCAGGTGCAAGAAATCATTGCTGAATTGCCACACAAAGTCTATATTTCATTTGATATTGATGGGTTAAATCCTGCACTTTGTCCGAATACAGGTACGCCTGTTGCTGGCGGTTTTCAATTGCAAGAAATCAATTATTTGTTCTTCTCGCTTTTAGAATCTGGACGCGAAATCATTGGTTTTGACTTGAATGAAGTAGCACCTGGTTCGGATGACGAATGGGATGCCAATGTTGGAGCCAGAGCACTGTGGAATTTAGTCGTTTTAGCAGAAAAACAACGTCGATCAAAAAATAGATAGGAATTTTTTCTATCTTGTTGCCTTAAATGCTAAATTGAATTTTCCGAGATGAAATTAATCCTGCGTTTTCTGCTTTATTTGCATTTAGCCCTTTTGGTTTATGGTGTTTCGAGTATGTTGATCAATGATGAATTCATCAAATCTTCCAAGTTTATTTTCGTTGGTTTTACTGGAGTTTTGGTATTTTGGAATACCTTGTTGCAGTTTCCTATTCGTATGAAATTTCAAAATGTTCTTTTGGGGCTAGGCGGCCTACTCTATTTGTTCACCGCAGCTGGCTTCCTATTTCCTTCCATATTTAAAAATTATTGGAATGTCCTCTTTGGAACCGCTATTTTCCTGTTTTTAATGTCTCTTTTCGTTTATTCAGCCAAGCACATTTTCCAGAATAAATTGGATTATTTGTACTTAGTCGGATGTTTATTGGCAAGTATTCCTATTTTGTTCTACGTTAAAAATACGCAAGTATTGTTGCTGGAAGGAATTGTTTTGGGAATTTTATCCAGTGTGATTTTAGTACGACTGTTTCGTTTTCAATCAAAATAAGTTCCGAAACTATCCAATCGCTTCATCCAATAATCAGAAGATTCGAGATCCGTTATAATGACGCCTTTGGATGAACTGGCATGGATCATTTTCAAAGGTTCCCCTTTTTCGGAAACAATGATGCCAACATGACTAATGCCAGAGCCATTATTAAAAAATACCAAATCCCCTTTTTGAACGTTTTTGTCCTTTACTTTTTTCGCGGATTTTTGTTGGTCTGTAGCTCTTCTTGGCAAATTCATACCAAAATCTTTCATTACATAACAGGTAAATCCACTGCAATCAAAACCTTTTGGGGTTGTTCCTGCCCAAACATAAGGTACGCCAATTTGTTTTTGAGCAAATGCAATGGCTTGGGAGCGTAAATCGGAACCGCTTGTTGTACTGTTCGGTAAAACAATTTTATCTTTTTCGTTAATACTCGGAATTTTATTGAATAAAGTAAGCAATATTTTATCTAATGTATCCGCTGTTTCATCTTTCCCCGTTCGTCTTAAATCTTCTCCCCAAGCAAACAAATCTTCTTTTAAAGCTGAAATTTCATAAATGTGGGCATTAAAAACTTTGTACCCATCGTTTGAATTTTTCACTTCTTCAAACAGAGCTGTGGCTTCGTAAAGTGCCTTTTTATTTCTTCTTAACCAACGGTCATTTTTTGCTAACTGGAACAAGCTTAAACTTTTATAAAATTTAGGCAGCATGGAAAAATCATTATCAGGACGATCCAATAATTTCACCGATTTCATGTAAACCAATTTGTAATGCTGTTGAGCGTATAATTGTTCCAATTTATCAAATTGTTTTACCTGCCCAAATGCAAATCCGCTCAACAAGAAATAGGTAACGGAAATAAAAAATACGATTTGTCTCACTTTCACATTACGAAGTAACAAAGTTTTAAAATGAATTTTTTGGGTGTAGGAACTTTTCTCTCAACACTCGTATGTTTATGAAAAAAGATTAACAATTATTTTGAGCCAAGCTAGTTCAATTTCCCAATTTGCCGAGAAAACTTAGTAATTTTAGACTAAACTTTTAAAGAATGATGATTTCAGTAAGAAAAAAGGTAACGTTACTATTTTTAGTTTTGGGAATGACTTCGGCTTATTCTCAAACGAAGCCCAATACAGTGGGCAAATTTGATGAAGTTTTGAATTATGTTACCAAAATGTATGTGGATGATGTCGACGGTGAGGCGCTTGCAGAAAAAGCAATTTCGAAGATGTTGCATGAATTGGATCCGCATTCGTCTTACATTCCAAAAGATGAAGTTGACGATGCAAATGAGCGCATCAACGGAAGCTTTGTTGGAATCGGAATTCGTTTCCAAATATTAAAAGATACTTTGCAAGTTGTTCAAACCATTCCTGGTGGACCTTCTGAAAAAGTTGGTTTACTGGCCGGCGATCGAATTCTGAAAATTGAAATGGAAAATGTTGCTGGAGTTGGATTGAAAAACGGTCAAGTCCGAGAAAAATTAATGGGTGAAAAAGGCTCTAAGGTAAAAATTGAAGTTTTGAGAGGCAATTCAAAAAAGTCGATCAATTTCACGATTACTCGTGATAAAATCCCTGTATATTCAGTGGATAGCTATTATATGGCAACACCAGAAATTGGCTATATTAAGTTGAACAGTTTTTCTAAAAATTCATTGGAGGAAGTCAGAACGAGTATTGATGCTTTGAAGAAACAAGGTATGAAAGAATTGATACTGGATTTGCAAGGCAATGGCGGAGGTTTGCTTTACAGTGCCCAAGAAATTGCGGATGAATTTCTATCTGGTGACAAATTAATTGTTTATTCAGAAGGAAGAACGCAACCACGAACAGATTTAAGGGCTGGCGTGAAAGGATTGTGGGAAGAAGGAAAAATGGTTGTTTTAACGGATGAATACACTGCTTCTTCCAGTGAAATTGTATCGGGTGCCATACAGGATTGGGATCGCGGTCTAATCGTTGGTCGACGCACGTTTGGTAAAGGTTTGGTGCAACGACCGATTAATTTAAAGGATGGTTCTCAAATCCGTTTAACAATAGCTCGATACTTTACTCCTTCTGGTCGATTCATTCAAAAACCATACGAGGACAACGATAAGTATGAAAATGACATTTCCGAACGATATAAAAACGGTGAATTTTCAAGTGTTGATAGCATTAAGTTTCCGGATTCATTGAAACATTCTACTTTGTTGACGAATCGAACGGTATATAGTGGCGGCGGTATTATGCCAGATGTGTTCGTTCCTTTGGATACAACAGGCATTAACGAAATGTACAAAATTGTTGCACGTGGAGGTTATTTTAGCTCTTTCGCACTCACCTACTTGAATGCAAATAGAAAGAAAATGACAAAGAATTATCCTGATTTCGTCACGTTTAAAAGTTCTTTTGTCTGTGATAAGAAATTGATGACGGAGTTCTTTGATTTTGTTGCAAAGGAAAATGCGGATTTTAAATATACCGATACGGATTACCAGGAGGCACAGAAAATAATTGATAGTCGTTTGAAGGCAACTTTTGCTCAAGACATGTTTGGATATTCTGAATTTTACGAAATTTACAATGAAAACAATGAAATTTTGCAAAGAGCCATTGAAGTTCTCCGGAATAACACGTACGATAAAATGAACTTGGCAATAGCGCATTAATTATATTTTTAAAGTATTGATTATGAATAAAATTACAGTTATTATTGGCTTGTTAGTGATTACTTACTCCTGCGACTCTGGATCAAATAAAAAGTCAGGTGAAGTGGTTTCAGCACTGGCGGCTGGTGATCAAACAGATGAAGAAATAAAAGCGGAAATCCAACGTATTGAAAAGGAAGAATTAGAACGTTTGGAACAGGAAAAATTGAATGTAACCTCAATGACCTTTGATAAAATGGAACACGATTTTGGCGATGTTAAGCCAGAATCCGACAACCAAACTTATTTTCTAGTCACCAACACAGGGAACAAGCCATTGATTATTTCAGATGTCACAGCTAGTTGTGGTTGCACAACGCCAGAAAAACCAGAGAAACCAATTCTTCCAGGAAAGAGTGATAAAATTTTGGTAGGTTTTCACCCAAAACCTGAAATGAAAAATGAAATTCGGAAAACGGTAACAGTAACAGCCAACACGGAACCGAAAGTGGTTACTTTAGAGATTAGAGCCTTTGTTAAGTGATCTTTTATTTAATGAATCGATGTAAAACCTTCGAGATGTATTCATTGGTATTCGGTTCTAGTTTAAATAGATAGATTGGTAATACCGTTATGGCTACTAATGCTGTTGTTTTAAATGCTATTAGAAATATATCAAATTCTTCTTTTGCAGGGAAAAATGACAATGTGAGTAAGCCAAAAGCAAAAATTAATATTATTGATAATTGAGATTTTTCAAAAGGATGTAATTGAAACGCCCAATAAACATAACCGACCCTCAAAAAGCTGTAAATTAATGTGACAATAGAAGTTGAGATGGCGGCACCATCAATACCAAAGCTCGGAATAAATAGAAGGTTTAAGAAAAAGACACCAATAAAAAGAACGCCTGTGAAAATTAAATCAATTCTGTATTTTTTCGAGGAAGTTAAAATTAGCGTGTTAATGCCAAAAAATATGTCAACCATACGACCAATCATTATCAAACCAAAAACACTTATTCCAGATTTATAGGTTTTCGGTAAAATACTGAATATTTCTAGTCGATTAATCCAAACCACTGAAAATAAAAACAGGATAATGTAAAGTGAAACGGAACTAAATTGCTTGTAAATTCGATTCATTTCAACCATATTTTTTTCTTTCCAATATTTCACCACCAAAGCCGCCCCTACTCTCAACATGGATCGATAGGGAACCTGAAGTGCGGAAACTAAATAAATCATCGTGGTGTAAATACCGGTGGCTTCTAATCCAACCATTGCTGAAATCATGATGGTATCAATTGTTAACACAGCAATCGAACCGAAAGTATTTAAATACGAGAATAAGCTGAACTTCACGATTATTTTTCTGAAGCGTTTTGAGATTTTTATTGAGCTAACTCGAACATGGAATTCACCAATTTTGATGATATAAATTAATAAAAACAACGCTGGAATAAAATACGCTAGACAATGAAAGATGATGAATGAGTTGAAACTTATGTAATTAAATCCATAGGCTAGAATAATTAAACTAATGCAAACACGAAGCAACAATTCATATGCAAATACAGAGGCAATATTTATAAACATTACCCTCAAATAACCGTCGAAAATCAAATAAAAAACAAATCCAATTCCTACTGGAATCACCCACAAAGCATATTCTGCAAATAATTCACTTTTGTCTTGGTAATAATAAGTGATCTCATTTTGCATTATGAGAAACAAAGAAGTGAAAATTAGAATGCCGATGAGCACAACAATGATTATTAAACCAAGAAATCCAAAGTTTTGCTTTTCTTTATTTTGGAAAAACGGAAAGAATTTCCAAGTAGCAAAAACAGAACCTAAATTGGCAGCTTGGCCAAATAATATTCCAACCCCAAGAATTAAATTGATCAACCCCACTTCTTCTGGACTCAAAAAGAGTACGAGCAAAACAACCTTGTTGATATACCCAAGTCCTAAACCAATATAATTGATGATAGACGTTCTTAATGCATCACGTTGAACTATTCCCATGTTGTAGACAAATTTAGGAATGTAAACCATATGAATACCATGCCGTGATTAAAATCTCTTATTTGAATGTTAGAAATTCGCAATTTTGTTAACTTTATATTCAAATGAAATTATCAGCATCTATTTGTACTTATAACAGAGAAAAGTATCTGCCTATAATATTTGAAAGCATCAAACGACAAACCATGTCGACTGATTTGTTTGAGGTTATTCTTGTCAATAATAACTCTCCAGGCAACACAAAAGGACTATGTGAAAAATTCAAACTTGATAATCCAACCATTCATTTCTTGTATTTTGAAGAATTTGAGCAAGGATTATCGTTTGCAAGGAATAGATCAATAAAAGAATCCAATGGAAGTTACATCACCTTTTTGGATGATGATGCATTTCTTGCTCCAGACTACTTTGAAATTATTGTCGATGAGTTCGAAAAGAATAAAGAAATCGCAGCGTTAGGAGGTCAAATTTTACTTCATTACGAAACGATAAAACCGGCTTGGGAAAATAAATATTTAAATTCCTTACTCGGGTTCTATAGTCCAAGCGATTCGCCTTTCATTTACGAATCCAATTATGCGAAAAAGGATTATCCAAGAGGTTCAAACATGTCTTTTCGAAAAGCAGTTTTTGAGCGAATTGGTAATTTTAATGTAGAATTGGGTCGAATTGGTGGGAATTTATTGGGAGGAGAAGAAAAGGACTTGTTTTATCGGATTTACGGCGAGAGCGATTACATTGTAAAGTATCTTCCTTCTGCAATTGTTTATCACTGTGTTCCGATAGAACGAACCACAAAGGCTTTTATCGTTCGTCAGGCACTAGGAACTGGAAGAAGTGAACAAATCCGAGCTAAAAATGATAAAACCTATTTAAATGCCTTGTTGAGAGAATTGGTAAAATGGATGGGAAGTATTGTGTTGTGCTTTCAATATATTTTTAAGAATCAATGGCAAAAAGGAAAAATGATTCTACTTTTCAGATATTGGGTTAGCCGAGGTTTGCTTTTTGAAAAGCTGGATAAAATTATTTGAGTTTGAACAAGTCCGAATAATTGATTTTATCAAAAAGTTCTAATTTTCCTCCAACTGTAGCATTGTATACTTTGCGACCATCTTGTTCAAATACTTCTTTGGCCAACTTGTAACTTTGGAGTACGAAATCTAATTTTGGATCGTTCCATTTTTTTCCTTTCCCGAAATAATCCGGATGAAAATGGTTGACATCTGCTTCGGTACTTGTAATTTCCGTCCCATCTACAATTGCACTTTCCGGAATTTCATAATTGAAATCCATTCCAATCAAATAAATTTCAGTAAAACCCATGTAATAAGCCAATTGAAAGTTGATCATAGTAACCGTTTGACCACAGAAAATTTCCTTAGCACAATCTTTTGAAAACCGCGATTTCTCGAAAAAACGATTGCTACTCACGTAAAAACTATAATCTAAATTCGCAAAAAAGCGGTAGCTTCTCTTCCCAATTTGACTTTTGAATTTACTGGGAAAAAACATGTATTCACATTGATAATCAATTAGTTCTTTTAGATTGTCTTTGATAATATGATTGTCCTCAACAGCGAAAAAAGTAGGCTTATAACCCATTTCTTTGGTTTTGTAGAAAATGGAGTTAACGGCGAAACTGTATTCGTCTTTCAATAATCTTAAATCCAACTCATTTAAGGAGGGCCCGTTACCCACGATAAAACAACGTTGTCCTTTGAATTTATCTTTCAATTGTGAAATCCGCTTTCTATCTCTTTTTAAAAGGCCCGGTTGGCTCATTAGAATTTGAGGAATGAATCTTTTAATTATTTCTTTCATGGATCCAGAATAGGAAAATAGGATTAATCTTTTAATTTTGTAAAATTAACAAATTCGTACTAAAAGCAACACTACATGAAGGTTTGTATACTTGAAATTTGCGAAAAAGAACCGAGTAAACATCATGTCGAATTGTTTGCAAATTCTGATCACGATTTCTTTTATGTTTCTTATCTTGAAGAAGGTGAAGATTGTATTGCCTTCAACAAAAAAAAAAGTTGGGCATTCAATAGAAACTGTTTGTTTGAGCATGTGAAGGGTAAATATGACTATTACCTATTTATTGATTTCGATATACTTTTATCTTCTAAAAACGGAATGAATCCCTTGGATGAGATGATTGCAAAACTGACTCAATATCAACCTGCAATGTACCGTCCATCGGGTTTCCGGGATGAAATGAAAAATATTCAAGGTATTTCTGTTGGCGGGTTTATCAATCATTCTGTTACTGTGTTACCCAATAAAGTTGCTCTAGAACTTTTTCCGCTGCCTGAGTCTTATGGTGGTTTTTGGGATGCGGCCTCTTTCATCAATACCTTATTGGTTCCGGCCTATGAAAAAGGAATTATGGTCGATTATGAAATTGTAGCGCACAATACACAATCTTCGAATTACAAACAAAATTTGATTCCTTTCATCGGTGCAAGGGCTATGAAAAAATTATTCAAAGATACGAGACGATACTATACAAATTCGGTCCCTGATTTGAAAGATTTAGATGAATTCAAAAGTTATTATCAGAATAGAATTCAAGAGTTATCAGAACCTACTTTGAATTTTGATTTTAACAGTGTTGATATGAATGCCTATGCAAACTTAAGTGAAATAAAAAAAAATATTAAATAATAAATATGTCAGAATTTAGTAAAAACTTCATGGAGTGGTGTTCCACAAAAACGAATACTTTCATTGAAACAGGTACCTTTAAAGGACAAACTACAAAATTAAGTTCTCAATTTTTTAAGAACGTAATGACCGTAGAAATTAATCCTGAAAATTATGCTCTATCTAAAGCAAATTTGAATGGAATTTCAAATATTGACATGTATTTTGGGGATACCAATGAGTTATTAGCCGATATGATCCAAAAAGCGGAAGGTCCTATCACATTTTGGCTGGATGCTCATCCAATGGATCCAAAAGTAGACGCAGCATGTCCTTTGATAGAAGAATTGGATATTATTGCTCAAAATTTAGGAGACAAAGAAGCGATTATTTTGATTGATGATTTGCATAGATGTTTAATGGGCGATGGCGATTATCCAAAATTAGAAGAATTGGAAGCCGGATTGAAAAAAATCAATTCGAATTATGAAATAAAACAATTACCTTTTAACACGTGGAAAGTTAAATTTGGTAATCCAACAATCCTTTGCGGAACTCCTTTTAGCTTTGAATTTGAAAATAGCTTTTTCATGAATGAGAAAAAGAAGAAACGATTTATCTGGTTTTAAATAAGAATAAAAAACACACATAAACTAGCTGATTGATAATGAAGATATTGGATTGTACGTTACGAGATGGTGGATACTACACAAATTGGGATTTCAACGACCAACTAGTAGAGACTTATATGCAGTCAATGAATTCATTGCCCATTGAGTACATTGAAATTGGGTATCGATCAATGCCGAAAAGCGGCTATTTGGGAGAATATTATTATTTGCCCGTTTATGTCATTGAAAAACTAAAATCGTTGACTACGAAAAAATTGGTCGTGATTTTAGATGAGAAAGATACGAAATTACAGGATTTGGATCATCTGCTGGGACCTTGTGTTGGCTTGGTAACGATGGTTCGCATGGCCATTGATCCAGCCAATTTTGAACGCGCCATTGCTTTGGCTAGAGAAATCAAAAAAATGGGTTTTGAAGTTGGCTTCAATGTAATGTACATGTCCAAATGGAAAGGCTTGACCGGATTTTGGGATTTATTGCCGCAAATAGATGATGTATCCGACTATTTCTACATGGTGGACTCCTACGGCGGTGTTTACCCGGAAGATGTGCGCGAAATATTCCAATTGGTTTCGGCTAAAACGACTGTACCCATTGGTTTTCATGGGCACAATAACTTGGAGTTGGGATTGATCAATACCTTGACTGCGTTAGAATGTGGCGCAAAAATTGTTGATTCTACGGTTACCGGCATGGGACGAGGTGCTGGAAATCTGAAAACAGAATTGCTGCTTACGGCTTTAAATGCTAAAAACGGTCTGGAATTCGATTTCAATGCTTTGTCAAAAACAGTCACGGGTTTCGAAGAACTCAGAGAGAAATACCAATGGGGAACCAATTTGCCGTATATGGTTTCTGGAGCCAATAGCTTGCCTCAAAAAGATGTAATGGACTGGGTGGGAAAAAGATATTATTCTTTCAATAGTATCATTCGCGCCTTGCACAATCAGTCTTTGGGACTGAAGGATAATCAAGAACTTCCAAAATTAAATGTATCGATTTCTGCCGAAAAATTGTTGATTGTTGGAGGCGGAGAAACGGTGAGCAACAATGTGGAAGCGATTCGAAACTTGCTGCATAAAAATCCTGAAATGGTGGTCGTGCATTCGAGTTCAAAAAATGCATTGGTTTTTTCAGAAATCTCGAATCAGCAGTTCTTTTGTTTGGTGGGAAATGAAGGTCACCGAATGGAAGAAATTTTCAAAGGAAAATTGCCCAAAGATGCCATCTGCGTTTTACCTCCTTATCCAAGAAAAATGGGAACGTATGTTCCGGAACTTTTGACCAATCGTTCTTTCGAGTTAAGCGAAATTAATTTTACAGATACCTATATTGATTCCTGCAGCGCTATTGCCTTGCAATTGAGTCTTGCCATTCAACCGAAAATCGTTTATTTAGTTGGTTATGATGGTTATAGCGACGCACAAATAGGTCAAAAGGAACAGGAATTATTTCTTGAAAATGAATACTTGTTTGAGAAAACCAAACCGTTCGATTTGAAATTAATTAGTTTAACACCCACTTCTTACGCGGGATTGGAGCACCACTCTATTTTTTCATTAATTTAAAATATTCTCCCATTTTGGCAGAAATAAAAACGATATTTTGGGATTTTGATGGAGTTTTGATGGACTCCAACCCTATCCGAGATATTGGATTCAAAAAAGTCCTGTCGGAATTCCCCCAAGATCAAGTCGACGAGTTAATGGTATTTCACAAGAACAACGGTGGTTGGTCGAGATACGTCAAATTCAAGTATTTTTTTGAAACCATTCGAAAAGAAGAAATTTCAGAAGAAGAAATAAAAGTTTGGGCCGATAAATTTTCAGCCGTGATGTTAGAATCCTTGTGCAATCCAGATTTACTCATCGAGCCAACGATCTCTTTTGTTAAGGCAAATTACAACCATTTCGCCATGCACATTGTGTCGGGTTCGGATGGAAATGAGTTAAGATTTGTATGCGAAAAATTGGGAATAGCCGACTATTTTCTTTCCATTCATGGCTCTCCTACTCCTAAAACGAAATTGATTCAAACCATTTTAGAAACGAATCATTATTCTCAAAAATTCTGTTTGATGGTGGGAGATTCGTACAATGATTATGAAGCTGCATCGGCCAACTCCATTCACTTCAAAGCGTATAACAACGTCAATTTAGAATCGTATACCAATTTCGAATTTAACTTTTAATCGTTGAATTTAGGTACTTCTGAACCGCTTCGGCGATGAGGAAATCTTCAGGCTCATCGATATCGATGGCTTCAATTTTACTGACTTCCTGCATCAATGGTGTTTTACCTATTCTTGTTTTCCCATTTTCATTGAAACTCTTTGCCGTAAAAATGAAGTAATTCGAATTTTCTTCAAGCACACTGGGTAAATCCTGTGTTCGCAGGAGTTCGGCTAAATTGTGGTTAATCGGACTTCCATCATCCCAATATAATCTGGCTTGAATTTTCGTTACTGAAAATAGGGAATCATGTTTTTCTTTTGAATTTTCAAATTGTTCCAAAGCCTGCTGAATCGTTTCCGCCTTCAACAATGGATTGGTACTGTGTGTTTGAATGAAATTCGTTTCGCCTGATTTTTCGATGTCGTAATCAATTATCGCATTCATTGGAACCATTCCGCCGATTAGATTTTCAGGTCGATCATGTATGAGTACTTTCTCAAAACCTTGGGCTAAATTTTTAATTTTTTCTGAATCGGTATTGATGATGATTTTCTCGATACTCGGAACGGCAATCAGTGTTTTCAGAATATGATAAAAAAGAGGTTCACCATTGAAATCCCGCATATTTTTCCCAGGAACCCTTTCGGATTCACCTTTCATTGGGAGTAATGCCGTGAATTTCATGCGACTTGTTTTTTACGATACTTTACAAAACCAGCAATTCCAAACGCTAACAACAACAGGATTGTCAATACTACATTCATCGTATTCGCCAAGCGGTATTTCGGCAAATCAAATTTGAATTCGATTTTGTGTTTTCCAGCAGGAACATTTAATCCACGCAATGCATAATCGACTTTGATAATTTCCGTTTCTTTTCCGTCTACAAAGGCTTTCCAACCTTCTGGATAATAGATCTCTGAGAATACAGCGAATTGATTCGCCTTCGAATTTGACTCGTATTGCATGATCATTGGATTGTATTTTGTCATGCTAATTTTGCCTTCGCCAGTAAAATCTCGACCTTTAATTTTAGATGCCCAATCGTTCATCACAAATGCTTCTGATTTCGGATCAAATTGTTCTTTCAATTTTACTTGAATCAATTTCTTGAACGAATTTGTTTGATCGTTGTCAATCATTTGTTTCGGTACAAAGTTAGTGGCGCCATTTGTATCAATGACAAAATAAGCTTCCATTCCCTCAGACATTCCATTCGTCAAGCGAACATCGATTGTGTCGTTTTGGTTTTGAACATATTGGATGGTTTCATTGCCAAAGACGGTTGTCCCAGCAATTTTTTCCTGATTGATGATCAACTCACCGTTTCCAACATTTTTCAAGTCAAACTGACTTCCCAAAGAAAGGATTTCGGTATTTGCATCGGGAACAGATTTCACTTTTTGAATGAACCAAACATTGCCCAATGCCGTTGGATTCATTCGTGCTTTTGGACCTTTGTCATCACTCTGGATAAAATACTTCACATTCAACATATCCAACACCTTGTTGTTTGATTTTGCAATGTGGAATTCAATCAAATTTTGAATGTTGCGCAGTTTGGCACCGTGGTATCCACCCAAAGATTTGTGGAAATAACTTGCCTCAGTACTGGAAAAACCACCGTTAAAATCGAACACGCGATAATTCGTATTTCGGTTCAAAGCAGAAAACGCATAAGAATCAATTACTCTTTGCTTCGCGATACCAGAGAGTTCCAATTCTTCTGCTTTTTTAGCACCATTAGAAACCGCTTGATCTATTTGTTTTTTCAGACTTGGATTTTCCGTCAATTCTTGGTTCAGAATCATCGTATTTGCCTCGCTGGAATCAAAAGGATAATCGGTTTGTCCTGTTTCTTCCCAATATTGATACCCATTGCCTTCTTCCTGACTTCCCAAGTATTGATTGGCAATTGGCACGATATCCATGAGCGTAAGCACGACTAAACCAATTAGAATAATTTCTGAAGAAAGAGTTGTATAAAGTAAAAGTGCCAGCGCAGCCATTGTAAGAATGCCAAACAAAATAGAACGCAGCATGCTTTTTTGGAAAATCTCAGCACGCACTTCTTTCACTTTGCCAAAACCAGATCGGTAAGGTTCCACTTGTGCGGAAATGAATTCTTGAACTTGCGCTTTGTCGTTTACATTCACATTGTACTGAGATTGGAGTTGTGCCGGATCCATGTTAAGAATCTGGTTATAATAGTTTTGCTCCATTCTGTCCACCTGTGTTTTATCGGATTCAGATGTGTAATTATCTCCCAATCCAACAACCATTACGGCGAATAGGAACAGTGTAATACTTCCTCCCGTAATCAAGAATTTTTTCTTTTGCGCCTTCATAGCCTCTCTTTCTTGATACATCATTTGTAAAAACAAGATGCCCAAAAGAGGAATGGTCAATTCAACGACAACCAAAATGATTGTCACCGTTCTGAACTTGTTGTAGCCCGGAATGTAATCAATGAAGAACTCTGTCAATCCCATGTAGTTTTTACCCCAAGAAAGCATGAGTGCCAAAATCGTAGCAGCCAAAAGTCCCCATTTCAGTTTTCCTTTCAAGAAGACCATTCCCATAATCGCTAAGAAAACAACAACAATTCCTAAATAAAATGGTCCAGATGTTACGGGTTGATCTCCCCAATAGGCAGATGAATTCATGACCACATTTCGTTCTTCCGAAGTCATGTCAACATTGTCCACCAAATCTTCAAATTGGCTACCACCAATTGTAAATGATCCTCCTCCTTTTACGGCTGGAGAAAGCATGGTGAAGGATTCTCCAATACCATACGACCAATTGGTAATGTATTCTTTGTCAAGTCCATCATCGGTGCTTATAGTATTTTTAGTTCCATCTGGATTGATTGAAATATCATTTCCACCACGGATGGTTTTTTTCGCATAATCGTTGGTCAAGGCAATATTTCCATAGTTAATTGCCACCGCAAAAAGCATAGCGACTACCACTCCTGCTGTTGTAATAAAAAATGATTTAATTTCCTTTTTTTGTATAGCTTCTATGAAAAGTGCAATACCGGCCAATAGCAATAAAATTCCAAAATAATAGGTTACTTGAACGTGATTGGCACCAATTTGCAGTGACATGAACAAAGCCAATAACAAAGATCCCCAAACTTTTGATTTACGAAAAGCCATTAGAAATGCACCCATTGCTGGAGCCATCATTGCAATAGCAATTGCCTTGGTATTGTGTCCAGCTGTTAACAAAGTAATGTCGTAGGTGGTGAATCCAAACGCTAATGCCCCCATCAAACCAATCCAAGGAGAAATCCCCAGACAAACCGCCATAATGTAAAAACCAAAGGCAGAAATTAATACAATAGATGCTGGTTTACCAACAAATTGGATGAAATTATCAAACCCAGTTTTGATTAAGTTTCCAGTATAAACCAAACTGATTTGAACAGAAGGCATACCGCCAAACATTGAGTTGGTCCACAAAATTTCTTGATCTTGATTTTCTCGATAATCAATGATTTCTTGCGCACTTCCTTTGAACTGTTTGACGTCATGTTGTTTCAAACCGTACCCTTCAAATTGCAATTTGAAATATGAAAAAACGATAATAACAATTACCAATAAGCTAACAAAATGCTTCCAGTTTTTTGTGAAAAAGGATTTTATGTTCATAGTATTCAAAATCTTTAAAGGGTTGAAGGTAAAAAAAGAATCGTTCTATCCAATGAATGAACTATTGTTTTAATTCTGTAAAATCGATATCCTCAGTTGATTCGGTCGTATTATTAGCACCTGACGAAAAAACAATTTTTGTTTTTCCATACACTTCTTGGGCACGTTTCTTTTCTTTTTTAATGGCTTCTTCCTGTTTTTTCATATCCATTTCTTGGGCTAAATTTCGTTTTGCAACTAAAATTCTGCCAATGAAACGGAGCAAGGTGTATACACCAACCAAGATAATTAATGTCCTGAACAATCCTGTGATACTCGCTTCTACCATGCAGCTATTTGGATAAATGCATGTTTCTTTCGTTGTATATCTTCGTGAAGAATGGATCTTTTAGATTTTTGATAAAACGAATCGCTTCTCCTGTCGATTTCATTTCTGGTCCCAATTCCTTCTTTACATCCGGAAATTTCTCATAGGAGAACACAGGAATTTTAATCGCATATCCTTCTTTACGTGGATTGAAATTGAAGTCTTTTATCTTTTTCTCACCAAGCATCACTTTCGTTGCATAATTAACGTACGGTTCGTCGTAGGCTTTTGCGATGAATGGAACGGTTCTAGATGCTCTAGGATTCGCTTCAATTACATACACCTTATCATCTTTGATAGCAAACTGAATATTCATCAAACCAACTGTTTTCAATTCCACCGCAATTTTTCTAGTGATATCTTCAATTTGCTGCATGACGAAATCACCCAAGTTATATGGAGGTAAAACGGCATATGAATCTCCAGAGTGAATTCCTGCTGGTTCAATGTGTTGCATCACACCGATGATGTATACATCCGTTCCATCACAAATGGCATCTGCTTCGGCTTCAATCGCTCCACCGATGAAGTGATCCAACAAAATTTGATTGTTGCCCATTTCATTGATAATGTCAACAACGTGGTGCTCCAACTCTTCTTCGTTGATGACAATTTTCATTTTTTGTCCACCCAAAACATAAGAAGGTCGAACCAATAAGGGGAAACCTAGTTCTTTCGATAATTCAATTGCTTGTTCGGCACTTTCTACCACTCCATATTTCGGGAAAGGAATGTTGTTTTTCTCCAGTAATTTAGAGAATCGTCCACGATCTTCAGCTAAATCAAGTGCTTCATAGGAAGTACCCATGATTTTGATGCCATATCGCTCCAGCTTTTCAGCCAATTTAAGTGCTGTTTGACCACCCAACTGAACAATAACGCCTTCCGGTTTTTCGTGTTTAATAATGTCGTAAATATGTTCCCAGAATACCGGTTCAAAATACAATTTGTCCGCTGTATCGAAATCCGTTGAAACTGTTTCCGGGTTGCAATTGATCATGATGGTTTCGTAACCACATTCTTTGGCTGCTAATACTCCGTGAACACATGAATAATCAAATTCGATTCCTTGACCAATACGATTCGGTCCAGAACCTAAAACGACAATTTTCTTTCTGTCTGAAACGATACTTTCATTTTCCAATTCAAACGTAGAATAGTAATACGGTGTTTTTGCATCAAATTCCGCGGCACAAGTATCGACTAATTTGTAGACTCGGTTGATGCCCATTTCCTCTCGTTTGGAGTACACCTCCGATTCTAAGCATCTTAAAAGGTGCGCAATTTGACGATCGGCATATCCTTTTTGTTTCGCTTCGAAAAGTAAATCTTTGGGCAAGGAACCCAAATGGTGTTTTTCAATCTTATTTTCCAATTTAATCAAATCCTCGATTTGTTTCAAGAACCAGATGTCAATTTTTGTTTTTTCAACAATTGTTTTAAATGGAATACCCAATTTAATAGCATCGTAAATATGGAAAAGTCGGTTCCAACTCGGATTTTCTAAACTGTGTAGAATATCATTTTGGTTGGTCATTTCTTTTCCGTCAGCCCCTAACCCATTTCGGTTGATTTCTAATGACTGACAAGCCTTTTGCAAGGCTTCTTGGAAGGAACGACCAATTCCCATTACCTCTCCTACGGATTTCATTTGCAATCCTAAACGTCGATCTGTTCCTGGGAATTTATTAAAATTCCATCGTGGAATTTTAACGATAACGTAATCCAATGTTGGCTCAAATAAAGCCGAGGTTGTTTTCGTAATTTGATTGTTTAATTCATCTAAATGATAACCAATGGCCAATTTAGAAGCAATTTTTGCAATAGGGTAACCTGTAGCTTTTGAAGCCAAAGCGGAAGATCTTGAAACCCGTGGGTTGATTTCAATCGCTATAATGTCTTCTCTCTCGTCCGGTGAAACGGCAAATTGCACGTTACATCCTCCAGCAAAGTTGCCGATAGAACGCATCATTTTGATGGCCATATCTCTCATTTTTTGGAAAGTCGTATCAGACAAGGTCATGGCCGGCGCAACAGTAATTGAATCGCCCGTGTGAATACCCATTGGGTCAAAATTCTCTATCGAACAAATGATAACAACATTGTCATTCGCATCACGCAACAATTCCAATTCATATTCTTTCCAGCCTAAAAGGGCTTTGTCGATCATTACTTCGTGGATAGGCGATAAATGCAAGCCTCGCTCAAGCAAGGTGTCAAATTCCTTTGGATCGTATACAATTGCAGCTCCCGATCCTCCTAATGTGTAAGAGGGTCGAATGCAAAGTGGAAAGCCAAAATCTTGAGCAACCTCTTTTCCTTCTAAAAAGGATTTTGCCGTTGTCTGAGGAGCCATTGGCACCCCAATTTCCAACATCAAATTACGGAAGGCCTCACGGTTCTCGGTGATTTCAATGGCAGCGATGTCCACACCTATGATTTCCACTCCGTGGTCTTCCCATATTCCCATTTCATCACATTGGATACAAAGATTCAAGGCTGTTTGTCCCCCCATAGTTGGCAAAACAGCATCGATTTTGTGTTTGGATAAAATTTCCAAAATGCTTTCTGGTTCAAGTGGCAGCAAATAAACATTGTCTGCAACCACTTTGTCAGTCATGATGGTCGCTGGATTTGAGTTGATTAAAGTGACTTCAATGCCTTCATCTCGCAGAGAACGAGCAGCTTGAGAGCCAGCATAATCAAATTCACAGGCTTGTCCAATCACAATGGGACCGCTTCCAATTATTAAAATAGATTTGAGGGAGTTGTTTTTAGGCATGTTTCAGCTCTTTTTGGATTTTCAATTTATTACTATTCGTTGCAAATTGAGGACAAATTTACAAATAAGTTATGGGCTGTTGCTTCAATTTTATCATGAGTTTTACACAAAAAAAAGGGACAACTAAATTGTCCCTTTTTTAATCATCGTAAAAGGTTCACATGACCCTGAAAACTTTTTCGTTCATCACCCTTGTTTACCAAGAAATCTAATTGATAGGTATATACTCCATCTTGCATAATTTTCCCCGTATTATTAAAGGTTCCATCCCATCCAATTTCGGGATCTTTTGATTGGAAAATCATCTCACCCCAACGGTCAAAAATTCTAAAGTTATACGAATCTCTTTTAAATCCTTGACTCATTATGGGCATAAAATCCCGATTGAATTCATCATTGTTCGGTGTGAAAGCATTGGGAATGTAAAAAATCAAGTCCGGAGAAAGTGTAATATAGCTTTGTGTAGAATCAACACAACCAGCCGCAGAATACGCAAACAGTTTAACTAAGAATTCCTCACCTTCTTGCAAATCCACCGTAATTACTGGCGATGTAGCGTTCGACGTCGAATTATCCGCAAATATCCAAAGGTACGTAGTAGCACCAGTGGAGAAATTATTCAATATAGTGGTTGGGTCATTCGGAGAAACAGCTGCGGGATTGGGAATAAAGGATGCAATTGGTTTTTCATCGGCTGCAATTAAATTCGTTTGAGTTAAGGTGGCGCTGCAACCATTTGCGTCTGTAATGGTTAAGGAAGGACTGAAGTTACCGCCTGAATTGTAAACATGCGTTTGTGTTCCGCAGCCACTAGTGTTTGTTCCATCTCCAAAATTCCATACACAATTGGTCGATCCTAATGTCAAATTGTTGAATGTAACGGAAAGTGGCGTGCAACCAGTCGATTGGTTTACTGAAAAATTAGATACTGCTGTTAAAATTGTAATCGTAATCGTAGAAGTTGAAGGACAGGAGTTTCCTGGGGTTGTATAGGAAACGTCATAGGTGCCTGGTGACGCTGAACTTAAGGTGAAAGATCCTGATATTGGATTAATAGCCAGTCCATTTGTTGCGTTAAAAACACCCCCTGAAGTTCCCGTAATGGTTGCAACTGGATTGGGTTCACTGGTACAAAAGTTCGTTTGACCATATGTAAACGTAGCATCTTCCGATGGATAAACTTCAAAACACACTGTGGTATCAAAGGAACAACCAAATTCATCGTCTGCTGTGAAGGTATAGCAGTTTGTTCCAGCTACAATTGGCGTAACGGTGATCGTATTGCCGGTAGTACTGGTGATTGTCGGGTCTGGATTCCAACTTCCGGCTAAAGTTGGCGTGTAATTGTAGGAAGTTGAATACAAAGTTGGGTTGAAATTCAATGAAACATCAAAAACAACGCCGTTGTCAGAAGCCAATTGATCCGTTAAAGTGACGATCCAATCACCGTTTATAGGGCAACCAATGAGATTTGCAAATGCCTCACTTGGTAAATAATCGCCAGCCGGAATGTACATGGCATTTAAGACGGATGTACCGTCATTGTCAATGTAATTATACGTTGGAACAGGCCCGGCAAATCCTTCTGCAACTGCATACATTGTATTAGCAGCAGTCATATTGAAACAATAGGTATAAGGTGTTCCCAAAGTTGCAGACAAATCATTGTCAACAGGTTGACCAAGGTATACAGAGTTCACCGCTCCTGGCAGCGAATTGTAGAGTGAAATTGAATTACCGTTCGGACACGACAAGGTAATTTCCAAATCATGTAAATAAGAATGTTCCATGCTAATGCAAATGGAAGACAAATCGGATGCGGATGTAATCGTTGCAGCAGGATTAAAACAATTCAAATTCATAGTAGAAGTATACGGGGTACCTATACCATCTGGTATTATTACCGTTTCAGACGACTCGGAGGCACAAACATGGCTGATTTCTGTGGGTGTTGCAAATCCGGTTATATCATTCGTTTGTCCCAAACAGATAGAAGCATTGTTGGGACTTGTACCCGCGAAATTAGGGACATCGGAGACCCGAACCTTGACATTTATGTCATTGGTGCTTTCACAACCATTGATATCTTTAATCGTTAAATTAAGATCAAAAACACCAACTGTATTATAGATGTGTGAGGTGTTTTGAAGACCAGAGCTTCCTAAATCGCCAAAATTCCATTCAAATGTGGAAGTTGCATCCGATTGAGGATATACAGGGATACCACCTGGATAGTTACCTGCCCCGTTCACGGCTACTGAAGTTCCCAAACAAATGTCGATAAATCCTCCATTAACGATGGGTGTAGAAGAAGTCAATTGAGCAACGACTGGTTGACAAGGAAGTGCGCAGGAAATATTAGCGTTGAAGCCTAGACCATTGTTGGAAGCATCAGAACTAAAAACCAATGTTAGGCAACCGGATGGATTATTAGCTTGCACAATGAAAGGTGCTAAATTGCCACTGAAAACGCCAATTACAGGTCCTAAAACAGTGCCACCATCATAAATGGTGAGATTGTCAAAGTTCAGCTCAACATCAAAAAAGGTGAAACTCAAACGGGCAGATGCTCCCGCTGCAAGAGGGCAAATGGTGGTCGTTACCAATGAATTATTACCGTAATTGGAGTTTCCTCCTGGGTCCAATAAGTTGCCCGAACATTGACTAACTGTTGTGTTCGTCATGGTTACGGATTGACTAAAAAACAAGGAGCTTTTCAAAAGGATAAATGAAAAAGCTAAAAAAGATGGGAGAAATCTCATGTGATTACAACATTGATTTTTGGGAAGGAATTACCAAATAATACCCAGTTTCTGATAATTGAAAAATTTGTTCTTTTTGGGAGGGAATGAAAGCAAAAGTTAAAACGTTTGTGGAACCATTTTCGACCAAATCGATAAATGCTTGGACGGTCATGAATTCGCCTTTTTTCCGCAAAGGAATGGATTCAATGATCACGGCATTTTTAAATCTACTTTCGAATTTCTTAATTTCAAAACCTGTTTTTAAATAACTTTCAAGCAGGTGCAACAAACCAGGATTGTTGCTTTCCAAGTTGTTGTATACTTCAGTACCTAAGACTTCGATCGTTTGATTTTTATATTTTGTGTTTTCTTGAGAGTGTGAAAAAACACTTGTTAGCAGAAATGCTAAAACTAAACCTAATTTCATATGTTATATGTAATATTAATCAAAGTGTCTATTTTACGCTTACGTAATTTTGCTTGGTAAAATTCCGCATTTTATTTTAACCAATCGACACCTTTTATCAATTTTTTTAACGTTTTGGCTTCTATTGAATTTTTTTTAACAGGAAGACAGTAGGTCCAATTCGCTAATGGAGGCAAACTCATCAAAATTGATTCTGTTCGACCACCTGAAAATAGGCCGAATTTAGTTCCTTTGTCGTTGACTAAATTAAATTCGACATAGCGACCTCTTCGGTGATTTTGCCAATTGCTATTTTCTTCATTAAACGGCTGCACAATACCTAATGCCACCTGTTCACCATAAATTCTAGGGAAATTTTGACCCAATTTTAAACAAAACTCGAAAATTTGTTCTTTCCCAATTCCACAAGTTGCATCGAGGTGGTCAAAGAAAATACCGCCTATTCCTCTTGTTTCGTTTCTGTGCGGAATATAAAAATAGTCATCTGCCCAAGGTTTGAATTTTGAGTAAAATTCAGGGTTAAATTCGTCACAAATTGTTTTTAAGTTCTGATGAAATTTTTGAGCAGCTTCTTCATCAACATAATGAGGGGTAAGATCTATTCCACCGCCAAACCAGTAAGTCCCATCATTGAGCTCGAAATAGCGAACATTCATGTGAATAATAGGAACAAAAGGATGTTTTGGATGTAGAACGATCGAAACACCTGTCGCGTAGAAGGATTCACCGTCTAATTGCAACTGTTTTTTCATGGTTTCGGAAACAGCACCATGTACGGCTGAAAATGCAACACCACCTTTTTCTAAAACTTGGCCATTTGCAATTGTTTGTGTTCTTCCTCCGCCTCCTTCTTCTCTCTCCCAGCGGTCCACGGAAAACAAACCAACACCATCGATTTCTTCTAATTCTCGAACAATTTGTGCTTGCAACGCCAAAAACTGCTCGCTGATGAATTCCTTATTCATTGATTTCAGCCACTTTTATAATTTCGTAATCCTCTTGTTTTACGATGAGGCATTTTGTGTTTTCGTAACCATTGTTTGCGCCTTTTTGGACCATGTTGATGTCATTCATTAAGCCTTTTTTTGGCTCTTTTTGCATCAATAAAGTTTGGCAAAAATAAGTAGTTACATCAAATCCTTGGAGCGCCATTTTCGATAGGTCAGCGGAGAATTGAACTCTGAATTTTTTGTGAAAATTCTTCACTCTTTCATCATTGTAATTCAAATCAAAGGAAGTGGCATATTGAAAATTGTATTTGTTTTTGTATTTCGAAGAAATATTGGAGAAATTCACCCAATCCTTCGTGCCGAACAAGGTTAATTCACCGTTATTTGCTTTGTAAGCCGACTTATTTAGGTTGTTCACAAATTCCATCGACTCCGTTTTATCGGAAGATAGAAAAACCAATTTGGTATTCACATCTGGTTTGATGAAAGTGGCATAATCTTCTTGCGTTGTTTCCATCAATTTAGGACTTTTCGTTTTCTCTGATTCTTTGATGTAGGCAGAACGAAATGCTTCATAACAGATTAAATCTTTTTCGGACGTTGGTTTGATTAACATGACCTGTTCATTTTTTGAAGTTCTGGCCAAGTATTTTGCTAAACCTTCACTAAGTGTCACATCAGACGTTACCGCTTCGTAAATGAAAGGATTGTCTCTTAGAATCTCATAGTTCGTTGCAAAAGGACATACCATTCTTACACCATTTTCCCTGCACCAATCTGCTACGAATTCAGAATTTGCACCATAGAAAGGTCCAATAATCAAATCCATGTCTTTGAATTCTGGTTTTTCTAAAATGGCCATAACAGCAGTTGAATCATTTTGAGAGTCGTGGATAAACACTTTTGCTTTTAGTCCCATTTTCTGCAAGGAATCCAAAGCGGCTTTCGCCCCCATATAAAATTCAGCTGCTAAATCCGGTATTGTAGCATTGTAACCTTCCGGTTTGTCAAGGTACAAAGGCATTAAAATCGCAATATTGTATTGTTCCTTCTTTTTAAAAAGCAAAGCTGAGTCGATGATTGGTTTTTTCACCTTGTTTCCTGATAAACCAGTTTTTGATTTAGCTGAATCAATTTTTCTGATTTCAACTTTTTCAATTCGCTCTTTTTTAATAGGTATATTTAAAACATCACCGGGTCTTATTTTATCATTTTTAAGCGTATTCAACTTGCGGATTTCTGATTCAGGAACCATGAATCGTTTTGAAATACTATAAAGTGTCTCACCTTTCAGAACGGTATGTTTGATGATGGAATCTGTAAACGAGATTTTATATTCTTGCTGTTTGGTTTTAAGTGGTTCACCTTGTCCAATCGGCATTTTAACAGGAATTTTAATTTCCTGCCCTTCGTTCAAGCCCAATTCAATTCCAGGGTTCAATTCTGTCAATTTTTCAATTGAAACATCGTATTTTTTGGAAATTCCATACAAGGTTTCTTTCGATTCAACTTTGTGAAGAACCAAATTTTCTGGCAGACTTTCAACTCCTTTTATTGGAATTAAAATTCGCTGACCTTCTTGCAAACCATTCTTTGTTTCGGGATTTACAGCAACGATGTCTTCAACTGGAACCTTGTATAAATTGTGAATTCCATACAAAGTATTCCCGCCTTGAACAAAGTGGATATAATATCTTTTCCCTTCAATTACTTCAATTTGAGCATTTTCTGGTTGCGCCCAAGTTAAAAAGTAAAAACCGATAAACGTAATAAGTAACATCAATTTCATTGTTTGCTCTTTTTGGTAACGGAATATGCAAGGCTCATGCCAAATTTATTCCCATTCTATGGTTGCAGGTGGTTTGGAGCTAATATCGTACGTAACGCGATTGATTCCTTTCACCTGATTAATAATCTTATTGGAAATTTTCGCAAGAAACTCGTAAGGTAAATGGCACCAGTCGGCCGTCATTCCATCAGTTGAACTAACAGCTCTCAACGCAACGGCATTTTCATACGTTCGTTCATCTCCCATTACTCCAACAGATTGAATTGGTAAAAAGATGGCTCCAGCTTGCCAAACATCGTCATACAAGCCATCTTCTTTCAACCCTTCGATAAAAATAGAATCGACTTCTTGTAAAATTCTCACTTTTTCAGGGGTAACATCACCCAAAATTCTGATTCCCAAACCAGGACCAGGAAATGGATGACGACCTAAAATTTTAGGATCAATTTCAAGTGCCGCTCCAATTCGTCTCACTTCATCTTTGAAAAGCAAACGCAAAGGCTCCACGACTTTCAACTTCATGTAATCCGGCAATCCGCCAACATTGTGGTGTGATTTGATTGTTTGTGATGGTCCGCCCGTTCCGGAAACCGACTCAATTACATCTGGGTAAATCGTACCCTGCCCCAACCATTTCGCATTTTCTACCAATTTTGATTCTTCATCAAAAACTTCAATGAAAACACGTCCAATCGCTTTGCGTTTCAATTCTGGATCAGTAACGCCAGCCAATGCCTCGTAAAATTTCTGACTTGCGTCAACGCCTTTTACATTCAAGCCCATTCCCAAATACGATTCTAGTACTTGATTGTATTCATTTTTACGAAGCAAACCATTGTTGACAAAAATGCAATGCAAATTTTTTCCAATCGCATGGTGTAACAAAACTGCCGCAACAGATGAATCGACTCCTCCAGAGAGTCCTAATATGACTTTGTCCTCACCTACTTCATCACGCAGTTTTTGAACACTTTCTTCAACAAATGAATTGGGCGTCCAAGATTGAGCGGCTCCACAAATTTCTACAATGAAGTTTTTCAATAATATTTGACCTTCGGTAGAATGATATACTTCTGGGTGAAATTGAATCCCGTATGTTTTTTCTCCTTGAATATGAAAGCCAGCAAATTCAACATCGTTTGTACTTGCTATTACCTCATAATTGGAAGGAATAGATTTTATCGTATCACCATGTGACATCCAAACCTGCGAATTATGGGTCATTCCTTTGGTAAGAATATGTTCAGTAGAAACATGTGATAAATTTGCTCTACCATATTCTCGAATTTTTGAAGGCATTACTTCACCGCCAAAATTCTGTGCAAGATATTGTGCACCATAGCAGACACCAAGCAAAGGAAGTTTTCCTTTAATACTTGTTAAATCTGGTTTTGGTGAATTCTCATCTCTCGTGGAAAATGGACTTCCAGATAGGATAACTCCTTTGATGTTTGGTGTTATTTCTGGGCATTTATTCCAAGGATGAATTTCACAATACACGTTAAGTTCCCTTACTCTTCGCGCAATTAATTGCGTATACTGAGAACCAAAATCTAAGATTAAAATCATTTCTTGCATCGTGCAAAGATAAAACGATTCACGCAGTTCAAAAGGTCTATTTGAAAAATCTTATTGACAGAGGATGTTGATAGTCGAAGGACAGATTGTCAGAAAAAAAATAATGGAACGATTTATGTCCAAAGATTAACGATTTTAAGCACATTTAACCAATGCCGAAACGAATTTTAGATTAATTTTGGCTCTCTTAATTTTTGAAAACATGATTTCAGACCTTTTAAAAAAGATTTTTGGTGATAAATCCATTAAAGACCAGAAACTATACCAACCACAGATTGACGCTTGCAAAACCTTTGAACAAGAGTTTAGCAATTTCAGCGACGATGAATTAAGAGATAAAACAAAAGGTTTTCAACTTAAAATAAGTGAAGGAATTGCTGCTTTAGAGGCAGAATTGAAAACGTTGACCGAAAAAGCGGGAGATGTTTCAATTCCGGTGCACGACAAAGAAGCGCTGTATGAACAGATAGATTCTTACACGAAAAAAATTGATGATAAAATTGAGGAAATTTTAACGGAAATTTTGCCACAAGCTTTCGTTGTGATGAAAGAAACTTCCAAGCGTTGGGCAACCAACGGTAAATTGGTGGTTCGAGCTACTGATTTCGATCGAGATTTGGCTGCGAAAAAGGATGGTATTACCATTGAGGGTGACAATGCGATTTGGCACAATGAATGGACAGCTGCTGGAACGCCAGTTAAATGGAATATGGTTCACTACGATGTTCAGTTGATGGGTGGAGCTGTTTTGAACGATGGTAAAATTGCAGAAATGCAAACCGGTGAAGGAAAAACATTGGTTGCAACACTTCCGGTTTATTTGAATGCCTTAGCCGGTAAAGGAGTTCACCTAGTTACGGTAAATGATTATTTAGCCAAACGAGATTCTGAATGGATGGGGCCGTTGTACCAGTTTCATGGTTTATCAGTTGACTGTATTGATAAGCACCAACCTAATTCAGATGCTAGACGACAAGCTTACTTGGCCGATATCACCTTTGGAACCAACAATGAGTTTGGTTTTGATTACTTGCGTGACAATATGGCAGGAAGTGTTGATGATTTAGTTCAGAGAAAACACCACTATGCGATTGTCGATGAAGTCGATTCAGTTTTAATTGACGACGCTCGAACTCCATTGATTATTTCTGGTCCAACACCGAAAGGCGATGAACATGAATTTTATCAATTGAAACCAAGAATCGAAACGGTTGTTGGGGCTCAAAGAAATTATGTAAACCAATGTTTGGCTGATGCTAAAAAACAATTAGTTGTCATCAATGAACCCGTTGAGGATAAAAAGTTGATGAAGCAAATGTTGGAAGATGGTGGTATTGCCTTGTTGCGTGCTCACCGTGGATTACCAAAAAACAAAGCATTAATCAAATATTTGTCGGAGCCTGGAATAAAAGCTCATTTGCAGAAAACAGAGAATTTCTACATGCAAGAGCAAGGCAAACAGATGAAGAAAATCGACAAAGAACTGTTCTTTGTGATTGATGAAAAAAACAACACGATTGAATTAACCGACAAGGGAATTGATTTGGTTTCTGGAGCGGAAGATCGTGATTTCTTTATCATGCCAGATATTGGCGCGGCAATTGCTCATTTGCAAAAACAAGGACTTGAAAAAGAAGCCATGTTGGAGGAAAAAGATCGATTAATTCGTGATTATTCAATCAAATCAGAACGTATCCACTCCGTAAATCAATTGTTGAAAGCCTACGCTTTGTTTGAAAAAGAAGTAGAATATGTGATTTTGGATGGTAAGATTAAAATTGTTGACGAGTCAACCGGTCGTATCATGGAAGGCCGACGTTATTCTGACGGATTACACCAAGCCATTGAAGCAAAAGAAAATGTTACCGTAGAAGCGGCTACGCAAACCTACGCTACGATTACGTTGCAAAATTACTTTAGAATGTACCACAAATTGTCAGGGATGACAGGTACAGCCGAAACAGAAGCGAACGAATTCTGGGATATTTACAAGTTGGATGTGGTAGTGATTCCAACCAATCGCGCTATCTCTCGAAAAGATCAAAATGACTTGGTTTTCAAAACCGCTCGTGAGAAATACAACGCTGTCATCATTGAAGTGAAAAAATTGGTAGAAGAAGGTCGACCAGTATTGGTAGGTACTACTACCGTAGAGATTTCAGAGTTGTTGAGTCGAATGTTGAAAATGCAAAACATTGAGCACAACGTTTTGAATGCGAAACAACACAAAATGGAGGCTGAAATCGTTGCCATGGCGGGTAAAGCTGGCGCTGTTACGATTGCAACCAACATGGCTGGACGTGGAACCGACATTAAATTGGGTGAAGGTGTAAAAGAAGCTGGTGGTTTGGCAATTATTGGAACGGAACGTCATGATTCACGTCGTGTAGATAGACAATTACGTGGTCGTTCTGGACGTCAAGGAGATCCAGGTTCTTCAATTTTCTTTGTGAGTTTGGAAGATGATTTGATGCGTAAATTTGGATCCGAAAGAATCGCCAAATTGATGGACCGTGTTGGTTTGAAAGAAGGAGAAGTAATTACCCATAGCATGGTTTCAAAATCCATTGAGCGGGCACAGAAAAAAGTCGAAGAAAATAACTTTGGTATTCGTAAACGATTGTTGGAATACGATGATGTGATGAATGCTCAACGTAAAGCGATTTACAAAAAACGTAAAAACGCCTTGTTTGGTGATCGTTTGGATTTGGACACGGACAATATGTTCTATGACGTAGCCGATGCAATCGTTTATTCTTATGGTGGTGGAAGTGAATTCCTAGACTTTGAATTGGAATTGTTGCGCGTTTTGGGAATCGAATCGCCCGTTACAGAAGAAGAGTACAAAGGAATTGACAAAAATGTTTTGACGGAAAAAGTATATTCTGCTTTGCGTCAACATTACGATTACAAAAACAGTCGAATTGCTGAGCGTGCCATGCCGCAAATAAAGCATGTATTTGAAACCATGTCGGATCGTTATAAAAACATTGTTTTTGAATTGACAGATGGTAAAAAAGTAATGCCAATGACCGTGAATTTGGAAGCAGCCTACAAAACAGGCGGTAAAGAAATCTCTAGTGCATTGGAACGAAATCTTACACTGGGATTGATTGACAATGAGTGGAAAGAGCATTTGCGTGAAATGGATGAATTGCGAACGGCAGTGAACAATGCACAATACGAGCAAAAAGATCCGTTGTTGATTTATAAATTGGAATCTTTTGAATTATTCAAATCAATGGTGAATCGATTGAATCGTGAAACGGTTGAAACTTTGGTTCGTATGGATATTCCTGTTGGAACGGAAATTGAAAGTACCAACAATGAAATTGCTGCTCAGAACAATTATGAAAAAGCACAATTGTCGAATCAGAATAATTCAAATTCTACCGCTATTCCTCAATTTGAAGGAAGTCAAGGGTACGATCAAGCGATGATGAATTCTCATCAACAAAGGGAAAAGCAACAACCAGTGGTAGCAGAAGCTAAGATTGGACGAAATGAGGCTTGTCCCTGCGGAAGTGGGAAGAAATACAAGCAGTGTCACGGTAAATAAGCCGAGCAACGAGCATGAGAAATGAGGTAAATAGTATTTCAATTATCGGTTCAGGAAATGTCGCTCACCATTTGGGGAAGGCGTTTTCAGGAATTGTAAAGATAAATGCTGTTTATAGTCGAAATAAGGTTTCTGCCCAAGAATTGGCGGATGAATTGTTTGTTTTTCATGCCGAAAATCTGGAGGATTTAATCCCATCTGATATCTTTCTGGTATGTGTGAACGATGATGAAATCTATTCCATTATTGAAAAGTTGCCAGAGAACCAAGCAATTGTTTATACCAGCGGATCGGTTGGATTGCCTGATTTGCCAAAACGATTGAATCTAGGTGTCCTCTACCCGCTTCAAACTTTTTCTAAAAACAGAGCGCTTGATTTGTTTCAAGTTCCGTTTTTTATTGAAGGCACCAATGAACCTTTCGCGCAGGCTATTTTTGATTTGGCCTGGACAATCAGTCGAAAAGTAGTTTTTGCCAATTCAGTAGACCGAAAAAACTTGCATTTGGCGGGCGTTCTCGTGAATAATTTCAGCAACCACATCGCATTTTTGGCCCAACAATTTTTGAAGGAGAAATCCTTGGAATGGGAGTTTTTGAAACCACTAATTTTTGAGACAGCTAAAAAATTACAGAGCGATATGCCATTTAATGCTCAAACCGGTCCCGCTCTGCGACACGATTCGTCCACAATCGAGAAGCATTTGAATATGTTGGATCCTGAAACCAAGGCTATTTATAAATTGATCACGGAAAGCATTCAAGCGCATCATCCAATCAAATAACATGGAGAATTACAAAATCACTTTGACCAAAATTGACACATTTATTTTTGATGTAGATGGCGTATTAACGGATGGAATGGTCATGTTATATGGTGGCGAAGTTATTCGGTCCATGAATTCCAAAGACAGTTATGCGATTCAATACGCGGCTAAATTGGGTTACAAAATTTTCATCATTACGGGTGGTAATTCGCAAGAAGTGAAAATGCGGTTGGAAGGTTTGGGAATAACGGAGGTGATTTTAAATGCGGCCAACAAAGTGAATTCATTCCTTGAATTGCATGGAAAATACAATTTAAATCCAGAAACGTGCTGTTACATGGGTGATGATATTCCGGATTATGAATTATTGAAACGAGTTGGATTGCCCGTGGCACCTCAAGATGCCGTTCCAGAAGTGAAACAAATTGCCCATTATGTTTCTCCTTATTCTGGAGGAAAAGGTTGCGTGCGTGATATCATCGAGCAAACCCTAAAAGTGCAAGGCAAATGGATGTTGCCAGAAGCACACGAATGGTAATTAATTTTTCAAAATCTTACCCAACAATTCTGTTTTTCCTTCTGAGGAAATAAATTGCACGAAATAGATTCCTTTGGATAAATCTTGAATATTCAGTTTTGTTTCGATGGATTTAATTTCTTCAACGCGAATGATTTGACCTAGATTGTTCATGATTTGAATCGTACCATTCACATTTTGAGAAAGATGAATTTCCAAATCTCCTTTGGTTGGATTTGGGAATAAAATGGATTCAAGCAATAAACTACTGTTTTCAATTATTTCAACTAAGGAGTTGATGTTTGGTGTTCCTGAAGTAACAGGGTAATCGTCATTTGCCCCTACTTTTAAGACATAAACATTGGCATTGCCCGTCCCAAAAGACCGGTTGGTTCCAACCATTATTGCGCCACCATCAGATGTATTGATTAAATCTCCAACATCGTCTTGACCGCCTGCGTTAAAGATTACTCCGCTGTAATCGTAGCCCATGTAATCATCGAATCGGGCAAGATAAATATCTTCCCCCGTTCCAAAAGAATATTGGTCTTGAGCAGAAATGGCAATGTAAAACTTATTGCTTGGGCCGTATTTTACCAATTTGCTAAACGTTTTATCACTATTACCCAGATAAGAGTAATATGACAGAGTGTCGCCTAAAAGATTGATTCGGTGCACATATTCATCTCGTAATGAGTCAACAACCAATATTCGATCGCCCACGCAATGAAAAATATTGTTCCATAGTACGACATCATTTATTTGAAAGTCTCCAGTAACACCATATTCCTTTTCCCAAATGACCGTTTGATCATTCTTATAGAAACCCACAAATGATTTTTGCGCTAGCGAATCAGGATTCCAGATGGTTCCAGCCAAAACAAAGGCAGTATCTCCAACATTTTCGATCGCATTGATTTTGTCTATCCCTGGTTTGAACGATTGTCGTGTCCATAGGGTGTCTCCGACTTTGTTGACATGAATCGTATAGGCATCTTGCATTCCATCAATAGTGTTATATGTTTCACCAGTAAGGATAAAACTAGAATCTGCCAACATCATAGCATCATTCACAAAATCCCATTGACTTGTGCCAAATTGTTTTTGAATTAATGGTTCTCCCGCTTCATCCGTTTTTATAAAGTAGAAGTTGAAATCGGCTGTTGGGTTGCTGCTTGTATTGCCTAGAACGTAGTAACCATCTCCTTCAATCGCAAAAACGCGTTTGCCTTCGTTAATTTCCTGTCCACCATACTGTTTTGCCCATAAATGATTTCCCAATGAATCAATTTTCATTATATAGGCTTTTGGCGGACCACTTTCAAAACTGGTCGAACTTCCCGTAATCAAATACGAACTATCCGATAGTTGGGTAATTCCTTCTCCTTTGTCGAATCCTTCATCCGTATATATTTTGAAAAATTTGATTTGAGCTTGAAGTCCAAACGTTATGCTGGACAATAAAAGTAGCGTGAATATCTTTACCATAATCGAGACAATTTTAGGTGAAGGCTTTCTCCGTAACCTGATTTACTCAATGCGCCTATTAAATTTTCCGAACCAATTCCTATATGGTATTTCCCCAAATCATAGTGCGTGTAAAATCCAATGCGAAAATTTGTATATCCGCCATGGCTCGCCTGAATTCCGATTTTCATCCAGTCAAACAATTTTACTTGTCCGCCAATGTAAATAAGCGGTGTATAATTCAGCGTGGTGAAGATTCGAACGCCAAAATAAGATTGCACTACTTTTGAACTCTGTTGATCCACCACTTTCCCAATTTGAATAAAGCCTGGCAACATAGCGTGTACGGTTTTTGACCTTTTTTGAATGCCGAGAGAATCTAGAACTTGGCTGCTGGAATTAAATGTAAGGGCACTATCACCCATTAATTGACTGAATTTGAATCCAGAAAAATTGTAGGTGGAATCGGATTGATATTCGCTGACATTGTTGACGTTCATGTAGCCAATATTTTTCAATTGGACTTGGAAAAAAGCCGTCGCTTCGTTTAACCATTTTACGGTTAATCGAAAATCACCATCCAAACCTACTCCCCAGCCTTTGTTGAATTTCTGTCCTTCTGCATAATTGAATTTTCCGCCCAAATCCATTTGCAAATTGGATGCGTCTGCATTCATGGCTAAATTCCCTGTACGAATGTAGGCGTCTGAATAACCACTAATATTGTAATAGTTCAAACCAATGTTGCTTTTTGACTTTTTATGAATAAATCCTATTCCAATTTTTTGAAAAGAAAAAAGATTGGCCTGTGTACCTGAAAATTTAGCTGTATCTCCTTTGTAGGAAGAATTCCCATTAAATATTAAATTGAAAACATCACCCGAATAAGCGGTAGAAAAATAATTGTAATATCCGCCTCTGACGAAATAACCGAATTTGTCTTGGTTAAAAATCCGCGTTGTATAATCTCGAAATTCAATTTCACCACTGGCATCGAAACCTGCTCGATTCTGTAGTTTGTGGTTACCTGAATTTCGATCTATCATTGCTTGATTAATGAAACCGCCATAAATTAGTTTTTGGGTAAATTCATTTTGTATGGATGTACTTCCGTAATCAAGAATTCCGGCGCCAATAATTTCATATTTGTAGAGCAACGTATCCATCTGGATCGGCAACGATTGTTGAGATTTTCCAGAGTTGGCCAAAATTAGACCAAAAACAATCGCAAAAAGTTTATTCATATTTGCTTTCGTATTGGAGGTTTATAATCATTTTACAGCCTAAAAAAGAATTCTCCTGCAGCAGTACGCTAGAATTCAGCGATGTAGCTGGGTCTGGCGTGTCAAAAACACTGATAAGGGAGATAAATTTACAGGAAGTTAGTTTTTCGAAATCGGCTTGACTAAATTGCCAGGCTATTTTACTATTTTTTACTGCAATTCCATCGCTATTTACGGAACCCATTAATCCTGATTCAATAAATTGGTAGTCAGTTAAGGCAACCAAAATTTCTTTGTCTTGTCCGAGGAATTTTAGCATCAATTTTCCTTCAATCGGAAAACCATTCGCCAATTCGATTGCTATTTCGGCGGATCTTGCTTGCGCCAATTGTTTTTTTGCGGAATTCAAATCCAAGGCAAACGTGTCGGCTAAAGTGAAATTATTTAAGGTCAATCCCAAAGGCATGGTTAAACGCAAATTCATGTCAACAGAACTATTGGGAAAAATCTCATTCCAAGAACCCGAAATGTTTCCCAATGGATTTAACTCGAAATCGTAGACCAACTTTATTTTTGGACCTGCGTGCTCAAGGAAATCCTTGATGTTACTATTGCCTGTTTGAAAAGAATAAACCGTTTGTGAAGGGGATAAAGTGTTCCAGGATCCCGCTGCTGAATTTACATTTTGAGGGACATTTATTTGACTCGAATAGAGAGATGTACTGAGCCCGTTGCTTTTTGTTGTAATCAACTCTTTCAGATTTATTCTAGCCATGGCTTTTATCCCATTCGACAAGGTCAAGTCTAAATTTAGGCCTGGAAGGGTGATATCTCCATCGATCCACTTCTGCAAAATTGCCACGTCTGTTTCAACTGTATCCGAAATGATTTGATGACCGAAATATCCTTTGGCATATTCCAATTGAATATTTTGAATGGTAGAATAAACTTGTGTAACGTACGAACTAGTCGTTTGTACACTTGGACCATTTGGATCTGATTTTACAGTTATTTGATAAACCAACTTGTTTTTTCCTCCTCCAGAAGTTCCGGTTAAATCCATCTGAGATCCCGCTAGATCAATAATTTTAGTTCCAGAAGTTGGATTAGAAAGGGAGCCAGCAGCAACTTCTAATTCCTCGGAAATGGTTTGTCCATTTTTTGTCACCCCTGGAAGACTGATCGTACAAATTACTTTGGTTGGATAAGGATTTTTAAGTAAAACCGAAATCTGGCCTTTTTTTAAATTAATTTTAGTCAACTCGATTGGATCCAAATACAAATCTTTTTCCTCCGATTGATTAACGAATGAATAACCTGGTGGCACGGTAAGCGAGGCTGCGAGTGAAAAATTATTTTGGAGCGTTGTATCGGGAATACCTACGATGGAATTCAAGTCAAAATGAAACAACTGACGCTTTAAATCTACATCTAAATATCCTGAACCATTTGCGTTCAAAGTGGAGTCATTGATCCAGTTTTTTAGCGTCAATGAATCATTGATTATTGGAGCAGACCAATTGCTGTTCCAACGAGTCGCTTCTTTTCGGCAAGAAATTAAAGCAATTAATACGAGGATAGAAAAGAAAGCTACTTTTTTCATAGTATTCAATTAACGTAAAGATCGGACATTTCGTTGGAAATTAAGCTCTTTCGATGATGACAGCATACCCTTGGCCAACGCCGATACACATAGAAACCAATGCATAACGTTTATTTGTTTTTTGCAATTCCAAGGCCGCAGTGTGCAAAATTCTAGCGCCAGTCATTCCAAGTGGATGTCCTAGAGAAATAGCTCCTCCATTTGGATTAATTCTTGGGTCATTGTCTTCTAGTCCCATTTTTCGCGTGCAAGCCAAAACTTGTGCCGCGAATGCTTCGTTTAATTCTAAGATATCCATGTCTTTTAAAGACAATCCAGATCGCATCAATATTTTCTCAGAGGCGTAAACAGGTCCAATTCCCATAATCCGAGGTTCTACACCAGCAATGGCACCACCAACAATTCTAGCGAGCGGTTTGAAATTGTGTTGTTTTACAGCATCTTCAGAAGCAATTAATAAAGCAGCCGCTCCATCGTTCAATCCAGATGCATTTCCAGCCGTTACTGTTCCATCTTTTTTGAAAGCTGGACGCAAGTTGGATAACGTTTCAATCGTAGTGGAGGGTCTTGCAAACTCATCTACATTGAAAAGTAAATCCTCTTTTTTTCGCTGAGGAATGAGTAGCGGTGAAATTTCTTCAGTAAATCGTCCAGAAGAAATGGCTTTTGCCGCTTTTTCTTGCGACCATGCAGAAAATCTATCTTGCGATTCTCTGTCAATGGAATACATTTCAGCCAAATTTTCGGCGGTATCCCCCATGCCATCTACTCCGTATAATTCTTTCATTTTGGGATTAATGAAACGCCACCCGAAAGAAGAATCATGCATTTGTGCATCTCGGCCAAAAGCGGAAGATGTTTTAGAAATTACCCACGGTCCACGCGTCATGTTTTCTACTCCTCCAGAAATATAAATATCGCCAGCACCATCTTTAATTGCTCGCGCAGCGTTTAAGGTTGCCGCCATGCCAGATGCACACAAGCGATTGACCGTTTCTCCACCTACTTGATAAGGCAAACCTGAAAGTAAACCAGCCATTCGCGCAACATTTCGATTGTCTTCACCCGCTTGATTCGCACAGCCAAAAATGACATCTTCAATGAGCATCGGGTCTAAATTTGGATGACGAGCCATTAATTCTCGAATAACATGCGCGCCCATGTCGTCCGGACGAATGGTTGAAAGTGTTCCACCAAAATTTCCAATTGCTGTGCGGATACCATCCACTATGTATATATCTTTTGACATTTTTTATTTAGTTGTGAAGCAAAAATAATCAATTTGTACTGGAAGTATTAAAGTTTGTAGAACTATGAGAAAACGAAATCGGTTTATTTGCTCGGAATGACATAAAAAGCAGACAATGCATACCCTCATGTTAATAACTTCTCAAGAACATTCAGGCATAATCTTTGTATTTTGGAGGGTTTAAAACAAACTAAAAGATGAAAAATGTATTAACCACGGTCGCTCTTGCGTTCTCCTTTTGCCTTGCGGTAAATGCCCAAGAAGACCTTACTCCTGCTGAGCAGGCTTATCGTGATTCGATTGCAGGATTGAATCAACAAAACGCAGCGGTGGCTGAATCCCAAGAGGCTTACAACCGAGGGATTCAAAAGTTTTCCTCAAAAGATTACCCTGCCGCGTTAAAAGAATTCTCCAAATCTATTTCCATAGATCCTAATTTCACAGCCGCCTATTATAATAAAGCGGTCGTTGAAAATGAATTGGAAAAATACAGCGATGCTGTTCAAACGCTCAACACGTTGTTGCAAAAAGACCCAACCTATTCTAAGGCTTATTTCCAGCGAGGAAAAGCGTATCAGGGTTTGAATGATTTTTTGAATTCTGAAAAAGATTACGAAAAATCAATTCAATTGGATGCTAAAAACCCAAAAGCTTATTACAACTATGCTACGCTAAAGTTTTTGCAAAAGGATTATGAAGGTGCCTTAAAGTATTTTTCGAAAACCATTGATTTGGATGAAAGTTCGGCATTTGCCTACAATGATAGAGGAAGTTGCTACCGCATGCTGGAACAATATCCAAAAGCCATTGCGGAATATGAAGTGGCTCTCAAGAAAAATCCAAATTTGACATTTGTCTTGAATAATTTGGGTACCACCAAAAAACGAACGAAAGATTATGTTGGTGCCATTGCTGCATTTAATCGCGCAATTTCCATCGATGCGAATTATTATTTAGCTTACAATAACCGAGGTGCAACGCTTTTAGATCAAGGTAAATACGACGATGCTGAACGTGATTTCTTGAAGGCACTTTCCATCAAACCAACGTATGCTCCAGCGAATTCAAATTTGAGTGCTGTTTACTTCAAAAAGAAAGATTATACCAAGGCATTTCAATTTGCTGATAAGGCTGTAAAAGCTGATAAAAACTACGCCAATGCGTATGTGAATCGTGGAATGGCTTTGGAAATGCTGAGAGATCAAAATGGCGCCTGTGAAGATTGGCACCAAGCGAAAGAATTAGGGAGCGTTGCTGGAAAGCAGTATTACGCAGGAAATTGTAATGATTAAGTCATAAAGAAATGAAAATTATACTATTAATTGTATCTGTTTTAAGTTTTACTTTAAATGGAATAGCGCAAAATATTGAATTCAAAGCATCGAATTTCAAGGATAAAAAAGAAGAATACAAGAAAGCAAATGAAGAACTTGATAAAGGGGACGAATATTTTAATTTAGCGAATGAAGCGCTTTTTGAAGTGAAACCCTTTGGCTTAAACTACGACTTGGCTTTGAAGCATTATTTGGTTGCTCAAAAATTTAATCCGAATAATGCAACTTTGAATTTTAAAATCGGTGTTTGCTATGCGAATGGTACGGATCCAGAAAAATGTGTTTCTTATCTTAAAAAAGCAAACGAATTGGATGCAGGTTGCGATCCTTTTCTACCTTATTACATGGGGTATGCATTGCAATTAGAAAACAAATTTGATGAAGCCACAAAAGCATATCAAATGTTTGAAAATGATTATAAAAAAGCAGATAATTTTACCAAGTTTGTCAGTCAACGGAAAAATGAATGCAAGCAAGCTAGAAATCTAATCGGTATGCCGATTCGTGCTTGGGTAGACAATGCTGAAGAATTGAATACGCCATATAACGATTTTGCACCCAGTATTTCAACCGATGGGAGCGAATTGATTATGTCTTCGGATCGACCCAATAAACACACCCCAAATGAAGCGGGTGGATACGATGCCGATATTTATACTTCTACTTTGTTTGACGGAAAATGGGCCAAACCCAACCCAATTCGAGGGAATGTAAATACAGAACAAAATGATATTGCCAATAATTTGAGTTACGATGGAACAAAAATGTTGCTACACCGCGATGTCGAAGGGCAATTGGATATTTTTGAATCTGAATTGAAAGGATTGGAGTGGTCCTCCCCTGTTTCCATGGTTTCTGCTATATCCTCCAATCGCAGCAATGATAGTTATGGTTCTTATTATCCGGATGGATACACGATTTATTTTGCCCGAGACAACGAAAATCGCTCGAATGGCACGGAGATTATGTATTCTTCCATGCAAAGTAAATTGAGAAAGGATTACATGGCCGCTACCATGTTGTCAACGGTGAATTCAAAATTTAATGAAGGACCGATCTATTGTCATATTGATGGTGAGACGATGTACATTGCCTCGAACGGAAACAACACCATGGGTGGTTACGATATCTTTGTTTCAAGAAAAATTCAAGGCCAATGGACGAAGCCTGAAAACTTAGGATATCCAATCAATACGCCGTATGATGATTTCTTTTTTGCTTCTACAGCAAATGGGAAGTTTGCGTATATCGCTTCCAATCGAGCTGGCGGACAAGGCAATTATGATATCTATCGAGTTACCTTTTGGGGGCCTGAAAAAGCGCCATTTGTTGATGTGGAAGATTATTTATTGGCTTCCATTGTAATGCCAATGAAGGATGCGGAGGTTGAATCCAAAGTGGATGTAAACAAAAAATCTTTCACTGTTTTTAAAGGTATGACGATTGATGCGCTTACCAAAAAAGCGGTTGAAGCGGAGATCGACATTACCGATAATGGAACCGGAAAAGTAATAGAAACGTTTACCACAAACAGTGCAACCGGAAAATTCATCATTACTCTAAATTCAGGAAAGAATTATGGTATTGCGGTAAAGGCCAAAGGCTATTTATTCCATTCGGAAAACTTTGATATTCCAAATGGTGCCGATGACAACTTGGTAAACAAGACCATAGAATTGAAAAATATTGCAATAGGAAGTAAAATTGCCTTGAGAAATATCTTTTTTGATATCGGAAAATCTACTTTGAGAAGTGAATCGAATGCGGAATTGGATCGTTTGGTAAAATTAATGCAAGACGTACCTTCTTTGAAAATTGAGATTGGCGGACATACTGATAACACTGGTTCAGCCAGTTTGAATCAAAAATTATCGCAAGACCGAGCGGAGGCTGTGGTCAATTATTTAAAATCAAAAGGAATTGCCGCTACAAGAATGAATTCGAAAGGTTATGGTGACAGTGTGCCTGTTGCTTCCAATTCGAATGAGGATGGTAGACAGCAAAACCGTCGAACTGAATTCGAAATCAAAGGAAATTAATTCTAGTTTATGAAAGGATAATTGAAAACGCTGAGTCGCTACTCAGCGTTTTTTTTGTTTGATTAGAAACCCATTGGAAATAAAAAAGTCGAGACAACTACTTGTCTCGACTTTTTATTGTTTTTATCTTGATCAATCAAATATCAATTTTCGCATATTTTGCATTTTTCTCAATGAATTCTCTACGAGGTGGAACTTCATCGCCCATCAACATGGAGAAAATTTGATCACATTCTGCAGCATTGTCAATAGTAACTTGACGCAACGTTCTACCATCTGGAGACATCGTTGTTGTCCACAATTGTTCTGCATTCATCTCACCCAAACCTTTGTATCGTTGAATGTTTACAGAACTTTCTGTTCCTGAGCCTTTTAATTCCTGAATCAAACGATCACGTTGGTCATCATTCCATGCATAATCCGATTTTGTTCCTTTTTTCACTTGGTACAAAGGAGGAGTTGCAATGTAGATGTATCCTAACTCAATCAATTCTTTCATATAACGGAAGAAGAAAGTCAAAATAAGGGTTTCGATATGCGAACCATCGACATCGGCATCACACATGATGATGATTTTGTGGTAGCGCAGTTTTTCCAAATTCAGTGCTTTCGAATCTTCTTCTGTTCCAATTCGAACGCCTAAAGCTGTATAAATATTCTTGATCTCTTCGTTTTCAAAAATCTTGTGAATCATCGCTTTTTCGACGTTCAAGATTTTTCCTCTCAAGGGCATAATCGCTTGAAAGTGACGGTCACGACCTTGTTTGGCTGTTCCACCCGCCGAATCTCCCTCGACGAAGTAGATTTCGCACAAAGCTGGATCTTTTTCAGAACAATCGGCCAATTTACCTGGCAAACCACTTCCGGTCAAAACGTTTTTACGTTGCACCATTTCACGAGCTTTGCGAGCTGCGTGACGAGCACGAGCAGCAAGCATCACTTTTTCCACGATTATTCTTGCTTCGTTTGGATGTTCTTCCAAATAATTTGTCAACATGATTGATACTGCCTGGCTCACCGGTGCAGTAACTTCTCTGTTTCCTAATTTAGTTTTGGTTTGACCCTCAAACTGGGGTTCTTGTACTTTAACAGAAACAACAGCAGTAAGTCCCTCACGGAAATCATCTCCGTCAATTTCTATTTTTTCTTTCGCTAATAAACCAGAGTCAGTCGCGTATTTTTTCAAGGTATTTGTCAAACCTCTTCTAAAACCAGAAAGGTGTGTACCTCCTTCATGTGTATTAATGTTGTTAACGTATGCTTGGATATTTTCCGTGTAAGACGTGTTGTACGTTAATGCAACCTCAACTGGAATTCCTTCGTTTTCACCCTCAAAGTGAATAACATCTGGAATTAATTTCTCACGGTTTCTATCCAAATACTCGCAGAATTCACTCAATCCACCTTCTGAATGGAAAACCACTTCATGATGTTTGCCTTCATCATCTGTGGAACGCAAATCTGTTAAAGTAATCGTAATTCCTTTGTTCAAGAAAGCCAATTCACGCATACGAGCAGCCAATGTGTCGTAATTGTATTCACTTACTTCAAAAATAGAGGCATCTGGCAAAAAGCGAACTTCTGTTCCGTGTTCTTCTGTTTCACCGATTATTTTTACATCGTATTGCGGTTTCCCTATTTTGTATTCTTGTTGCCAAATTTTACCGTCCAAGTAAACGGTAGCTTTTAAATCTGTTGATAAGGCATTCACACATGAAACACCTACTCCGTGCAATCCACCAGATACTTTGTAAGAATCTTTGTCGAACTTACCACCTGCATGCAAAACCGTCATTACGACTTCCAACGCCGATCTTTTTTCTTTTGTATGTATGGCTGTAGGAATTCCACGACCGTTGTCTCTAACGGTAATTGAATTGTCTTCGTTGATCCAAACACCAATGGTGTCACAATGACCGGCTAACGCCTCATCAATGGAGTTATCAACTACTTCGTAAACCAAATGGTGTAAACCTTTAACGCCTACGTCACCAATGTACATCGCTGGACGTTTACGTACCGCTTCTAAACCTTCTAAAACCTGGATATTGTCCGCAGAGTAATCACCCTTATTTATTTCTTCACTCATGTTTTACTACTTAATTAAAGCAATTTTTCGTTCTGAACAAAAATAGTCAAATCAAAGGGTAAAACGGACACTTCGCAGAGTAATTACGGTATACTTTTCAACAAAATATTCACGGTTTTTGACAAATTTCAAAAGTCGCCAGTCGATTAAATAAATCGGCTTAATTTTCTTTTATCCAATCTACAATGCTGGCATCCAACGGAGAAGTTTTGGAAGGAATGACCTTTTCAAGAGTACCATCTCGGTTAATCAAGAATTTTTGGAAATTCCATTTTACTTTTTCGCTGGATACCCCATTCAAATTTTCATCTGTGAGAAATTGGTAGATTTCGCACTGTTCATCTCCTTTCACATGAATTTTATTCATCATCGGGAAAGTTACACCGTAATTGGCTTTACAGAATTCAGCAATTTCTTCATTGGTGCCTGGTTCCTGTTTCAAAAAATCATTAGAAGGAAAGCCAATGATAATGAATTTATCCTCCTTGTAGGTTTCGTAAAGTTTTTCTAAATCTTCATATTGTGGCGTGAAACCACATTTTGAGGCTGTATTGACAATTAAAATCTTATAACCTTTGTATTGCTCAAAGTCGAAAGTTTCGCCCATTAAATCTTCCACCTTGAATTGGTAGATGGTGGTTTGTGAAAAGGATAAACTACTTAATAAAAGTAAGAAAGTGAAAAATGCGTGTTTGTAATATTTCATGGATTTGAATTGTTAAATGAATTTTCAATGTTATCACTCTTTTATAAAACGAATGACGGCTGTTTTTGTTCTCACTAAATAAAGGCCTCCTTCTAAATCGTGCACATCAATTTTTTGATCAGCCATTGGGTTTTTAATGTGTCGAATCAATTGTCCATCCAATGTAAGGATCTCAATAAAATCTTCATCATTTTTTAATCGAATAAATTCTTTTCCTGGGTTTGGATAAATCATTTGATCGGATTCGTTTAATTCTTCAATTCCGAGCTCCCAAGTAAAATCATACGACCACATGGATCTGCCGAACGTGCCTGCAATCAATCGATTATTGTTGGTGTTGATATCAAGCGCTGAAATGGTGATAATGGGTAAATTATTCCCAAGAAGTGTCCAAGAAACACCGTCATTATTAGAAAAGAAGACTCCTGCGTCGGTTCCAACAATTAAAGCTTCTACCCCGCCAACATAATGCGTAATCATTGTATTGATTCCAATGGCTGGCAGATTGGATGAAATATCAATCCATGTTGCGCCAGCATCCTCACTTTTAAAAACTAGTGCTTGCGAGAAATTATTGTAATAACCGGTTTGCGTCACATATATTTTACCGTTGATTTTTTTTGAATAGTTAACGGAAGAAACAAACTTGTAAGGTAAGCTACCTGAAATGTTCGTGAAATTGCCTGTAGATCTATTTCCCTTCCAAACCAATCCATCACTTGTGCCAACGATGAGTTCGTTTTGATCAAAAGAATTGTAGTTGATTTCTGAAAGAGTGCTGTAGTTTGGAGAAGTTGTAGCACCTAATCCAATTCTTGTTAAATCGCCTGAGATTGGTACCCAAGAGTCGAACGGTGGGTTTTCCATTTTTAAAACGCGGTAAGAACCTGCGGTCAGTCTGTAGTCTGGGAAAGAAAAATAGGGTGTACTCCAATTGGTTCTATCGGACAAGCTATTGCCAATGCTGATGTCGTCTGCAAAGCCAAATTGTGACCAATAAATTCCACCTCGCTGGGTTTCAAAGGTGGTAATATCATTGGAAGGATCAATGTAGTAAGATTGAAACCCATCTCCACCGAAATCTCTATTCCACAAAGTACCATTATTTCCGGAAGTTGTACCATTGTCTTGAGCGCCACCCGCATAGTTGTTGGGGTCGAAAGTATTGGCGTTTACACGGTAAAATTGTGTGATAGGCAATTCTCCAAATGTGGACCAAGAGATACCCAAGTTAGTGGTTTTGTACATGCCTCCATCGGTTGCAATCACAATCGTATTGGCATCTTTGAAATACAAATCATGTTTGTCGGCATGCACTTCATACGTCCACCAATTGGGAACATTCATGTTCCAGTTTAGTCCGCCATCGGTGCTTTCGTATTGATCGACACCCGGAACTATGATGTGATTCTCGTTAAACGGATTTACATGAATTCGACCAAAATACCAACCAAATCCTCCTACTGCATCTACAGGTAAAGTTGATAATGGGATATTTAGAGCGGTCCAAGTTGAACCGGCGTCCTCGCTTTTGTAAATATCATAAATATTGTAGTCGTCACCAATAAAAATAGCGTATAATTTGTTTGGATTACTCTCTGAAATTGCGATTCCACAACGTGATAAGGTTGTCGTTGGTAGACCGTTTGTCAACTGCGACCAAGTGGCTCCACCATCGATGGATTTAAAGATCTTTGAGTCTAACCCTTTCGAAATGGAACGATTGGAAAGATTGAGACGATTAAAGGTTGTCGCATATAAAATAGCTGGATTGGTTGGGTGAACCCGCATTTCACAAACGCCCGAAGAATCAGATACAAATAGTGTATTCGTCCAGGTTGCTCCTCCATCGGTTGTTCGGTAGATTCCACGATCATTGGTTTTTTCAAAGCCAGATCCTAGTGCTCCAACCACAATCGTGGATGGATTCGAGGCATTGACAACACAAGAAGTGATTATTCCCACATTTCCTAATCCAATTTGCGTCCAAGTGGCGCCTAAATCGGTGGATTTATACAATCCATTCCCATTGTAAGAATAGCCACCAAAATTTCGATCACCAGTTCCTGCATAAATTGTATTGTGATCCGATGGATCAACCGTTATGGAACCAATCGCTAAATAACCGAAGTCTTGAAACAGCGGCGTCCAAGTGTTTCCGCCATTTATCGTTCTGAAAATACCACCGTTAACCGAACCTGCAAATATAGTGTCGCTTGCTCGAGAAACTGGGGTTACTACATTGACCCTACCTTGAATGTTGTTGGGGCCTTCGAATTGCCAATTGAGATTCAGGTTGGGGCCGTCTTTTGCTTGGTCGTTTTTTATTTTGGCAACTGCCTCCATTCCATTGAAATAGGCCTTTTGATCAAATCCGTAAACGGGATGAGATCGTTTCATTGACCAATAGTCATTTGGTTGTGGAGCTCTAGAATTTAAAACAGGTTGAATTTTTTTATGATTACCACAAGAAGCAATCAACAGGCCTGATGCAATTGCAGTCAATAAAATAGCGTTGAATCTAATTTTTGATTTCATAGATTTTAGGTTTATCCATTCGTGTGTTACGAATATAATCAAAACATTCTCAACAATAAAAAACGAATCAACTTCCCAGTTTAAATTCCAAGCCATTTAACCTTGATTTGCTTATTGAGCTGAAAATGCTAATTTTAAAGCAACAGAACGAAATATGAAAAATAAAATTTACACCCTTATTGTATGCGGTATTACTTTAGCTTGCTATAGTCAAAAATCTAAAAGTCAATCAACTGAATCGAGCCCTTCTCCTTTGTCCGATAAAACTGCAGGGCTATCTTTTCGCAACGTTGGACCCGCATTAACTTCGGGTAGAGTTGCCGATATTGCAGTAGTACCTGGAAATCAAAATATATGGTATGTTGCGGCGGCTTCAGGTGGCGTTTGGAAAACTGTGAATCACGGAACTACGTTTACTCCTATTTTTGATAATTACGGTTCTTTCTCAATTGCTTGTGTTGAGTTAGCTCCTTCCAACTCCAACACGGTTTGGGTAGGAACGGGTGAAAACAACAATCAGCGATCAGTTGCGTATGGAGATGGAGTGTACAAATCTTTGGATGGTGGAAAATCATTTTCCAACATGGGTTTAACCAAATCTGAGCACATTGGGAATATTATTATTCATCCAAAGGATGAAAATACGGTTTGGGTTGCTGCCTACGGTCCTGTTTGGAGTACGGGCGGTGAAAGAGGTGTTTATAAATCTACCAATGGTGGAAAGGATTGGAAAAGAACTTTGTTTGTATCTGATAATACGGGTATCGCTGAAATAGCAATTGATCCGAAAAACCCCGAAATATTGTATGCTACCGCGCATCAAAGACGCCGACGTGAATGGACTTACATTGGCGGAGGACCTGAATCAACCATTTATAAATCGACGGATGGTGGGGAAACTTGGAGAGAAATCGCAAGTGGTTTACCCAAAGGAATGATGGGACGTATTGGTATTGCTGTTTCTCCAGTCGATGAGAATTATGTGTACGCCATCGTTGAAGGCAGGGAAGACAAAGGTGGGTTCTTTCAATCGACGAACAAAGGGGAAAGTTGGTCGAAAATGTCCGGTTTTAATACTTCTGGAAATTATTATCAAGAAATCATTTGCGATTTAACCGATAAAAACAAAGTTTTCGCCATGGATACGTGGCTGCATCATACAGAAGATGGAGGCAAAAGCTTTAAAATGACGGGTGAAGACAAAAAACACGTCGACAACCATTGCATTTGGATTGATCCTTCGGATGGTAATCATTGGATTGTTGGTTGTGACGGAGGATTGTATGAAACCTTCAACCATGCTGAAAATTGGAAATATTATGCCAATTTGCCCATAATTCAGTTTTACAAAGTCGCGACGGATAATGATAAACCATTTTACAATATTTATGGCGGAACGCAAGACAATAATTCCATGGGAGGACCTTCCGGAACCATCAACAATGCTGGAATATTAAACAGTGATTGGTACATTACCAATGGCGGAGATGGATTTGAATCAGCGATTGATCCCAAAAATCCAAACATTGCTTATGCACAAGCACAATATGGTTGGCTGGTTCGATATGATCGCGCCTCTGGAGAGAAAGTTCCTATTCAACCCATGCCGAAAAAAGGAGAAAAAGCGTACCGCTGGAATTGGGATGCACCACTACTCATTTCACAACACGATAATAAAACACTTTATTTTGCTGCCAATCAAGTTTTTAAATCTACCAATCGTGGAGATGATTGGAAAACCATTTCGCCGGATTTAACACAACAAATCGATCGAAATAAATTGGAAGTAATGGGACAAGTATGGTCAATGGATGCAGTTATGAAAAATGCCTCCACCACCATTTACGGAAACGTTGTTGCCTTGGATGAATCACCTTTGAAACAAGGATTACTTTTTGCAGGAACGGATGATGGATTGATTCAAGTGTCAACGAACGACGGTGAATCTTGGTCAAAACAAAGCGCATTTCCGGGTGTTCCTTCCAATACACGCGTGAACATGCTGCATGCATCCGTACACGACGACAATGTAGTTTTTGCCATTTTCAACAACCATCGTTCAGGAGATTTTAAACCATATGTCATGAAGAGTACAGACAAAGGTAAAAGCTGGGTTTCTATTGCCGGAGACTTGCCTGAAAGAGGTTCTGCTTATGCGATTCGACAAGATCATGTAGATCCAAAATTGTTATTTGTTGGAACGGAGTTTGGTTGTTATTTCTCAAATGATGGAGGTGTAAAATGGAACAAATTGGGAGGTTTGCCAACAATTGCTATTTATGACATCGATATCCAACAACGGGAAAATGATTTGGTTGTCGCATCATTTGGACGCGGATTTTATGTGTTGGATAATTATGCACCGCTTCGTGATTTATCAAAAGAAGTTTTGGATAAAAAAGCGCATTTGTTTCCCGTTAAACCAGCTTTGTTGTATGTTCCTTCTTCCCCACTGGGTTTGACGGGAACAGGTTCCCAAGGAGCCGATTTGTATGCCGCCAGCAATCCTGAATTTGGCGCTGTTTTTACTCTTTACATCAAAGATGAATACAAATCATTGGAGCAAATTCGTCAAGAAAAAGAAAAGGTGCTTGAAAAAGATAAAAAAGCAGTTTCATACCCAACGATTGATGCTTTGCGTCAAGAAAAAATGGAGGACAAAGCACAATTGATCTGGATCATTCGTGATATGAATGGAAAAGAAATACGTAGAATGATTTCAAGTCCACAGAAAGGCACTTCACGAATTTCGTGGGATTTAAGAAAAGAAAGCACCGCTCCAATTGCATTGAATAAACGAAGTCCAGGGCGTTATGATGAGCCAGAACAGGGTTTTTTAGTGACAGAAGGAAACTACACGGTAGAAGTTCATTTGATTAAAAATGGACTCGTTGAGCAGTTGATTTTCGAGACTATTTTTAAAGTAAAAGCCTTGAACAATCAAACCTTGGTGGCTGAAAACAATGAGGAGTTGAATGCTTTCCGAGATGAAGTAGCACAATTCACTCGAAAAGTAGCCGGAACCAGTAAATTACTGCAAGAAACAAATGACAAATTAGCGTTGATGGAGCATGCGATTATCAATTATCCCAATGCAGACTTGACTTTGTTGAAAGAAATAAAAGCGATTAATGCACAATTGGATAATTGTGGTAGAGAACTTTGGGGCGGCGGTTTAGTTTCCTCTTTAGAAATGGAAACGTTGCCGAGTATTAGCAGTCGATTGGGAATGATTGAATATTCTTTGGGTTCGAATACAACAGGCGTTACGCAAACCCACAAGGACAATTTAGTCATGGTTACAGATGAATACAATACAATGCGAACAAAATTAGACGATAGCATAGTTCGATTAAAAGCAGTTGCTGATAAATTAGCTTTAATTCCAATTCCTTATACGCAAGGAGGAAATGAGGATTGGAAAAAAGAGTAATCCTAATATTTCATAAATGCAAGAACGGTTGAATTGAGTTTCAACCGTTTTTTTGTTTCGGTTTGTTTATATTTGTTCTAAATAAAATTCAGACATGGAAGTTCAACAAATATATACGAATTGTTTAGCGCAAGGTGCTTATTACATTGAGAGCAATGGAGAAGTTGCCATCATCGATCCTTTACGTGAAGTGCAACAATACATTGATTTGGCCAATTCGAGAAATGCCAAAATCAAATATATTTTGGAAACACATTTTCATGCTGATTTTGTTTCTGGCCATGTTACTTTATCTGAACTTACAGGCGCACAGATTGTTTTTGGTCCGAATGCAGAAACTCAATTCCCATCTAAAATTGCGAAAGATGGTGAAGAATTGCCATTAGGGGATGTAAAAATAAAAGTGATTCATACGCCGGGTCATACCATGGAAAGTACTTGCTACCTTTTATTGGATGCCGACAATCAACTGAATTCTTTGTTTTCTGGCGATACTTTGTTTTTGGGCGATGTAGGAAGACCTGATTTGGCACAAAAAGCAGCGAATTTAACGATGGAGGATTTGGCGGGGATATTATTCGATAGCTTGCGCAACAAAATCATGACTTTGCCGGATAATGTTACTATTTATCCAGGTCATGGAGCTGGTTCCGCTTGTGGGAAAAGTATGAGCAAAGAAACCATTGGTGAATTGGGTGAGCAGAAACAGACGAATTATGCTCTGCGCGCCAATATGACCAAAGAGGAATTCGTCAAAGAATTGACGGATGGTTTGGCTCCACCTCCAGCCTATTTCCCGTTGAATGTTCAAATGAACAAAGAAGGCTATGCTTCGATAGAAAACGTTCTCAAAAAAGGATCAATGGCTCTATCTGCTGACGAATTCGAGGCCGTGTCCAACCAAAAAGGAACGGTAATTCTTGATGTGCGTCATCAGGATGAATTCGTAAAATCGCACATTCCGGGAAGTATTTCCATCGGATTGGATGGTCAATTTGCTCCTTGGGTAGGCGCTATTATTGCAGACGTGAAAACGCCAATAATTTTGGTAGTTGAAGAAGAAAGATTGAATGAAGCGATCACGCGATTGGCGAGAGTTGGATTTGACCATATTCTAGGTTATTTGAAAGGTGGAATTCCTGCTTGGGCCGAAAGTATCCGAAATTTGGATGACATTGAATGTATTTCGGCGGCAGATTTTGCTGAAAAAATGAAATCTGAAACCTTGCCCATGTTTGATGTTCGCAAAGAAGGAGAATTTTTGTCGGCGCATTTGGTGGGTGCACATTTCACACCTTTGGATGACTTGAAAAAATACTTGGATGAATTTCCTGAAAACGAGGATTTCTATTTGAATTGTGCCGGTGGTTACCGATCTGTAATTGCCCTTTCAATATTGAAAGCAAATGGCATTCAAAATGGAATAAATATTTTGGGAGGTTTTTCAGCGCTTAGCACTACGGATTTACCAAAAGAAGAAAACGTTTGCGCAAGTACTTTGCGTTAATCCATCACGAAATTTTAAAGAAAGGCTTTTAACCAAGCTTTGGCATCCGTTGGATTTGAAAAAATTCGAACAGGAATTTTTGTTTGTAAAATTCTAAATGCAAAAAAGGCTTTGATTTTGGCCAATCTAGAATTGGTTGTGATAGCTAGCGCTTTGTAAATTTTCGGAAATTCACGCTCCATATAAGCCACATCGTCTTTGTCAAAATTACGAAGTTGAGCTCCATCCATAAAACCACAAACGTGATTTCCTTTCGCTATGGTTTTCAAATGAATGTAATTTTCATCTAGCTCCTCAAGCGTACAAATATCTTTTTTCACTTTAGAAACCAATACACCATCTGCGTCTACATACAAAGAGGCAAAATGATTCTCAATTACTTCTGATTTAATCGTATCCATAACCAAGCGATTTGAATGAAATCAAATGTAACAAATGTCAATTGTATGACGTGAAATAATTATGAACAATTTAAAAAATTAACTTTTGGTTAATATTGAAAAAATCCCAACACTGCCGATTTGATTGATTTTTCATTGTTAATATTTGACTAAATTTGGTTTTCAAATTCACAAAATAAAAATTTGGATTCAAAAAAACATATTTTAATCTTAACTTCTTGGTATCCAACGGAAAACCAGCCTTTTTTAGGTAATTATGTACGACAATATGCGGAGTTGTTGAGTCAAACTTGTCAAGTAACGGTAGTCTCTTTGGAAAAAAACGATAAACAAGGCGCGAAGATTGTGCGTTCCAAAATCAACGAGAATTTTGAAGAAATTAAGAGTTTCTACTCCAGTTCCTTTTTTAAACTGACCAAAATTCAAGCACATTTCTCGGTTCTTAAAATGGTGAAACGTGAAGTGAAAAATTTAGCTGTTTTACACGTTCAAATCGGACTCTCAAATTGGTGGCATTTCTTTGATTTTCAGAGCTCACTGGGTTTGCCAATGGTGTATACCGAACACGGAACCTATTTTTTAGCGGATAATTTAAAACCCTTGAGTTTTCCAAATCGCTGGGGAATTAAGCGTTTAATTCGGAAAGCGGATGAAGTAACCGCTGTTTCGAATTTATTGAGCCATGCGATGAAATCCTTGGTTCCCAGGTCGATTCATGTAATTGGTAACATCTTGCCAAAATCTTGGTCAAATCAAGAATTGTCTATTGAGCCATTGACCAATGAAACCTATCATTTTTTGCATATTTCGACGTTGAATGACAAGAAAAATGCCGAAGGGATTTTAGATGCTATTGCATTACTAAAGAATGAGAACATTGCTGACTTTCAATTGACCTTGTTGAGTGATGAGCCTACGGAAAAATTACAAGCAAAAGCCTTAGAACTGGGTATTAGCGATAAAATCAACTTTTTAGGTCCACATTCTCACGATGAATTGCCTTTGATCTATCAATCGCACCATTGTTTTGTTTTGAATTCGAATTTGGAAACCTTTTCAATTGTTTTGGCCGAAGCGATGTTTTTCGGATTACACGTGATTTCAACACACGTTGGATTTGTTGCACAGGATTCTAACGCACCAGTTGATTTCGTTGAAAAAAATAATCCAGCTGACTTAGCAGAAAAAATGCAGTACGCCGCAATGAATCAGTTGAATTCAGGTCAAAACGGACGCAATTTCGTTCAGAAATTCAGCGAATCAGCCATCCTTGAACAGTATACCGAACTGTATGATCGATTACTAGAAAATAGGAAATAACTATTTGATATCTAGGAAATTATTGATTCCGATGGTTCTTTCAACCGTAAATCCTTCTGCAAATTCAGCAGAAATGTCACGACCAAATTGCATCATTCTTCCTTTGATGAAATCGAAAAATTCTTTTCCAGAAATAGGTGTATTCGGTTCGTTCGAGTTGGGGTCGTAAAATTGCGTAGAATAGGCTCTGATCGATTCTATTTTACGATCGACAAATTCAGTTACATCCACCGCAAAATCAGGGTGAATGAAACGATCTTGAATATAGTGATAGACAACTTCAGGTCGGAATTTAGTTTGCGGTTCACCTTCCCAAGAGGTTTCATATTTGGCTAGCCCTGCTAGAAAACAGGCCTCTGAAACCAATTGTGAACCTCTGCCGTGATCAGGATGACGATCTGAAACAGCATTCGCTAAAACAATTTTGGGTTGAAATCGGCGAATTTGTTCCACAATGAGTCGTTTGTTGTTTTCATTGATGTCAAAAAAGCCATCGGCCATTTTAAGATTCACCCGCGCATGAATGCCCATAATCTTACTGGCCGCTTCAGCTTCTTGATAACGTGTTTCTATGGTTCCTCTTGACCCTAATTCACCTTGAGTCAAATCTACAATGCCCACTTTTGCTCCGTTTGCAATGTGTTTCATCAAGGTTCCGCTTGCGGAAAGTTCTACATCATCAGGGTGTGCTCCAAAGGCTAAAATATCTAATTTCATATCATTCTATCCATTAATCCAATCCATAATTTCAGGATCTAAAGGTGAAACACCAGATTCTAAAGAACGCAGTACATTTCCGTTGCTATCAATTATGTATTTGTGAAAGTTCCATTTTGGTTCCTCCCCTGTTTCACTTTTCATCCAAGCGTACAAAGGATGAGCATTTGCACCCTTTACCTGTGTTTTGCTCATCATTGGGAATGTCACTCCGTAATTTTTTTGACAAAACTGACCAATTTCATTATTTGAACCAGGATCTTGTGCTCCAAAATCATTTGAAGGAAATCCAATGATTTCAAATTTCGAACGGTCTGTTTTTTCGTATAATTCTTGTAGTTGACCAAATTGTGGAGTATATCCACAAGCACTGGCCGTATTCACGATCAGGACTTTTTTACCCGCTAAATTTTCAACATCAAAATTGGAACCATCGATGTTTTCAAAATAGAAATTGTATAATCTCATTTATTGAATTGTTTGTAAGCTTTATTTCGCAAAGCTGCTATAATAGTAAACGTAAGAAATAGCAGTACGGTTACAATCAAACCCAAAGGAATTCGGCCTAATCCCTCTCCGTTGGCATAGGAATGCAGTCCGACAAGATAGAAATTAACACCAAAGAAAGTGAATAGAATGGCTGAATAACCCCAGAGACCAACAACATTAAAGGTGAATTTGCTACTGAGTGCTGGAATAAATCGGAAATGCAAAATAATAGCGTAGACCAAAACAGATACCAAAGCCCATGTTTCTTTCGGATCCCATCCCCAATATCTTCCCCAGGACTCATTGGCCCAAATTCCTCCTAGAAAAGTTCCAATGGTAAGCATGAATAATCCTACCGTTATAGTCATTTCAGCTACGTAGGTAAGTTCGTTTATATTCAAGGTAATGCGCGTACCGTTGGTTTTGTTACGGAATAAATAGAGACTCAAATTCAACAAGGATAAAATAGCACCCAGTCCCAAGAATCCGTAACTTCCAGTAATGATAGCAACGTGAATCATCAACCAATAGGATTTCAAAACAGGTTGTAAGGGAGAAATTTCAGGATCCATTAAATTCATCTCAGAAACGAAAATCATCAAAAAGGCAAGAATTCCGGTTACCGCTAAAACAACGGCCAATTTTCGAGAAAATAAAAATCCTGCAATGACCGTCACCAAAGCAATGAAAACCATGGCTTCGTACCCGTTGCTCCAAGGAGCGTGCCCTGTTATGTACCAACGCATTCCCAATCCGGACGCATGATATACTGCCGTACCAGCGATGAAATAGCGTGTGATTTTATTGATGATATCAAAGCGTTTTTCAATTTTTCCTTTTGGATTTTTGAAAATTCGAACGATGAAAAGGGTCAACATTAAAAATCCAAAGAGCAAATACAGGTACATGGAATTTTTAAAAATGCTCATCTTGTTGTAAGCAACTTCGGTATTAATATGACTTTCTGAAGGAATTACCTTTGAACCTTCTTTGCGCTGTTCTACTTTGAAATCAGCCAATAATTTGTCCGCTTCGGCAAAATTTCCAGCTTTCGCTCCTTTGTCAATCGCTGAGAAATATTGAAGTGATAAATAGGATAGTTTTTCAGCATTTCCTGACAACTCTTTGCTCAAGGGCACGTACCAAGTTTGTTTTGGATCCGCTTTCATCGGAATGATTTTCATATACGCCCACATGAAAATTTGATTCACAATTTGGAATTTTTCAACGGTTTTAATCAGTTTCTTTTCGAATTCATTTCGTTTGGATTCCAATTTTTGAAAGGCTTTGTTGTATTCGTCCAACAACTTGAAATTACCTTCTCCGTCACTTAAGTCTTGGTAACTGGCATAATTGTCTTTGATGCCCAATGGCTCGAGAAGATTAGAAGGAACGTAAACAATCGGCTGCGTCATCCAATATTCTGGATACATGTGCATGGAAAGAATTGTTGTAACCGCATTTTTACCTTCGTAGGTATTGGCACGTGCAATTTTTCGCAACAATTGATCACACATCGTATGAAAAGGAATAATTCGTCCTTGAAAATCTTGCACGGCAATCGTTGCTAGTAATTCAGCATGTTCCTTTGAAATGAATTGAGCAGGCACAGGCGTTCGATTCATTTCCTGAATGGACTCGTCTTTTACCATTTCACTCGAATGATCATGAGGTACGGTGTCTGCATGCGCTGCTCCTTCTTGCGCAAAAGAACCAAAAGAAAGCAATACAAATAGTAAAAGCGTTTCTTTTCTTTTTTGGATGTTTTTTACGTTTTCACGGATTTCAGCAAAACGACCGTGTTTTACAAACAAGGACAGCATCATGCCCAAAGCCATAATCAAATAACCCAAGTAAGTAATGTTCGTTCCTAAAGAATCATGATTGACACTTAGTCTAGTGCCTTTTTCATCTGGATCATAAGCGGATTGAAAGAAACGATAGCCGCCATAATCAATTACATTGTTCATGAAGATTCGTTTGTTGCGTTTCACATTGTTCGCGGGGTCTAAAATCGTTACTTCACTTGCAAAAGAACTCGGAGCATTGGAACCTGGGTAGCGATCCAATTGGAAATCGCGGCACGCAATGGAAAAGGGCAATTCAATTTTAGAAGAACCGTATTCTAACTCATATGTCAACCCTTCAAATTGGAATACTTCTGGAGAGGGAATTTGTCCCATTCCGCCAGGAAGATCCACAATTTTGGTTTTATTTCCGTCCGTAACTTTCACGGTCAAATAATCTGTCCCAACATTTTTGCTGCCCGATGGCATCAACATTTTTTTCGCGTGATTCAAAATTCCTTTGAATACAAATTGTTGTCCCATGACTTTGTAGAGTGTGGCTGATTGTAAAAGTACTTTCGTGTTTTGAGGGACAACAGTAAACGCGCTATCTGAAACTTCAAAACCTTTTGCTCTTGCTTCCCGCATTTGAGCCATGGGTAGATACATAACATCCATTCCGGATGTTAAATAAATTTTTTTGTTTTCTTCAGTTATACTGATTCCTGGCATTTCATCTTTTTTATCAAAAGACATGGCAATATCGCCCAACATCAAAAACCCACCTTTCTCAAGGTAATTCGAATTCATTCCACCCGTTACAATTTCCAATGCCATTCCAGAAATGGAATCGTTCACCACCAAGGAATCAATCATTTTTTTTCTAAAATTCACGAATGAAATAGAAACTGGATTTTTGTGGTTCGGGAATTCAACTGGGATATCGAAACGGTTAAAGTATTGCGGAGATTGATAACTTTTTTCTTTGTAGACATATTGTAATTTGCCATCATTTATCTTCATCCAAATGTACGGATCAGAAGAATAAATAAAGTTGGCACTTTCGCCTTCACGAATCAACATTAATCCTTCGTAGGAAATGTATCGGGTAATTCCGGCCCCAATTAGAATAATCAAAAACGAAATATGAAAAGTAAGCGATGCCAATTTCTCTTTCTGAAAAAGATTGTACTTGAAGATATTAGAAATCAAGTTGATCGCTAAATAGACCAGAAGGATTTCAAACCAAGTTGCGTTGTAAATGAACAATTTAGCGGTTTGAACATCGTAAGCTGATTCAATAAAAGTCGCGGTTCCAATTGCGAGTAAAAAAATAAGCATACCAAGCGCCATCATGCGCATAGAGAAAAACTGACTAATTACTTTGTCCATAACTTATAATGTATTTGCGTGCAAAAATACGGTTTCTAGCACGACCCCTTCCCTATCAATACTTAATTCTCTCTTAAATTTCAGATACTTTTTAGGTATGCCAAAACATTTTGTTGGATTCTGGCAGTAATATCCTCTGTATTTGCTTTCAAGAATTTCTCACCAATAATTTTTTCGTACAACTCAATGTATCGATCCGTTACGGTTTGCACAAATTCGTCTGGCATAACTGGCATCGTTTGGCCCTCTAAACCTTGAAACTGGTTCTCAATCAACCATAGTCTAACAAATTCCTTTGACAATTGTTTTTGAGTCTCCCCTTTTGATTGACGTTCTTCATATCCTTCAGCATAGAAGTAACGACTAGAATCGGGCGTATGGATTTCATCAATCAACATGACTTTACCTTCGTGAATACCAAACTCATATTTCGTATCAACCAGTATTAATCCTTGTTTTGCTGCCATTTCTGTTCCACGTTGAAACAAAGCACGGGTATATTTTTCCAATTGAAGATAAATTTCCTCTGGAATAATATTTTGACGAATAATTTCTTCTCGCGAGATATCTTCATCATGACCTTCATCCGCTTTTGTTGCTGGCGTAATGATCGGTTCTGGAAATTTATCGTTTTCCTTCATTCCTTCAGGAAGAACAACTCCACAAAGCATTCTTTTTCCTAACGCGTATTCGCGAGCTGAATGTCCTGCTAAATAGCCGCGTATCACCATTTCTACACGCATCGGTTCGCAAGCATAGCCAATGGCTACAGATGGATCTGGTACAGCCAACAGCCAATTGGGAACGATGTCCTTTGTCGCATTCAAAAAGTGGGTAGCCACTTGATTTAAAACCTGTCCTTTGTGTGGAATACCTTTGGGTAAAATATGGTCGAAAGCCGAAATGCGATCCGATGCAACCATAACTACTAATCCGTTATCCAGTGTGTACACATCACGCACTTTTCCTTTGTATACATTTACCTGTCCTGGAAATGTAAAATCGCTTTTTACAAGAGCTTCTTTCATGGAATTATTTTAAATCTTTGTTTCTAAATTTTTCTTCTTTTTCTTTTGCCTCTGCTTTATCAAATGCGTCTATAATTCTTTTTACCAATGGATGACGAATCACATCGTTTTGGTTTAAGCGAATGATGTCAAGTCCCTCAGTATCTTTTAATAAATCGAGCGCATACGACAATCCGGATTGCTGACTTCTCGGTAAATCGATTTGAGACATATCCCCTGTAATGATAAATTTGGCGGTCATCCCCATTCGTGTCAAAAACATTTTCATTTGCATTTTGGTGGCGTTTTGCGCTTCATCCAAAATAACAAAAGCTTTGTCCAAAGTTCTTCCTCTCATGAACGCCAATGGCGCAATTTCAATCACACCAAATTCGATCATTTCCTTCAATCTTTCCGGCGGAATCATGTCACGAAGCGCATCGTACAAGGGCATCATGTAAGGATCCAATTTTTCTTTCATGTCACCCGGAAGAAAACCGAGATTTTCGCCTGCTTCTACCGCTGGTCGTGTTAACACAATTCGTTTAACTTCTTTTTCTTTTAAAGCGCGAACTGCCAAGGCAACAGCAGTGTACGTTTTTCCAGTTCCGGCGGGTCCGACAGCAAAGACCATGTCGTGATTATTGACCGATTTCACCAATTTTTGTTGATTCAACGTTCGAGCACGAATTTTTAATCCATAGTTACCATGAACAATTACACCAGCACTATCGTCTTCCGCTACGATTGATTTTCCTTCTTCCTCCATAAGGTTATCAATATTATTTTCAGAAATGGTATTGAATTTTTTCAAGTATTGTAAAATCAATTTTAGTTTATCTTCAAAAACTCCAACCATCTGAATGTCGCCAGCAAACGAAATATGATTGCCTCGTGAACTAATCTTTAAATCCGGAAAAAAACTCTTTATATGCTTGAATTTATCGTTGTTCACACCGAAGAATTCAGCAGGGTTTACGCCTTTAATTTCTATTTTCTTTTCTACCAATGGAACTTTATTAAGGAAACGGTTCAATAAAACTACCCAAAAAACTTACTTTTGGTCAAAATTAAGAATATTCCAAGGAAAATTGCACGGACATCGACAATGAAATTATTGACATTAACATCAGACTTTGGCTTACACGATCATTACGTGGCTTCTTTGAAGGCGAGTATAATCAGAAGAGATGCTAGCGTTCAAATGATTGATATCTCACACAACATTATTCCATTCGACACCGCCCAAGCGGCTTATGTATTGAATTCATGTTTTTCTGAGTTTGTAGAAGGGACGGTTCACATTATTGCCGTTGATAGCGAACCAATTGTACATTTTGGTGGACACGATGGTTCTTTTCCCTGTATTTTGGAATTGAATGGTCAATTTGTTATTTCCACCGACAATGGTTTTTTTGGTGCATTTTTAGGGGAAAGAATGCCGGATCAATTCTGGCGTATTGATGATATCCTTTCAAATCCAAAATTATTCAAGTTTCCGTCGAAAAATATGTTAGTGCCAGCGGCCATAGATATTCTGAATGGAAAAGAATTAGCAACCTTTTGTTCGCCACAAGAAACGTACAAAAAGGCCTACATGTCTTTGCCGAAAGTGGAAGAAAATCTTATTGTTGGTCACATAGCATACATCGATTCGTATGGAAACTCCATTACGAACATCGATCAGGAATTGTTTGAACGTGTTGGTAAAAATCATCCGTATACCATTTTTTTTCGAAAGAAAGATTATTATCTGGATGTGATTTCAAACTCTTACAACGAAGTTCCACCAGGAGAAAGAGTCTGTATTTTTAATGAAAATAGATTCTTAGAAATTGCCATCAACCGAGGCGCCAATCTTGGTGGTGGTGGTGCAGAAAAATTGTTTGGACTCAAAAAAGGCGATCAAGTACGCATAGAATTCATGCCTCGCGGCTCTAAAGAAACCCTTCACGAATTATTTTAATGGTAACACGAATTGTAAAATTGACTTTTCAAGAAGAAAAAGTACAGGATTTTTTGTCTTTTTTTGAAATGATAAAATTGAAGGTAAATTCTTTTCCAGGGTGCTTGGGTATGCAGTTGATGCAAGACAGTAAAAATCCTTGTGTGATCTTCACATACAGTCAATGGGAAAGCGAAGAAAACCTTAATAATTACAGAGACTCTGGAACATTTGGAGAGGTTTGGCCTTCGATTAAGCCTTGGTTTGGAGATAAACCTGAAGCTTGGACAACAAATGTAGTTTTCAATGGTTTTGAAAATTAACCTTAATTGAATCGATACTCTTTAATTATTATTTAAATTCAGCCTCTAAAGGGAGTAAAATGAAAATTGCAGTCTTATCCAGAAATCCGAAACTTTATTCCACAATGCGCTTGGTTGAGGCAGGTGAAAAAAAAGGACACGAAATGATTGTGGTGGATCATTCGAAATGCGACATCGTCATTGAGAAAAAGAAACCGGTTGTTCGTTACAACGACAAAGTCTTGGAAGGAATAGATGCCATTATTCCTAGAATTGGTGCTTCAGTTACTTTTTATGGAACTGCCGTCGTACGTCAATTTGAAATGATGCATGTCTTTTCTGCTGTTGAATCTCAAGCCTTGGTTCGTTCAAGAGACAAATTGAGAAGTTTGCAAATTCTTTCACGAGCTGGTTTGGGTATGCCAAAAACTGTTTTCTCTAATTATTCCAAACATACAACCAGTATTATAAAAGAAGTTGGTGGTGCACCGTGTGTAATCAAGTTGTTGGAAGGAACCCAAGGATTGGGTGTTGTATTGGCTAGTAATGAAAATGCCGCCGTTTCCGTTATTGAAGCCTTCAATGGTTTACAAGCACGTGTAATCATTCAAGAGTTTATTAAAGAAGCAAAAGGCGCTGATATTCGTGCATTTGTAGTCGATGGAGTGGTTGTTGGGGCAATGAAAAGACAAGGGAAACCGGGTGAATTTAGAAGTAATCTTCACCGAGGTGGCAGCGCAGAAGTAATTGAGCTAACCGACGAAGAAGAAAATGCCGCTTTAAAAGCCGCCAGAGCCATGGGATTGGGTGTTGCTGGAGTAGATATGCTGCAAAGTGCTCGTGGACCCTTGATTTTGGAAGTAAACAGTTCGCCTGGTTTAGAAGGAATTGAAGCCGCAACAGGAAAAGACATTGCGAAAAGCATTATTCGATATGTAGAACGAAACGCAGGATAATCTTTGTTTTCAACAAACCGTACAGTAAAAGAAAATTGCAATTGAATCATTTCCCCTACTTCAGTTGATTGGGAAATTGTATTTTTGTTCCTCAAATTTGACTAGGATAAATGAAAGCACTCTATCTGAAGGAAATCAGAAGTTTTTTAAGCTCCGTCATCGGATACATTTTTATTTTGATTTACTTGATTACCTCTGGTTTATTTCATTGGATAATCGACCAAAATACGAATCTATTGCAAGGACAGGAAGCAGACTTGATTCCATTTTTTAATCTGTCACCCGTAATTTTCTTGATTCTTATTCCAGCAATTACCATGCGATCGATTGCTGAAGAACGAAGAACAGGAACGATTGAGTTGTTATTCACACGCCCCATTTCGGATTTACAAATCTTGTTGGCCAAATATTTCGCTGGTGTGACCTTGTTAATTATCTCCCTTTTGCCAACATTAATCTATTATATTTCGATGTATCAATTGGGCAATCCAGTTGGTGTAATTGATAGTGGAGCAACGTTTACGTCTTACTTGGGATTGATACTTTTGGGTTCTGTTTTTGTTGCAATTGGCATTTTCGCCTCTTCCATCACTAGCAGTCAAATAGTTGCCTTTATTTTAGCCATGTTCTTGTCTTGGTTATTTTATGATGGTTTTGGATTATTAGGCTCGTTCAATCTATTCGGAAGTTTTGATACGATTGTACAATACATTGGAATATCCTTTCATTACGACAGTATCAAACGGGGTGTAATTGATACCAAAGATATTTTTTACTTTTTGTCGGTTATTGCGATTTTTATCTACGCAGCTTTGACAGTTATTAAATCACTCAAAAAGTAGTCATGGCAAATCAAAAAAACAAACTAAAAGGAATTTTCAATTGGACCTTCTTCTCGATTGTCGTTGTTGCTGTTATTTTAGTCAACATTGTTGCCTCTTTCGTTAATTTTAGAGCAGATGCAACCAACGATAAGCGATACTCTCTTTCTGAAGGTACGATTAGTTACTTGAAAGACGATCAAAAACTTGACAATCGATTGTTTATCAAAATTTATTTGGATGGAAATTTGCCTTCAGAACTCTCTTATTTTAGAGATGCCGTTGAAGATAAATTGAAAGAATTCAAAGTATACGCAGGGAAACGAATCGAATATGAGTTCATCAATCCAAATACAGGGACAGAAGGCGAACAACAAGAATTGTTTGAAAATATCTACGCCAAAGGTAAAGGTGTCGTTCCAATGGACATTATTTTCAGCAAAGACGGTCAACAAAGTCAAATGCTTATTTGGCCAGGCGCCATTATTGAATACGAAGGTTCAACCAAAAATGTCATTCAATTCCTTCCAGGAACTCCTTTGGGTAAACCCGTTCGATTAGAGAATTTGGGACAAACCATTCAAAATTCCCTGAATAATTTGGAGTACATTTTAATGACTTCCATCCGACGTTCGATTGAAAAAACAAAACCTGTTCTAGGCTTTTTGCAAGGACATGGTGAATTGGGCTATGGTGAAACACAACGAGCACGAGCATTGGTTTCCCCCTATTTTTCATTGAGAGATATTACCATAAATGATTCTTTAGCTGCATTGGACGGTGTTGATGGATTAATCATTGCTCGTCCAACAGAGAAATTCAGCGATCGGGATTTGTATGTAATCGATCAATTCGTCATGAAAGGTGGAAAATTGATGTGTTTCATGGATGCGTTGGCGATCAATGAAGATACTTTGATGACGACCGGAATAACACATACGGCAAGATATTCAACGAATTTGGATAAAATGTTGTTTGATTACGGATTGAAACTGAACGATAATTTAGTTATTGACGTTCGTTGTGCTCCCAAATCAGTGGCTATGGCCAAGCAAACGCTGATTCCTTGGTATTATCACGTATTAGCAACACCAACTTCTCACCCAATTTCAAGAAATTTGGAACCCGTTTCCTTGGAATACGTCAACGAAGTTCAATTTGTTGGGAACGACAATTTGGCCCTCACGCCTATTTTAACGTCTTCTACCAATTCAACCAGAACAGGAATGGCACCCATGATTAGTTTGGGAATGCCGATGACCTATGGTAAAAATCCAAAATTGGTCGCGGATCCAGAAAATGACATCAATAAAATTTGTTTAGCAGGATTGGCAGAAGGATTTTTCAATTCTCATTTTAAAAATAGAATCGTGGATGAATTTGCTAAAAATCCACTGATCAAGTACAAAGAAAAAAGCCAAAAAGAAGGAAAAGTATTGTTGGTTGGGAATGGTCGTTTTATCCAGAACGCGTTTGATACGATGCGTGGTCCAAACGGTTTAATGTATCGCCCAAAAGAATACAATGATTTGCGTTTTGACCCGAAAATTCTGGAATTGGGTGTAGAGATTTTTTATGGAAATCAAGAGTTTTTTCAAAATGCGGTTGATTACGTAATGGGAGAAAATTCAGTTCTTGACATTCGTTCTCGACAAATCGATATTCACCAGATCGACAAGGAAAAAGTGATGTTGAGTGCTTCCTTTTACAAATGGATCAATGTAATATTGCCCTGTGTATTAGTCATTTTATTAGCGATTTTATTTTTCTATCTGCGCAAACGGAAATACGCTTAATCAAACAAAAAAAAGAATATGAAAAAGATCATTTTATTGGTTGTTGCTTTAATCGTTTTAGTGGGCTTGGGTTATTGGGTTGTTGATTTAATTGGCAACAAAGGTAAATCTGTCAATACCGAATTTTTCAATTTTGCAATTGAAGATACGGCGTCAGTGGATAGAATAATCATCACGGATATTAATTCTAATTCCTTTGAGTTGAAACGTGACGGGATTAAATGGACGGACAAAGATGGTGGATGTATCGTTCAAGAAAATGTTCAAAATATAATGACTGTTCTGAAAAACATAGAATTCAAAGGATATCTTGCTGAAAATTCGATGAAACCTACGATTAATCGAATGGCAGCGGCTTCCATGAAGGTAGAGTTTTTTCAAAATGGTTCTTGGACCAAAACGTGGTATATCGGTACATCAGCACAAGATCATTACGGACAAATCATGTTGTTGGATTCGGATGAATTCGGGAAAAGTGATCAGCCAGTTTTGATGAAAGTAAAAGGCGTTAATGGCATAATTGAACCGAATTTCTATGCGGATCCACGAAAATGGATGTGTACAGGCATTTTTGCCTTGTCGATTGATAAAATAAAGAAGGTAGAAATTAAAAATTACTTGGATCCAGGACGATCATTTTCTGTGGCTAAAAATGGCAGTTCTTTTGAAGTGAAACAAAATGGCACCACCTTGCCGGCCATCGATACTTTGAAAGCCTTTCGTTATTTGAATTCGTATAAAAAGGTGAATTTCTTCTTGCCTAATTACGTGCTAAACCAAAAACAAGTAGATAGTGTTGTTCAGACGAAACCATTTGGATCGTTGAAATTGACGGAAACTAATGGAAAATCAACCTATTTAAAATTCTTTAAAATCATTGGAGAAGAGGTTTTTGATAATGAATTTGGCGAGGTTACAAATACCGATTTGAATAATTTCTGGTGCCTATTGCCGAACAAACAACTGGTGAAATGCCAATATTTTGTCTTTGATCCTTTGATGCGTGGAGATATCTATTTCCCATTCGACTTGTCGAAATACCAAAGAAAGAGCTTTGAGGTAGCGCAATAAAAGTTGATAATTTGTTAACAATTTATGGATTAATTGGCGTAAATAGATAGAAACACCCGCTTGATTCTGTCTATATTTGTTAGTCTATTAAAAATTGAATTTAGCAATACTGTATACATGAACTTTATTACTTCGAGTACGACATTACTTCGCCATTTGCAAAGCATTTCTGGCGCATTGAGCACGAACAATACTTTGCCAATTCTGGACAATTTTCTATTCGAAATCAACGATGGAAAGTTGACCGTTTCCGCATCGGATTTGGAGAATACCATGAAAACGGATTTGGAAGTTGAAGCCAACGATGCTGGTAAAATTGCAGTTCCTGCGAAACTTTTGTTGGATGTTTTGAAAAGTTTGCCTGAACAACCCTTGACATTTTTAGTAGATAAAACCAATTTCTCAATTGAAATTGCCTACGACAATGGAAAGTCTAAAATGGTTGGTTTTAATGCGGACGACTTCCCTAGAACACCTGAAATTGATGACAAAAAAACATTGAAAGTTTCAGGTGATATCGTTTCAAACGGAATCAATAAAACACTTTTTGCTACAGGAAATGATGAGCTTCGTCCTGTGATGAGCGGAGTATTCTGTCAGTTCTCCCCGAGTGATATTGTTTTTGTCGCTACGGATGCGCACAAATTGGTTCGCTACAGACGAACAGATACGCAAGCAGATGGTTCTTCCAGTTTTGTATTGCCAAAAAAAGCGCTGAATTTGTTGAAATCGAACTTAGGCGGTGACGAAGAGGTGTTAATGGAATACAACGAACGAAATGCAAAATTTGTATTCAATGATATCGAATTGGTTTGCCGTTTGATTGATGGGAAATACCCAAATTATGATGCGGTTATTCCAAAAGAAAATCCAAATGTTTTGGTGATTGATCGTTTGCAATTTTTAAATTCCATCAAACGTGTTTCAATTTTCGCAAACAAAACTACCCATCAAATCAAATTGAAATTGGCCGGTTCTGAATTGCAATTGTTTGCAGAGGATTTGGATTTCTCCAATGAATCGAACGAACGACTGACGTGTAATTACGGTGGAGAAGATATGGAAATAGGTTTCAACTCTCGTTTCTTGATGGAAATGTTGAACAACTTAGAATCGGCAGAAGTGAAATTGGAAATGTCAGAGCCAAGTAGAGCGGGTTTACTTACACCAGTTTCGGATAATGAAAGCGAAGATATTTTGATGCTGGTTATGCCAGTCATGTTGAATAGATAATGTATTAAATACGCATAAAAAAAGGGAGACATCATCTCCCTTTTTTTTATGCGTATTGTTTTTTTTTCAATTAAATGGTCATTTTCTGTCTATTACAAAACATTAACATGACCGTTGAACCTGTGTCGTTCGTCATAGTTTTTCATTTTTAACTCAAGCGTCCAATTGTACATTCCTGTTTCGACTTTCTTCTGATTAAAAGTTCCATCCCAACCAATTGACATGTCGTGCGTTTGAAAAACAATTTCTCCCCAACGATTCAAAACCGTGAACACGTAAGAATTCTCATCTACGCTACCAGACAACACGGGTGAGAAACGATCATTGAATTCATTGTGATCAGGTGTAAACGCATTTGGAACGTAAACCAGTAAATTAGAGTTTACCGTAATTGGAACAAGAAATTCATACGTACAACCGAAAGAATTTTCAGCAACAACCGTAAATTCATATAATCCTTCTCCGCTAAATTCATAGAAAAGCGAATTTCCAGTTGATGTAATAAGATCAGGAGAAATCCAAGTATACGTATAGGTAGATGGAGATAACGTAATGGTTGCTTCTGTTTCAATCTCTGTTGGGGTAATAGCAACTGAAGCGTCATTAGGGGATTGAATAACCGTTACCAAACTTGTTGAAGTTGCAGAGCAACCATTCGCATCTGTTCCAACGACAGTATACGTAGTTGTAACCATTGGAGATGCAATCACCGTACCGACTGTAGAAGAATTAAGTCCTACAATTGGTGACCATGTGTATGAAACTGCTCCAGAGGCCGTTAAAGTTGCTGACTCACCCGCACAAATTTGTGCATCATTTGAGGTAACGCTACCACCTGCTTGGCTATTGATAGTTACAGAGTCTATGAAACAGTTTGTACCATCATCAAAACGTACGTTATAAGTCCCAGAACCAAGTCCCAATACTGAAACATTCAAGGTTGAATTGGTTTGTCCAGAAATAGCAACACCAGCATTGTACCATTGAAATGTTCCAACGGAACCTACATTTGCCGTTAAAACTACATCATTGCCGCAAAGAGTCCCTTGAGTAGTAATGGATAGTCCTCCAAATGAACTAGATGAATTCATAATTAGATTATCAACCACCACATATGGCATACATTCTCCAGTGGCAGCTCCCAAGTTACTTGGCCAGCCAATTGGCATATTACAAGGGAAACCCAGAATAATTTCGTTTACGTTGAAAGTGGGTGTGAAGTTGATTGTAATTAATTGATAGCCCGTTGCGGTCAAACTGAATGTGCTTGATCCAATAATTGAATAAGAAGGCAAAGTTGCTGTTGGGCAATCCATTCCAAAATATGGTAAATTACCGCAATTAGGATTACCATACAATACGATGTCCATGGTAGTGGGTGTCACTAAAGGAGTGCAATTGACGATGTCGAACGTCGTTTGATCAACCTGTAAGCCCATGTAACCCAAAGAAAATTGCAGAGTGTAAGGCGTTCCTGCAACCATTGGATTCGTTAAGCAGGCACCCAAATATTCTTTGTAATCAATCAATCCCAAAAATGCCGCCGCTCCATTTCCATCAGGAAAAGGAAATAAACCTGCCGCTGGCGTAACACCAATATAATCACACGTATTGAATAAATCTGACGTCGCATCAGAGGCTTGTACCCAAGTATCAGCACAATTCAATTCAGAAAAGTAACTAGGACAACAATTGATTGTTTCGAACGATGGATTTGGAATAATGGAGGTAGGTGTTGTTGTTACTCCACTGCATGCACAATCCGGGTCATTTAAATCAATTAGACCGTCATTGTCATCATCTATTCCATTGAAACAATTTTCTTGTGAATATCCAGCAAGAGCAAATTGCAAAGAAATCAGAATTAATAATAGTGGTTTGAAATTCATAAAAGCTAAAATAAATTATCGTGCAAAAATATAGAACATTCATAGAAGAAAAAAGTTTTTATTTGAATTCACTTTTTTAAATTTCATAGTGAATCGAGAAGGCAAGTTTTGAACCCTTGAATTCTATTTTTTAGCATCTGTTCCCTACCCTTTTTTGTTTTAGAAAAATCCACATTAGATTATTATCTTTGCACTCCAAAATTAAATAGCATGAAAAACACAGAAGCAATCGAAAAGCGAAGAACCTTTGGCATCATTTCTCACCCGGATGCTGGAAAAACGACGCTTACTGAAAAATTATTGCTTTTTGGTGGTGCTATTCAATCCGCTGGCGCTGTAAAAAACAGTAAAATTCAAAAGACGGCCACTTCAGATTTCATGGAAATCGAAAAACAAAGAGGAATCTCAGTAGCAACTTCGGTTATGGCCTTTGAGTACGGTGGAAAACAAATAAATATCTTGGATACGCCCGGACACAAGGATTTTGCTGAAGATACTTTCCGAACTTTAACAGCTGTAGACAGTGTTATTTTGGTGGTAGATGTTGCAAATGGCGTGGAAGAGCAAACAAAAAAACTGATGGAAGTTTGCCGGATGCGCAAAACGCCGGTAATTATCTACGTCAATAAAATGGACCGTGAAGGAAAATACACATTTGACCTTTTGGACGAGTTGGAGCAACAATTGGACATCAAAGTAACGCCTCTTACTTGGCCTATTGGAATGGGCGATCGTTTCAAAGGCGTTTACAATTTGTTTGACAAAAACTTGAATCTCTTTCAGGCGAATAAAACCAAAATTTCCACCGATATTGTTTCATTAAGCGATTTAGCGGATCCTTTATTAGATGAAATGGTGGGTGTGGCGCCAGCACAAGAATTGAGAGAAGATATTGAAGTGATTGAAGGAGTTTACGACGAATTTTCCCGTGACGAATACTTGGCGGGTGATATTGCACCCGTTTTCTTTGGTTCAGCGGTCAATAATTTTGGGGTAAAAGAATTGTTGGATACTTTTTGCAGAATTTCACCATCTCCGAGAGGTCGAGATACAGATGCAGGATTTATTGAACCATCCGACGGTAAATTCTCGGGATTCGTCTTTAAAATCCACGCCAATTTGGATCCCAAACACCGTGATAGAATTGCCTTTTTACGAATCGTTTCAGGGAAATTTGAACGAAATACTTTCTATAACCACGTGCGTTTGGGGAAAAAAGTAAAATTCCCTAATCCTACCTCTTTCATGGCGCAGGATAAAAGTGTTATTGAGGAAGCATTTCCTGGCGATGTAATTGGTTTGTACGATACTGGGACTTTCAAAATTGGTGATACGTTGAATGAAGGCGCCGATTTCATGTTCAAAGGAATTCCAAACTTCTCTCCAGAGATATTCCAGGAACTTGAAAACTTAGATCCACTAAAGTCTAAACAACTCGACAAAGGAATTCGTCAGTTGATGGACGAAGGTTTGGCTCAATTGTTTGTGCAACAACCCGGAAATCGAAAAATTGTCGGAACAGTTGGTCAATTGCAATTTGAAGTAATCGCCTATCGCTTGATCAATGAATACGGTGCAAATTGTCGTTTCGTTCCCAAAGGTTATGCTAAAGCTTGCTGGGTGACTTCTGACAATGACGAGCAATTGAATACATTCATGCGTTCTAAATCCAATTCATTGGCACGGGACAAAGACGATAATTTGGTTTTCTTAGCCGAAACAGCGTTTCTTTTAACGATGGCAGAGCAAGATTATCCCGATTTGACTTTCCACAAAACTTCAGCGTTTAAATTAGAGCGCGAATACAATTAATCGAGCCAATTCTTCATTTCGGTTAAGTTGGAGGTACATGGTTTTGTTTCTTCCGATAAATTCATAGCCATGTGGTCTATGCCATTGGTCAAAATCAAGATCTTTGCTGACAAAGTGTGCTTGTATTGAGCAATTTGAAAGAAAGTTTTATCAGATAAAGGAATTTGAGGGGCTTTGCATTCAACAATAATTTCGGGTTTTCCTTCAGAATCGATCACGACCAAGTCAGCCCTGCGACTCATATTGTTATAGGATAGTGAGTATTCGGAAACTATTTTTCCAGGGGAAATCGCTAATTCATTGATCAAATAACCAATAAAATGTTGCCGAACCCATTCTTCTGGGGTTAGAACGAGTTTTTTTTTACGAAGTGGACACCAAACGTAAATTTGTTGACCCGACCGAGTCAATTTTAGAACTGTTCTAGGAAGATTTAAAGGAGTCATTTTAATAGTTTCGACCCAAAATCAATAATTCGATATTTTTGAATTTTAAGTCAAAAACGCGACCTAAAACCTCAGAAACCAAAGCGCCTTGATAAATGTACACGCCAGATCGAAAGCCTAAATCATTTGCAATAAGAGATTTACAACCTCCTTTGTCGCCCATTTCTAACAAGATGGGTGAAAAGATGTTCGATAATGCAAAGGACGCGGTGCGTGAAACTCTTGAAGCGATATTGGGAACGCAATAATGGATAACACCATGTTTAATAAATGTCGGTTCAATATGATTGGTAATGCGAGATGTTTCAAAACAGCCGCCTTGGTCAATGCTAACATCTACTATTACTGAGTCGGGCTTCATGCAAGAAACCATTTCGTCGGAAACCAAACAAGGAGTTCTTCCCAAGGTAGAACGAACCGCTCCAATCGCTACATCTGCTCGCATCAAAGCTTTGGCTAAAACCTTAGGCTGAATGATAGATGTAAAAAGTCGAACACCAACATCGTTTTGCAATCGACGAAGTCTGGTCAGCGAATTGTCGAAAACCTTAACAGAACAACCCAAGCCCAAAGCAGCTCTTACAGCGTATTCGCCAACGGTTCCAGCTCCAATTACCACTACTTCTGTCGGTTGAACACCCGAAATGCCACCCAGCATAATTCCTTTGCCTTGGTTGAAGGAGGAAAGCAATTCTCCTGCAATTAAAATGCTAGTATTGCCAGCAATTTCGCCCATTGTGCGGACGACAGGAAAAACGCCTTCTTCATCCCGAATGTAATCCCAAGCCACGGCCGTAATTTTTTTTTGCATCAATTTTTGCAAAATTACTTTGGGTTGCACGGAAATTTGAAGCGCTGATATCAAAGTCTGACTGCCTTTCATCATGTCTACCTCTTCTTCAGAAGGTGGAGCAACTTTGAAAATTAAATCACATTCAAAAATTTCATTGGGATTTTGACAAATTTCGGCGCCTGCTTCGCTGTACTCACGGTCAGAAAAATTGGCTCCTTCCCCACTTTTGCTCTCGATTTTTACGCGATGTCCATTTGCCACCAAAAGACTAACCGCCTCCGGTACCAAAGCGACTCTTTTTTCTTGAAAAGAGGTTTCTTTGGGAATGCCAATGTATAATTTTCCCTTTTTTCTTCGGACTTCTAGCATTTCTTCCTGAGGAAGTAAACTGCCTTGTTCCATTAAACTTTTAATGATTTGAGGATCTGTAATCATATCTGAACGCTAAGCAACCTTGTTTGACCAGCCTCTAAGATACTTAGTTTAAACCAAATTGTATCCATTGGCAGTAGTTCTTTTACAATCTCTGGCCATTCAATTAATGAAAGCCCCTCACCGTAAATCATTTCTTCTATCCCAATGTTGAAGGCTTCTTCTTGATTTTCAATTCGATAAAGGTCAAAATGAAAAACTGGACGTCCAGTTTCGGAAATGTATTCATTCACCAAGGAATACGTAGGAGAACCCTCCAAATCTTCAATTCCCATTGCGCGCAGAACTTCTTGAATCAAAGTCGTTTTCCCTGCGCCCATTTGTCCTTCAAAAGCCCAAACGCTGTTGGTGCCATATTTCTCCAATAGCTGCTCTGCGATTAACTTTAATTCAGATAGCCCATTTATTTGAAATTCAATACTATTTGGCATCTAAAACTATGTATGGTATTAAAATTTCTTCCAATGAAATACCTCCATGTTGGAAGGTGTTTTGAAAGTATTTCACAAAGTGATTGTAGTTGTTTGGGTAAACGAAAAAATCATTTTCATGCGCAAAAACATATTCACTAGACATTTTACCGCCGGGTAAACGGACATTATTGGGTTGAACCGAGAAAACCTCTTTTTTGTCGTACGAAAGATTTCTTCCTACTTTGTAGCGAAGGTTCGTGTTCGTACTACGTTCTCCAACGATTTTTACAGGATTGGAAACTTTCACAGTTCCGTGATCCGTTGTAATGATCAATTTTGATTTTGATTCCGCTACTTTTCGAATAATTTCTTGCAAAGGCGAGTGCTCGAACCAAGATACGGTTAAAGAACGGTAAGCAGCTTCGTCATCAGCCAATTCACGGATCATTTCACTTTCCGTTCGAGCATGAGAAAGCATATCGACAAAATTGTACACTACTACATTTAACTGGTTGTCTTTCAGTTGATGATACGTCTCTGATAATTTCTTCCCTGCTTCGTAATTGGTGATTTTGTTGTAGCTAAATTTCACGTTCATTCCCAAGCGCGTCAATTGCGTTTCCAATAATTCCTGTTCGAATTTATTTTTGCTTCCGTCCTCGTCCTCTCCTACCCAATATTTTGGATATTTCGATGCGATATCAGAAGGCATTAATCCTGCAAAAAAGGCATTTCTAGCATACTGTGTAGCGGTTGGAAGAATGGAATAAACGATTTCCTCTTGTGTGATGCGAAATTGCTTTTCTATGATTGGTTTCAACACTTTCCATTGGTCAAAACGCAAATTATCAATCACCAACAAACAAACTTTTTCTTGTTTTACGATGGGAGCAATTTTCTCTTTAAAAACTTGGTGCAAAAACAAAGGAGCATCTTCATCACCACCAATCCAATCTTCATAATTGTTTTCAATTAACTTCGAGAATTGCGTATTGGCCTCTTTTTTCTGCATTTCAAGAATTTCTCGCATGCCGGCATCTTCGATGTTTTCCAATTCCAATTCCCAGTACACTAATTTTTGGTACAAATCCTTCCATTCTTCTGCGTCCATACGGCTGTTAAGCTGCATGCCCAATTGACGGAAATCTTGCTGGTAATTAGCATTGGTGGCTTGAGAAACCAATTTGCTTTTGTCCAGATTCTTTTTGATGGTCAGTAAAATTTGATTCGGATTAACAGGTTTTATCAAATAGTCTGCAATCTTGTTACCGATTGCTTCTTCCATGATGTGTTCCTCCTCGCTTTTGGTGATCATTACGACCGGTATCGAGGGTGTATCTTCCTTTATGCGGGATAAAGCCTCCAATCCAGAGATTCCGGGCATGTTTTCATCCAGGAAAATAATATCGAAATTTTCTTCCTTATTCATATCCACGGCATCTGCTCCATTGTTGACACTTGAAACGGAATATCCTTTCCCCTCTAAAAATAAAATGTGGGGTTTCAACATGTCGATTTCATCGTCGGCCCAAAGGATTTTCACTTGCATACTGGTTTATTTTTTACTTTTGATGGATATAACGCTAAAATTATTCATTTGCGACCGATTCTCAGCCGAAATAACAAAAAGAAAATTTTTAACGACCCTGTGTACGGTTTTATTTCAATTCCGAATGAAATAATCTTTGACATAATCCAACACCCGTTTTTTCAGCGGTTGCGAAGAATAAATCAATTGGGTTTAACGCAGCTGGTTTATCCCGGTGCCTTGCATACACGATTTCATCACGCTTTGGGCGCGATGCATTTGATGTTCAATGCGATTCAAGTGATTCGAAGAAAAGGACACGAAATTACACCGCAAGAGGAACATGCTGTTTTGTGTGCCATTTTGCTCCATGACATCGGTCACGGTCCTTTTTCACACACCTTGGAATACGATATTGTAAACGGCGTTAGTCACGAGGAAATTTCCAGTTTATTCATCTATGCGCTGAATACAAGTTTCCCTGGCGAATTGGAATTGAGCTTAGCAATATTTCAAAACAAGTACGAAAAGAAATTTTTGCACCAGTTGGTTTCGAGTCAATTGGACATGGATCGATTGGATTATTTGAATCGAGATAGTTTTTATACAGGTGTTAGCGAAGGAATCATTGGAAGTGAACGAATCATCGAAATGTTGGATGTTCATGAAGGTCAATTGGTACTCGAGGAGAAAGGAATTTACTCTGTTGAGAAATTTATCGTCGCCAGAAGATTGATGTATTGGCAAGTTTACTTGCATAAAACAGTTGTATCCGCTGAATTGACCTTGATTCAAGTTTTACGAAGAGCAAAATTGTTGGTAGAAGCGGGTCAAACGGTTTTTGCTAGTCCAGCTTTGGAGTTCTTTTTGAAAAATAAAATTGGATTAAGTGACTTTAAAAACAATCCAGATGCCTTGCATTATTTCTCACAATTGGATGATTTTGACATTCTAGGCGCTGTAAAAGTTTGGCAGAACCATCCCGATACGATTTTATCGGATTTAGCACGACGTTTGGTCAACCGTGATTTATTGAAAATTGAAATATCAAAAGAACCATTTACTGCGGAGCGAATTCTGCACGAACGGAATGAACTGGTCAAAAAATGGAAATTATCTTTTGAGGATACGGCTTACTACGTTTATTCCCAAAAATTGACGAATAGCGCCTACAATCATGGTAAGGAGAACATCAATTTGAAAATGAAAACAGGTGAAATAATTGATTTATCGAAAGCTTCTGATAATCTGAATATTTCCGCACTCGCCAATCCTGTGGAAAAATTTTGTTTGTGCTATCCAGCTTAAATAAAAGTTTAAGTAGCTAGAGCAAGGGTAATTTTGACGTTGGTTAGAAACAACTATTGCCTTTTCAAATCACCGTTTTTCCAGTCTGAAATGAATTTTGCCCAAGAATAAGGATTAAACAAATTGTTTACTGGTATTTGTCCCATAGTGTACAATTTGGTGTTTCGCTGGTTAGAAGCATAGCTTTGGGCCAAACCAGCATCTACGGTTAAACGAGCCGCTGCAAATGCCAAACTTTCACCAGATAATTCACGTTGTGCTCTTCTCAAAGCGTCGTCATACGGCTCCATTTCAACAAAAGCACGGGCAAAATCTTCTCGTGATGGCCAAGGATAAACATCAATTTGTGGTAAATTAATGGTGTCTTTTTTCATCATATGAATGATGCTGTATCTATTTTCAGTTAAGGTGTCAGGAACAATAAATGAAGACGTTTTGTGTCCATAAAAAGAAAAATGCAGCGTATCTCCAGGTGTCACGACAAACGAGAAATAACCATAATAATCAGCGATTACACCTCTTCGATTTGAAAGATCAAAAACCGTGGTGTAAGGCAAGGGTTCTAAATCATCCTCGGAAACCACAACTCCTGAAAGTTGTATCAAAGCTTTAGTCGAATCCTGTGAAAACGCGGTATCCTGGAAGGTAGTAAAAAAAGCAGTAGCAACAAAAAAATGAAGAAACGAGCTTTTGATATGGATGAATCTGTTCAAAATCGTAATGTTTGTATTGCAAAAATGCCATTAATTCTTGAATTGAGTTACAAAGAAACGTTAATCTGATATTCTTCTAAGAAATTAATGCTAAATTTGCCAGAATTTATTTAAAAAAATAGGTTCATGTCTTTATCAAATATTACATCGATTCGTGAGGGTTTAACCTACGATGATGTTCTTTTAGTTCCGGCTTTTTCAGAAGTATTACCACGTGACGTTAAATTGTCTAGCAAATTAACCAGAAATATTTCTGTAAATACGCCAATTATTTCCGCGGCAATGGATACGGTGACTGAGTCCAAATTAGCCATTGCTATTGCTCAACAAGGCGGAATGGGTATTATTCACAAAAACATGACGATTGAGAATCAAGCCATGGAGGTGCGGAAAGTAAAGCGCTCAGAAAGTGGGATGATCATCGATCCTATCACCTTGAGTGAGGATGCTAAAGTTTCGGATGCCTTGGCTATCATGAAGGAAAATAGCATTGGAGGAATTCCGGTTGTAGACGCGAATGGAACCTTAAAAGGTATCGTTACGAACCGTGATTTGCGATTTGAAAAAGAATTTTCTCGCCCAATTCGAGAAATCATGACTTCCGAAAATATCATCACGGCAAATGACCATATCGAATTGTCTGATGCTGAAGGAATTCTTCAAGAAAATAAAATTGAAAAATTACCCGTTGTAGACTCAAAAGGGCGATTGGTAGGATTAATCACCTACCGAGATATCATTAAAGTAAAACAACATCCACTTTCTTGCAAAGATAGTTTTGGACGATTAAGAGTTGGAGCCGCCGTTGGTGTTACGCCAGATACATTGGATCGTGTAGATGCATTGGTAGATGCCGGTGTTGATGCCATCGTAATTGATACGGCTCACGGACATACCATGGGCGTTGTAGAAAAATTAAAACAAGTCAAAGCAAAACATCCAAATTTGGATGTAATTGTGGGGAATATTGCAACAGCGGCAGCAGCGAAACACTTAGTTGATGCAGGTGCTGATGCAGTGAAAGTTGGAATTGGACCAGGTTCTATATGTACGACTAGAATTATTGCTGGTGTTGGAGTTCCTCAATTGACTGCGGTGAATGATGTGGCAAGAGCATTGGAAGGAACAGGTATTCCGGTTATCGCTGATGGAGGTATTCGCTATACTGGTGACATTGTAAAAGCAATTGCAGCAGGTGCTGATATCGTTATGGTAGGTTCAATGTTTGCAGGTGTAGAAGAATCACCTGGCGAAACCATCATTTTTGAAGGTAGAAAATTCAAATCTTATAGAGGAATGGGAAGTGTTGAAGCCATGCAACAAGGTTCAAAAGATCGTTATTTCCAAGATGCAGAAGACGATGTGAAAAAATTGGTTCCTGAAGGAATTTCAGGTCGTGTACCCTATCGAGGAAACTTAAACGAAGTCATGTATCAAATTATAGGTGGATTAAGAGCCGGAATGGGATATTGTGGAGCGCCAACAATTGATAAATTACAAGGAGCTGAATTTGTTCGAATTACCTTTGCAGGCATGCGTGAATCACATCCACATGATGTGACGATAACACGTGAAGCACCCAACTACAGCATAAAATAATAGATTAAAATAAAAACATGAACCCGTTTGATTTGTCAAACGGGTTTTTTGTTATTTTAGCCTATCAAAATTTAACCTGTACAATCGTCTAAGTCATTCGCTAAAATGAAAATTATTTTACTATCGCTTACCACTGTTTTTTTAAGCGTTTCAGTTTTTTCTCAATCACTGGATTATTATTGGTTATCAAAAGGAGAAATACCCAAGTGTATTAAAGAGAGTCAAGTTCTATTTCCAAAATATACCGTTTACCCATTGAGCCATGGGTCCAATTATTCTAAAAAATCAAACAATCTAATCTTTGATCGGATTTTAAGTTCAGGAAGGGTATTATTTGGAGACAAGTTGGCTGTTGATTTAAGAACGAATTGCGCACCGCTGTTTGATAAAGGAATATTTAAACAAACGGATCAGATTTACATTCTAAAATCGAGTGTCTCTGCCATTGTATCCAACCAAGATATTTATTTAGTTACGACGGGTTTGCTAGCTCAAACTTCGTCTGTCGAACAATTGTTTTTTCTTTTAATTCCTGAAAAAGAAAAGCAACTGAAGTCATCGCCTTGTGGAGATAAAGTACTTTTTACCAGCAGTTTGTTGGATGATTTAATAAAGTCGTATTATCGACTTTCCCTAAGTTTTGAAACCTCGATTGATGAAAAAGCTTTGCAGACCTATTCGACTGCGGGATTTTCGGCTTTTGAGGCTGTTCGAACTATGGATGTTCTAAGATTCTCACACTTACCCTTTGAGGATGTTGCATTGGTTGAGAATTATTTCGGATCTACAGTGTATGTCCCAAAGTCATTCTATGACGTTTCTGATTACAAAGGAGTCGTAAAAACGGTCAATCCATTTGGAGTTACGACACCGAATGATCCTTATCAAATTCGGAAAGATAAATTACTTAGTAAAACGGGGGTTGCTGACAAAGAAGAGAAAGCTCAATTATTGAACTATATAAGACTTCGATATCTTGCTCGATTGCAGGTCATTGAGGAATTGTTAATTGCAAATGAATTTGAAAAAGCACTTTATTCAGTTGGTGTTCTGGAAAAAGAGATGGTTTTGCCAGCTGAAAATTACCTCGTTCGAATGAAATTAAATGCTTGGTATGGCATGGTTGTTCAAAATTTTTCGCTTGGCGCGAAGAGATATGAGAAAAATTTAATTCAAAATAACCTTTCGGAAAGTGACCGTTTTTTTCGTCTATTAAATAAATTAAATGGATTTGCAGTGGCAAGTTTAGCTTTGAGATTTTCCACGGATGTGATGAATCAATATCCTGAATTGTATGTGGATGCAAAATTAATTCGCGATGAAATAACGAATGTTTTGGTTGAAAGTAATCGATTTCCGATTAAACGATTTTCAAAAGAAACCTTTCCGAATAGTTCAAAAGAAATATCTCTCTCTGATACGATATCCAAATACGACAAGATTGACATGGCGAAGAAAATAGAAGTATTAACCATTGATAGCAATGAGTTTTATTTCTATGCAATTCCCGATCTACTTAGCGACAGCGTATTTGTTGCAAAATTTGACAAAGATTCAAATCTGGAAAATGATAAAAAGACAATCATGATTGATCCAACAGTTAGTTTGTTTACTAGAAAAGGATTAAAAGAAAACAAGTCTTTAGAATTGGAGAAATTGACCCAAACTAGTTCGGTCGATGCTTTGAAAAAATATGAGTATTCCGTTACCTATTGGGATCCGAATGGCACTAACACTGCTACACTGGAGTACAATAGAACTTCAGAAATCAACCAAATGATCCTGCAAAAGTTCAAAACGGGAGAAACGAATGTAGGTTTGTTAGGTGTTTCACAATATCGTCTCCAAGAATCATTTGGAAGTCAAAATCAACAATTGCTTTTTTGTCAGTTTACAAATCGATTCAAAATGAAAGCGCGAGGCGTTCATTTTTTAGGCTTTTTGATATTGCCCCTTCCGTGGGTTGCTACGGATCTTTTGATCAGAGGAAATCAGTCAAATTATTTGGCTTTTAATTTTAACTCGACTCAAGGAAAAATACTAGACTTTGAACAGATTGAGCTATCGTATTCTTGGAATAAGAATACAACTTTAGCGCAATTGATGAAATACATAACAAACATTAAATAATGTTGAAGAAGATAAATATTATTATTGCTATGGTTTTAATTAACATGGCAAATTTGTACAGCCAAACAATCGGTTTTCAAGGTTGTAAAAACATTGTTTCAGGAGAGTTTTTGGTGAACGTGCCAATTTTCTCGGGATCATTCAATAAATTCACTTTTCGTGAAAAAAATGGTGCTATGGAACAATCGAAAGAATGGATAAACACCGGTTATTCATTCAATTATTTGCGACAATTAAAGTCAGGATTTGCAATGGGAATAGAGTTCTTAAACAAACAAACAATAATCAATGCCCCTATTTCTTACGCTTCCTACTCTTCAAATGCCAGTGGTTCTGTATTTCCGGATTCGAGTTATTTAAGAATGGAAGGAATCGGAATTCGATCGAAAAGTTACATGCTTCGTATGGAATTCTCGAATGCTAACGGTATTGCACCTGCAGGAATTATTCATAGTCTAGGTTTAGGTTTCACGCAAGCGAATATTCAAAACAAACCCTATCGCTATGCTGTAAATGAATTTGGGCCAGGTCCTGAAAATGCTGCTTATTGGACAGCTCCTGACAATTATTTTATCTCGAAGGATTATCCGTCCATAAATGGGATAACTATTTCATACGGTTGCTTTTACAGGAGACCGGTAAGCAAGCATTTAACAGTTGATTTAGGTATTAAATATTTGTTCTCTTTTTATTCATCAATGAGCGATCAAAAATTAGAGGTCTTAAATGGTCATCCACTTGATTATTCCAGTATTTATTACCGTTTGAAGCGAGAAAATTTAATGAGTATTAGTTTAAAAGCTGGATTGACTTATTTATTCTAGTACAATTTCAAATTTTCGTCTGAAAATTCTGGAGTAGTTCACTGACACGATTCAAATTTACTGAAACGGATTTCAATGTTTCTCTTTGATTCAAGTCCAATATCGCTTGGTCGAAAGGAACGGTTACGCTTTTTAATAAATTGCTCGCTGTGCTCAATTTTTCTAAAATTTCTTTTCCTATTTCTGTGTCAATTTCGTTGATGAAGTCAATTAAGTAATAGTCTCCGGTTCCAGCAAATAGTGATCTCCCGTCCAGATAAAGACTAATTGCATCAATCATTTTGAGCAAATGTAATGTCGTTTTATCCGAAAATTTATCTAGTTCATAACTTTCATTTTGAATGTCAACTGCATCAATGATCAGGTTATGGCTCAGATAATCAATGTGTTTAATAAGAGAAACAAACAGCAAGTCTTTAAACTTAGTTGCGTCCAATTTGAGTAATTCTTTTTCAAAAGTGGACTCATCAAGGATTTGTGTAAAATTAGATTTCAATTGCTCCTTAACTGCCAACAGATAGACTCTTCTTCTATCTGCGTTTATTCCACTCGTTAAGTCTTGTGAAGGTCTTGATCCCGGGCCAGAAACGCTCAGATCTTCGCCCCATAGTATAAATTCCATGGCATGAAAACCGATGCTGATATTGTTTGGACCTCCAATTAAATGTGCGTTCAATACGTCAGTTTTTGTTAAATTAGGATACGTACTAAAATTGTTTATGATTCCTGAATTCGCATTGGCTTGTGTATAATCAATATAAGATTCGTTTAAATATGTTAAGTCAATTTGATTTCTCAGATTTGAAAAGGCGTGGCTAAGACTCGTGGATTCAAAGCTATAAGGAGACAGTAATAGATAACTAGAATAGGATTTCACCCAATTTTCTTTTGATAGTTGGAAGAATGAATTTTGCATATAACTAGTCAAATCCCAAATGTTTTTTTCTAAGATCGAATAGTCACTTAAAAAGTTGTTTAAAAGGAATTTACGCGTATTTATATACTGGTTTTTTAATCTAGAAAACTGATAGGTGTGCTCACTATTTTTTGTATTATCTTTTTTGTTACAACCTATTAGTAGCAAGGCTGAAACTAGGAATAAAGATCTGATTTTCATTTTCATTGAATAATTAATAACCCAAATTTATAAAAAAATATAATAACATTGGATTTTAAATCGTTTCTCAAATCCTTCATCAAATTGATGTGGAATTTGTTATTTTTACGGTCATTAAAATAAATATCTAAAAAATGAAAAAAATCTTAATACTATTATTCTTTTTCAATTCACAACACTATACTTTTTCTCAAACAGACGCAACGATTCTAGAGATAGACAATCAGAAAGTATCAAAATCAGAATTTTTACAGATTTATTTAAAAAACAACAATTCACCCAAATACGATAAAGCAAGTTTGGATGACTATATGGTGTTGTTTAAAAAGTTTAAATTAAAAGTAGCAGAAGCAGAAGCTTTGGGTTATGATACGATTCCACGCTTGAAAAAAGAATTGGATGGTTACAGAAAACAATTGGCTACCCCCTATTTGACAGATGCTGAAATGAATGAGTATTTGGTAAAAGAAGCGTACGACAGAATGAAAACAGAACTTCGTGCGTCTCATATTTTGTTGCGTTGCGAACCAGACGCCTCTCCTGCAGATACCGCTCGAATTTATACGCGTTTAATGGCCTTAAGAAAACGTATTGTTGACGGTGAAAATTTTGAAACTGTGGCGCGTGGCAAAAGTGGTTCAGAGGATCCCTCTGCTGCACAAAATGGTGGCGACTTAGGTTATTTTACGGCTTTTCAAATGGTAAGTTCTTTTGAAGATGCTGCCTACACACTGCCAATTGGTCAAGTTTCCATGCCCATTCGAACAAAATTTGGCTACCATTTGATAAAAGTCGTGGATTCTAGACCAGCTCGAGGAACCATCAATGCTGCGCATATAATGATTGCGACATCGAAGGAGGCTAGTCCAGAACAGTTGCAAAACGATAAAAAGAAAATTGAAGAAATTTACGGCAAATTGGTTGCTGGTGAAAACTTTGAAGATTTGGCCAAACAATTTTCAGATGATCCAAGCACCAACGGTCGCGGTGGGATTTTGCCAGCATTCGGAACAGGAACTACCACTCGAATGGTTCCTGTATTTGAAGATGCAGCTTTTGCTTTGAAAAATGATGGTGACTTCTCAGGACCGGTTCAATCCGATTTTGGATGGCACATCATCAAACGAATCAGTTGGGCTCCATTGGCATCTTTCGAAAGTTTGAAAAAAGAAATTCAAACCAAAGTAAATCGGGATGATCGTGCAAAAAAGACGCAAAACTCTTTTGTCAATAAATTGAAGGTTGAATATGCTTACAAAGCAAAACCATCAAAAGGATTGAAATGGTTTGTTAGTAACATGGATTCAACGTATTTTAAAGGTGCATGGACAGCTTCAAAATTAAAATCAGATAAGGTGCTTTTCGTTTTAGACGGAAAAAAATATGGTCAAAAAGATTTTGCAAGCTACCTAATGTCGAATTATCGAGGAGTAGCAAAATCAAACTTCGATGAGTTAGTGAAAAACCAATACGCTGCTTATGAAAAAGCAAGGATTTTGGCTTACGAAGATTCAAAATTGGAAGCAAAACATCCAGCATTTAAAAGTTTGATGCAAGAATACCATGATGGAATTTTGTTGTATGAAATTATGACAGACAAAGTGTGGAATCAAGCCATGAAAGATTCGGCAGGTTTGGCGAATTTCTTTGCAAGCAATCGCGACAAATACTCATGGGGAACTCGTTATGACGCCATGGTTTATGAATGTTTGAATCAGTCCATTGCGACAGATGTGTTTAAAATGATACAAAATGACACCATCAACTCAAAACATGTTATTGAAAAAATCAACAAAGACAGTGAGTTGAATTTAAAAGTGAAAACAAATAAATTTGACCCATCAGAAGTTAGTTATTTGAAAGGACACAAATTGAACGTAGGATCAAACAAACCATATGAAGTAGATGGGAAATTCTATGTGGTTAAGGTGAATGAAATTATTCCTGCAGGTCAAAAAGAATTAAACGAAGCCAAAGGGGCAGTAACTTCAGATTACCAAAATTACTTGGAAAAAGAGTGGTTGACGGAATTGGAGAAAAAACACCCAATCAAAGTGAATGAAGAAGTTTTGTATTCTCTTGGGAAATAACATAAAAATTAAAATAAGTAAGGGCGGCTTTTGGGCGGCCCTTATTTGTATGTCACTACTTTTTGTTGCTTGCTCAGATGATTCAATAATAGCGAGCGTAAACGATCATGAATTATCGATGAGCGAGGCGCGCAAGTTGATGGCGCATTTGGGGTATGATATTAATAAAACTCAGGATAAATTAGCCTTTGTTGAAACGTGGACCAACGCCATGATGATGCAAGATGAATTGGCCGCTTCTGATTCTGAAAAATCGAAATTAGCGGAATTCCGTTCTCAACTTTTCCAAGGAGAATTGGCACAATATTTCTTGACCGAAAATGAATTAATGAAAAAAGTAGACACTACTTTTACGGATGGAGATTTGGAAAAGTATTTCAATGATCACTTGGAGGAGTTCAGTCTAGATGATTTCATCGTAAAAGCACTATTCATCAAGTTACCGGTAGATGCACCTAAAATGGACGAAATAAAAAGCGCCTACCTGTTAAAAAATGATAAAGACGTAGCGCAAATCGAATCTTATGCGAAACTTTACGCAGATGATTTTTATTTCGATGATGAAAATTGGATATTATTTCAAGAATTGAGAAACAAAATAGCCTTGAAATCCATCAACAAAGAAAATTTGGTATTGAATAGAACAAAAACTTATTTTTCTGATCAAGGTTATGTGTATTTCTTGAATATTTTAGATTATAAATTAAAAAGTGACCATCCACCATTTGAATTTGTGAAAAGTCAAATCAAGGAACGTTTAATGGCACAAAGATTGAACAATAGAAGAAATGAGGTGGAAAACACCTTAAAAGAGAATTTAAAGAAAAAGCATGAAGTACAAATCAATTTTTAGTTTACTCCTTTTTTTAACCACGTTTGTTTCGGCTCAAGAAAAACCGATGCCAATTGATAAAATTGTGGCTCAAATAGGTGATAAAATCATTTTGCTTTCTGATATCCAATCTCAAAAATTGCAGATGATTCAGGCAAAAATAGAGGTGCCGGTAAATGCTGATTGTACAATTTTAGAAGATTTAATGTATCAAAATTTGATGCTCAACCAAGCTATTTTAGATAGTGTTGTCATTCAAGATGCGCAGGTAGAAGGTGAAATGGAAAACCGTTTACGGGTGATTGAAAATCAGATTGGAGGTACGGTAAAAATGGAAGCCTTTTACGGCAAAACCAAAAGCCAAATTAAGGACGAGTTCAGAGAAATCATCCGCGACCGATTGTTGACGCAAGAAATGGAACGTACCATTACAGAAGATATCAGTGTTACTCCAAAAGAAGTTCAAGCCTTTTTTGATAATTTGCCAAAAGACAGCATACCATTGATTAATGCATCATTGGGCTTTCAACAAATTGTTATTTATCCTGAAATCACGAAACAAGATAAGAGTATTGCATACAATAGATTAGAGGAAATCAGAAAGGGCATTTTGGCTGGAAAAAGTTTTGATACACAAGCCAGAATCAATTCTGAAGATCCTGGGAGTGCGAAAGAAGGAGGTAAATTGGAGGCTACGCGAGGTATGATGGTACCACAATTTGAAGCGACCGTTTTTAGTTTGAAAGTGGGCGAAGTTTCACCGGTTTTTGAAACAGATTACGGTTACCATATCGTAAAATTGTTGGATAGAAAAGGGGACGATTATAAATGTCAACACATTTTATTGATTCCAAAATTTAGCAACAGTGAGTTGGAAAATGCTTCTTATCGAATGGATACTTGTTATGCCAAATTGGTTTCGAAAGAATTGACGTGGGAACAAGCAGTAATTCAATATTCAAATGATGACGCTACGAAACAAAACAAAGGAATTATTACCAACCCGATTACGGGTGAGCAAACGTGGAGCACCGAAGATTTGAATGAAATTGATCAACAAATTTATTTGTTGACAGATGCTTTGGAACTAGGACAATTTACATCGCCAAGCTTGTACGGTAATTACATCGAAAGAAAACAAGGAATCCGAATCGTTCGTTTGATGAATCGTACAGAGCCACATTTGGCGAATATGAAAGACGATTATACTTTGATTAAAAGAGCCGCGGAGAATAAGAAAAAAGAAGAAACGCTTACAAATTGGGCGAAAGGAAAAATTGTAAATGCCTATGTCAATATTGATCCTGCTTACGTGAATTGCGATTTTCGAAATCAGTGGATTATCAAATAGAGCTTTAACTTTACTATAAAATATTTTAAAATTTATGTCGGACGTTGCTGCATTGGATCAATTGGTCGTAGATTACCAAAAATTAAAGAGTGAAATACACAAAGTAATTGTTGGTCAAGATGACGTGGTAGATCAAGTATTGATATCCATTTTTTCTAAAGGTCATTGTTTGTTGGTGGGTGTGCCAGGGTTGGCAAAAACATTGTTGGTAAATACGATTGCTCAAACCTTGGGTTTGACTTTTAATCGTATCCAGTTTACGCCAGATTTAATGCCTTCTGATATTATAGGTTCTGAAATATTGGATGAAAGCAGAAATTTTAAATTTTTAAAAGGCCCTTTGTTTGCAAATATTGTATTGGCAGATGAAATAAACCGAACACCGCCAAAAACGCAAGCAGCGTTGTTGGAAGCCATGCAAGAGCGTTCCGTTACGACAGCTGGACAAAACTTCCCACTTCCCCACCCTTTCTTCGTTTTAGCGACGCAAAACCCGATTGAACAAGAGGGAACCTATCCATTGCCAGAAGCACAGTTGGACCGTTTTATGTTTAATATTTGGGTAGATTATCCTACGTTTGAGGAAGAAATGGCCATTGTCCGCGCCACTACTTCTTTGGAAGAAACAACCTTGCAACAAATCGTTTCAGGTGATCAAATCAGTGAATACCAAAAATTGATTCGTCGTATTCCTGTTCCAGACAATGTGTTAGAATACGCGGTTAAATTGGTCGGTAAAACTCGCGTGAATAGTGAATTGGCTCCCAAAATAACGAAAGATTTTATAACGTGGGGTGCCGGTCCAAGAGCTTCTCAAAACTTGATTATTGGAGCAAAATGTCATGCTGCACTAAGAGGGAAATATTCTCCCGATATTGAAGATGTGAAAGCAGTCGCCTTACCGATTCTTCGACACCGTTTGGTAAGAAATTACCGGGCTGAAGCAGAAGGATACAGCATGGATAGAATTATCCAAGAATTACTCTAATACAGTTTATTTCTTCAAAGCAATGAAAAATAATTCGGTTCCCTTTCTGGGTGCAACGGAATTGTAGCATTCATCCATGATTTTTAGTTGGTAATACGTTGAAAATAGTTCTTCATATTCCTGTTTGGATCCTCCGAATGGTGGACCTCCTTCAAATGCACGGTTGAAAAGAAGTCCGACCATTTTGCCATTGAAACCCAGTAATTCTGACGTTTTCTGAATGTATTTTTCTCGCAAAGAAGGATCGATGGCGCAAAACATCGTTTGTTCCACTAACAAATCAAATTGACCGTCAATCGTAAAGAAATCTTTTTGTAGAATCTGATTTTTAGGAAGTTCTGGTAAGTTTTTCTGAATGGATCGTATCGCTTCAGGAGAAAAGTCAGCCAAGTAAACGTTCTTAAATCCTTGATTCCATAAATAAATGCCCTCATACGCGCGGCCACATCCTGGAATCAAAATCTTAATGTCTTTATTGGAAAGCTGGTCGATATAAGATTTTAAAGGAGGAGAAACTTCTCCTAAATCCCATATCGCATCATTTTGTTGATACCGAGATGACCAATAATCAGCGTTTAATTTGCTCATACCAACAAAGAAAAAGAAAATTAATCAGGAAATAAAGTTATTTTCGAAACAGAATGAAAGTGGCCTTTATTATCAATAGCAGTCGTAAACTGAATCCTGCATCCGATGAGACGATTCGATTAGCGAAACTCGATGCGGAATTGGATTGCCATTTCTTTTTCACTGAAAAAGCCAAACAATCCATACAATTGGCGAAACAAGTCTCCGATTCCGGATTTCAAGCTGTGATTGCAGTAGGTGGCGACGGCACCTGCAATGAAGTCTTAAACGGAATTCAGCTATCAATGAATAAAAGTGCTATTCTTTTTGGTATTGTACCCAATGGAACTGGAAACGATTTTCAGAAAATGGTGGGTGAATTTCAGCCGGATATTTTTATAGCCTCAATTAAAAACCAACGACACAAGCAGATTGATATTTGTAAAGTTCAATTGAATGACAGCATTTCTTATGCACTGAACATTGCCGGAATTGGTTTTGATGGCTATGTTGTGCAGCAGTTAGAAATAATGAGGACAAACATTCGTCTCCATGGAAAAATTGCCTACGCTTTGGCCATCTTGCAATCATTTATGTATTTCAAAAAACGAAGCGTTCAGATTCAGTGCGCCGAATTCAATTACGAAGGTAAATTAATGTTGATGGCTGTTTGCAATGGCAGAGCATTCGGTCATGGTTTGTTTATTAATCCTGAAGCAAAAATGGACGATGGCAAATTGAATGTTACTTTGTTGGGCGAAGTTACCTTTTGGGATTATATCCAAAATATTGGGCGATTAAAAAAAGGACTAAAAATCAATCATCCGAACGTTCATTATTTTCAAACAGAAGAAATTCGTATCAATATCCAAAGTCAAACGCTCTATACTGAATTGGATGGTGAAAACATAGGCTCCGGCAACGTGAATTTTACCATTGAAAAAGGTGTTCTGAAACTTTTAATTTAAAGTTTGCGAATTTTCTCAATTGTGTTGTGGCTTCCGCTAGTTAACTGGACATAATAGATACCAGCATCAAGATTTTCTAAATTTACTGTGATTTTCCTTTGTTGAAAGGTTTGATGAAGTACCTTGCCTTGCGCGTTTATTAATTGTAAGTCAGTGGGTGTAGAGGTAATGATAAATAATTGATTATTAGTAGGGTTTGGAAACAGGTTATAAGTTAGTGATTGTTCACTAATATTCATTTCGCCTTGATGAATCACCCCTATTCCATCCAAATCGAATCCACCCGACTCAAAATTCGTTGGCCAAGGATCATTAATTAATCTGCCCAAACAATCCCAACTTCCGTAGGTGGAATCCACCACGCCGACCACGTCAATTAGTTTGACATGCGTGATTGCATTCAGATCTAAATTGCCTATTGAATCCAATTCTTGTAAGTCAAAAGGAGTTCCGAAACCTTGTCGATATTTACCGGCTAAATTGTGAACAAACGAGCAATTACCGAAGGATCCATTGGTCAATTGAGGCACTAATGGTGTTTCAGAATAGGCTGGAAATCGATAGAAATCTATTCCATTGGAGCTCACTTCTACAAAAGCCAATTCCATGTAGTTATCCGTAAATCCATTTTCAAAAACGGCAAAATCAGGACCTATTCCATTTTTAATGGGTGGATAAAAATTTAATATAGCGCTTCCTGCATCACCGAGCGAAACGATGTCGGTTGAATTACCTTCCGCGACTCCTGCCCCATTATTGTCACTACCGAAACTAGCGTAACCAAATTCGGGATGGTCAATTTGCATGAAACCACGTGTGACAGTACATGTATTTGCCCACGCAATAAAAACCGATGAATCTTTATGGATAGCCGTCGAACCAGGTTGTCCTGCTGCTGGTGGGAAACTTTGCGACCATCCGATTTGGGTCATACAAATGAAGCAAAGGAATAATATTGATTTATTCATAGTAAAGGAGTTGATTTGGAATTAACCCAACGGTGTGATTTGTCAAATAATTTCCGTTCGAGTCAAATTCATGAATTTTCCCTGTATTAACATAGCCTTGAGCATCAAAGCAATACAGTTTGTTTTGCAATGGTTCGAATTGAAAACCATAAAAGGTTTGTACTTGAGTTAAATCCAGGCAATCGGTAGAAACGACACTTTCATTTAACACATTTAGCTTTAATATTTTGGTGATTCCTACGGATAAATATGAAACTAAAAGTTGATCGTTCATCAGGCAAATGCGATCGGCCTCGAAGCTGAAAGTTTGTTCTTTTGTGTCTGAAATCGAAGAAATACGGTGCAAACGACTTGGATTACTTCCAAAATCACCTCGACTCACGACATATACATCGCCTTGCCCATCCACGAGCAAAGAACCTGGGTTTTTTCCAACCGTAATTTTGCATATTTCTAATTCAGCATTTAGAGAAATGACACTTACTGTAGAATCTAAATTGGGAAAATTCAATCCACCCGAATTGGCTACATACAATTTATTATTACTAACCGCCAATTGCTCTGGGTTTTCACCGACTTTGATTCTTTTGCTGATCGTTAAAGAACTTAAATCCAAAACGTCAACATACCCGTCAAAACAGGATATATAACCCTTGTTTCCTTGGAATGTAATATAGCGTGGTTGTTTTGGTATTCCATTGCTTACCATGGAGATTTGTTTGATGGATGCACCAGTTGTTGCATCTAAAATTTCCAAGGTGGAAGAAACGTTGGTGACGATAAAAATTTTTCCTTGGTACATTTTTATATCATTGCCGGTGTCTCCTAACGGTCGACCGGTTTTGTCTTCAAAAAAGGAGGAATTGATGAGTCCAGAGCTTAAATCGATTTTGGAAACACTTGCATTGTTCTGTTGAAACAATCCCTCATTCAAAATCAACAAACAGTTGGCCAATTTCTGGGTGTTTGAATCTACAGGTTGAACTTGTTCTTTTTTGCAGCTGCTGATGAAAGCAACAACTAAAATCAAGCTAATCAATCGGATGGTGAACATTTGTAGTCTATAATTCATATGACAATGAGATTAAATAATTTCTTCCTGGCATGACGAAACTACGCACATAGGTATAGGAGGAATTGAAGCAATTTTTAATTTGAAATTGAAGTTGAAAGGCATGCTTGTCTTTTACTTTGAAACCTTGAAAAAGTGAAATGTCCAAGGTGGCGAACGAAGGCAAAAGATTGGCAGAAATATTTTGATTCAAACTATATCGCTCGCCTACCCAAACTCCGGAGAATCGCAAGCCTGTTTTATTTCGATAAATGGACAAATCTCCTGTTCCCGAATGCATTGGAATATACGCCAATTGATGGTTGTAACTCGGGGATGATTTGTCCGTTCGATCCAAGCAATATTGAAAACTGTAATTGGCTTGCACACCCATTTTCCATTTTGAATTGAAGGAATAATCAAACGTTTGTACAAGATCGAGTCCACGCGCGCTAACTTTACCAATATTTTGAATGGACCAAACAAATAAATTTTTGGTCGGAATCGTTAAAATTTTATTCTTGATAGAATTGTAGTAAAGGTCAATTTTGGTCGTGAAAAACCATTTTTTGTGCGCTTTTGAAAAACCATTGGAAAGACGAATTTGTTGCGCTATTTCTGGTTGAAGCTGTTTGTTTCCAACTTGTGAATAAAACAATTCATTAAAACTGGGCAAACGATTCGTAATGGCCGCAAACAATCCCATTTTCCAATTGAATTTCCCCCTTTCTTTTAATTCAAAATGAACTACCGGTGAAACCAAATTTCGAATGGAGTTTACTTGAGAATTATTTTCATGTACCAAAGAATAACTCAAGCGAATGTCTACGAGGAACTTTTTTTCATTGATTTTTAGTCCTGCTGTCGTAAACGTTTGAAGACGTTCGGGTTGAATAGAATCATTCCCGCCAAAATGTAATTTCGAATAGCGCTCTTCCAAACCTCCGTAAAATTGAATCAATTCACCAAATTTATTTTTCTGCAAACTCAACCCTGCACTTGCATTTTCTTGTTGATAGGTTTTTTGCAAAAAATTGAATTGGTTCAAGTATGTTGAATCCGTGTAGATTTGTTTGTCCCATTGATATGCGCCATAATACCGAACCTCCGTTAAGTTCCATTTGGTATGGTAATCAGCTGAAATTTGGTGTTGCTGTGTATTCAAGTATTGTTTTCCGTAAGAATTGTACAAAACAATGGCACCTGGCAAACCTTGATCTATGAAGGAATTACGGTAAATGATTCGGATGGGTTTTTTAAAACTAGTTGGACGAATAAATAAACTGGCACCGCTGTATACTTCTTCCAATTGGTTGTTTTTTTGGATTCCGTCATAGGTGTAATTGCCTATTTTCAGCTGATACGGATAATTCCCAATTGCTTTCCTGAATTTACCGTGTATCGTCAATCCGATTCTTTCTTTAGATAAATGGAAAGCGGCATATTCATCCCACTGACCAAATGATCCTTGTTTTGAACAAATACGAACTTTTGTAGCATTGAAAAAAGCAGTTCCTTCAAAAGTTGAAAATGATAAGTTTGAACCATTGATTAGCGCTGAAATGGGAAGTATTTCATTTCCTGATTTTGCACCGAATTGAATTTTCTCGAGATTACTGGTTTGCACTTGGCCTAAATTGATTTGGCCTACTTGCGCATTTTGCAACAAAAATCCATCTTGAACAATTGACGTATGTTGTGCGCCCAATCCTCGAGAAGAAAACGTTTTTAAACCACCCAAACCGCCATAAGATTTCAAGGATATCCCAGGAAACTTTTGCATCAATACACCCACATCTTCTGGTTGCGTTTCTTGAATGCTTTTCCGATCCAAACTATTGGTATTCAAACTCATTCTCATTTTTTCTTGCTGAACAGCGTTGACATGAATTTCCTCAACTTCTTGTTCACGCACTTGAGCGTACGCATAAAAAGCTGAGGAAAATAACACTATGAGAACGAGATGCTTCAATTACAATTTGACAAATCGGCCGGTAAATTTGCCTTGTGAATGGGTATTGGAAACGAAATAAACCCCACTTTGTAATGCTCGAATATCAATAATTTCTTTCGACTCATTTGCTTCGTACACCTTTTCACCCTTCAAGTTGAAAATTTCGATAAGTCCACTAGCTCCGAGGATTTTGATTTGATCCGTTACTGGATTCGGGAATATTTGAAGCTTATTCGCATGATGCTCTGCAATTCCAGCTGAACTGTTGGTATATTTTAAATCATCCATCGCGAAATAGGTGGGCGTGTTGATGCCAAAAGAACCAACGTCTGAAGAAGAAATTTCAAATTCCAACGTTGCAATGGTTTCACCGACTGCATTCAATGCGGATAAATCCAATTCAACCCAATCTTCAACTATGTAATCTAAGGTGCTATCCGCAAAACGAAAATCCGCTAAATAGAATTCGACCGAACCAAGAGTATCACCTAAATTATTGATGGAAAAGATCGTCAATTTTAAAAAATCTTCACCGTTTGTTCCATCCAAATCACCATTTGCGTTGTATATCGATCCGAATTTTTTTCCCACAAAATCACCATCACGCATGGATAAAGCAGCATACGTTGTATTGGTAATTCGCATAGTTTGAAGCTCTCTTGGTGTGGAACTTAAATCGATGTTCCCATAAGGATAAAAAATAGCGTAATTCGCAGAACTGTAGCCGTTACCCGTTATGGAACTAAAAGAATTTCCCCAACCTGGAGTGAGGTTGTCGGTTTGATTTGAAATAGCGAAACCCAAATTGTAAAAATAAGTGGTGTCGTAATAATTCGAAAAATGAATACCGTCATAGGTAAATCCGCTTGACAAATCGGCTCCATTGTTGTACGAATTACTTGGTAAAATGGTTGACTCAAAGTCAACAGTTGATTGCGCTGAAAGGTTAATTCCAACAAGTAGAGCCAGTGCTCCAATGTAAATTTTCTTCATCATTTTTTTGTTTAAATGAATTAATAAAAAAAATGGATGAAATCAGAAATGAAAAAAGTTGCCACCCTTCTAGAAAGAGTTGCAAATCCGTTCGACTTTAATCTGAAGTCTCCGTATTAAACATTGGCAAGTATTCTGGCTCGAGACCACCATCTTTCACCTTCCCACCCGTTTTGATATTGGGCAGTGGTATTTGAAAGACTTTTTTTATCTCTTACAGCTGCAGACACAGCTCCGGATTTTCACCGGATTCCTTTTTCGTTCGCCGAAGCGAAACCAAATGCAGGACAAAAGTACGATTTATTTTCGTTGTTTTTGTCAATCAGAAAAACTAGTCTATTTACCGTTCACTCAATAAAAACGACAGTTAAAATGATTCCTAAAAAGAAGAGCCAACGTTTTTTTTAGTTGAATCGTTATTATTGCAAGACGTAAATTAAACGTATGAAAATTAAAGAACATATTATGAAATCAAAGAACATCGAGCAGGTCAATCACGCTCTTGTCGTTTTGAGACATTTCATTGACCTAAGTTCTAAATTGTTGCCTTTTCTGGATGAAATCAACAGCAAAAGCAACCCAACACTTGTCGATATTGCTGATCGTCAAAAAATAATTGAAGTGTATCAAAATTATGAGTTCGACGTAACGACTTCCAAAATGCTGATGGATTCTAATATTTTGGGTTTGATACACCGCTCTTACGAAAAGTTGATGCAGAAACAACCAGCAAGTGTTGATTTACAAGCTTTTGATATTGAATTTAGTCGTTTGAGAAAAAATTGGAATTTAATCGACGCGAATTAGAGAAACCTTGGTTAATTTTAGACCATGGAACAATTGAAAGATCCTGGTTTAGGAAATAAATTTTCAGCTCCCGTAAAACGCTTTCTAAACAAAGATGGCACTTACAATATTAATCGATTGGGTGGTGTTCGTGGAATCAAAGATTTTTACAAATATCTACTGGATATTTCGTGGCAACGTTTTCTTGTTATTCTGTTTGGAACGTACACCGTTTTCAATTTAATTTTTGCACTACTCTATTTAGCGATTGGATTAGATCAATTATCAATCGTGCACAATGATTTTCATCCATTTTGGACCGCATTTTTCTTCTCCGCACAGACCTTAACCACATTGGGGTATGGAAATATAAGTCCACTAGGCTTTGGGGCGAATTTGCTCGCCACTTCTGAAGCGTTTATCGGATTGTCAACAACTGCCTTGGCAACAGGTATCTTGTACGGGCGATTTTCGAAACCCTTGTTGAAATTAGCGTTTAGTCAAAATGCCATTATTACTCCTTTTGAAGGAGGGAAAGCCTTGATGTTTAAAATGGTAAACACACGAGACAATGTTTTGATAAAATCCAAAATCAATGCCATTTTTATCATTGACAAAGGCGAAGGTCAGGATTCCTTCAACAAGGGATATCACAATTTGAAATTAGAAACCGATAGCATTTTATTCTTCCCATTGACCTGGACGGCTGTGCACAAAATAACAGAAGATTCACCTTTGTACAAGTTAAAAGTCGAAGATTTAATGAAACGAAATGCAGAGCTAATCGTTTTATTTGAAACCTTTGATGAAACCTTTGGCCAAGAAATGATTCAAAAACACTCGTATGCCGACAATCAATGGCTTGAAAATGTTAAATTTGATATGAGTTTTGGTCCAGATAAACATGGACATTTGCAATTGCATGTGAAAAATATAGATTCAGTTTCTCCCGTAACTAGTTAATTTGAAAGCAAAAGATATCAATTCATCCATCCATTTACCATTAATGGAACATTTTTACACGATTCAAGGGGAAGGTAATTTCTCGGGACGCGCAGCTTATTTTATACGTTTAGCTGGATGTGATGTAGGTTGCGTTTGGTGCGATGTGAAGGATAGCTGGGACAATGCGATTCATCCTTTGGAAACAATTGAGAAGATTGTCGCTCCCGTGAAGGAAGACAATGCAGATTTCGTTGTGATAACAGGCGGTGAACCGGCTATGTACGATTTAACCGAATTGACCAAGCAACTTCATCAGATCGTTCCGATGATTGCCATTGAAACTTCAGGATGTTATCCATTGATTGGTGGAATAGATTGGTATTGTTTTTCTCCTAAAAAGTTCAAACCACCCGTAGAAGATGCTTACACTAAAGCAAATGAACTCAAAGTAGTTATTGCGCATCCTTCCGATTTTGAATGGGCTGAAACCCATGCCGCAAAAGTAAATACAGATTGTTTATTGTATTTGCAACCGGAATGGTCAAAACAGGAACGATTCTTGCCAGAAATCATCGAGTATGTAAAGAACAATCCAAAGTGGCGTATTTCTTTGCAAACACATAAATTCATGCAAATACCTTAAAATGAAACAATTTCTCATCGTATTTTTTGCTGCATTGTTTTTCCAATCGTGCAGTGTTGCGCAGCAGCGGTATTCTATTAGCAATAAAAAGGCAATAAAACTGTATGAAGAAGGACTAGCTGCTCCTCGGTCTTCCATTGATCCCAAAACAGGAATTCCCAATTACAAAGGAGGAATCGAATTATTGGAAAAAGCCCTTGAAAAAGAACCTAATTTTTGGGAAGCACATGTTTTAGTCTGCGAATTCTATGAAATTTTGGGCGACTTGAAACCTGCAATTTATCATTTGGAGGAAGGGTTGCGGATTAATCCAGAGCATGCTCCATCAGGTAGCTCCTTTTTTTATTTGGCACAAATGCTGAAGGAAACAGGTCAATATGAAGAGTCGGTGAAGCGAATTGACCAATATCTTGCCGTGCGCAACAGCAATCCAGAATTGCGAGACCAAGCCATCCGCATGCGTGAAAATGATGTATTTGCCATTCAAGCCATAGCACATCCGATAGATTTCAATCCAATCAACATTGGTCCAGGAATCAATACAGCTGACCCTGAATATTTCCCAACAATTACCGTAGATGGAAAAACGATTCTATTTACAAGAAGAATCAAAGATTCTCGCGTACTTGGAACGTTCAAGGAGCAAGAAGATTTTTTCATTTCCAATTTGAGTAACAAAAACATTTGGGAAAAAGCAATTCCCATGCCTGCTAATGTGAATACCGTGAATAACGAAGGCGCCCCAACACTTGCACCAGATGGTCGTTCCCTTATTTTTGTGGCTTGTCCAGATGCGTCTGGCGAAAACTATGGAGAAGGAAGAAACGGTAGAGGAAGTTGTGACCTATTTTACACCAAACGTTTGGGACAGCGCTGGACAAATCCTCAAAATTTGCCCGGATTCGTGAATACAGCCAATTGGGAAACACAACCTTCCTTGTCAGCAGACGGTAAAACACTTTATTTTATTCGTGGCGTCCGCAATCGCGATGGATCCAAAAGTTCGGATATTTATGTTACTAAATTACAAGAAGATGGAATTTGGGGAAAAGCCGAACGTTTGCCCAACAACATCAATTCTCCTTTTGAAGAAGAATCTGTCTTGATACATCCAGATGGTACCACTTTGTATTTCGCTTCCCGTGGACATTCCGGAATGGGCGGTTCAGATTTATTCATGAGTCGTTTGGATGCTAATGGTAAATGGGGGAATCCAGAAAATCTAGGTTATCCAATCAATACCCAATTTGACGAAAATTCCTTAATGGTTTCTGCCGATGGTGAGGTGGCTTTTTTTGCATCGGATCGAAAAGGTGGTTATGGAGGTTTGGATATTTACTATTTTGAAATGCCTGACAAATTGCGTCCGACTAAAACCTTGTATTTCGATGGATTGGTATTTGATGTGGAAACAAAAAAACCAATTCCAGGGAAGTTTCAATTGATCGATTTGGAATCCGGCAAAGAAGTTATTTACAGCGAAGCGGATAATTTAACAGGTGAATTTCTGGTTTCTTTGCCCGTTAATCATCAGTATGCACTGAATGTGAGCTATCCAAATTATGCTTTTTATTCTTCCAATTTTGACATGACGTCAAATGGAAAAATAGAATCCGTTCATATGGATGTCCCTTTGATTCCTTTGAATAGCACTTTGCCAACAATTCTTCACAATGTATTCTTTGATTTAGGCAAGGCAACTTTGCGAAGTGAATCGTTCATTGAATTGCAAAAATTGAAAGATTTTCTAGATCAAAATCCGACCGTGAAAATTGAAATTGGTGGACATACTGATACCCGAGGAAATGCCAAGGAAAATGAAGTATTGTCGACAAACCGGGCTAAAGCGGTATACGATTATCTTATTTCGAAAGGAATCTCCCCTGCCCGATTGACTTACAAAGGATACGGTCAAAAAGTAAATGTCATCAATGATGAAGAAATTTCCAAGTTGGCAAGTGAAGAAGAAAGAGAATCTGCCCACCAACGAAACAGACGAACTGAATATAAAATTGTAAAATAATGATCGCTTTTCTTCGTTTAATTCGTTTTGTCAACCTCCTAATTATTGGAGGAACCATGTACAGTGTGCGCTTGTTTCTAATTACCTATGAAAAAATGTTTTCGAGTGAATTGGAAAAACCTTTGTTAGGCAGAGACGGTGAATCTTTTGATTTCTTTTTGTTGGTCATCTCCACCCTAATGATTGCCGCTGCAGGAAATGTGATCAATGATTATTTTGATGTTCGCGCCGATCGAATTAATAAACCGGATAAACTGATTGTTGGAAAAACCATCAACCGAAGATGGGCCATTATGATTCATTCAGTTTTGAATGTATTGGCCTTTGTGATTGCCATTTATTTGGGGGTTCGCAATCATACGTTTTGGTATTTGTTTATCCATTTAGTTTCAATGAATAGCTTGTGGTTTTACAGTCTCTATTTGAAAAAACAACCCTTGATCGGGAATTTTGTAATCGCTGGGTTAACGGCCTTGGTACCCATTTTGTGCGGTGTCCATTTTTACATTCAGCAAAGCTTAGTTTGGACACAATCGACAAGTCAGACGGCCTTTTCCTATTGGTTTCAAGCCTTAATTGCAGACGGAAATTTTATTATGTTACTTGCGTTTTTTGCCTTTGTCAATAATTTTGCGCGCGAAATCATAAAAGACATGCAAGATGTAGAAGGAGATGGAAAGATTGCAGCCAAAACACTGCCGATTCTGTATGGACAAAAAGTATCTAAGTTCTGGGCCGGCTCATTTTTAATATTGCCATTTTTACTATTTACCAGCTTATTTTGGATGCATCAAACCGAAATATCTTTTTCTTTTGGAGAGCAGTTAGAAATATTCTTCCCAGTCCTTGTTTCGTTATTAATGGACGGTATAGCGATACTTTTACTTTGGAAAGCTTGTTCTAAAAAGGACCTAATCCGCGTGGATAAATTTGTTAAGTTGGCCATGATAAGCGGTGTTTTAACTTCCTTGTATTGGTATTTAATGTGGATGAGATGATACCCAACCGAAAAATTATTTTAGGATCCCAGTCCCCACGAAGAAAAGAACTTTTGGCAGGTTTGGATATTGATTTTACTATTCGGGTAGCCGATATCGTAGAAGATTTTCCAGAAGATTTGCCTATTCCTCAAATTGCAGAATACATTGCCAGAAAAAAAATGCATGCCTTGAGGGATTCTATGCGTGAAGAGGAACTAATTATTTGCAGTGATACAATTGTTGTCATTCACAACGAAATATTAGGTAAACCAGTTGATCGAAAAGAAGCTACGGCCATGCTCCAAAAGCTTTCTGGAAATACGCACAAGGTAATTACAGGTGTCGCTATGGCGGATCAATTCAAAGAAATTTCATTTTCAGACCAAACACTCGTGACGTTCAAAAAACTGACTTTAGAGGAAATCGATTACTATCTGGATCATTATCAGCCTTATGACAAAGCGGGCTCTTATGGTGTGCAAGAATGGATTGGTATGATGGGAATAGTAAAAATGGACGGATCTTATTTTACGGTTATGGGTTTACCAGTGCATTTGATCTATGATTATTTATCCAAATGGTCATAAAAAAACCGCTTTAGACTAGCTAAAACGGTTTCAATTTATTGGTTCAATCTCCTATCATCTATCTAACGATAAAGAACACTCTCCTATTTTTAGCTTGAGCCGTTTCTTCATCATCTGTTTCATTAATTTCAGGATTATCGGATTCACTTCCTTGTGCACTTGCAATTAATCGGCTTGAGGCAATTTGTTTGGAAGTTAGATATTCGATTACAGCGGCAATACGTTTGTTGTCCATATCCGCATAGTCAGCTTCCGTTTGTCCAATTTCAACTTCCATTTTATCAGAATGTCCGTTAATTTGAAGCTTCATAGCAGGATTGTCCATCATTTGTTTTGCGATGATATCCAAAGCACTTTCTGTGATTGGTGTCAAACGATCGTGACCGAAACCGAAATACAATTGTTGCCCTTCAACCATTTGTTTCGGTGTGTTTTTTGCAGGATCTAAGTGGATTTGTTTTTGATAAATTAAAGTAGAATACGCAACCTCGTTGTTCGGATTAGCACAATCACAAACCATATCTTCTTCAATTAAGTATACGCTCACATCGTCAATGTAGTAGTAAGCCGCAATCAATGGTTCAACTTTAATTCCTTTTGACGGTTTGTTTTTTTCATTTTTGATATTTTCGTTGGAATTGAAATTACCCAAAATCAAAAATTTCTCACCTCCTTCTGCCAAGTAGGTGTCACAGATTTTATCCCAACCAAAAACCGCGTTGTTAATTTTGAAACTTTTGTGTTGCGCTTCTTCAATTAAACTGGCTTTTGAATCTGTTTCATATTGTTTTTTCGCGAAATACATACCCATTTGATTCACAGCGTATTTAGAGCCTTCTGCTAAAGAAACATGGTAAGAAATACAATACTTCTGACCTTTTTTCAAAGGAGTGGTAAGTCTTGTTTGCAAATAAGATCTTGGAATTTTGTCACCATAAGAAAAAGCTACGATACCGGCATAATTGCTTCCATCTTTTGCGTTTTCAGTACCGTATAAATTGTCAGGTGTTCCAAATCCTGGTTCTTTGGTATCAACGAATAAATCTGCATTGACTCCTGTTGCAGATGTCCAACCTTCAGCCATAGCAATTGATCCTGGACGTTTTACTTTTCCCTTTACTTCTTCAAAACCACCATTGTTAACCAAGTTTTGCTGAGCAAACATCCCGGTAGACAAAAGCATTCCAAATGCAAGTGTTCCTATTTTTGTCATTTTATTTCTATTTAAGTTCATAGTTTTTCACTGTGTTAATAAACGTTCTAACCTTATCAGGATCGATATCTGGATAAACTCCGTGCCCTAAATTAACAATATGCCGTTTACTAGAAAAAGAATTCAACATATTATTTGTTAACCGTTCCACCTCGGAATGGCTCGCGTAAAGAGCACACGGATCTAAATTACCTTGCAATGTGTGGTTTTCACCTACCATTTTCCGTATTTCAACAATATCCATGTTCCAATCTAAACCAATCGTATTGCAATCCAATTTTGAAATCGCTTCTATTGAGTTGATGGCTCCTTTTGAGAACAAAGTCAATGGTACTTCGTTGATGGCTGTCGCAATTTTCTCCAAATATTTCAATCCAAATTCAGCATATTGTTCTGTTCCCAGAATACCGGCCCAAGAGTCGAAAACTTGCAACATGTGTGCGCCAGCTTTTACTTGTGCTTTCAAATACTGAATTGTCACTTCTGTGATACGAGAAAGCAATTCGTGTGCCAAAGTTGGATTTTGGTACAACATCTTGCGCGATTTGCTGAATGTTTTTGAACCTTGTCCTTCAATCATGTAGCAGAAAATAGTCCATGGTGCGCCTGCGAACCCAATTAATGGGACACGTCCGTTTAATTCACTATTGGCGATTTTTATTGCATCCAACACATAACCCAATCGGTCTTCAATGTCAAAATTGAACTCGGCATATTTCAAATCACTTTCGGATTGAATGGTTTTTTCAAACCAAGGACCCTTCGACTCTACCATTTGGTAAGTCAAACCCATGGCTTCGGGAACCACTAAGATGTCGCTAAAAATGATCGCAGCATCTACTCCCAATAAATCCACCGGTTGTACCGTCACTTCAGCGGCTCGCTCCGGTGTTTCAACCAATTCTTTGAAGCCTGACAAAGAAGCTCTTACTTCTCTGTATTCAGGTAAAATTCTACCTGCCTGGCGCATTAACCAAACTGGATATCTCTCAATATTTTCTCCTCGTGCCGCACGAAGGATAAGATCATTTTGTAATTTCATTGTTGCAAATATAAGGTATTCCTTTTCCCGATTTTAGCTTTGCCAATTGATTTCAGGGATTTTTTTTGATTTCAAATAGGCATTGCAATCTACAAAGTGGTTGCAGCCATCAAATCCACGGTAAACCGATAGTGGACTTGGGTGACTTGAACTTAAAAGACAATGTTTTTCTTTGTCGAAGAAGGACATTTTAGCTTGTGCTTCTTTCCCCCAAAAGAACACGACCAAATTATGACTAGATTCATTCAATTGGTTCAATACTAAGTCGGTAAATACCTCCCAGCCTTTTTGCTTGTGCGCATTTGCAATGCCGATTTCTGTTGTAAGAACTGTATTGATTAGCAAGACACCTTGATCCGCCCAAGATTGTAAATTACCCGTTAAAGGAAAATCATAGTTTGGAATCGAACGTTTTAATTCTTTGAATATATTGGTTAAACTTTTTGGAAAGGGATGTACGAAATCTTCCGTTGAAAAAGCCATCCCGTTTGCATGACCAAAAGTTGGATATGGGTCTTGTCCGATGATCACCACCTTTACATTTGATGGTTCGCAGGAAGAAAAGGCATGAAATAATTTAGCAATTGGTGGCGCCGTATTTTTCGATAAACAAGATTGAATTGTTATCTCCCAATTGTCTCTTTCTGCTTCGCTCCATCGATCGAATAAAAAAATCTTCCAGCTTTCCGGAAGTAAATCGAGTATTTTAATCATTTTTCGTCAAAAACCAAAGATAACCATTTGGGAAGGTTGCTTATATTTGAGGCATGAAAAAAATGGGATTAATTCTTATTTATGCTGTATTGCTAGCAGCGTGCAAAGGTGGAAATCAAAATTCGGATGAAGTAAAACCGAAGATTCCGGATGAACAACTGAGTTTGGAGGAATTGGTGATACGCAAAGTGGAGTCTCAATTGCAAATCCCGGCAACTGAAAAATATACGTTGAGCATACACAAAGGACAATTCGATTCAGACGATATCGAAGATGCTTTGGTGCTTGTCAATCGAAAACAATTCGCGTTGGACGAAGCTGTGCGCAAAAACCGCGTTAAAAACCAAGAGAATATTGGATATACTGGTAATTTCAACTTTTTCTTTTATTACGATGGCGCTAAAAATGATATCAGTAGACCGATAACCATTACGTCCAGTGCCTCTGTGCCCTTAAAAATCAATATTGAAAACATTCAGACAGAATCCTACAAGGATTTTACCATAGACTATCGAATCATGGAATCCTGTTATCGAAATTTTTACACCATTTCCAATGGAGTACCCAAATTGGTATTTCAATGGGGCGTATTCGATTATGAGAAAAGTGATTCATCGAAAGTTACGTACTTTGAATATGCCACAGGCTCTTATAGTTTAGCTAAGGACATCTTGGTTTATCCAGGAAAAATGATTACTCCTTTGCCAAAAAATCTAAACAATGATTTTGATTACAAGATTGAAAAAGACGGTGATTTGCAATACCTTTTCTTTTACAATCCAAACCAAGGAAAGTATTACACGAAAAAACGAGATTGATTTATTTAACTCCCTCCAATGCCTGGTTGATGTCCCAAATAATGTCTTTGGCATCTTCAACACCAATCGACAAGCGAACCAATTGATCGGTTATACCCATTTTTAATCGTTCAGATGGATCTACACCAATGTGCGTCATGCTTGCTGGATGTTGCGCTAAACTCTCTGTGCTTCCAAGGGAAACAGCCATTTTGAATAACTTCAAATGATTCATGAATTGAAAAGCTTCAGATTCGCCACCTTTGATATCAAAAGAGATCATGGCTCCTGGGGAAGTATATTGTTTTTTGTACAAATTGTAGTCAGCCGTTCCTTCTTCCAATAATCCTAAATAATGCACTTTTTCAACTTTGGGTTGATTAATTAACCAGTGTGCTACCTCATTCGCATTTCTGGCTTGTTGCTCCATTCTCACTTTTAGTGTTTCTAAACTACGTGTAAGTAACCAACAAGTATTCGGACTTGCCATGTTACCAAGAAATGTTCGTAGCACTTTTACGCGTTGCATAACTTCTGCATTGCCCAATACGGCACCAGCAATTAGATCACTGTGTCCTCCTATGTATTTCGTGGCAGAATAAATGACCAAATCAGCTCCAATCAACAAGGGATGCGACCAAAGTGGCCCCATATACGTATTGTCAATGGAAACAATTACTCTTTTATCGTCCGAAGAATAAGAATCGGCAATTCTTCGACACATTTCAATATCTGTAATATCATTTGTAGGATTGGCTGGTGTTTCAGCGTAAATCATCGCCAATTTATCTGCTTTTCCTGTTTTTTCAATTATTTGACGAATTTCCGCTTCTGTTTGTCCAGGATAAAAAGAAACCGCATCGACACCAATCTTTTTCAGGAAGGAATGGATGAAATGATCCGTTCCACCGTACACTGGCGTTGAAAAAAGCAACAAATCGCCTGGAGATAAAAATTCTAATAAAACCGTACTAATAGCCGACATACCACTTTCAAATACGGCACAATCATCTGCTTTGTCCCAAAGACACAGTCGATTTTCTAAGATTTCAAGATTTGGATTGTTGATTCGGCTATAAATCAAACCCAACTGTTCGTCTTTTTCTTTCGCACGAATGCCGTAGGCCAATTCAAAAAATGCTTTCCCTTCTTCGGCTGTTTTGAAAACAAATGTTGATGTTTGAAAAACTGGGGCTTTGATGGCTCCTTCTGAAAGTTCAGGCTTGTACCCGTAAGACATCATTAAACTTTCCGGACTAAATTCGTGTTGTGACATAAGATCTGATTTATAATTCAAAGGTACGAAATGAGTCAGTTTGTTTGGTAAATGATAGGATACTAAGTAAATTATTCTTCATTATGGTGTAAATGAAAAATTTTATACTTTTATAAAATTGAATTCTCCTAATAAAAAGGAAAAAATACGTGGTAAAATGGCGCAATTGGACAACATTGATAAACAAATACTCGCATCACTTCAAAAAGATGGGAAAAAGACCATCAAAGAAATTGCTGGCGAATTAAACATGACCAACTCCCCTATTTTTGAGCGCATTAAAAAACTCGAGTCCAGTGGCATTATATCAGGATATTCGGCGAAAATTGATTCTAAAAAGCTGGGCTTTCAACTGATTGCCTTCTGTTCTGTCACCTTAGAAAATCATCACAAAGAAACCATTGAGCAATTCGTAGAGGATGTAAAAGAATTACCGGAAATTTTGGAGTGTTACCACATTGCTGGGTTATTCGACTATTTATTGAAAATTGTGGTACGTGACATGGAAGATTATCAGCACTTTGTTACCCAAAAGTTGGCGATTTTGAGCAATATTGCCCGAGTTCAAAGTTCGTTTGTGATGACAGAGATAAAAAATACCGAATTTCTGCCGCTACTTTCTTTATAATTTTTTCAACCCATTCAAACAGGCAATGTGACCAGCTGACTTCTTTTCCTTTAAAAGTTTATAGTTCGCTTGGACACTTTCGTCGGAATAACCTTTTGGGTGATAAATGTGGTAAACAATTCCTTTGTTCTTCATGGAAACCATTTTCAAGCCAATTGAGGTGAGTCTCCATTCAATGTCTACATCTTCACCAACACCGGCAGAAATATAATCTTCATCGTACCCGTTGATGGCGACAAGGTGTTCCTTTAAAATTCCCCAATTGCAACCGAGAAGCCCAGTGTCTTTGATTTTTAAACTCAATAATGGAAAATAGATTCCTTCCTTTTTCTTGTCAGAATCAGATTTCAATACATTCAGTAATGTGATTCTTGAAATTGAATTTGCTTTTTGTATTTCATTGGAAATGATCGGGCCTAAATTGACTCTTTTTCCAAACAGAATTTTTCCTTTTGAAATAGCTTTTTGGTAGGCCTTTATAAAGTGACGATGCGGGATACAATCTCCATCAATAAAAATCAATGCATCCGACTTGCTCGCTAATATTGCTCTGTTCAACATTTGGTTTTTACGAAAGCCATCGTCTTTTTGTTGAGCAATGTGTTGAATTGGAAAATCGGCTTTCAACGACCATTCTCTCAAAAATTCAATGGTTTCTGCTGCATTATCATCTTCTGCAACAATGACTTCAAAATTCTTTCTACTTTGTACAAGCAGTCCTTTTAGGATCAACGCTAAATTTGGGAGATTTTTGTAATAGGAAATGATTAAACTGCTCTCCATTTTCAAGTAAGGTATTGCTGAAAAACGGAAATAATAGCTTCCACTTCCTTTGTTGATTCAAAGAGAATAGTAGCATTTTCTTTTGCTTCTCGCGTCATGATGCGTGTGTTTTCCATATCGTTTAGTGCCGATTGCAAAACAGCACAAAACTGTTCTTGATTCTCGTATTTATATAGCCTACCCCATTTTCCATTGTTCAAAATCTCAGGAGTGCCACCAGAATTTGTTGCAATAATTGGAACACCTGAAAGCATGGCTTCAATCGTAACCATCCCGTAGGTTTCGCTGTGAGAAGCCAAGACAAAAACGTCAATAGAATTATAGAATTGGTGAACATCTTCCTTGTAATCAACAAAATGGATGAGTTGATTTAAATCATTTTGATCCACAAAATCCTTCAGTTCTTCGGCATATTTCTTATCCGCTTCATCATTTACGGTAGCGGAACCAAAAATGACCAATTCTAAGTGAATACCTTTGTTCTTAAGCGCTAAAATGGCTTCAGCCACAAATCGTTGTCCTTTCTTTTCAGAAATCCGACCGATAATTCCCAAAAGTGGTAAGTCGGTTTCAATTCCCATTTTTCTGCGTGCTTCTTCTTTGCTGTATTTGGCGTTTAGAAATTTCGCCGTATCGAGTCCAATCGGTATAACTTTCACTCGATTCAATGGAAAATGCGTTCGCAATCCGATTTCAATTTTTAAAAATTGCAAAGGACTAATCCAAGTGTCGATGGATCGCAAACGAAACGTATGAATATAATCTTTTTTATTAATGCCAATTTGCATATGCTGTTGATAAACGATTTTCAGTTCTTTGTAGAACAACCGTTTTGTCCAAGCTAACACATCAATATCTTTGTTGTCGACTACAAAAACCAATGGTATTTTGTTGGCTTTTAGCTTTTCAGCAATTATTTTGGCTGTCTTAAAATCGAAGTATTTCCGTTTTTTTGTAATCAATTCAACCCCTTTAAAGGAATCACTATGATTTTTATGCAGGACAGCCTCTTCCTGCGTAAATAGCGTTATTTCATACCCTTGACTCGTTAATATTTTCGCCAATTTCAGGGTATTCATTTCCAAACCTCCCCAACCGGTGGAAGTCACGAAAAAAGCAATATGTTTAGCTTCTGATTTGATTTTTCGAAATTAGTTAAAATCATTTCATCTCAAATCAAATTTTTAGCAGATTTGGTTTTAACTTACTTTTTTATTCCTTCCTTAAGATTTCCTTAAATTCTGTGAAAAGAGTAAATATTCTTCCAACTTGTTCGTTGGTGTAAAAAACAATTAATTCAAGAACCTATGAAAAGTTCATCTCCAAAAATCATTTTCGCCCTTTTTCTAATTTCAACAGCCGTCGTGTTTTCCTGTAAAAAGAAAACAACTTCGACTACTTCTGCATCCTGTTCCTCTACGATTAGTTATGTTTCAACCATCAAACCGATGATGGACCAAAATTGCAACACTTCTGGCTGTCATACTAGTGGATCATCCGCTGGCGGGTACAATTTGAGTTCTTATTCCGGCGTGAGCTCTGCTGCAGACCGTATTTTGAAAACAATGCGCCACACCAGTGGATATCAAGCGATGCCACAAGGGGCCGCTATGTTAGCCTCTAGTACCACGGATCAATTTGATTGCTGGGTGCAACAAGGTAAGTTAAACAATTGATTATCAAATAATATAATGGAGAGTCCTGTCGGAAATGGCAGGACTTTTTTTGTGCAGAAATTTAAGCAAAACTTAAGTCAAAGTAATTGCGATTCTAGCCTAAATATGTAACCTTTGTAGTATGAGGATATTGGTTGTTGAGGACGAGGTGGGAATTGCTAGTTTTTTAAAGCAAGGTTTGGAAGAAGAACTGTTTGAGGTGAAAGTTGTCGCGACAGGTATTCAAGGAATGGAAATAGCCCTATCCGAGGACTTTGATTTATTGATTTTAGATTGGATGTTACCTGGTAAAACGGGTATCGAAATTTGTCAAGAATTTAGAAAGTCAAATACCACTACCCCTGTTATTTTTCTGACCGCAAAAGATACAGTGAATGAAACGATTACGGGTCTTCAAAGCGGAGCAAATGACTACATAAAAAAACCATTCCATTTTGATGAATTGTTGGCGCGTATCCATGCGCAACTCCGGTTGAATCAAAAATCAAAAATATTAAAATTGGGTACAATTACTTTGGATGCTTCTACTCATGTTGTTACTAAAAATGAGAAGGAAATAAGTTTGACCCAAAAAGAATTTGCCTTGTTGCAAATGTTGATTGAAAATAAAGATCAGGTTTGTACTAGAACCCATATCATTGAGCAAGTTTGGGATATACATTTTGATTACAATACCGGTGTGATAGACGTTTTTATAAACGCATTGCGCAAGAAATTGGATTTGAACGAGACAGAAAATTACATTCAAACCATTCGTGGTATTGGTTATATCGCAAAAGAAATATGAATTTAAGTTTTAAAAAACGGATTGCGACCAATTTCATGTTGGCAACAGCGATTATTACGACATTGGTTTTTGGAACGGTTTATTTCATCGTACAAGAAAGTGTATTTGCTAATTTGGATACCGACTTATCCTATGAAGCGCATGAGCATTCCGCAGGAATTGATTTAGATCGTCAGCCGATTCAATTTTCTGATGAGAATGCGCGAGTTGAAGGGGAGCATCAAGAAGTGGAAGTTAATCCCATCTTCATGCAAATTGTGAGTGCAGATGGAAAAATTCAAGTAAAAACTCCTAATTTAAATTCTAATCAACTCATTTTTAACAAGCGTTTAAATGAAGAGGCCTATTTTAATGGAACCCTTGAAAATAGAAATATTCGTCAGATTCAATTGCCTTTGTTGAAGAACGGCGCAATAAAAGCGTACATTATTGCCGCCATGTCACTTGATGAGTCGGTCGTTGTTTTGCAAAATCTACGCAACACACTTTTTGTCCTTTTTCCAATTGTATTGGTTGTTCTGTATTTGGTGACATCGTATTTAGCAGGAAGAAGTATTCAGCCAGTTGTCTCCATCATTGAAACGACCAATCGGATTTCAAAGAAAAATTTAGCCGATCGAGTTGCTTTGCCCCCCAATAAAGACGAATTGTATAGATTGTCGAGCTCAATTAATGATTTATTGGATCGAATTGAAAGTGCCATGCAGCGTGAAAAGCAATTCACTTCGGATGCCTCACATGAATTGAGGACTCCTTTATCTGTTTTAAGAGGCACTCTAGAGGTTTTGAACAGGAAGCCCCGTACAGAGGAAGAATACAAAGAAAAAATTCAATCCTCACTTCTAGAAATCGATCGGATGGCCAACATCATTGATCAATTGCTGGAGGTAGCTCGAATTGAGGCAGATCCTGAGTTGAATGCGAAATCTGCTATCAATGTTTTGGATGTTATAACGCAAATTATTGCCCGACGTTCGGTTGACATATTGGAAAAGGATATCACAATTGAGATTGAAGATAAAAATTGGGATGATTTAATCAAGGTAAATGGGTTTTACGCCAATTTGATCCTCGAAAATATCATCAGCAATGCCCTGAAATATTCTCATCGAAATGCGAAAATTGAAATTAAACTGGTTGCACATCCCGATAAAGCATTTGTACAAATTAAAGATTACGGAATCGGCATTAAAAAAGAAGATTTGTCCTTATTGTTTCAGCCGTTTTTTCGCTCTGAAGCCATGAACCACAATGAGATCAAAGGGAATGGTTTAGGCTTGTCAATTGTGCAAAAAGCTGCCAATGCAATCTCAGCTAAAATCCACATAGAAAGTGAATTTAATGAGGGTACAGAAGTAACCATTCTATTTAAGGAAATCTTAAGGGAGATCTGACTTCAAACGTTTTAGTCTGGTGTATCTTTGTACCTGAGAAGAGAAAATAACCATGATCGAAAAAATAATCAAGTACAGTATACAGAATAAATTAGTTGTGTTATTATTCACAGCTTTGGTTCTTGGATTCGGCGTCTATTCTTTAATGAATATTCCTATTGGGGCTGTTCCAGATATTACGAATAACCAAGTTCAAGTAATTACGACTTCTAGAAATTTGGCTACCCAAGATGTTGAGAAATTCCTGACGTACCCGGTTGAATTGGAAATGGCCAATTTACCGAATGTCAAGGAAATTCGATCGATCTCCAAATTCGGACTTTCTGTAGTAACCATTGTATTTGATGATGAAATAGGCACGTATTTACCGCGTCAGTTGATTGCTGAAAAAATCAAAAGTGCGGAAGAAAAAATTCCAGCCGGATTTGGAAAACCTTTTATGGGGCCGGTTACTACTGGTTTAGGAGAGATTTACCAATATGTGATTGAAATTGATCCAAAATTCAAGGGTAAATACTCCATTACAGATTTACGTACGATTCAAGATTGGATTGTGAAGCGCCAATTATCAGGTGTTCCTGGAGTTGTCGAGGTGAATACATGGGGTGGTAATTTAAAACAATACGAAGTTGCATTGGACCCTGAACAGATCAGAGCCATGCGGATTTCCATCACGGATGTTTTTACTGCATTGGAGAACAACAATGGGATTGCAGGTGGTGGTTATATTGAAAAAGGGTATCAAAGTTATTTTATTCGAGGAGAAGGCTTAGCAGCGTCACTTTCAGATATTGAAAACATTGTCGTTTCGACGCGAGATGGCATGCCTGTTTATGTTAAAGATGTAGCAAAAGTAGGTTACGGAGCCGCCAATCGATTTGGTGCGATTACTGGAAATGGTGAAGGCGAAAAAGTCCTAGGGCAAGTAATGATGCTGAAAGGTGCTGACTCTAAAAAGGTAATCGATTTAGTGAAAGCACGTGTTATTGAAATGCAAAGCTCAATGCCAGAAGGTATTAAAATCAACGCTTTCTTGGAAAGAAGTGAATTGATCGCCAAAACAACTTTTACCGTTGCGGAGAATTTAATTTTAGGTTGTCTAATTGTGATTTTTGTAGTGGTATTGCTTTTAGGGAATCTACGTTCTGGATTGGTGGTCGCTTCCGTTATTCCCTTGTGTTTGTTTTTCGCTCTTGGACTCATGTATATTTTTGGAGTCGATGCGAATTTGATGAGTTTGGGCGCAATCGATTTCGGAATTATCATTGATGGTGCCGTCATTATCGTGGAATTTATTGCCTTTAAAATTACCTCCGAAGCCAAGACTATAAATAGTTTGAAAGATGATGAAAAAAAGGCATTTATCGACCAAGTCACCTTTCTTGGGACAACGAAAATGATGCGTTCAGCAATTTTCGGACAAATTATCATCATCATTGTTTTTATACCGATTTTATCCTTGATCAACGTTGAAGGGAAAATGTTCCGACCCATGGCGTTGGTGTTCTGTTTCGCCTTGATTGGTGCTATGATTTTCTGTTTCACTTACGTTCCGGTTATGGCTTCGCTGTTCTTACGACCATCCGACATGAGCAAGAAAAATATTTCCAATCGTTTGGTTGGTTTTCTTGGTCGAATGTATCAGCCTGCAATTATTTGGGCACTTCGCTATAAAAAAGTGGTTTTGATTAGTGCTTCCCTCCTGCTGGTTGGTGTCATGTTCCTCTTTTCAAAAATGGGAGGAGAATTTGTTCCAACCTTGGACGAAGGCGATTTGGTGATTCAACCAATTTTAAAAACGGGAACATCGCTTTCTCAAACAGTTGAAACGACTACCCAGATAGAAAAAATATTAAAAACTTTCCCTGAAGTTGATCAAGTTGTTTCACGTATTGGTGCAGCTGAAGTACCAACGGATCCAATGTCCATGGAAGAAAGTGATGTGATTGTGAAATTGATTCCAATCGCAGAATGGACTACAGCACACAGCAAAGATGAATTAACCGATGCTTTTAAAAATGCGTTGAAGGAAATACCGGGTGTTGATTATGAATTTACACAACCGATAGAAATGCGATTCAATGAATTGATTACGGGGGTGCGTGCCGATTTGGCTATCAAAATTTTTGGGGAAGATTTGGACATCCTGTATGAGAAGGCATTGGAAGTCGAAAAAGCCATTCAAAATGTACAGGGAGCTTCTGATATATCCGTTGAAAAAGTGGCGGGACTTCCTCAAATGACGGTGGTATATGATCGAAATAAAATTGCCAAATACGGAATTAATATCGCCGATTTGAACAAGATTTTGACCATGGGATTTGCGGGAAAAGCAGCTGGAACCATCTTTGAGGGAGAAAAACAGTTTGACTTGGTGGTTCGTTTCGATAAAGAGCACCGTCAAGACATTAATAATCTAAAAACAACCTCCATTCAATTGCCGGATGGTAGCTCCTTACCGTTTAGTGAATTTGCGAAAATCGAATACACCAAAGGACCCGCAAAAATTTCAAGAGACAATACCAAACGTAGAATTGTGATTGGTGTAAATGTTCGAAACCGAGATTTAGAATCGGTAGTAAAAGATGTTCAAAATATTATCGAATCAAAAATTGAAATTCCTGCTGGTTATTCAGTAGATTATGGCGGACAATTTGAGAATCTTCGTTCTGCAAAAAGTCGTTTGATGGTAGCGGTGCCAATTGCCTTGATACTCATCTTTTTCTTGTTGTATTTTGCTTTTAACTCGATCAAAGAAGCCTTGATGATTTACAGTGCGATTCCGCTTTCGGCAGTGGGTGGTGTACTTTTCCTTTACATGCGGGATTTGCCTTTTAGTATTTCTGCAGGTGTTGGTTTTATTGCACTTTTTGGAATCGCCGTATTGAACGGAATTGTTTTGATTGAAGAATTCAAAGAATTGAAAACGCATGGCGTGAAGGACATTAATAAACGAATCATTATGGGAACACAATTGCGACTTCGCCCGGTATTATTAACAGCAGCGGCAGCCGCTTTAGGATTTTTACCAATGGCGATTTCAACCAATGCAGGAGCCGAAGTTCAACGCCCATTAGCAACGGTGGTAATTGGCGGATTAATCACCGCTACATTGCTTACTTTGATGGTGTTGCCTGTGCTCTATTCCTTGTTTGACCGACCAGAAGGCAAAAAATTCAAATTTAAAAAGCGAACGAAAGGGTTTGGTATATTCTTGCTTTTGGGACTTTTGATTCCTTTCAATCAACAAGCTCAAACCAATGAGATTTCATTGGAGAAAGCCATTGAATTAGCGTTAACCAATAACAAAAGCTTGAAAGCCTCTAGCAATGCGGTTTCCATGAATCAGCAAATGGAAAAAGCCGCGTTTAATTTGGATAAAACACAAGTGTATTATAGTTACGACCAAAATAACATCGCTCCAAATAATCTGGCTTTGCATGTGTTTGGCGTCAATCAGGCTGTTCGATTTCCTGCTTTTTATACGGCACAGAAAAAATCATACCAAGCGCAAACAGAAGTGGCGAAAAGCAAATATCAATTAGATGAGCGAATGATTCGGAAAGAGGTAACCATTGCTTACCAAACGATTCTTTTTTGGAAGAAAATGATTTCGAACTATAGTCAAATGGACAGTATTTACCGTAATTTCTCTAACGCCGCTACTCGAAGATTCAATGCGGGTGAGTCAAACAATTTGGAAATGTTAACGGCCAAAACAAAGCAACAGGAAATAGAAATTCTTTTGGCAACAGGGCGTTCGAATTACGAAAAATCCATACAAGAATTGAATAAGTGGATTCAAGCAAGTGAAGTTTACACAGCCGATAAAGAGTCTTTTGACATCATTGATTTGAATAGTTTGGATACCGCTTCTCATCCGGGTCTTGCCTACTTTGCTAATTCTAAACTTTTGGCGCAACGAAACTTGCAGTTGAACAAACAAAATGCTCGGTCGGATATCACATTGGGCGTATTTCAAGGGACCAATAATGGAGTTTCACCGAATCGTTATTTAGGTATGTCGGCAGGTTTGGCTATACCGATTTTCTATGGTGCGGACAAAGCGAAAATCAACGCTTCGAAAACAGAAATGGAAATGCGGAAAAATCAATATGAAAATTACGCCTTGCAATTGCAGTCCAACTATCATGCGTTGGTTTCAGATGCTTCAACTTACCGATTGGGTATCGATTATTACCAAGACTTCGGGAAAACCCTTGCAGAAGAGACGATATTAAACGCGGATAAAGCCTATTCTGCAGGTGAAATAGATTATTTACAATATTCACAGTTGTTGGAAAACGCTGCAAAAATCAAAACAAATTACTTACAAAACGTTTATTTCTTTAACCTAATGGTGACGGAAGCAAATTATATCTTGAATTAACATGAAAAATCATACTATGTCGATATTGTCTAAATCCTATTGGGTTGTACTTCCAGCTTTGGGAATGGTATTCCTTTCTAGCTGTGGTGGTGAAGAAAAACCTGTAGACCCCAAAACAATTATCCAAGAAATAAAAACCTTGGATAGCGAAGTGATTTTAACAGAAAAACAATTCAATTTGGGAAAAATGGAATTGGGAAAAATCGAAGAAATTTCTTTTAGCACAACCATTAAATCCACAGGGATGTTTGATGTGCCACCGGAGAATAAATCCACGGTAAGTGCTTATTTTGGTGGTTATGTGAAAAATATCCAGTTATTGCCGGGTCAAAAAATCAACAAAGGTCAAACGCTTTTTGTCTTGGAAAATCCAGAATACATTCAGGTACAACAAGATTTCTTGGAAGCAAAAAGTCAACTAAACTATTTGAAACAAGATTATGAGCGTCAAAAAGATTTGGCTAAGGACAACGTAAGTTCACAGAAAACTTTTTCGCGTGCTGAGTCGGATTACAAAGTCACGTATGCTCGATTCGAATCGCTTAAAAAACGATTAAGTTTGATGAGCATTGATCCTAATTCTATTACAGAATCCAACATTCGAACCACCATTTCTGTGACGTCCCCTATTTCCGGTTTTATCACGGATGTGAATGCAACGCGCGGTATGTTTTTAAATCCATCGGATGTGGCAGTAACAATTATGAATACAGACCATTTGCATATTGAATTGAAGATTTTTGAGCAAGATTTGATGAGTGTTAAGGTAGGACAAGTGGTTAAATTTCGTTTGCAAAGTGATGCGACAGAGTATTTTGCCACAGTTTACTTAATCAACAAAGCGATTGATCCGCAAAAGCGTACTGTGAACGTGCATTGTCATTTGGCTAACGAGGCTCAATCCAAACAATTTACGCCGGGTATGTTTGTAGAAGCCCAAATTCTTACGGATAACAACAAAGCGTTTTCATTACCTGCTACAGCAGTAGTTGACTTGGATAACTCTTACTTCGTTCTTGAAAAAGTCGCAACCAAAAGTGGTTACAAATTTGAACGAAAAGAGGTTCAAATTGGAGAATCCAATGAGAAATTCATTGAAATTTTGAATACTTCAGATTTCAATGAAAATTCTAATTTTCTAATAAAAGGAGCTTTTAATTTAATTAACGAATAAATAAAACGATGAAACAACCCTCGCTTTTCATGTTTAGCTCTCTATTTGTAAGTATATTATTGTTGAGTTCATGCAACAAAGGAAAAAATGAAACAAAAATAAGCTCACATGGCAGTTCTGAAAGTCACAACATGGGGCAAGATTGCATGTCTTGTCATGTGAAAAAGGGAAAAGGTGAAGGATGGTTCAATGTGGCAGGAACAGTTTACAACAATACAAATGTTGCCACTTTTGCAAATGCTACTGTAAAATTGTACACGGGACCTGGAGCAACGGGCACACTGAAATACACCATTGAAGTAGATTCGAAAGGGAATTTCTACACAACAGAAGCGATCGATTTTGGTTCGGGTTTGTATCCTGTTATCGAAGGTAGCACAGGATTTAATCATATGTCGACCAGCATTACTACAGGCAATTGTATTAGTTGTCACGGTAGTTCAACCGGTAAACTTTGGACAGAGTAATATTAATGCGCTAATAACCAGAATCATGGATCTAAAGAATATACAAACCGAAGTAGATGCAAGTTACTTGTATAAAATTTTATCGGAAGTAGAAAAAGATGAAAACGTTGCGAGTATTTTTTACCAAATGAGTGAAATTGAAGCATCGCATGCTTTGAGTTTTTTGATGAAATTTGGTTTGGGTGCTTCGAAAATGCCAAAACCCTCAACCCGTGCGAAAACGCTTAATTTAATCGGAAAAATTTTCGGTTATGATTATGTAATGGGTGTATTATTGGACACCGAAAAAAGTCTCTCCAAATCCATTTCGTCAGCTCGAAAAAATGGTGCCCTTCCGCATGAAATTTCTGACAATTCGCATGTAAAGGTTTTGCAAAATATTTTGAATAACAATTCTACTATATCAGGTTCCGGTCTAGCCCGTTTTGAAAAAAGACACCGAACTGTTGGTGGAAATGCTCTTCGAGCGGCTGTTTTGGGAGGAAATGATGGCTTGGTTTCCAATTTTAGCTTGGTGATGGGAATTGCCGGAGCCACGACTGGACAAAACGAAATTCTTTTAGCCGGTATTGCGGGGCTTTTAGCGGGTGCTTTATCAATGGCATTGGGGGAATGGATTTCAGTGAAAAGTTCATTGGAACTGCATGAAAACCAAATGCAATTGGAGATGGATGAATTGATTACGAATCCAGCAGGAGAGGAAAAAGAAATTGCGTTGATTTATCAATCAAAAGGAATTCCATTGGAACAAGCAAGGAAAATGGCCAATGATTTAATAGGTAATACTGCAAATGCTCATGAATTTCTAATCAAAGAAGAATTAGGTATCAATGAGGAAGATATTACAAGTTCTGCCATGGAAGCGGCAGTTGCTTCTTTTATTCTGTTCGCAATAGGAGCCGTTATTCCGGTCATTCCGTTTCTGTTTTTCAGTGGAAATAACGCCATTTTACTAAGCACTGCTTTCAGTGCCGTCGGATTGTTCATCATTGGTGCAGCCATTACCTTGTTTACAGGGAAAAGTATTTGGTATTCAGGACTTAGACAAGTTTTATTCGGTTTAGTAGCCGCAGCAATAACTTTTGGAATTGGCAAAATGATAGGTGTCGCCATCGCCTAATAGTTTAGTATTCATTTTTTAAATTTAGTAGTATGAACGGAGCACATTTACATTTAGTCGTTAATCACCTTCCTATTGTTGGTGTAATCATTGGAACTTTGGTTCTAATTGGTGGTTATTTATTGAAAAAAGAACAAGTTAAATTAACTGCACTTGGGATTTATATTTTTACAGCTATAACGGCCATGATCGCTAATTTCACTGGCGAAGGCGCAGAAGAAATTGCGGAGAAAATTCCGGGAGTTACGGATGCTTTAATTCACAACCACGAAGAGAATGCTGAGACGTTTCTTGCTTTGTGTATTGCTTTGGGGGTAGTTTCTTTGATTACTTTCTTTTTGGCGACCAAAAAACACAATTGGGCAAAAATTGGGATGATTGCCTGTTTTGTTCTTGGTTTGGCAGGGATTTTCACTGGAAAAACAGCTGGAACAACCGGTGGTGAAATTCGTCACACTGAAATTAGAACTGGAAATGCTGCTTCCGGCGTGAATGCCACTCCAGCAGATGCTCAGCAAATGGATGATGACGAAGACGGTGAATAGAATTCTTTAGTTTTTTCGATACAAGAAATAATACGCTTCAACATTATCAAGATACGTACCATCGAATCCTGCATTTAAGATTTTCTTCGTGTAGGATTCGTCGTTTCCGTAAATGATTTTTTGCCAATTCTTATTCCAAAAAATTACCCAGTATTCATCTTTGTATCCTTCGTATCTCTTTTTTAACCATACTGGGTGCTGACGTGCCCAATATTTCTTCCAATAATATCTGTATTTCTCAGCAGAACCTATGCTCATATAGGAAATCAATAATCTTTTACCTCCATTGGCCTTGTAACGAATAAGGTCCAAATCACTACTGATAAAGGCTTCGTTATCAAAAAACAAATCGATAATCACAACATCAAAGTTTGTTGCCGCAATGGCCGCTAGAAAGTCAGATTTTGAAGAATATTGTCCTGTGCTGATTAAGTACAAATAATTTTTAGCATCCGCCAAGGTATTTACATCGTTCGCATTTTCTTCAGTGATTGTATTCGGGATGTATTCATAGTCATAGTTGTTTTCAACTCTTGGGAAAGCCAAAAAATTTTGAGCTGCATTTTTCATTTTGGCATCATCATAACCCGCGGAAGTGTTGGTGTAATCGGCAACGAGTATTGGCTTGGTAGCTCGTACTTTTTGGGCCATGGCGAGTCGTCCATCCTCTTCTACCGCTGAGCCATTGTAAAACAATTCCTCCATCCCAAAACCGTCTATTGACAGCAGGAAAGTTGTATTCAAATTGTTGTCCGCGTTAACGTCTTCAAAAGCCAATTCGATTCCATTTTGTGGAATAATGATAAAATCATTCTTGAATTCACGCGCATACGTTGAAATGCTCTCAATAAACGCTTGCATTTTTGGCCCGGCTTTGTCGATTTTTTTGTCTTTGTTGCAGGCCGTCAAACTGACAACTATTAAATAAAAGAGAATGGATTTGTATTTCATTCTTGTAGCGTTTGATCAAAGTAAACGAATATAATTCAATTAATCCTAAATGGTAAACAATTGATTTAGAAAGATAAGTTGGATTTCATTCATTCGTAACTTTGTGACGTCGACACTTTTCACTGCAGTATTTTACTTCAGTCCAAACTTTTTCCCATTTTTTCCTCCACGAAAAAGGTCGATGGCAAACGATGCAAGTTTTGGATGGTAAATGTGCTTTTTTCATTTGTTTCCAAATTTTTCAGGCAGCTCCTGCACACGTGCATAAGGATAATTCGCCACTTTTTGAACCGAGTAATAGGTATTTAACCCTGAGACAACGACACTTCCAACTTGTTCCAAATTCAAATGACCTTCCTCCAACCAGCTCTCATTTTGAATAGCGATATTTTCAATGGACCCAATAACCAAGATCGTGTCGTTTATTTCGATTGGAATTTCTTGTAAGAACTTCATACCAATTTGAATGGAACTTTCGGCTACAAATGGGGCGATAAATCCTTTTTTGTAAAGAGGAGTGAGTTGACAAGCATCAAATTCAGAAATGGTTTTTTCAAACTTTGCTGATGTAAAATGGGCGTTTTCTATAAAATCCTCCTGCACATGATTGATGGTATAATAACCGGTATGTTTGATGTTTTCATAGGTGTTTCTTGGGATTTCTCCAGCTGGACGGAGAATAAATCCCAATAAAGCCGGATTGCTTCCTAAGTGAATGACAGAACTGAAAATGGCAACATTGGTCGCTCCAGTTGAATCACATGTACCAATTAAATTAGCAGGTTTGCCACCAACAATACTGTTGATTAGGTTAAGTCTTTCTACTTTTCCCAATGCTTCAATTTGATTTTTATCCCAATTCATCTTCTTGCTGTTTTTATTTATCGTTTCCTAGATTGACTGTTATTGGTATGTGTTGAAACGATTCGTTTTTTTTCTTGGATGACTAAACTGTTTTTTTGGTGACCATAAATTTTCTCTTTGGCACTTTGGGCGCTTGTTGCAAGATCGACTAGTGGAAAAGGATACTCTTTTCCCAAAGCAACACCACAAAATTGTTGGTCGAGCGCTGTCATTTTCCACGGTTCATGAATAAATTCTAAAGGAACATTGGCTAATTCTGGTACCCATTTTTTAATAAAAACTCCCATCGGATCATGATCCATCGATTGTTTCACCGGATTATACATGCGGATGGTGTTGATTCCTGTTGTGCCAGCTTGCATCTGGAACTGAGGAAAATGAATTCCCGGTTCATAATCCAAAAATTGCTGCGCCAAATGATACACCCCTGAACGCCAATCCTGATCAAGATTGTGACACAAAACGGAAACGACCATAGCGCGCATTCTGAAATTAATCCAACCAGTTTGGCGGACGCAGCGCAGGTTGGCATCTACGAGTGGAAACCCCGTTTTCCCAGCTTTCCAAGCTTCCAGCCATTCAGGTTGATCATTTTTTTCCATGGTTTCGAAACCACGGTTGATACAACTTGTTTCGTACGAACATTCGACCTCAAATTTTTGAATAAAGTGGCAATGCCACAAAAGTCGCGTAATAATGCCTTGAAAAGCTCGTTTATTAGAGGTGTAATTTGGGTGTGTAATTTGAAATTGGCATACCTGCTTGATCGAAATATTTCCCCAAGCAAGATAAGGAGAAATTCTACCGCAACTTTTCCGACTTTCAAGCGGTTTTGATAGGTGTCGATTGTAATTGAAACCTCTTCCTGCCGCAAAGCTCGATAAATATTTTAACGCACTTTTCTCACCCGCCGGTTGAAAATCGGTAGAATAGTTTTTGATTTGATTTTCAAACTCAAGGGGCAATCGGAAAGGGTTTTTCCACGTTACTTTTTGTTGGTTGTTGTACTCATTTTTGAAAACAGTTTGGTTCATACTTGCAAACCATTTTTGCTCCCAATTCTCTCGATGTGTAATTCCTCTTATAATTCCATCCCGCTGCAATTGTTTCCATTCTGTGCTCGTTTGCTTAAATAATTTGGCAATTGCTTTGTCTCTTTCGTAACTGAATTGAGTGCCGCTTTCCTGATACGACCATACTTTTTTTACATTGAATTCGTCGTTTAACTTTCGAAAGATTTCTTCTGCTTCCACATAACAAATGTAGATTTCCTGGTTGGTTTCACTAAAAATATCATTCATACACTTCAAGGAATGATATTGAAAGGACAAATGACGAATGGAGGTGTCAGGATACGAAATCATCGTGGGTTCATAAAGAAAAAGAATGATATATGGCAATTGATCCTTTTCTGCTAAAAAAAGTGGACCATGGTCTTGTGTGCGCAAATCTCTTTTGAGCCAAACGATATTAATTTCAGGCTTCATTTTGCAATCAAATCCTTTTTAACTTTCTTCCAAAATGCAAAAAAGGACGGATACTCCCCTTTTACATTCGTTAGCCATGTTCTTGCATCACACGTTCCTCGAAAATGTTCATTCGTTGGATGTTCCTTGTAATAAATGTTGGATCGATTTAATTTTGATTCGATTTCAGAAAATTCTCCCACAAACACTTGAATTCCCTCTATGTTTTGAGCTAGTTGTAAAATAAAATCTACAGTCCTAGTTGAAATGGGGTATTTCTGAAAATGAGATGGTTCCAAAAGTAAAATACGATTCAAGGGTTCATTCGCTCTCCAGAGAGGATCTAAATTGTAAAAGGTATACAAACAAGTGCCAAGATTAGCGTCCAACTTTATCTCATCCGATTCCGGCAGTTCTGTTGTCAATTCTAGGTCAGCTATTGTCATTAACGATTCTGGAATTTCTGTCAATGGAAAATCTTCATAGGCTACATCCAAAAATGTGCCTTGCTGTTCCGTTTGAAAATAATGGTTGATATTCTCTTGATTGGCAAAATACTTTTTTTTACTGTTGGCGCCACAAACCCATTGCCAACTCAAAGAATTGCTGGCCCAATCTGCATCCAACAAGTGATAATACATCCATTTTGCAGGTGTTTTCCAATGCGCACGGGCAATGTTGGTAACCACGGAAGCAATGTACATTCGCATGTGATTGTGCAAATACCCCGTTTGATAAAAATCAAGAATGGCCTTGTCGATAGCATCAATTCCCGTTTTACCTTCCATCAAGGCTTGGGGCATTTGAAGGTGTAAAATCGGTACTTGTGTATATTTTAAGTCTTCATCAATTCCATCCCCTCTTGAAATCCAGATTTGTTGCCAATATTCTCGCCACACCAACTCTTTGATAAAACTTTCAATTTCAATGGGCTCATAGCCTCGTAATAAACAAGAATCGTAGACATCTTTTACAGAAATGACACCTCTTGAAATATAGGGCGACAAATAGGTGACAGAACCATTTCCATAATTTCTGGTTTTCCCATAATCCAATGGGTCAATTGAACTTACTTGCGCCAATATATCTGAAAAATCTGTTTGAAAAAGCATACTAGATGGTAAACAAATTAATTTCAATTTTGTTGAGAATGTACAACTTCGTTACAAATGTTACATAGGAATCATCGTCTTCTTGTTAGCTTTGCAAAAGCAAAAAAAACTATATGAAAAAAGGAACAAAACTCTATAGTATTACAAAAATGAAATGCCCAAATTGCCAAGAAGGTGATTTTTTTGAAGGTTCCGTATTTAAAGCCAATGTGAAAGAACGTTGCGATCAATGTGATTTTAAGTACAGCATAGAACCAGGTTTTTATCAAGGTTCTTATTACGTTGTGTACGCTTTGGGAGTAGCTGTTTTTGTGACCATTTGGACTTCTATTTCTCTTTTTCTGCCCAATACGTCTTGGGATGCCACGCTTATTGCTATCTTAGTTGGTCTGTTTGTTTCGGCGCCGTTTATTTACCCCTTGTCTAAAATTATCTGGGCAAATTTCTTCTTCCGATACCAACAGCACAAGTCAAACAAGATCGTAAATGAGACAACAACTAATTGATAATTACGGGTATATTCTGGAGGATGCTTTGATTGAAGAAATCCTTGAAACAGGCAAATTAAGAAAAGTAAAAGAAGGCGAAACGTTGATCGACCTGGATGAACCAATTAAGTTCATTCCTTTGTTGCTGTCAGGCGCCATTAAAATATCTAGATTGGATGATGAAGGAGACGAACTTTTGCTCTATTTCATTGAAAAAGGGGATGTTTGTGCCATGACTTTAACGTGTTGCATCGGTCAATCGAAGAGTGAAATCAAAGCCGTTGCGGAAGCCGATACGGAAGTCATTTTGGTACCCGTTGAAAACATGAACCTTTGGTTGCAGAAATACAATTCTTGGCGGATGTTTGTATTTGAAAGCTACAACAATCGTTTTACAGAAATGCTACATTCGATTGATAGTTTGGCATTTATGAATATGCACGAACGGGTTATTCGTTATTTGCGTGATAAGGTCATTGTTAGCAAAGATTCGATGTTGAATACGACACATCAGGATGTTGCCTACGATTTGCACACCTCGAGAGTCGTAATTTCAAGAATATTAAAAAGTTTAGAACGCGATAATAAAATCAAATTGCACCGAAATAGAATTGAGGTGCTGGATTTTTAGTTTCTGGTTAAAAAGTTGCTAGTTACAAGTTGAACGGCTTCTGCGAAGCGTTCTGCAAGTTGCAAGTTTTGTGTGTGCTTGAATTTTTAAAAATTATGAAGCAAAGAACTCCCAGCTCATAACTGGCAACTAGCGACTTGAAACTAACAACTTTAAAATAAAATGGAGTTAATAGAGATTTTAGGATATTTTGGAGCCTTGCTGGTCGGTTTGGTCCTCGGCTTGATTGGTGGAGGCGGTTCAATTTTGACCTTGCCCATTTTAGCTTATCTTTTTCACATTGAACCAACGATTGCAACGGGTTATTCCCTTTTTGTTGTTGGATTTACAGCCTTGGTTGGAACGTTGAGAAATGCGAAAAGCGGCATGGTTGCTTATAAAACGGGACTCCTATTTTCTATACCCGCCTTGATCACCATCTTTATCACTAGAAAATTCATTGTTCCTTCTTTACCAGACGTATTGTTTCATATTGGCAGTTTTCCGATTACCAAATCGGCCGCAACGATGGTTTTGTTTGCAATTGTAATGCTAGCTGCCTCCTACTCGATGATTCAATCAAAAAAAGAGGTGGAGTTGGATGACTCGAAAAAAGTGAAAATTACTTCACTTCTTTTCAATGGAATTGCAGTCGGTTTATTGGCCGGTTTTGTCGGTGCAGGTGGTGGCTTTTTAATCATTCCAGCCTTGGTTTTCTTTGCTCATTTGCCGATGAAAAAAGCGGTAGCCACATCCCTGATGATTATTGCAATCAATTCGTTAATTGGTTTCTTGGGCGACGCCACTACGCTATCCGTTGACTGGACTTTTCTTTTAACCTTTACTACGCTCTCTGTAGTCGGCATATTTATTGGGATTTACTTAAACAAATTCATACCGGGCGCCAAATTAAAAAAAGGCTTTGGATGGTTTGTTTTGATCATGGGTATTTACATTCTTTTAAAAGAAACCATTCTTTAGCAACTCTTGTTACAAACGGTTTGCCATTTCGCACCTTATCTTTGTCGAACATTTAACAAAAACAAAAAATGGGATTTTTATCAACTTTAAAAAATAGCCTATTTGGCCCAAAAATGGATTACAGACAATTGATCAAAGACGGAGCGGTCGTTATTGATGTGCGATCTCCACAAGAATTCAAAGGTGGACACGCTTCAGGAAGCAAAAACATACCTTTAGGTTCATTACCATCCAAAGTGAATGAATTGAAAGGAAAAGAGGTGATTTTGGTATGTCTCTCTGGCGGTCGTGCTGGTCAAGCTAAAAGTATTTTAACGAGAGCTGGAATCAAAGCGCACAACGCTGGACCTTGGCAAAACGTTCGTTAATTTTCTTCACATGGAAAATTTAAATCAAGTCCAATGGTTGGAGAAAATTCAAAATGATTCTGAAGCGGTTATTTTGGATGTGCGTTCTCCTCAGGAGTGTGCAGAAGGCATGCAAGCCAACGCGATTCAGATGAATATCATGAATACCGCACAGTTCATTGCAGACATCAACACGCTGGATAAAAGCAAAAACTATTATGTGTATTGCAGAAGCGGCGGACGCAGCGGACAAGCGTGTATGTTGATGGGCGCCAAGGGTTATATAACATTTAATTTAAATGGTGGCATGCTTTCCTGGACAGGTGAAGTGGTAATGCCTTAATGGAAGATTATGAAAGATACAGCAAAAGAATTTTTAGTAAAAAACCTCTCTTTGTGGGCCATGGCCAGTTTAACGTTGGGCCTTGCTCCTTTCGTTCCGCATCCACACATTTGGAAACAAATTGTGAACATTTCTAAAGGAGGTGGAATGATGACGGGAATGGATTGGTTTGATCTCTTGTTGCACGGAACGCCTTGGGTGCTTTTGATTACCACCTTGGTTTTGAAATACACCAACAAAAATCCAGCAACGAAATAAATCGAATTTTCAATAATAAAAAAGCCCTTCAAATGAATTTTTGAAGGGCTTTTAGTTGTTAAAATTTGTACCTTAATCCAAACGATTGAGTAAAATTCAGTTGGGTGTAATTTTTCCGAATGGACAATCCTAAATTTCCTTCGCCGTAAAGATGAAAATGGTTCCAAAAACGGGTATTTCGGATGCGGAAATCAAAGCCAATCGGTACCGAAACATGATAGTCAACGGTATTCGCTAATTTTTCTTCTCGTGAATTGGAAGAAGTCCCAATTTGGTTTGTCAAAGAGTACGTTCGGTCAGTTTTTTGTACTTCGCTTACATATGTATCTAAGAATGCGTAATTGTCTTCCTGTAAATTGAATCTTCTCGAGAAATTAAATTGCAAACCCAATTGAATCCCTGTATAAAAGGACCAACGCTTGTTTTCTGCAATTCTCATTAAAATCGCATTCGACCAAAGAAACGATTCTTGCGTGATACTCGCCCCAAATTGATCGTAGTAGACTGAATCCTGCCAAACCGTCGTGTTCAGTGATGAAACGTAGGCGCTGTCTACTAAAAAGGAATTGACTTGGGCAAAATCTTGATGAATCCCAGATGTACTTTTGTACTGGAAATCTGTTCGGTACGACAAGTTGACATCTCTTGTTTTTATTCCTTTTTTGAATTGGTACTCTACACCAAAGCGATGACTCGTATTCGAACCTCTCCCAAAATTATAAAAGGAAGGATAAATTTGATACACGGCTTCACTTTCTAAAATTCCATAGGAAGCAGCAAGAGCATACAAGTCGCTTCGTTGCGACGACATCGATAGAAACATATCTCTCGTTGGTGACCAAAAAACTGACCAACGTGAAGAGGGTAAAGCGGTGGTTTTTGGCGTTTCTGTTTGACCAAAAAGAGAGTTGGAAAGGAGAAGGATAAAACTGGTTAACTTGATCGTTTGATGCATTGAAATAATTTTTTAATGGTTTTGGTTATTAAATAGTAATACGGAGACCCAATGCGTTTGACAGATACAAATTGGTTTGGCGCGTGCCTAAAAAAGCGTCTGTGAAGCGAGCGCCGATTTGTCCTTCGTAATATACATGAAGTCGTTTAAGGAAATCACGATTCTTCCCTAATTGCCAATCGATTCCATACGGTATATAGGCAAAAGGACTAAAAATTGGTTTCAAATTAAGTTTTTCTTCTGTAAAACTGGTGATAAGGTATCCTTCGTGTGAATTGTTATTATAAGCTGGGGCGTCAAATGAAATTGGATTGGCAGATGAACTCACTACTTCCGTTTCCTCTTCTTTGTAGGTAAATACGGAAGTGCGTTTACTGGTGATTCCCAAGCCAAAACCTACCCCAGTAAAATAGGTGAATCGTTTATCTGGACGGAATCGAAAGATTAAATCACTTTTGAATTGTACAAATTTTCCATTTGCATGACCGCTCGTGGTTTTAGAATAAACAGAATCTTTCATCAAACTTGTATTATATTGAGGATAAAAGGTCGAATCAAGTCGTTTAGAGCTTATATCTTGCGCATAATCGCCGATTGAAATATTTCCCAAATAGTCTCCGCCAAATCTCCAGGATGTTTTTACTTTTTGAGATTGAAAAAGTTTGACAGGAATACCAATTCCAAAAGACACTGGAGTTGAACCTCCGTTGGATTGATAACGCCGACCTTCAACTGCTTCGGGTCCATGATTTTGAAGAATTGAAGAAGTAGGAAATTGAACAGCCATTGCATTGAATACATTGCCTGCAAAACCTACATTTAATGCATTTAGTTGCCAATAAAAATCGATTGAGTTTCTTCCCTTCTGAATTTCTTGCGCATTTATTTGCGTTAGAATACCAAGAAAGAGAACCGAGCAAATTATTTTCATGAAATAGAATTTCTTTGAGCTGAAAACGCTTAGAAAAAACCCTTAGTATGTTTCACCTAAATTTTAACAATTGCCTTGGCATTTTCGACGATGGACCGTAATTCCATTTTTAATTTAGCGTCTACGATTTCCTGCTTGTCCCTATCGAAATTTTGACCGAAGGATGGCAACGAAAAAGTTCCGATTAATTCAGCACCATCGCGAGGGAAACGTTCTGCGGCCGATTGTAATACCGATTGTCCACCTCGAGCGCCGGGAGATGTAGAAAGTAAAATCAATGGTTTGTTATCAAAGACTTTGCGATTCGGAATGCGGGAAATCCAATCGTATAGATTTTTAAAAGCCGCAGAATAGGAACCATTGTGTTCCGCTAATGAAAGCAAAACCAGATCAGCAGAAGAAATCTCTTGCGCAAAATCCAGGATCAATTGGGGAATGCCTGTTTCCAATTCGCGTTCCGGACTGTACAGATGGGTTTCAAAATCAGCAGTTTTCAACAATTTTATTTCAGCTGTATCGAACAAGGATGCTGCAAACGTTACCAATTGAAAATTGATGGATTTCTCACTGTTACTTCCTGCAAATGCCACTATTTTCATCACTAAAATTTCAGTAAAAATAGTGAAACATCAAGAACTACACGATAGCATGGAACAACCGACCTTTTCTTTGGCCCAATCGGGTCGTTTGGCGAACCATTTCACCATCTCAGGCTGATTGTCGTAAGGTTTTAGAAGTAAATTGTACAATTCATCAATCAATCCATAATCACCTTTGTCTGCCTCATCGATAGCCAATTGCGCCATCCAGTTGCGTAAAACATATTTTGGATTGGTTACATTCATAGCGGTAACGCGTTCGGATTGACTCCAGTTTTCCAAATTCAATTGGTCAACATATCGGTTTAACCAGGCTTTCCATTGTATTTCCAAATCGTCGAAATGATTGGGAGCCAAATAACTGGCATTTTTGATTTTCAGTAGATGATTCAATGGATTGCTCATCTCAAGCTCGCTCAATTCACGGTAAAAAATGGTCATATCCATTTCACTTTTCCGCATCAAATCCAGCAAGTCAGCATTCAATTCGATGGTTGCTTTGTTGACCGTTTTCAACCCTATCTTCGCCGAAAGCATCACTTGGTACTTGTGCTCAAATTCGTTTTTGAAATCGGTTAAAATCTGATTAAACGGTTCCGCTTCGTTGATCAGCGGATACAAGGTATTGGCCAATTGAGTTAAATTCCACAACGCAATATTGGGTTGATTACCAAATCGGTATCTTCGGTGACTTGAATCAGTTGTATTAGGTGTCCAGTCCGGATTGTAGTCTTCCAGCCAGCCGTAAGGTCCGTAGTCAATCGTCAAACCTAAAATGGACAAGTTATCAGTATTCATCACACCATGCACAAATCCGACGCGCTGCCAGTGAACAATCATTTCACCGGTTCGTTTTGCAATTTCGGCGAAGCATTTTAAATAGGTATATTTGCTTGGTGCACCCAATTCTGGGTAATGATGTACAATGGTATAATCCAACAATTCTTTCAGTTGGTCCAACTCATTTCGCGAAGTGAATATTTCAAAACTACCAAAACGAATAAAACTGGGGGAAACTCGGCAAACGATGGCACCTTTTTCTTCTGCCGGATTGCCGTTGTACAGAATGTCTCTTGTAACCTTGTCTCCTGTGATGGCTAATGAAAGCGCTCTTGTCGTTGGAACCCCCAAAGCATGCATGGCTTCACTGCACAAATATTCACGAATAGACGAGCGCAAAACCGCTAAACCATCCGAACCACGGGAATAAGGCGTTGGCCCTGCTCCTTTCAGTTGAAAGGTCCAAGGTTGCTGGTGGATCGTTGTTTCGCCAATGTTAATCGCTCTCCCGTCGCCCAATTGTCCGGCCCAATTTCCAAATTGATGTCCACCATAATTCATAGCGAAGGAAGGATAATTGGCGAATGGTTTGGCACCACTGACGACGGCTAAAAATTCGTTTTCATCTTCTATCGTTAGATTCAACTCAGACAGAAAATGGCTGGAAACATGCACCAAAGCTGGATGTGAAGGAATTCTTGGTTTCACAAACGAACCCATTACTTGGTTGACTTGTCGTGTATAATTTCCCTGAATGGGATCAAAGGGCAATTCGTTTGAAAAAACGGGTGACCAATGAAGTTGGTTGAAATCTGTCATAGCATGAATGTGTTACAAATTTACGGAAATTAGAAGAAATGCTGATTTTCATGGATTTCATCATCACTTATTTTCGATAAAAAGAACGGACAAAAAAAATCCCAAGCTTACCTTGGGATTTTTTTTGTCTACTTTTTTGACTATTTTTTTGAAAAGGCTTTGTTGTCAACCATTTGCTGAAAGAAATCATTGACGGTTTCAGTCATCGGTCGGAATTCCATTTTCAATTCGCGTTTGATTTTTGAATTGTCTGCTTTCCAGGGATAACCAACGTTGTCTTTCACAAATTGACGAGGAATGCCGTTCATTGGACCTACCAACATCACCAACCATTTTGGAATGGTTTTTTTCGGCAATGGATAGTTTTTGCCGAAGGTAGGACGCAGCAATTCTGAAATTTTCAGCATGCTTAAATTCTCTGCGGATGTGATATTTCTGCCTGTAGCTTCTGGCATGAAACCAGCTCGATAATGCGCTTCTGCCACATCGCGAACATCTACACATCCCATATTCAAATCTGGAGCTCCCATTTTCATAGCGCCATCGCCCATTTGTTTCATAATCGCAAAACTTTCGGAGGTGGCATTTGGATTGATACCAGGTCCCAAAACCAAGGATGGATTGATGGTCACCAAATCCCATCGATCTTGTGCTTTTTTCATGTCCCACGCCTTTTTCTCTGCCAATACTTTCGAATAACTGTACGGCGATTTTTTCAAAGAAGAAGTGGTGTTCCATTGATGTTCCGTCATGGTTTGGTTCGGGTAATTGAGCGTATCAACCGCATCGCCGTATATAGATGCGCAACTACTCGTTAAAACCACGCGTTTAACGCTGTCCGTTTTGTTTACACTGTTCAACACATTTTCCGTTCCTTTTAAAGCAGGATCGACCAAGTCTTTTTGCGGATCTTTGATACTTAACTTAAACGGTGAAGCGGTATGAATAACCAATTCACAGCCTTTCATGGCTTCGTCGTAGGAATTAGGCGTCAATAAATCCGCTTGGAAATATTTAATGGTGCCGGGCAAATTTGCCGCCAATTCATCCAAGTATTTCGTTTTTTCTTTGTCGTTCGGGTTGCGAATGGGTGCATGAATGGTCAAGCCATCTTCCAGCAGTCTTTTCGCTACCCAACCTGCTACATATCCGGTAGCACCCGTTAACAATACGGGTTTTGTTTTGTCTATCATCATTTCTTATTTTTATTTCGCCAATAATTTTACAATATCTTTTTCTAAATCTTCTGGTTTGGTTGTTGGAGCGTACCGTTTGTAGGGTTTTCCATTTTTGTCGACCAAAAACTTGGTGAAATTCCACTTGATACCACTTCCTAAAAAACCGCCCAATTTTTTCTTTAAAAACTGGAACAAAGGATGTGTATTTTTTCCGTTTACATCAATTTTTTCTGTCAATTGAAAAGTAACGCCGTGGTTGATTTGGCACGATTCCACCATGCTTTCATTTGTTTCCGGTTCCTGATTTAAAAACTGATTACAAGGTGTTCCTAAAAGGAACAATCCTTGCGCTTTGTATTTCAGATGCAAAGCTTCCAACCCTTCAAATTGAGGCGCTAACCCACATTTTGTAGCGGTATTCACCACCAGCACTACTTTGCCTTGCATTTCAGCCATGGACAAGGAGTTTCCTTGTGGAGTTTTGATTACGATATCGGAAAATTGCATGTATATTTTTTTAGAGGTATGAAGTTAAGTAAACAAATTTGGAAAGACATTGTTCGGATTTATCTTTTGACGTTTGTTGTGAAAATGAAGGCACCCAACGAATGATTGAAATAATTCGTTATCTTGGTAACAGCAAACCACCACGGATGAAAAAGAAACGAATAGCCTTTCTGTTTTTGGTATTCTTTACAACCTTTTTACAGGCTCAAAAAACAAGCACCATCTCCGGACGTCATACCTTTTCCATTAATTACGGTGTTTCCAGTGAAAAAATTTCAGAAAATTTTGTTTCAGTGAATCCAGCAACCTATCATCCTAATTACAATTACCCACATGTAGACTATCCGGAAGGATATGGTATGGGTTATTGGTATTATTCCACGTGGCTAGAAAATGTGGATACGAAAAATTGGAGCCAAGAAATAAAATTGCAATATGGTTTTACTTTTGAAAAAGTACTTTTGTCGGCTGGGATAAATTTATCCTTCTGGAATCTGTCAATGCATGGCAGAAACAGCAGTTCGAAAAGTTATTTCAAAATGCCCGATCCTTTTCAGGAACAGGTAAATGAGACTAGTCATGTTTTTGACTATTCGGATCAATCTATCTACATGCAAGTTCCTTTGGGTATTGGTGTTCATTTGTTTCAACCCTCAAAATCGTTCAACATTACCCCAATTCTGAGATTTAATCCCGAATTTCAAGTAAGCAGAAAAGTAATAAAAAATGAAATTAGACATCACTATTACTTCCATTCCGATTCGTTTGATTTGGCAGGAACACATTATGATGGTTATCATTTAGATACAACGATCGTGAACACGGCGGATGATCCGATGCTTTTCAATCCTGAAACGGATGATCAAATATTCTTCTTAAATCCTTCCATATCGGTTCTAATTGGTTATCGCTTTTATAAACATTTCGGATTTCAATTGGAAATCGGCTACAAATCGACGAGTAAATCGAGAATTGTTTATGGCACGTATTACCAAGTAAATAAAAGTCCGTATGCACATTTCGGACTTACTTATACCTTGTAACAAATGATTACAGGTGGTTTAATAAAACAACTAATTATGTTATGAAAATGAATCACATTCTTCTTTTTTTAGCATTGATCATGGGTTTTGAGAGTTTTGGCCAAGAATCAAAACCTCGGTTAATCCAACATCGACTCTATGTTGGATTTTCCTCCTCCTGCGAGAAAATAGTGATGAGTGACCCGATCGAAAGTCCTTATCCTTTCACGAAGTTGGCTTATCCAGCCGGAAGCGGAACGGGATATGATTACACTCAGTTAAAAGTCAATCCGGCTAATGAAAGGAATTTTTCAAAAGAGTTAAAAATTCAATATGCCCTTACCAGAAAGCGACTTTTTGCTACAATTGGTTTAACTTTTTCTACATGGGATCTTGAATTTTCGGGTGAATATGATTGGTGGAAAAGTTATTTCAAAATGCCCGAACCCTTTCAGCAACAAATTAACCATATTAACTGTTCTTTTTTGTACGCCGATCAAACGAGTTATCTTCAAATTCCAATGGGTGTTGGATTCAATTTAATGAAATCCGAACGTGCCTTGCAGATAACGCCAAGTGTAAGAATCAACCCGGAATTTCAACTCAATAAAAAAGTACTGAAAAACGAAACCGTTCAGGATTATTACTTTCATTCTGAAGCGATTGATTACGGAACCTATCATTCCGATGCGTATCATTATGAAAACAGCGTTCTTGGTGAAAATGCGAATGAACTGATCAAGTTTAACGCGAAAACACCTAAAAACATACTGCTTAATCCTTCTTTAAATTTGTTGTTTTCCTACCGTATTCGCCAGAATTTTGGCGTTTATTTCGAGCTAGGTTACAAAATAGCTTCGCGCTACAGAATTCAAATGATAACGGGTTATGAGGACTATCCGTCACATTCGACTGACAATATCAATTATCAAAATAACAGAAGTGCAAATGGACAATTGGGGGTGTATTACAAATTTTAATTTCAAAACATTTCGTAACTTACCTTTTAAAAAATCAAGATGGAAGCGAAAAACGAAATCAAAGAATATTCAAACGGTGAGATTACAATTGTTTGGGATGCCTCCAAATGCAAACATGTAGGAAATTGTGTTCGTCACTTACCAAAGGTTTATGATCCCAAAGCAAAACCATGGATTAAGATTGAAAATGCGGGCACGGAAGCTATAAAAGATCAAATTGCGACTTGTCCGAGTGGAGCGTTGAGTTGGAAATGAAGTGATTTGCCAAAAAAACAAAATTAAAGTTGATAAAAAGACTTAGTGTTAAAATGACATTTAATTCGTAGTTTAGTTGAAATTAACAACCAAACGTTTATGTTCAAGCAATTCATCGTCCTTATTACCGCTGTCGTTTTAGTTATTTCTTGCAAAAAAGAGAAAACGCCTGAAGTGGTTGTTGCTAACCCAACTGTATCTGGACCGCAACAATACGGAACGCCTTTTTCAGGTATGCCCAATTCAGCTGACTTGGTGATTTACGAAGTGAACCTACGTGCTTTTAGTTCCGCCGGAGATATCAATGGCATAATTGCCCGTTTGAATGAAATAAAAGCCTTGGGCACTACGACGATTTGGTTGATGCCCATTTATTCGCAAGGCGTTTTGAACAGTGTTGGTTCGCCTTATTGCGTGAAAGATTATACTGCTGTAAATACCGAATATGGTAACTTGGAAGATTTGCGCCACTTAACCAATCAAGCGCATAGCTTAGGCATGACGGTAATTTTGGATTGGGTGGCGAACCATACTTCGTGGGATCATAGTTGGATTACCGATCATCCGGATTGGTATACCCACGATGCGGGTGGAAATATCACCATTCCAGCAGGAACGAATTGGTCAGACGTCGCAGATTTGAATTTCACCAATTTAGACATGCAAGCTGAAATGATCAAAGCCATGAAATATTGGGTTTTAGAAGCCAATGTTGACGGTTTTCGATGCGATTATGCGGATGGCGTACCGTTTGACTTTTGGAACAGTGCATTGACTGAATTGAAAACCATTCCGAATCGAGAATTGTTGTTTTTAGCGGAAGGCGTTCGTCCCGATCATTATACAGCCGGTTTTGATTTAACGTACAGTTGGAATTTTTATACCACCACCAAAAATGTTTGGGCAGGATCCAATCCTTCGGTTTTTTATACGCAAAACCAGACAGAATACAATTCTATTCCAGCTGGCAAACAAAAAATTCGCTTTACTACCAACCACGATGAATCTGCTTGGGATGCGTCACCAATGACACTTTTCAATGGAAAAGCGGGTGCATTGGCAGCATCAATACCCACAATCTTTATGGGCGGAGTTCCCTTGTTTTATACAGGACAAGAAGTAGGAAGAGCTTCCACTACTCCATTTTTCACCAAATCACCGATCAATTGGAGTGCGAATTTGGACATGAAACAAGCCTATGAGAAATTGATGTCGATTTACACCAACTCTGAAGCGGCGCGACGTGGAACAATTCAATTGTACATGAATTCAAATAGTGTATCCAGCTTCAAGAAAACAAGTGGGACTAGCGAAATATTGATTCTCGTAAATGTTCGTTCTACAGCGACAAATTACGCTATTCCAACAGAGTTGCAAGGAACGCAGTGGACGAATGCTTTAACCGATACGCCAGCAACGTTGGGTTCTAGCGAATCCTTAACCGGTTATGGTTACTCGATTTACACCAAGGAATAAATAGTTACCGCTTAATCAATCTTCTAAATTCGTTGTTGGTAGTCAAATCTACCACTTGCAGTAAATAGGAACCCGCAGCGAAATCGCCTAAGTCAATCGTTGTGTTTTGTTGAAAACGCATCGTTTGAACGGTTTTCCCACGCATATCCAAGAGCGTCATTTGATAATCGGCACTTTTTGCCATGGAAATGTTCAACGGTCCGTTGGTTGGATTCGGGTAAATTGAAATGGGCGAATCGTTTTCCAATTCTTCTGTAGAAACAAGGAAATTCACATCTTTCACAATGGATCCAACTTTGTTGATAATCCAATTCGCCGGATCAATCGACAAAACATTTAGAATGGAACTTGCATTGGGAATCAAGAATTGATTTTGATTGGCATCGATGGAAAAGCGCATGGTCGTATCTGGCAAACCTGTTCGGCTAAATTTCAAATCAAGGTCATTCGTGAACAAAGGTGTAACCGATGGTTTTGAAGTAATGTGATTGATTTCTAACAAAACCGTGTCACCCAGCGAATTCCAGCGTACTGAATACGTCGGATAACCTTCTCCAAAATACCATTCTTCAAAGTAGTTGGTGAAATCCATACCCGTTTCATTTTCTACGACTGCCAAGAAATCAACGCCATACGCGGTTGAATCGGCATATTGAGATTGGTAGTTTTTAAACGCTTGAAAGAAAAGAGAATCGTTGTCAACCAAATACCGCAAAGTATGAATGATAGCGGCACCTTTGTCATACGACAAACGACTGGAAAAAATCCGACCTTCGTTCAAGGAATCCAACACCCACACGCTTCCACCCGCTTGGTTCATGATGTTGGTGTGTCTATTGAACATGTCGTTGACTTGTTGTCCAGGGTACAAATTGTCCAACATGATGTATTCTGAATAAGAAGCAAACCCTTCGTTTAACCAAATATCGGCCCACGAAGCACAGGTTACGTTGTCGCCAAACCATTGATGCGCCAATTCGTGAGCGGTTAAAGTTGGGTTAAAAAATCCTTGAGTGGTCATGGTTTGGTGTTCCATTCCACCACTAATTGGCGCCATACAATGTCCATATTTTTCATCCGCAAAAGGATAAGGCCCAAAATATTCAGCATACAATTCAATGAAATCTGCCGTTTGGTCAATGTCATTTTGAAAATTCGGCAAGGTGGCTGGGTTGTTGTAGATGAAGTTTTGAATCAAAACAGGACCCGAACCAACAGGATTGGCGGTAACATTGTACTCAACATATTCCGCTACTGCGACAGAAATCAAATAGTAATCAATCGCATGACGGTGTTTCCATTCAAATCGATGCGTTCCATTGCCCAAATCCACTACTTGTTCCAAAACACCATTCGAACCCGCTTTACAAGCCGTTGGAACGGTAATCCAAACTGCACAACTATCGGCCTTGTCTTTCAACGATTGTTTTACTGGAAACCATTCATACGCCGAAAAAGGCTCGGAAAGTGACCAAGTAACTTGATTTCCCCAAGAAGGTGAAGACGCATTCGTCATTCCTCCGCCACCCAAAGGATTGGTTGCAGCCGTTGGAGGCGTTCCATAGTATTCGATGTGTAAAATGAAGCTTTCACCGAGGTTTTTGTTAACGGGGATTTTCAAAGCCGTATTGACTCTAGCATACAAAACAGGATTTCCATCCACGGTAATCGCTGTAATGACCAACGTGGGAAACAATTCCACCAGGGCAGAATCCAAGTTTTCATTGGCCGTAGCATGAATATCACAAGCACCTGAAAGCGTTGTGGTGGTATTGGTCATCGACAAATCCAAAAAATAGTAATGTACATTGTAACGCTCCGTCTCCGCTATTTGTGCCAACGAAAACGTATTGCTTTTCGCATGAATTGGTTGGTGGGATTTAAAGTTGGAGCAACTGTTGATTTTTTCTTGTCCAAACGTCAAAAGTGGTGCGAGTAGGAAAGCGAGTAGAATTTTGTTCATGATCCATTTATTAAGTGGGTTAAAAGTACGGAAAGAAAACTATAACAAAAGCATCAATTAAGTTGTCCATTCAAAATGTATTAAATCAGTTTAATTCATTCTGATCCATTTTTCTTAAGTCCTCAGAAATTTGTTAGCTAAGAGCAACCAAAAGACAGAACAATCAAAATTGTTGAATGAAAAGAGAGTTGATTGTGTTTTATAATTTATGATTTTCATCAAATGGCTGAATCAGAAAATTACTGAATTTCAACAAAGTATAATAGACGGAAAATCCATACCACAATGAAACTACGGAAAAGTAAACAATAACCATAGGGGCTAGTTTAATTTCAGGACGGATAAATAACAGCAAAACAGCTGCTAAAAAGCAAACTATTGCCGCCAAAACCAATTCTAACAAAAAATTAATTTTTAAAACAATCGTTTTATTGTCATCCAGTATAGAAACAGAACCTCTATATTGTGTTCTTCGAGTGGACCCACTGCCAGAAACGGAATCCCTTAAAAGCCGAATTCTTGAAAAGGTTAATCTCATGCCTAGATAGTCTACGTTGTTCTTTTCAATGACCAAAATACTTTTTAGGCTTTCAAAATAAATTTTGGGAAAAACATTTCGAACGTGTATTTTTTTGGTAAAATTTATCATTGCTAACTTTTTTCACAGTTAATTCATTATCAACAAATTGCAACTGAATTAATGTTAAGTTACGCAACAATAATTAATAATTGTCATATTGGTCAATTTACATTTCTCCAGAGATATAAAGATACAGAAAGAAAGCCAATTCTCTAGCGACACTTCATTTTAACAAGAGTTAAATTGAACGTATACAACAAGCTACGATGAATTTACGTGTTGAATTAGACTCTAAATAATAATTACATAACTCAAGTAATTGTTATTAAACTACTTAGTTAGTTTCAAATCATGCAAGTTTTAACCCGAATTGTACAACACATCCTTACTTGATCAAGAATTGTGGATTCAAAACATCACCATCACGATGGGATTGGTGAATACGAATACAACACCTATGTTATTGAAAACAGTTGAATCAGGAAAAATCAAACCAGAGGATTTGATTACGCACCGATTTAAATTGGACGACATAATCAAAGCATATGAAGTCTTTGGCAATGCGGCTGAAGAGAAAGCATTAAAAATCATTTTAAACAATTAAATAGCTGTAAATCAACCAATGTCTTGTATGTGTAATTCGAGGCATTGGTTTGTAAATGACCCGAAACATAATAAAAGTACTCCTTTTACATGATTTAAATCATTTTTAAACAGAAGCACCTACCCTAGATTTGTAGTGTAATTATGGGACTGTTGAAACAGATTAAATAAATACAACTTTCCTACCTAAAAAAATAAATGATGAAAACTTTACTAGTATTTTTCGCAACAACGGCCGCAACCATTTCCTTTGCGCAAACAGCCGAATCAGCCACCCAAAAGGTGCTGGATGAAACAAAAGTGGAAATCACAATGCCGCTAAATGGCACAGAACAAGTTAACTTGAATCAAACAAGCGAAGCGGATGGTCTTTTGGCCATGAATTTAAACGGCAATCCAATTGATTTATTAACAGACATGGAGTCTTTTGAATTGGCTGCAAATGCAACCATTGATGCACCACAAAGTTTGGAAATGGTTGGATTTACATTGAAATTATACAAAGCCACCATTCATGGCACCTCCACCCTACACGATTGGGAATCAAAAATCACCAAAATTGATGGCAAAGGTTTATTTCAATTAACAGGTGATGTTTTTACAAAAATTCAAGATGCTGAAATTAAAGTTTTAGTAAAAGGAATTAAAAGCACTGAGGGTGATAAAATGGACAACAAGACGTATGAAACTTTTCATGCGGATAAAAATCCCTACATCACGTATTCATTTACCAATGTATTTATTAAAACGAGTGAAACTGGTGAAGTTACCTTAAATGCCTCAGGTCAATTGAGCATGGCTGGAACCACCAAAACAGCTTATATAGTCGCAACTGGAAAAAGGTTGGCGAACGGAGATTTAAGACTAACAGTTTCTAAAAAATTGAAAATGACAGATTACAACATGGAACCTCCAGTTATGTTTATGGGGGCTATGAAAGTAGGAAATGAAATAACTGTCAATTTCGATTTTGAGCTTATACAAGTAAATAACTAACAGTAAAAACAATTTTTTAAACCCAAAAATTATGAAAAGTTCTAACACAATTCGCATAGCAGGTTTCGTCTGTTTTGCCCTTTCGTTGTCCAACGTGTATGCGCAGCGAACTCCTATCCAATTTTTTAGACCCAATGACCAAACGGGGCTAAACATTTATGAGACATCCAAAAATGATTCCGTGAAATACGATGGTTTCAAAATTCGAGTGGGTGGTGATTTTGCCATGCAATTTCAAAGTATCAATCAATCGAATACCTTAGGGAATTTGGTAAATTTAGGTTCCAATTTCAACTTGCCATCTGCCAATTTCAACATTGATGCGCAATTGTACAGTGGCGTTCGTTTGCACATGAAAACCTATCTCTCTGCAAAACACCACAATGAAGCATGGATCAAAGGTGGACACATCCAAATTGACAAATTAGATTTCATCAAACAAGGATTCTTGGATGGTGTAATGAAATACACGACTCTTACCATTGGTATGGATGAGTTCAATTATGGTGATGCCCATTTCAGAAGATCAGATAACGCGCGCACTATTTTCAATCCATTTATTGGAAATTATATCATGGATGCATTCTCTACTGAAGCGTTCGCTGATGTAACGGTACAAGCAAAAGGATTTATCTTTGTTGCTGGGGTAACCAACGGTAAACTGAATCAAGATGTTGTGGTTACTGGTACAAGTGATAACAAACCTTCATTCTTCGGGAAATTGGGTTATGACAAACAATTGTCAGACGATTTCAGAGTTCGTTTAACGGGTTCCATTTACGACAATCAAGGTAAAACAACGGGAACTTGGTTGTATGGTGGTGATCGTGCCGGTGGTCGTTATTACAACATCATGAAAACAGTTCCAGATTCTACAGGTGCTGTTCAAGGAAGTGACTTTGAAGGTCGGTACAATGCACGATTCACAAAATTAACAGCGGTTCAGTTCAATCCATTCATCAAATTCAAAGGACTTGAATTCTTCGGAATCTACGAGGTAGCAATGGGAAATGCAACACTTTCACCTACAAGCAAAGAAGGATCTTTTACTCAGATAGCAGCAGAATTGGTGTATCGTTTTGGTAAAGAGGAGAAATTCTTTGTTGGAGGAAGATACAATTCAGTTACTGGTAACACAACGACAGCAAGCAAAACATTAACCTTGAATCGATTGAATATCGGAGCTGGTTGGTTCTTAACGCAAAACATCTTGGTGAAAGCGGAATACGTGAACCAAGAGTATGTTGGTGATGGTTGGACAGGACGCTATGCAGGTGCTCAATTTAACGGATTCAACTTGGAGGCATCTATCAGTTTCTAAGTGAGTGATTTATCATTCATTTTTCTAACTTCCATTCTTTCGGGATCAACTATTTTCCTGGGCGGAATCGTATCACACTTCTTTGGTGATTACGTCCAAACAGGAGAAACAAAAGCAGCAGTAATTCACATTTCCATCGCATTTGGTGGCGGATTACTCTTATCAGCTGTTGGATTGGTTTTGGTTCCCGAAGGAATGGAAGTTTTGTCATTAGGGCCAGTTGTTCTCTCTTTTTTAGTGGGGACAATTGGCTTTTTTTTTCTCGATCAATTTGTAGCGAAAAAAGGTGGAAAACTAGCACAATTGATAGGCATGTTATCCGACTTCATCCCGCAAGCCATTGCCATGGGCGCCGTTTTATCCAAAAACCCAACGCTTGGCATATTGCTCGCCATCATGATTGGCGTACAAAATTTCCCAGAGGCTTTCAATGCCTATTTAGATTTAAAAACCAATTATTCCGTACGGAAAAGTTTATGGATTCTTTTCATATTAAGCTTTGCTGGTGTTTTTGCTGCCCTACCCGGTTATTATTGGTTATCAGAAATGCCCAGAGTTGTCGCTTCCATCATGTTGTTTTCAGGCGGCGGATTGATCTACTTAATTTTCCAAGACATTGCACCGATGTCCAAACTAAAAAGAAGCTGGATTCCTGCTTTAGGCGCTAGTGTGGGTTTTTTGGTTGGTATGATTGGCTTGAAGATGTTGGGGTAAACTAAATGGATTGGTCAACTATAATTGACCGAGATTCTCTGATCCCTGACCCTTTCTCTGCTTTTGTGATTCTACAAGAAATAGGCTCTATTATTTTGATGTCATTAAAAAAAACAATTAATATTAATTACTTCAGTTAATTCATTTAATTAACGTTAAATGTTTCAATTGTGAATCCATACTTAAACCAAGCGAATCCAAAATAACTCAAAACAAAAATAATTTCAACCGATTCTCTGCTAGAGTGACTCCAACAGGATTCAAACCAAAGGACATTGATTCTGTTTCAGAATACTGCAAAATTATTTTGCAAATGGAAAGAGAGGAAAATAAAGTTCGTTATTAGGCAAGTGAAAATAGTCTAATTGTAAAAAAACAACCCATTCCATTTAACTTTTTACTTGTGACCTTGTTATCCCCATAGCTATCGGGAAAACCTAAAACCTCTAAACAAATCATTGTAATTGATTCTAAAAAAAATACAAAATACTTAGAGTTTTTATGGGAAATAAAAAAGGCTCACATTTATGTGAGCCTTTGTGACCTCGTTAGGATTCAAACCTAAAACCTCTACAGCCGTAATGTAGTGCTCTATTCAGTTGAGCTACGAAGCCTTATTATTTCAATTTGCTTATGTAGTGCTTCCGCCGCGGCGGATTGGCTACGAAGCCTTATTATTTCAATTTGCTTATGTAGTGCTTCCGCCGCGGCGGATTGGCTACGAAGCCAATTACAATCTTTTTATATCGCTATAAGTGCGATTGCGAGTGCAAAGATAGTGTATTTTTCATTCTTTGCAATCGAAATTTAAAAAATTATTCAATTTCTGCTGAAATTCCTCTTTCCAAAAGACCTGTGCACATGGGCATCAAATCTTTGAAAGGGCCTCTCTTTACTTGGCATTTGCCGTTGTGGTGAATAATCCAAGTGCATTGTTCTGCTTGAATGGATTCGTGACCGCAAATTTTTATCAAAGATTCAATCACGTGATCAAAACTATTGAAATCATCGTTGTAAACAATCAAATCCTTTTGTTCGACCAGTTGCTCTAAGATGCTTGTTTTTTCTAAAGTTTCCGTTAAGGACATGCTTATTATTTTAATTCTTACAAAGGTAGAGATTTTCTGCGGGGACACAAAAATTATTTCCCAAAAGCCATCGGCATTAAATCATAAATCGAGTTAAAAACATGGACACTATCGTCTTGACCAATCAAATAAATGGGAAAAAGATGCTCTTGTCGATTTTGAGATTCCAGCATGACTTGTCGGCAGCTTCCGCAAGGGGACAAAACCGCTTCTTTTGGAATCAAATCTCCATTGGCGACTACCACCAATTTTTTTACACCTAAATGCGGGAAATTTGCCCCGGCATAAAACAAAGCTACTCGCTCTGCGCACAAACCGGAAGGGAATGCAATATTCTCTTGATTGGAACCCAAAACGATTTCTCCATTTTCCATCACCAGGGTCGCACCGACGTAAAACTGGCTGTACGGAGCATGTGCGTTTTTCGCCACTTCCCTAGCCTGCTGCACATGTTTCTGGTCTTCATCGGACAATTCCGATACATTGGCAAAGTAATCGTATTCAATTCTAAGTTCTTTTTTCATTTGTTCTTTTGTTCAAAAGATTGCTTTGGCTGAACAGAGTCGAAGTCAAAGCAATGCTTTCTAATTATTTGTTCACGCCGATCACAAAGAAAGCCGCTTTTGTATTGTTCAAATCCGTATTGAATTGAATCAAATTTCCTTGTTGGGTAAACCGAATTTCATTGTCCACCTGATTGCCCAGTGCATTTTCTATTTTTGACTGAAAATCATTTCCTTTTGCGCTCGTAATGGCTTTGTTCATTTGGTCATAATCGATCGGTGCACGCGTAATTACAACGGCAAATTTGTCTTTTGTTCCAATCTTGTCCGGCTGCATACTTTGATCTCTCGGAAATAAACGGGTTCCCGTAATACCACAATAAGGAGAATGCTTCGGCGTATTTGGGAACAAGACATAGGATGTTCCATTGGTTTCTTCACCAAACACGTACGTGTAACATTCTATTGTATTTGTGAATTCAACCTTGAATTTATCATCTGAACTCAACTTGTTGGTCGTTTCAAAATAATTGTTTCCTGCCTCACGCAAGGCAATGGTTTTCTTCCCGCTATTCAATTCCAATCCAAAGGATCCTGAAAACGAAGTGGGTTGCACGCGATCGGCATTGCCCATTGGATACAAACCATACGCTTCCACATTGAATTCTTTAAAATCAGCATAGCGAATCCATGCGAATCCACCTTTGCCCCAGTCGGTTCCCCAGCTGTTCATCAATTGAAACGATCCGCCGTTCAAATAATCGTCGTAACCGATCACACACATTGCGTGACCACCAAAACCACTTTTAGAATAATCGCTATTGGTCGGAAACCAATATTCTTTCCCCATCATATTCGACATAAACGAACCGCCGACCATCATACCAATGACCACGGGAGAACCTTTGGCTAAATTTTGCTTAATGCCCAACATTTCATAGGATTTTCCTTTCTTCTCTTCGGTCAATCGCTGAAAACCTTTGATTTTAAAGTTCGCTGCTTTGGAACGCAAGTCGGCCGTTGGTTGTCGTGAACAATCGCGGTCGTCATACGCGAAATCTTTTAATGAAACCGCTCCTTTGTCGTGCATGTTGTCCATGGCATATTTCACATACGAACCTTGGCAATCCTCCAACGCAATTTGGTTGTACAAATACGATGGAGAAAATTTAACGGAATTGGGGTCTTTGCCCGTTCGTGCTGCTTCTAAAATAGTTCGTGCCGCATACGCAGAAGCCCATGCCACACAAGAACCTTGTTGACCTTGGTTCATCGGTATTGGACAATACTTTTGCAATGAAACACGCTCCGGCAAAGGATTCTTTTTGTTGTCGGCTAAAGGTTCATAAATCTCAGTGTTTTCATAGATTTCTTTGTCCAATTCACCTCCGCGCACGAATTGACTTACTGTGTCGGATGAGATTAGCAAACCAGAACAACCTCTTCCCATAAAGAAATAGAGAGCAATACCGACAATTACCAATACGACCAACAATTTCGGGCGTTTCAGTAAATAGGGCAACGCAGCGCCTAAAACATTCCCAAGAATACCGTTGGATCCGCCTCCTGAAAACCTGCCGACACCTTTGTTTTTACTAGAACTTGATCTGTTTGACGAGTTGCTTTTCGGCTCGTCATCTACCATGCGAATAGGCATAAATAATGCATTTAAAATGGAAAATTGACTACTACTTGAATCAACTAATCAATTACGAAAGAAAAAATAATAAACCAAACCTGCTGCCGCAACCAGTAATAATAGCTTTGGTTTTCGGATCAAATAAGGCAAGGCCGCGCCTAAAAGGTTCACCAAAACTCCACCCAAACCACTGTTTCCTGATGAAAATCCACCGGAATTTCTATTGCTTCGGCGGTTATTATTGTTATTGGACGAATTCCCTCCGGGCTCATCATCCACCATTCGAATTGGCATATTACTTCTAATTTATGACTTCTAAAATACGGAAATTCTACTTTATGCGACACATTTAAAAGAGAAATTCAGCCATTTAAAGTTCCTTTTCCTCCACTAAAATTTGAATAATGAAGTCATTCCCACTATCTTTGCCACCGCTAATATGATACAATACAAAAAAGTCGCGTTTTACACCTTGGGGTGCAAGTTGAATTTCTCAGAAACGTCAACCATTGCACGCTTGTTTGAAGACGCCGGCCACGCAAAAGTGGATTTTGAGGACAATCCGGATATTTACATCATCAATACTTGCTCTGTAACAGAAAATGCTGACAAAAAATGCAAGCAATTGGTGAAAAAGGCCTTGAAAATCAATCCAGAAGCGTTTGTTTGTATTGTCGGTTGTTTCGCGCAATTGAAACCTGAAGAAATTGGAAACATTCCCGGGGTGGATTTGGTGTTAGGCGCCAACGAGAAATTCAATCTGATTGAACACATCGAAAAGCTAGAAGAAAAGACAGCCAAAGCCATTGTTTCGTATGACAATATAAAAATCACCACCGACTTCGTTCCTGCTTTTTCCTATGGAGACCGAACGCGTTCTTTCTTAAAAGTACAAGATGGCTGTGATTATTTCTGTACATTTTGTACCATTCCATTAGCAAGAGGGAAAAGCCGAAATGCGACCATTGCTTCAACAACTGAAGAAGCGCGGAAAATTGCGTTGACAGAGGTGAAAGAAGTGGTGATTACGGGTGTAAATATTGGTGATTTCGGCCAAGGTGGCGAGGAAAATTTTGAAGGTTTGATTCGTTCTTTGGATACGGTAGAAGGAATTGATCGCTACCGCATATCTTCTATCGAACCCAATTTATTGAGCAATGAAATCATTCATTTCAGTTTGGAAGAATCGAAACGTTTTGTACCCCATTTCCACATTCCACTGCAATCTGGAAGCAACCGCGTATTAAAAACAATGCGTCGCAAATACGAACGTGAATTGTATGCGGAGCGTGTTGCTTATATCAAAAGCTTGCAACCGGATTGTTGCATTGGCGTGGATGTCATTGTTGGTTTTCCAGGTGAAACGGACGAAGAATTTTTGGAAACCATCGATTTTTTAAAAGATTTAGATATCAGTTACTTACACGTCTTTACCTATTCAGAACGAGCGAATACGACGGCGGTTAAACTGGGCGAAAGTGTTCCCATGAGCGTACGAAGAGAGCGCAGTAAAATGCTGCACATCCTTTCGGATAAAAAGAAACGTGCCTTTTACGAAACACAGGTTGGCACGAAAAGAACGGTGCTACTTGAATCCGATGAAGAAAATGGGATGATGTTCGGTTTTACAGAAAACTACATCAAAGTAAAATTACCCTACGACGCCAATTTGGTAAACACCTTCCAAACGGTTGATTTAACCGAAATCGATCGTGACCAAATCATGAAAGCAACCATCACTGTTTTAGCCGAAGCATAAAAACTTCTTCTTTTTTTGACAAAAATGTAACCGATTTCTAAATGGCTACATTTACCTTCAAAGCAAGCTCAACTGCTGAAAGAAAGTATGAAAAGCGAGAAAGAAAAATCATTTATGCAACTGTACGAGCCGGTGCATGCAAACTTTGAGAAGTTTTGCAAAGCGCGAGTATATGGTGAAATGGATTTTCAAGACTTGATGCACGACACTTTGTTGATCGCTTACAAGAAGTTTGACAAAGTAATCGACCCAAAAGCTTTTCTCTCTTTTTTATTTGGTATTAGCATTCGTGTGTTGTCCAATGCCAGTAAGAAAAACAAGCCTTTGTTGCACAACGATGAGGCGATGGCTCTAAAAATCTCCCAACCAAATGACCAAACGGATAAAAAAACCGATGTCACCTTGTTGTATGAAGCGTTGAGTAAATTACCTGAAAGCCAACGCGAATCGATCATTTTGTATGAAATCGTAGGTTTTTCAGTGAGAGAAATTGCCGAACTACACAATGCTGGAGAATCAGCTGTAAAACAACGATTGGCAAGAGGAAGGCAGCAATTAATCACTCTTTTAACCGAAACAAAAGAGGAAATACACCTAAAAAAATCGGTTGTATGAACAACGAAATACTAAACAAACTCTTTCGTGAGATTCGCGAAGAAAAACCCGAGACTCCGATTACGGAAGTCAACAAATGGATTGCCTTGTCTGCAGCAAGTGTCGGTTTGTTTGGACTATTGTCTCATTTTAAATTATCCATTTTATTAACGAAAAAAATATTGATTATGACAACCTTAACCGCCGCAATGGGCATTGGAATCACGACCTTTCTAATGAGTTCACCTGCTGACGTAGAATTAAATAATTCTGCCTTTGAAGGAAAAACAGAATGGAAACAGCAAAATCCCCCATCACAACCAAAAGAGTTGAAGACTTTAAAAGTGAAGCCAACCCCTTCAGCCCCGGTGAACAAGGAAGGAACAAAACTCAATAACGAAGGAATCCGAAGTAGTCGAGTGGAAATTGGAAATTTGGAACTCAAATTACCAGCAATACTTGAAAAGACCTCGAGCAATTCAATGCTATCACCTTCTTCTCCTGTCAAAAAAGTTAGTGCTTCTAGTCAAATTCGGGAAGTTGGGCATTTCACGAAAGTAATGGTAGGCAGTAGTTTCAGTATTTTCATTACGCAAGGAGACCAAGAAAGTGTGCGTTTGGAAGTCGATGAACGCTATATTGATCTGGTGATTACGGAAGTGAAAAACAATGAATTAAATATAAAATTCAAAAATGGATCTCATATCAAAAATGCTGATAAGGTAGAAGTGCATATAATGATGAAAACAATTGAAGAATTTCACTTTTCAGGAGCCATTCATGCGAAATCGATGAATACTCTGAATGCCGACAAATTAAAAATTGATTGTTCGGGCGCTGCTGAGATTGACTTTGATTTGAATTGTGATGAATTGAACGTCATTAGCTCTGGTGCTGCTGAAATGAATTTAAAAGGGAAATCGAACCGATTTGATTTAAATGGATCAGGAGCCAGTGATATCGATGCGGATGATTTTGTTGTTGAAAATTCAAAAATGACAATTTCAGGTGCTTCTGAAATAAAATGCCATGTTACTGGTGATTTGCAAATTTCCACATCGGGAGCAAGCGATGTGGAATACAAAGGAAACCCAAAAACAGTTGACATCAATTCAAGTGGTGCTTCTAAAGTGAAAAAGAGAAATTAATCGACTCTTCAAAAGCGCTGAGTTTAAAAAAACTATTTTTAGACTCAGCGTGTTTTTTTACCGCGTAAATACCCAATCCGTTTCATTGGAAAGCGATTCATGAAAAAGATAACCATCCCAATTGAAGTTCTTTAACTCATCAACTTCAGTTAGTTCATTTTCAATAATATACCGCGTCATTTTTCCTCTTGCATTCTTCGCGAAAATGGCGACAATTTTGTATTCCCCATTTTTCAATTCTTTGAAATGTGGCGTGATGACCTTTGCTTTGAGCACTTTTTTATCAATGGCTTTGAAGTATTCCGCTGAAGCTAAATTGACAATCACTTCCTCTTTTCCCATTTCGGCATTCAACTGTTTGGACAACTTGGTTCCCCAAAATTGATACAAGTTTTTCGTTTTTGGCGTGATCGACCAGCTTGTTCCCATTTCCAAACGATAGGGAAACATCAAATCCATTGGCTTCAATATTCCATACATTCCTGAAAGAATGCGCAAATGACTTTGAGCAAACTCCATTTGTTGGCTCGTTAAACTCTCGGCATCCAATCCTCGGTACACTTCTCCCGTAAATTGAGCAATCGCCGGACGAACTACTTCATTTTCAATCATGGGTTTTTCCCAGGTTTGAAAACGGTCATAATTCAAACTAGCAATGTCATGGCTAACATGCATGAGTTTTTCAATTTTTTTGACGGAGAATTTCTGCAGTTTTTTCGATAAACTTTCCGCTTCCGTTAGAAACATTCCTTCCGTTGGTTGGATGGAAGATTGCAAATTTTGTTGACCGATTGATTTCGCTGGAGAAATTAGAATTTTCATGATACAAATTTAAACAAACAAACGTCAAAATAGTTGGACTGGATGACTGTTTACAAGAAAAAATAGGCAACGAATGTTATCAATAAAAGTGATAAAATGTTGAATACAAAACCAATACGTGCCATTTGTGCAATCGTTATTTTCCCCGACGAAAAAACAATGGCATTTGGTGGTGTTCCAACAGGTAACATGAAAGCACAACTGGCAGCCAATGTAACCGGTACGCACAATTGAATGATATCGTATTGAGAATCCATCGCAAATGCGCCAATGATTGGAATAAAAACAGTTACCAAGGCTAAATTGGACATGAATTCCGTTCCAAAAATAGCCACAGCAATGATTACGGTCAATAACCAGAAATAATCCCAGGCTTTAAAGGTGTCAAAAAAGGTAACGAGGTAGGCAATGATGCCGTTGGCTTCCAGCATGGTGGCTAAAGCCAAACCGCCGCCAAAAAGCAACAAAATCCCCCACGGCAGTTTTTCTGTGTCCTTCCATTCCAGTAAACTTTTGCCTTCATCACTTGGGATTAAAAAAAGTAGCAAACTACCGAATAAGGCCGCTCCTTCATCTCCGTAAGGAATTCCAGTCCATTTCACGATTAACTGTTTGAAGGACCACAAAATAACCACCAGCGTAAAGATCAAGGAAACGCGCAATTGGTTTTTGGTCCACGGTTTTTTTTCCATCACAAAGTCCTCAGGATGTTCTTTTCGCTCCTTTCCCAAAGAGAAGTAGAAAACAGCATAAACGATTCCAATTAGAATTACAGCCACAGGAATCCCCACTTTCATCCAATCCAGAAAATCAACTTTAACGCCGAATGTCTTGTCTAAAATACCCGCCATTTGAATATTTGGAGGTGACCCCACCAAAGTCCCCATGCCGCCAATCGAAGCTGCATAAGCAATGGAGAGCATTAAAAACAGAGCAAATTTTCCTGTTTGATCCTTTTTAGGAAGTGCGGACAAGACAGCCAAAGCCATGGGCAACATCATCAAGGCAGTTGCCGTATTGGAAATCCACATGGATAGCAAAGCGGTGCTTACTAAAAAGCCTAGTAATATTCGTGGTTTGGAATAGCCCACGGTATGAATGACAATTTTAGCGACTTGTTTGTGTACGTGCCATTTCTCTAGTCCCAAAGCCAAAAGGAAGCCACCCAAAAATAAGAATACGTTCTTGTCACCATATGAAAGTGCGAGTTGTTTTGTGTCCAAAATGCCTAGCGGTACGCCGAAAATAAAAGGTAAAAGAGCTGTGGCATAAATCGGAATCACTTCGAAGATCCAAAAATAGACCATCACACAGGACAATATCAACGCATTGCTAAACGTACTCTTTCCGCCTGTTATCAATAATGCGGCAATAAAACCCACAATACCAATACTCAAAAACAGCCGATCTCTTGTCATAAATTTTTGCATAAAAAAAGGTGAACCGATTGGGCTCACCTTTCAAAAATAAGTAAATATTGTTTACAAAAGTTGTGCTTTCAACGCTTCTAAATCATCTTTTACAATGGTTTGCGCTTCAGAGCCTCCTAGTGCTGCTTCTATTTCTTCATCAACAGAACGAGATTCGTGTGCAATCTCTCCATAGGACTCCGATAAAGCTTCTTGTTCGGCAACTTTGTCTTTCATTTTTTCCAACATGGCAACCGTACTGGAAGAATCAATATTAGCCAAATCACGATTGATATCTCTTGTCGCAGCACTTACTTTCGCACGCGCTTTCAAAGTTTTCAATTCATTTTCGTAATTCGAAATATTCGAACGAAGTGTTTCCAAATTCGCACTCAATTTGTCGGCGTGTCCTTCAAACATCGCTTGATTCTTTTTGGATTCATCCGCCAATTTTAGGTTGGCTTGTTTTTTTAACAAGGCTTCACTAGCCAAACGGTCCGCTTCGGCTTGATCCAATTCACCCGCTTTTGCTTTTTGCAACAAGGCCAATGCTTTGGATTGGTATTCATTCGCTTTCTGTTCCTGGGCTTCAGCATCGCCTTTTGCGCGAATACCCATTGCTTTCACTTCAGCCAGTGCAATCAATGCTTTTTCTTGATTGTCTTTCAACTCACGAATTCCTTGTTCCGTCATTTTGATCGGATTTTCAAGATTGTCCAAAGCTGCATGAGCTTCTGAAGCACCAATTCGGAATAATCGTTTAAACCATGCCCACATAACCTTAATTCTTTCGTTTTTACTAGTATAAATTGTTCAACTCATTTGTCAAAATAACCTGCATTTCGTTGATTTTGTTGACAATTGGTCTGAAATCTTTTTTGCTTTTTGCTGCGTGAATTTCTTGCAACATGATGTCTTGAAACTCAGCTGCTTTGTCAAAAAGAGCCTCAGTTACTTCTGTTTTTTTCGGATCAGCTTCTTGTACGTGAAAGCACTCGCCTACTACGTCCAAAATCATATTGTTCAATCCTCTTTTTAAATTTCTTTTATTTGACATTTCTTTCTTTTTTTTCTCAAATATACTGATTTCCTCTATTAATGTGCGTCGTATTTCAAACGAATTGTCACGCTAGCAGTTTTCTTTTTAGCACTCGTATTGAAACTTCCGCCCCATGAATAATCTTCAGCAGAATTTTGACCGGTGATTTGAAATACACCCATGTCGGCATTTTTCAATTTCCCCAAACTTCCACCGGCATTTTCTGCAATTTTCTCTGCGCGTAGTTTAGCATCTTTTGTAGCTGCTTCGATCATTTTAATTTTCAATTGCGCCAATTTCGTATAGTAATATTCAGGCGAATAAGAAGTCAATTCCAGTCCCATATCAATTAGCTCCGATGCAGAACGAGATAATTCTTCCACCTTATCCACATCGTTGCTTTCAATTTTCACTTGCTGATTCAAGACATATCCTTGGAAATACGAACTGCGAACCCCTCCGTTTTGATCGTATTCATACCCAAACTCTTTTTGAATATCAATGGCCTGAAAAATCACCTCGTTCGACTTGATGCCTTTGGAAGTAAAAAACTTTTTGATTTTTTCTCGGTCGGAATTCAAACTAGAATAAGCTTCTTTCATGTCGAGACTCTTTTTTGAAAAACTAGCACGCCAAACAATTAAGTCACTCGTAAAATCTTCTTCACCCATTCCGGTCACGCTAATCGTGTCAGATGAATTTCCTCGTTTTACATAAGCACCGCCTAAAACGGTCATACTAATCACGATGGAAATTGAAATTAAAATGGCTGCAAGGTTGTTTTTGATCATGATTTTAATTTTTATGAATGAAGATACAAGTTTTTCGAGATGCCAAATACATTATTCACTAAAAAGCCTAAAAAATCTACTTGAATTCCTTAATTTTACGCTCAATTGAAGTAAATAATAGAAAAAGGGAAACAATGCAATCTACAACAGAAACGACAAAATCAACCGAATTTATCAATTTAGAAAACGAACACGGAGCACACAACTACCATCCACTTCCGTTAGTTTTAAGTCGTGGTGAAGGTGTTTTTGTTTGGGATGTAGAAGGCAAACGCTACTATGATTTCCTTTCTGCTTATTCTGCTGTTAATCAAGGGCATTGTCACCCGAAAATTGTGAAAGCTTTGGTTGACCAAGCTCAAACCTTGACGTTGACTTCTCGTGCTTTTTACAACGACGTATTAGGTCCGTATGAAAAATTCGTAACGGAATACTTTGGTTTCGACAAAGTCTTACCCATGAATACAGGTGCTGAAGCGGTGGAAACAGCGATTAAATTGACCCGTAAATGGGCGTATGATAAAAAAGGCATTGCTGAAAATGAAGCCGTAATTGTTGTGTGTGAAGGTAATTTTCATGGCAGAACAACTACGATTATTTCCTTTTCGGACGATGACAATGCTAAAAAGAATTTTGGGCCGTACACCGGTGGTTTCATCACCATTCCATACAATGATACGGCTGCTCTTGCAGAAGTGGCAAAGCAAAAGAATGTAATTGGTTTCTTGGTGGAACCAATTCAAGGTGAAGCAGGTGTCTACACGCCAGATGCTGATTTCTTGTCAAAATCTCAAGCGATTTGTCATGAGAATGGTATGTTGTTCATTGCAGACGAAGTTCAAACAGGGATTGCTCGAACAGGAAGTTTGTTGGCAGTTTGTGGTGATTGCAGCTGTGAAAACAAATGCGAACAACAAGCGACTTATGTTAAACCAGACGTTTTAATTTTAGGAAAAGCGCTTTCAGGTGGTGCTTACCCTGTATCTGCTGTTCTAGCAAACAACGAAATTATGGATGTCATTCATCCTGGGCAACACGGTTCGACTTTTGGTGGAAACCCAATTGCCGGAAAAGTTGCGATTGCAGCGTTAGAAGTTGTTGATGAGGAAAATTTAGCCCAAAATGCTCGCCATTTGGGGAAATTATTCCGAGCGGAAATGAACCGCATCATCGCCGAGACGGATTTGGTGGTAAAAGTGAGAGGTAAAGGATTGTTGAATGCCATTATCGTAAACGATTCCCCTGACAGTGAAACGGCATGGAATTTATGTGTAGCCATGAAAGAAAATGGTCTTTTAGCCAAACCAACGCACGGAAACATTATCCGGTTTGCACCGCCATTGGTCATGACGGAAGCGCAATTAATGGAATGTGTTCAAATTATCGAAAAAACGATCAAAGAGTACCAAAAATAAACTTTCTATTCCTTCTGTTGTTTGATACACATGAGTGAAGAATTTGTAAACCCCATCGATAAAGATAAAGTCACGGAAACCCCGAGCACACTTCCTTATGCGCATCATTCCGGATCCGCTTTAATAAAGCCAGAAGATCAGGGTAAATTAAAAGGTCGTGCGTTGTCTGCCATGGAGCATCAAACGGACATGCAGATGGACCAGATTTTTGAACAGATGAAACTTCTGTCAGAACAAGCCAATCGTTTACAAGACAGAAAAAGAATTTCCGAATACATCTATCAAGCGGAAATGCGCTTTGAACCCTTGATCAACCATATTTACTTTTTGTATGAGAAACAGGATGGTCAATATATCCTTTCTTTAATTGGACCCAACGATTGGGGACGCAGCAAAACAACCTTTTCCTATTTAGCAACTGTTCGCTTGTTAGCTGACCATACTTGGGATGTTTTGGAAAAGCAAAAAGAACTATAATCCATTCGAGCATTCTTGTTTTACACTTGATGTGTTGTTATTTTAACGATAACACCCTATTTTGTTCAGTTTTGGTTTTAGACAAAGAAATATGTTAAATAGTTATAGTATTAATTACAATAACTATTTTTTTTATACTTTCACAAAACTAAAACAAAACAAGTATGAAAAAAATCTATACATTTCTAGCTATCGCGCTTAGCATATCTGCTTCAAAAGCACAGAACATTCCTGTTGATTTTGAACCAGCAGGATATGGCGCTACCTGGACTTGGACCTGTTTTGAGAACGATGTAAACCCATCTCTTGAAATTGTTGCCAATCCATCCACTAGCGGATTAAATCCATCTGCCACTGTAGCCAAATTCACGGCGTTGCAGGCTGGAAACCCATGGGCTGGTTGCGAAACACAACACGGGTCTGATATCGGAACATTTGATATCACCTCTTCCAATAGCATCATTCGCATAATGGTCTACAAAACAAAAATCAGTAATGTAGGTATCAAGTTAGTAACGAATACAGCCGCCTCTTTGGGTGAAATTTTAGTTCCCAATACAGTAATCAACCAATGGGAACAATTAACATTTGATTTTTCTGCACACATTGGCGGAATGACCTACGATCAACTTGTGATTTTCCCGGACTTTGTTGCTCGTCCCGCAGACGACATTATTTATTTTGACAATATTTTTGGCGAAGCAGCAGCACTAGGTACTGAAGAACAGGCTCAAACGAATATTTCTATCGCGCCCAATCCAACTGAAAACGAATTGACAATCACGTCAGATTTAGCATTCGATCAAATTGAAATCTTCAACATGCTGGGCGAGCGCGTTTTGGAATTCAACAATACTCCAAATAGTTTCCCAATTGATTTATCATCATTAGAAAACGGTCTTTTCATAGTTAAAATGCGACAAGGTAATTACGTCTCTGTCCAAAAAGTCAACAAGATTTAAAAGATTGCCCTTTATTTTTTAAATCGACATGGAAGTGCCGCTGAACCGTTTCGTTTCAGTGGCACTTCTTTTTTTTCTTCGTTTTTTATCTTTGTGAATTTCTCATTAATCCGTTACATTTAGCACATGAGTCACAACACCAAATCCAGCGGAGTACTATTATTTGTGTTCATTTACAGTGGGTTAATTTTTATGGGTTGTACCTCAAAAGCCAAAGGAATACTCGGTCCGATTAATTATCCAAGCGATAATCCATTTCAAGAAGAAATTGCTGAATTCGGTAAAATTCTATTTTTTGACACGCGTCTTTCTTCCGATAATTCTATTTCTTGTTCCACTTGTCATTTGCCTGAAAAAGCATTTACAGATGGTTTAAGCAAAAGTCGCGGTGTTCATGGAAAAATAGCCATGCGAAATGCACCAAGCTTGTTCAATGTAGCGTACCAAAAAACACTCATGGCGGATGGCGAAGTGCCAACCTTGGAAATGCAAGCCTTGGTTCCATTGCAAGATACATCCGAAATGGCCAACAAAATGGGTGAATTGATTCGCAAATTAAAAGCCATTCCATTTTATCAAAAAAAAGCCAAAGCATTATTCAATCGAGATTTTGACGCTTTTGTGTTAACGCGAAGTTTAGCGCAATACGAGCGAACTTTGCTATCCGATCATTCACCTTTTGATCAGTGGTATTATGAAGGCAATGAGCAAGCAATTTCAATTAGCGCAAAAAAGGGATGGAAAATCTTTTCGGAAGAATTGTATTGCACCCATTGTCACCCCGCGCCTTTTTTTACCAATTTTAAAGTTGAGAACAATGGTCTTTATGAAAGTTATGAAAACATAGCAGACAAAGGGCGATTTAGAATCAACGGAGACTCGAATGAAATTGGTAGTTTTAAAGTGCCTTCGCTTCGAAATGTTTCAAAAACAGGCCCTTATATGCACGACGGAAGTCTAAAATCCATCGATGCCATTCTTGATTTATATTCCAAAGGAGGTAATCATACCCAACAGCAGAATACTGTCATTCAGCCTTTCATTTTGACCAAAGCAAAAAGAGAAAATTTAAAAGCATTTTTACGAAGCTTGGAAGATTGAATAATTTCATACAACGGTATAATTCTGTTAAATATTCCTTAACAAACGCTTCGACTTCTTGGGTAAGAATTTTGCCTAGAATTTGGTAACACGATGATTTATCAGTAACGATAGTATTAATGTCATTTTGACGTTAAGAGATTCATAGTTTAGATTCATTCCATATATTCATCAAACGCCTTGTTCTGTTGATAAAATACCAACTATATTGGCAAATTAACATTTAGAAATCTTAATTTTGTCGGACGAAACAGCGATAATTAAATAAGGAAACGTATGGACGTATATGGTAAAAAGGGTAAAAATTCGGATCTTGAAGCGCTTTTAGGATTAAAGAATTTAGGGACTCAATTTTGGAACATGTCACCTGCTGAATTGGTAGAAGATTCTATCATTTTGGGAGAAGGAATGTTGACAAACACGGGTGCTATTGCGATTGAAACGGGTGAATTTACAGGCCGATCCCCAAAAGATCGATTTGTAGTTTGCGACGAGAAAACAGAAAATTCCGTTTGGTGGGGTGATGTAAACATCAAATTTACCCCTGAAAAGTTCGATGCTTTGTATGCAAAAATGGCAAAACATCTAGAAGAAGCAGATGTTTACATTCGCGATAGCTATGCATGTGCAGATCCTAAATTCAGAATGAACATTCGATTGATAACAGAAACACCTTGGGCAAGTCAATTTGGCTACAACATGTTTTTGCGACCAACAGCCGAGGAATTGGAAAATTTTGTTCCTGAATGGAACATCGTTTGTGCTCCAGATTTCCAAGCAGATCCAGAAGTAGACGGTACACGTCAAGGTAATTTTGCGATCTTGAATTTCACAAAGAAAATGATCATCATCGGTGGAACTGGATATACTGGTGAAATTAAAAAAGGCGTATTTTCTGTGCTGAACTATATTCTTCCTCACGAAAAAAACACCCTTTCTATGCACTGCTCAGCCAACATTGGAAATGAGAATCATGATACAGCTATTTTCTTTGGACTTTCTGGAACAGGAAAAACAACCCTTTCATCGGACGAAAATCGTCGTTTGATTGGTGATGATGAACACGGTTGGGATGGTAATTCAGTTTTCAATTTTGAAGGTGGTTGCTATGCAAAAACAATTGATTTATCGAGAGACAAAGAGCCTCAGATTTTTGATGCGATTCGTTTTGGAGCGATATTGGAAAATATTGGATTCAAAGAGGATTCAGCTGAACCAGATTATACAGATAATACCATTACGGAAAATACACGTGTATCTTATCCGATTGATTTCATTGACAACATCGCCGTTCCATCTGTTGGAACCGCACCAAAAAACATCTTTTTCTTAACAGCAGATGCATTTGGCGTAATTCCTCCAATTTCTCGTTTGACGAAAGAGCAAGCGATGTATCACTTCATGTCTGGTTACACTGCGAAAGTGGCGGGAACTGAAATGGGAATTACAGAACCAACAACAACCTTCTCTGCTTGCTTCGGTAAAGCATTTTTACCATTGCACCCTGCAAAATATGCAGAGTTGTTAGGTCAAAAATTAGAAGGTACAGACATCAAAGTTTGGTTGATCAATACAGGTTGGACAGGTGGTGCTTACGGCGTTGGTAGTCGAATGAAATTATCCTACACACGTGCAATGATTACTGCAGCGTTGACAGGTAAATTGGACAATGTTGAATACCAAACAACACCAATTTTTGAATTTAAAATCCCAATGACGTGCGAAAACGTACCGAGTGAATTGTTGAATCCAAGAGAAACTTGGTCAGACAAAGCAGCTTATGACGAAACAGCACAAAATTTGGCTGCACAGTTCGTGAAAAACTTCGAACAATATGCTGCTGAAACAAGTGATGCAATTAAAGCCGCTGCACCAAAAGTGATGGTGTAAGTGAATATTAAATATCAGAAAAGCCAGTTTCGAAAGAAGCTGGCTTTTTTATTTTGAACAGTTTTTGAATGCTGGAAAAGGCCCCTTATTGTTATTCAACTTTTCCAAACTCCCTTTCCACCGCCTTAAATCGGTAATCAAAAATAGTTTTGAGTTGTTTTTTTATGATAAGCGCATTGGCTATCGCTCCTAAAAACCCGAATGGCGGAACATAGGTTACAATATCCGACATCACCACTACCCCATTTTCTTCACGAATAAAATGTTCATGATGCCAGACTTTATAAGGTCCAACTCGCTGCTCATCTACAAAATATTCATTCATGGCAACCTTTGTGATTTCCGTTACCCACGTCATTTTAATTTTCAATAACGGACTAACCCTGTAAGCTATAATCATTCCTGGGTACATTTTTTCTGGAATATCTTTGGTAATGATATCAAATCCCATGTGCGCCGGAGTGATTCTTTTCAAATTCGCAGGTGAGGAAATAAAGTCCCAGACTTGGTCCAAGGTGGCTGGTATTCGTTGTTCAGTTTTAATTTGATAAAATGCCATTTTTCTTTTGAAATAATTTTCGTGTTAATTTAGTTTTTAACCCACTTTTAAGGTAGACATTCCTCCATCTACGTGCAGGATTTGACCAGAAATCCAACTGGCTTTTTCTGATAATAAAAATTCAGCCATTTGGGCAATATCTGCTGGTTCACCGATTCGTTTCATTGGATGTCGCTGACCGTTCGCTTCTACTTTCGCTTCTGTATTTATCAAACCGGCAGCCAATGGCGTATTCGTCAATGAAGGCGCAATGGCATTGAACCGAATTTTAGGAGCGTATTCAGCAGCCAAGGATTTCGTAAGTCCTTCAATTGCACCTTTGCTTGCGGCGACTTTTGTATGGAAAGGAAAACCACTTTGAACAGCTACCGTAGAAAAGAGCACCACAGATGCCGAACTGCTTTTGCGCAAAGCATTCAAAACGCCCTGCAAACTACGAATGGCACCACCTACTTGCAAATTGTAATCAGCCATAAAAGCATTTGCATCCATTCTTGGGAACGGTTTTAAGTCAATTGCCCCAGGACAATAAACAAAACCATCCAGTTGATCTGGAAAATTGGCTGGAGTTACCCATTCTTCCAATACATTGTATTGGAAATAATGAACATTTTCAACTTGAATTAAATGTTCGCCAGTAGAATAACTTGCAAAAACGATGTTATTTGAATTACTTGCCAAGCATTGAACCAAGGATTGACCAATGCCAGCGGAACCGCCGATGATAAGAAATGTTGCCATGTTAGTACAACAAAACAGCCGGTAAAAAGTTTTGAAAAATTATTTTTTACTCAACCAACCTCGCTTCACAAATACAAAAACCAAGGTCACAGCCAATAAAAACATGCCGCCAATGGCATAGAAATAACCGTTTGGATTGTGTAATTCAGGCATATTTTCGAAATTCATACCGTAAATCCCCGCAATAAACGTCAATGGAATGAAAATAGCACTGACCACAGTCAGCACCTTCATGATTTCATTCATTTTTTGACCTTGAACGGCATAGTAAAGATTCGTTAATCCTTCCAACGTTTGTTTGTTGATATCTATTTCCTCCAAAACACCCAAACAATATTCTCGCAAATCATCAAAATAATACGAATTGGATTCTAGAAAAAGAGGATGTTTGGATTTTTGGATTTGATTGGTAATATCTTTCATTGGGAGCGCAATTTTTCGCAATTCGGCCAATCGTTGTTTTTCCCGTTCAATCATTTTTAAAACTTCCGCGGAAGGATTTCGCATAACCTTGGCTTCCAAACGATGTGCTCGCTCAGAAATATCCGTCAACACTTCGTAGTAGTTTTCAATGATTGCCTCAAGCATTCGAAATAATAAAAAATCAGCTTCCTTCGAACGAATTTTTCCTTTGTTCGATTCTATTCTTTCTCGCACATCTGTAAAGTGATCTGATTTGCGCTGTTGAAGAGATATGAGATAATGACTTCCCAAAACGAAAGATATCTGTTCTTGTCTCAAATGACGATCGTCTGCATCAGCAGGCAATGCAGAGCGTACTGAAAAGAAAATGTAATGGTCGTATTCCTCTACTTTTGGACGTTGCTTTTCGGTGTAAATATCTTCTACCACCAATTTGTCTACTTTCAAATTGGAAAAAAGCCTCATGATTTCTTCCGAAAATTTGATGGAATGAAAATTCAACCAAGCGACTTCATCTGTGGCAATTTCAGAGGCTACAAAATTCTCAGCAAAGAACTTTGGACTATTTTTTGTCACAAGGAAAAACTCGCGATCATATTTATACAACTGGCAAAGGTGATTTTCTTCTATCATCGTATGTCGTTAAGTAAACTCTAATTCCTTTCTGAATGTACTAAAAATCTTACAAATGTTTCATTAAATATTTGTACAAGTCGACCATGCTCTCAGCATCTTGCTTGTATACTTTTTCATCTGGCGAGTGGACATTGTCTTCTGCAGCGCCAATGAAACACCAATCAATCAACAAATCAGACTTCTGCAGGACCCCTCCATCGCTCCCACCAGCTGATTCAACCTCTAACTGATAAGAAACTTCGCTTTTTCTTGCTAAATCTATAATCCGATTCAAATAAGTACGTCTTGGCAGCAAGCTATCGCGCATTGAAATCGCAACGCCTCCTCCGTGTTTAACGCCGTCTGTCACCCATGTGATGTCGGAAATAAGCGCCTGACGAACTTTAAAGTTTTCCAATAAGAACCGAGCGGCAGAACCAACTGAATTTCCACCATGTTCTTCGTAGGTAGAAAATACAATGGCACCATTTTCCATTGTTTCAGCAACTTTCAAAGCTGCCCAAACCCCTAAACGGTTATCCAGATACGGCGATTGAACGTAGGTATCCGTTTCTCTGAAATTCGGTTTAAATGTTAAAATAGTTCCACGATCCAATTGACGCGAACCCAAATATTGCGGGTGTTCTCGGCCATTTTCGTCTTCATAAATCGCCATTTCTACTTCAATCTCTCCATGAGAATCCGATCCGACCAAAATAGTTCCGTCGATTAATTTGGGACCCCCGATTTTGATTAAATCTTTGTCATAACCGACAGAGAAGCCAATTGTATCAATGTGTGCGTAAATAGCCGTTTTCGGCTTGCCGAATACCAAAACAATGGTGTCTTGCATTTTATCATTGGCATGCACCAATGGCTCTGCGCGCCACTTGTTTTGATTCTCTTTGATGTATTTTAAAATGAAGTTTTTGATGTTGGATTCGTCACTGGATGCGCCCCTAACTTTGATTAATTCTTGAAGCAGTTCTGTATTCATTTTTTTTCTAGGAATTTTATTTCAATTTTTTGATATCGTGAAAGTAATTCAAAAAGATCATCCTTTGCATCCAAGTCCATTTGAACTATCAACCGGCAATTGTGTGTCATTTCGTTCGAAATAATTTCAAATCGATGCCGCTTCAAAATAGCCAAAACAAATGGCATATCTTCGTAAGTCATCACTACTTCATAGTAGTTTTTCAAATGATATTCGACAATCTTAGCGCTAGCTAGTACTTCCTTGGCCGTTTCTTTGTAGGCGGACACCAATCCACCGACTCCTAATTTTGTTCCACCATAATAACGCACAACACCAACCAGAACATTCGTTAAATCAGCGGAAATAATTTGACCTAAAATTGGCGTACCTGCGCTATTACTAGGCTCTCCATCGTCATTTGCTCGGTAATTTTCACCGTTGATGCCGAGTCGAAAGGCATAACACAAATGAGTTGCTTGCGGGTGTTGTTCTCGCCAAATGCCGAGTTGAATTTTAATTTCCTCCTCGGTTTTGCAATTCGCTGCAAACCCGATAAACTTAGAACCTTTTTCCTTGATTTCGAAGCTGTTTATTTCGCCAATCGATTTATAAGAAGAAGTGTTTTTCACTATTTTTTTTCCTAAATTTACGGATAAATGAAATTAAAAAGAATGAAACATCTCACACTTACCACTATTGTTCTATTTATTTTTCTATCCTGCAAAGACAAAGAAACCTATGTTGACCCTTGTACAAATGGATATTTGGATGCAGGAGAAGTAAAAATAGATTGTGGAGGAAAATGCAAGCCTTGTCCTATCACTTACATTCCATCCGTTAGTCTAACTATGAACGGTAGCCAAATGTCCTTTCCAACGAAAGCCTTAACTTATTCAAGTAATATTTATTTTCTTACCTTCTCCAATGATACGATGAACTTTCAATTGAACCTTGGAAGCAACGATAGTATTAACACCTATGTCATGTCCGCCAATCAAACATTTGCTCAGATTCATTCTACGCATTACACGGCCATTAGCAATGCTACTTTTGCTTTTTCCGCAAATGACAAAACAAACAAACGCATGAATGGCTTTTTTAATTTGACCTTTTACGTGCCCGGACAAAATGATACGCTTAAAATTACCTCTGGCCAATTTTCAGATTTAAAATATTGATATGTCGTATCGTTTTATTTCGTTTGTAGTTGCGGTTTTTATTTTGTTTTCCTGTGCTCCATCCATTTACGTGCAACCATTAAAAAAAGGAGAAAGTGCTGTATCAGCGAGTTTAGGCGGACCTTTAATAAATATTCCAAATGTAGCAACCTTGCCCATTCCGAACACAACAGTTAGTTATGGTTATGGAGTGAATGAAAAAAACACGGTACACGCCAGCCTTTATCCAACTTCTGCTATTTATGGTGTGTTTCAATTAAATGGTGGTTGGACACGAGAGATCTGGAAGCAAAGAAGATGGGGTGCAAGCGGCGAAGCCAGTTTTGATTATTTGGTGGATACGTATGAGAAAAACCACCGATTCTATCCTCAACTTTCTGGCAATATCTACTTCAATTATCAAGAAACAGAAAATATCCATAAGACCTACAAACACAAATTCATCTATTTTGGATTTTCCAATTGGTTTATTTTAGCATCCAACAAAGCATTCGGCGAAAAACAATCCAATAGGATACTTTTTAATCCACATATTGGACATCAAATGACCAAAAACAAGTGGGGATTTTTAGTTGAAATCAAATTTCTAGCCCCTTATTTAAGAAATGATTACGTCGTTCCAGATTACAGAAGTATTTTTGGTAATCATGGTGCTACCGGGATTTATTTAGGTGTTCAATACCATATTAAATGAAAAGAAGAATCATCACGTTATTGCTTTTTACGCTACTTGTGTTGGGGTGTAGAAAAAGACTGGACAATTTCCTGTTCAATCCCAATAATTCAATCACGGCCTATCAATTGGATACTTACGCAGAAGGTGACAACATTGGCGAAGAATATAAAATTGTCGATAGTCTCATTCATATTTTTACTTTTCCCTTGATTGAAAATGGAGAATCCCTTTCCATTTCAGCAATTTACGTTGGGGATTTATCAAAGATTGCAACCGATAGCGTTATTTTGTATTGCCATGGCAATGCTGGAAACATGGATACGTACTGGGGACGGCAAAAATTATTGGCAAATGTCGGAGGGAAAAATCATTTTGGTGTACTTCAAATTGATTATCCTGGTTATGGTTTAAGCACCGGGAAAACGACTGAATCCAACATGTATGGCTCTGTACAAGAAGCGATAAAATGGTTGAAAAATAATGGGTTGACAGACGATCGCTTTTTTATGTATGGATTTTCGCTTGGGACCGCACCGGTTTGTGAATTGACTTCCAAGAACAACAATGCATTGAAACCTTCGAAAATTATTTTAGAAGCACCATTTGCCTCAGCGGAAGTCATGATTCAAGATGCGGCTGTTTTGAATTTTCCGGGGAGCTATTTCGTTAATTTAAAGATTGACAATGCCGAGGAAATTAAAAATGTCACACAACCTTTGCTTTGGATCCACGGAACAGAAGATCATTTTCTAAGCATCAAAACACACGGAGAAATTGTCTTTAAAAATTATCAAGGCATGTATGGAGAAGCAATTCGGGTGCCGAATGGTGATCATTCAACCGTTCCGGTAACAATGGGGTATGCTAATTACATTGAGTCCATTTTGAAATTCCTTCAACAGTAAAGTTGGTTACCCTTTATTTTTCTTTATTAAATAGGCCGCGTATAGCCCAACGCTAAAGGGCAGAATGGAAAGCAAAATGCCCATAGAAATATTCTTACCTCCATCTCGCAGATAAAAAACGATAATAAAAGTGAGACCAATAAAGACAGAGTAGTTTCGAATATTTTCCCACTTCTCACTGTTCGATTTATTTTGATTCATTTTGTAGCATAAAAAAAATCCCGAAGTCAAGACTCCGAGATTCAATGTTTAACCTATTTTATTTTTCTTCTGACCGATTGTTCATGGTATTCAATTCATTCCCAATAAAGGTCCCTGAAATAATTTGATTTTGAAAATCTTTCATGGCACCTGGCGAATGTGGCATCAAAATAGATGAGTTTTTCCCATTCGAACCAATGTCTTTTATGGTATCAAAATACTGTGTCATCAGTACAAACTGCATAATTTCTTCGTGTGTCACAGTATCCAGTGATTTCTTGAAATCTTCTACAGATTCTTTGAAACCACGAACAATTTCCATTCGTTGTTTAGCGACACCTTCACCTGACAAACGCTTCGCCTCTGCTTCCGCTTCCGCAGCTTTGATGATTTTAATTTTGTTTCCTTCACCTTCTTCCAAAGCAGCCTCTCGATCTCGTTTGGCAGCATTGATTCTGTTCATGGCGTCTTTCACTTTGTGATCAGGATCTATGTCTGTAATCAACGCTTTGATAATCTCATACCCATATTCATCCATTGACTCGTGAATGTTTTGTTGAACAGCCAAGGCGATATCTTCTTTTTTCGCAAATACATCATCCAATTCCAAACGAGGAACTTCCGCTCTCACATCGTCAAAAATATACGAAGCGATTTGGTTTCTTGGATTGTCCATGGAGTAATACGCTTCTTTCACTTGAGACCTACCTACTTTGAATTGTACGGAGACCTGCAAATTGACAAACACATTGTCTTTGGTTTTGGTTTCGATAGTGACATCCAATTGCTGTAAACGTAAATTGATTGTTGATGCTTTACGATCAATGAAAGGAATCAGCAAACTAATCCCTGAATCGGCGATTCGATGAAACTTTCCAAATCGTTCGATAACAACAGCGGTTTGTTCTGTAACAATAATAACTGCTTTAATTAGTAATAAAGCTACGATTATTGCGAAAACCGCATAACCGATAAAAGAGGATTGATTGACTACTTCTTCTGGATTCATATTCAAAGTTTTAGGTTGTAAAAAAAGCTATCACAATGTAGTGATAGCTTTTTATATTTCAAATTATTGAAGTGTTAATTTTTTCTCCAAATCCTCTAGATAAACTCTAAACTGTTTATCTGTTTCAGATAGATTGGTGACCGTACGACAAGCGTGTAAAACGGTTGCGTGATCTTTCCCTCCACAATGCGCGCCGATGTTTGCTAGCGAAGACTTCGTCATTCGTTTTGAGAAATACATTGAAATCTGACGGGCTTGCACCACTTCACGTTTCCGTGTTTTAGATTTCAGAATTTCAATTGGTAAATCGAAATAATCCGATACTACTTTTTGAATGTATTCTATGGATACTTCACGTGCTGTGTTTTTCACAAACTTGTCTACCATTTGGCGAGCCAAGTCCAAAGAAATTGCTTTTTTGTTCAAGGAAGCTTGTGCCAACAACGAAGTCAAAGCACCTTCCATTTCACGGATATTGGTATTGATGCTGTAAGCTAAATACTCAACTACATCTTTGGGTAACTCAATCCCGTTACCATACATTTTCTTTTCTAAGATGGCGATTCTTGTTTCCAAATCAGGTGTCGACAAATCTGCAGACAATCCCCATTTAAAACGAGAAAGCAATCGTTGCTCCATTCCTTGCATTTCTACAGGCGGTTTGTCTGAAGTCAAAATGATTTGTTTGCCATTTTGGTGCAAGTGATTGAAGATATGGAAAAATACATCTTGTGTTTTTTCTTTACCGGCAAAAAACTGCACATCGTCAATGATCAATACATCAATCATTTGATAGAAATGAATGAAATCGTTGGTCGATTGATTTTTAATCGCATCAATAAATTGGTGCGCAAATTTCTCTGACCCGACATACAGAACCGTTTTATTCGGGTACTGATTTTTAATTGAAATACCAATCGAATGCGCCAAATGGGTTTTACCAAGACCAACACCTCCATAAATCAACAATGGATTAAAAGCGGTTCCTCCAGGCTTATTCGCAACAGCATAACCAGAGGCTCTTGCCAAACGATTGCAATCGCCTTCTACAAAATTTTCAAAAGAATACGATGGATTCAAATTTGACTCCACATTCACTTTTTTCAACCCAGGGATAATGAACGGATTTCGGATTTGTTTTTCGTTCAAATCCAACGGCATATTCACAGGAGCGTTTTTAAGTGACTTTTTATTTAACGCAGGTAATTTTACTGTATAAGGAGTTGATTTGGTATTGTTGTTTTCCATAACAATGCTGTACTCCAAACGGCCTTCTGTTCCCAATTCTTTTTTAATTACCTTTCTCAACAAATCGATGTAATTTTCTTCCAACCATTCATAAAAGAAGTGGGAAGGAACTTGAATTGTTAATGCTGAATCATCCAGACGTACAGGAATAATTGGTTCGAACCAAGTTTTAAAAGCCTGAAGAGAAATGTTGTCCTTTATTATCTTGAGACAAGAACCCCATACCTTTTCATGTTCATTCGTCATTTATTTTCGTTTTTAATAATTAGTTAATAATCCTTGCATTATTACAATTCTCACAATGGCTCAGATTCCAAAATGAAAATGCTCCTATAAAATCTGCGAACAAATATTTACATAAAAAAGTTAAAAAAAAAATCGTTTAGCCCTTGACTTTCTAAAACTTTTTACATGTTCCGTTTGATTTCAAATATAGCAGAAAAATACGGAAATCAAATCCCTCTATTAAATAATAATGAACAATTTATTGGTTTAATATGTAGCCCTTTGAATTCAGCACTATTTCCCTAAACAATAAATTAATGTAAACCATCAAAACTGTGAAAATATGTACCTTTGATATCTACAAAATATTTGTTCAACAAAATGGATATCAACTTCAAGAATAACACGCAAGTGCGCGTTCGTTACGGCGAAACAGATCAAATGGGTTATTGCTATTACGGAAACTATGCACAATATTTTGAAGTAGGCCGTGTGGAAGCCATGCGAAGTTTGGGGTGTTCCTACAAAGCATTGGAAGAAGATGGCGTAATGTTACCCGTTCATGAATTTCAAGTCAAATACCATCGACCCGCTTATTACGATGACTTATTAACAATAGAAACAACCATATCCAATATCAAAGGGCCAAAAATCATATTCGATTACAAGCTTTTTAATGAAGCCGGAATTTTGCTCTCTGAAGGCATGACCTCTTTGGTTTTTGTTCATAAAGTTACTATGCGACCCATGGCCCCTCCTCCTTCTTTTTTAAAACAGTTGAATGAAAACAGCAACAAGTAAAACCGGATTGTTCTCATTTTACCTGGCAGATTCTTCTTGGCAGAGTAAAAACACGCGACTAGGCGAAGAAAAACTAGCCCAAAAAATCCATTTTGGGACCAATTCAACAGGCTGCCGATATGTTATTATTGGCATCTCTGAGGATATTGGCCCACAAATGAATGGCGGTCTCCCCGGCTCAAACAAAGGATTTCAATCGTTTTGTTCCGCCTTTCAAAATATTCAGTCCAATCGTTTTTTAAAGGGTGATGAAGTTGGAATACTGGGCGAAATCAAACAAAATCAACCGTTTGAATCCATTGTAAAATGTGCGAATTGGGTGGAGGAATTGGATGATTTCATTTTGCACGTCCTTGGCGAATTTTGCCCTGAAAATCAAGTGATAATTACCATTGGTGGTGGACACAACAATGCTTACCCTCTTTTAAAACACACCAAACAAACACGCAGACAATCACTCACCAGCATCAACATTGATCCACATGCGGATTGCAGAAAAACTGATTATCGTCACAGTGGTAATCCATTTTCATTCGCCATTCAAGAAAAAACGATCGATCGATACCGAATCTTTGGCTTGCACGAATCCTATAACAATGAATACATTTTGGATTTTATCCAACAACATGAAATTGAAGCAAGTTATTTTGAAGAATTTCTTGACAATGAAAATGCATTCTGGGAACAATTAACTGAATTCACAGAATCCTGCCCAACGAATTCAAGCTATGCCTTGGATATCGATCTGGATGCGATTGCCTTTCAGCCCAGTTCCGCCATTTCGCCAAGCGGATTTCAAATTGAAGAAATCCGAAAAATGATTCGAATACTAGCTGGTTCCCTGCCGATTTCAAGCTTTCATTTACCGGAGGGTGCTCCAAAAACAGCCGAAGAAGAAAAAGCTTTTGGCAAAATGGTCAGCTATTTCGTAAGCGACTTTATCAAACAGCAAAATAAACTGAATAAATAAGCGATTCTCTTAACTTTTGGTCCACTATTTTCGTTATTTTTAAGAGATGGAGGATGACAATCGAAAAATGAGTTTTGGAGAAGGCCTTGTTGCTTTTTTCCCTTTGCAGCTAGTCATGGCTCATTTGAAATACAATCTATTGGCACTCGGCTATTGGACATTTTTATTTCTGATTATCACGGACAACATTGGATCGAAGTTTGGTGTCCCTTTGCTCTTTTTTTCACCTGAATATTTGGGTAACGTAAGCGCTTGGTCTTTCTTATTTATGGGTTTCGCTATAGGAGGCTTCACCATGGGATTTAACACCTACAGTTATATTCGCTTAGGTTCTCATTTTTCATTTTTGGCCACACTAAACCAACCTTTTTACAAATTCTGCATCAACAACAGCCCAATCCCAATTGCATTCAACATCACCTTCATGATTGTCTTCAGCCGATTTCAGATACGCGAAGAGTTTGCAACAGGTTATGATGTTTTGCTGTACAACCTTTTTTACATCGGTGGTTTCATTTTTTTTCAATTGTTGTCTATACTCTACTTTTTTCCCATGAACCGACGAGTGGAACGAAGTATATTGGACCCTTCTAACGATCCGGAAAGGGAATCCATTGTCAAAACGATTATTCCAAATAAAGAGAATTTTCCAGGTCACAATATCAACCAAAAAGAGAGAACGTACATCTATTTAGGCAAGCGATTGAGATTCCATTCTTCCCGAAGCGGTAAACATTATTCCAAAGAATTGTTAAACCACATTTACCGAAAAAACAAGGTGAATGCTACTTTATTTGAAACCTTGGCCATACTGAGCTTTTTGACTTTGGGTATTTTCAGTGGCTTCCGCTACTTTGAGATTCCAGCAGCCGTAAGCATCGTACTTTTACTGACAATCATACTGATGCTATTTAGCTCGCTGCTTTCCTGGTTGAATCGTTGGGCTTATCCAATTTTGATTTTGGTATTTCTCACCATGAATTACTTGAGTCTGCACAGTCCTTTTTTCACCTTTAAGAATTATGCCTACGGCCTTTCTTATGAAAAGGAAACAGAATATTCCGTGGACAATATTGAAAAAATATCAAATTCAGATATCTACAAGGAAAAGACAAAAGTGAACATCCTTCGAATATTGGAAAATTGGAAAAGCCGCACCGGTAAATCCAAACCAAAGTTGATACTCATCGACGTTTCAGGCGGTGGCTCTCGAAGTGCGCTTTGGTCCTTGAGTTGTATGCAAAATCTAGACAAGGCATTGAATGGAGAATTCAGTCAACATACGCAAATGATCACGGGTGCATCTGGAGGCATGATTGGTGCTGCCTATTACCGTGAAATTCATCGTCGCTTTTTGAACGGCACCTTAGAAGACCCATTTGATAATAAATACAAGGATAACATTGCGTCAGACTTGCTGAATAAATTGTCTTTTTCTGCTTCTACAAATGACATTTTTTTTCGATACCAGCACATTACAGTTGGTAAAAACAGCTATCCAAAAGACAGAGGTACCGCCTTCGAAAATGAGCTTCACGAGAATACGGAAGGGCTCATGGACGTCAATTTGAACTTTTACAAAAAACCCGAGGCCGATGGAATTATTCCCTTGATGATTTTCTCACCAACGATTGTAAACGATGGCAGACGTTTGTTAATTTCCGCTCAATCGCTGAATTTTCTGACCGAATCAAAAGGTGGTCCATCGAGTTTAAGTAAATCTTTCGAAAACATTGATTATTTAAGCTTCTTCAAAGACAACCAACCCGACAGCATACGATTTTCAAGTGTTTTAAGAGCCAGCGCAACTTTTCCATTCGTCATGCCGATGATGACAATGCCAACGAATCCGCAAGTGCAACTAATGGATGCAGGAATTCGAGACAATTATGGCGGTAAAGTAACCATGGAGTACATGAACGTGCTATCCGATTGGATCAAAAAAAACACTTCAGGCGTTGTTATTGTTCAAATTCGAGACACTAAAAAAGTGTTGGACAACGAAACCTATCAAGAAGTTTCTTTGTTAGACAAATTCACACTTCCTTTTGGAAATATGTATAGCAATTTCACGCGAACACAAGATTTTGATCAAGAACAGCTGATGATGATTGGCGCAAAAGAGTTGCCATTTCCTGTGGATTTAATTTCCTTTAATTTGCGGGAAAACAAAAAAGACAAAATTTCCTTGTCCTGGCATTTAACCAAACAAGAAAAGAAAAAAATCAACGAAGCTTTTCAAAGTGCACGCAACCAACAATCGTTGAATCAATTAAGACGGCTTTTAAAAGAATAAATCGTAGGTTATTCTACTGAAATGAAAAGTGCTTGCCCCTATTTGATCTTTACGTCCGTAACTGAAATAATCTTATCAGCTTGACAACCATCGACGAGCATGGCAGAATTGAGTGTGTAAGTAAATCCTATCTTCAAACCGTCCACTTGGAATTGTACCGCTAAATTGACTGGGTAAACAATGGAAAAAAGATCTCCTTCCACCATTTCAATTAATACAGGACAACCGTTTTTATTGACACGAACGATTCCTTCTATTCCAATCATCGCGTCTTCGCTAATCGGTCGACCAAAATCTCCTTGAACTATCGTGTCAAGAACCTCTGTAGATAATTCTTCACTGTTAGCCGCATTTCCATTACTCTTTTTCTCCTTGCATACGGCGCAGGAAATAAACAAACCAACAATTGAGATCAAGAACCACTTCATTTTACTTTTCTTTACATGAAAGCCATTACCATACCAAAAATACGGATTATACAATTTGTATTTCAATTCATAAAAAAAAGAGGCTCCAACTGGAGACCTCTTCTTTATGCATTAATAACCTGTAGATTGAAATCAATGTCTATCCTACTAAACGTTGAGAAAAAGAAAATGTTACAAATAGCCTATTTTTTATAGAACATTTCTCTCGACTTATTCGAATCTGCAGTATTCAGATAATTAACATTTTAACTTTTAAAAGTAAATGGAAAGCTTTTTTTGTCGGAAAGATTTCTCTCTACCTTTGCTTCATGATGCGAATGAATCAACTTCAAGCTTTGATCCGGTTGATAGAAGACCCTGATGAAATTGTCTTTTCTCATGTCCGAGATAAATTGTTGAATTACGGCAAAGATGCAATTCCCTTTTTAGAAATTTCTTGGGAAGAAGAAGATTGGGGACTTTTGTTTCAAAACAGAATTGAGAACATTATACACGAAATTCAATTCTCCGAGGCTTGCAACCAAATTCGAGCTTGGAAAGACTCAGATGAAAAAGATTTATTAGCTGGTGCACTTGTCGTTGCTCGGTACCAATACCCTGGACTTGATGAAGATGCCATCCGGGCCGATATTGCTAAAATAACGCAAGATGTTTGGCTGGAAATTAGCACCAAAAATACAGCTTTAGAAAAAGTGCGCATTTTCAACAAAATCTTCTTCGGTACACACCGATTCAAAGGAAATTCAAAAAATTATCTTTCCCCCTTAAATTCCTTTATCAATACGGTACTTGAATCTAGAAAAGGAAATCCATTGAGTCTTTGTTTGTTGTACAGCATTATTGCGCAACGAAATGACATGCCAGTTTATGGTGTTAATCTGCCCAATCATTTCATTTTAGCTTACATGGATGAATACAAAGTAAAACATGCCATGGGGGAAAACAATGGCTATGGAGTGTTGTTTTACATCAATCCTTTTTCACGTGGAAGTATTTTTGATGAGAATGAAATCAAAGACTTTTTGACATCGTTGAATTTAGGCCAAGTAAGAGAGTATTTTGAACCTTGTTCCAATACCCAAATTATCAAGCGCATGTTGACCAATTTAGTGGCTGCATTTCAGGAAGTTGGCAACGCGGAAAAGGTGAATGAATTGAAAGAATTACGCGATATTTTAGAATCTTAAATCAATTCGAATTCCAGATTAAATTGCTTTAATTTTTTGAAAAAAGCTTTACTTGGATCCACTTTTACATTTTTTGAAGGCATCTTGATGGTCACGTTGGTAGATTCATCGTACAGAGAAAAATTCAACGGAATACTACCTTCATTTTCCAAACACACCTTCATTAAATCCGAAATTAGAATCTGGTCCATGTCTTTTGCGTTGACTTTCAAATGAATCGCTTTGGCTTTCTTCTCTTTGATTTCATGCAGCATTTCGATGTTGTGCACCACAAATTCCAAGTTGTTCCTTCTTTGCGGAATTTCAATTCTACCCGAAATGGCTAAAAAAGCTCCTTCCGACATGAAATGTTTGTATTTCAAATAACTCTCTCGCCAAAAGAACAATTCGAATGAATCCGAATAATCTTCAATGAACAATTTCCCAAAAGGATCACCATTTTTAGTTACGCGATTTTCTGCCATCGTCACCACACAAGCGATTGTAATTTCAAGTCCTCGATTGGCCTCTAAATCCTTTAGTTGAGCTACCTTTCCTTTACAAAAGGCTTCTATTTCCATTCTAAAATCGTCCAAAGGATGACCCGAAATGAAAATTCCTACAACCTCTTTTTCTCGATTCAACTTGTAGGTACTATTCCATTCATCCGCTTTTGGCACTTCCGGTTCCGGAATTTTCGTTCCAGTTGCTTCGCCAAACATGGAAACCTGAGAAGAGTTTTCGTTTTCTTGGTAATTGTTTCCAAATCGAACGGCGTTCTCTAAAAACGTTCTACCATTTGAATCTTGGTAAAAATACTGAGCCCGATGAATCCCTTTGAAGGAGTCAAATCCGCCAGCATACGCCAAACTTTCCATGGCTTTTTTGTTCACCAAGCGTAAATTGACTCTGCGTGTAAAATCAAAAATACCTGGATAGGATCCGTTTTCTGCTCGATCGTTGATAATCGCTTCGACTGGGCCATTTCCCAATCCTTTGATGGCGCCCAAACCAAAACGAAGGGCTCCTTCCTTATTGACCGTGAAATGGTAATTCGATTCATTGACATCCGGACCCAAAACTGGCAATTCCATCCGTCGACATTCTTCCATGAAAAACGATACTTTTTTGATGTCGTTCATGTTATTTGAAAGAACAGACGCCATGTATTCAGCTGGATAGTTCGCTTTTAAATAAGCTGTTTGATAAGCAATCCAAGCATAACAAGTGGAGTGTGATTTGTTGAAGGCATAGGCAGCAAAAGCTTCCCAGTCTTTCCAGATTTTTTCCAAGGCATCCGCATTGTGCCCTTTTTCACCACCATTCTTAATGAAAAGCGGTTTCATTTTATTCAAGACATCAATTTGTTTTTTCCCCATGGCTTTTCGCAGGGTGTCGGCTTCACCTTTGGTGAAACCAGCCAATTTTTGCGACAACAGCATTACTTGCTCTTGGTAAACTGTAATCCCGTAGGTTTCTTTCAAATACTCTTCACAATCGTCCAAATCGTATTTGATTACCTCTTCACCATGTTTTCGTTTAATAAACGATGGAATGTACTCCATTGGACCTGGACGGTACAAGGCATTCATGGCAATCAAATCCCCAAAAACCGTTGGTTTCAAATCGCGCATGTGTTTTTGCATGCCGGGTGATTCGTATTGGAATATCCCAACCGTATCTCCGCGCTGAAAAAGCTCATATGTCTTTACATCGTCAAGAGGTATTTTTTCAATATCAATTTCTATCCCTCGGATCTCTTTTATATTGCGAACTGCATGTTTAAGCAAAGTTAAAGTACTTAAACCCAAGAAATCCATTTTTAATAGTCCCGCTTCTTCCGCTACAGAGTTGTCGTATTGCGTGCAATACATATCTGAATCTTTGGCCAAAGCTACTGGAACATAATCCGTGATATCACCAGGTGTAATGATGACTCCACACGCATGGATTCCCGTATTTCGGACACAACCTTCCACATCAGCCGCTTTTTGAACTACACGAGCAGCGGGTATATTGGATTGAGAAATATCTCTCAATTCTTTCGCTTTGGTAAAATCTTCTTGGTTTTTCAGGGCATCTGCCAACTGCGCATCCGAAAAAGAAAACATTTTTTTCAACGAGAGAGATGTTACTCGGTTTGCGAGTTGAGAGGCTTCTGACAAAGGCAAATCCAATACACGTGAAGTATCCCGAAGCGATGATTTTGCCGCCATGGTACCGTACGTAATGATTTGAGCCACTTGATTGCTTCCGTATTTATCAATGACATATTGGATCACATCTCCCCTGCCTTCGTCATCAAAATCGATGTCGATATCCGGCATGGAAATACGATCTGGATTCAAGAAACGCTCAAATAGCAAATCATACTTAATGGGGTCAATGTTCGTGATTCCATTGCAATAAGCCACAACTGAACCTGCAGCAGAACCACGCCCTGGTCCCACCCAAACGCCCATGTCTCTTGCCGCGTGACAAAAATCTTGTACAATCAAGAAATAGCCTGGATAACCTGTTTTTTCAACGGTTGCCAATTCAAAATCAATTCTTTCTCGAATTTCATCCGTAATTTCAGGATATCGCTCTTCAGCTCCTTTGTAGGTTAAATGCCGTAAGTAATTATTTTCCCCGCGTTTTCCGCCATCTGTTTCATCTTGTGGATCCGTGAACTCTGCAGGAATATCAAATGCAGGCAAAAGCACATCGCGGGCCAGTTGATATGGTTCTATTTTATCCAATATTTCCGCCACGGATAGAATCGCTTCTGGTAAATCCAAAAACAATTCCTTCATTTCATCGGCCGATTTAAAATAGTATTCTTGATTGGGCAAACCATAACGGAATCCTCGACCTCGACCGATGGGCGTCGTCTGCAATTCATTGTCTTTTAAGCACAATAAAATATCATGAGACTCGGCATCTGTTTTGTTCAAATAATACGTATTGTTGGTCGCCACCAATTTCACTTCGTGTTTCTTTGCAAATCGAATCAATACTTCATTAACGCGTTCTTCATCCTCTTGTCCATGGCGCATGATTTCAAGGTACAAGTCGTCTTGAAACTGAGATTTCCACCACAACAAAGCTTCTTCTGCCTGATTTTCACCAAGATTCAAAATCATATTGGGAACTTCTCCATACAGATTTCCCGTCAAGCAAATCAAGTCTTCTTTGTATTGTTCAATCAGTTTTTTGTCAATGCGCGGCACGTAATAAAATCCTTGTGTAAAGGCCAGCGAAGATAATTTTATTAAATTTTGATACCCTTTTTTATTTTTCGCCAACAGCACAATTGCTGAACCGTTGTCTTTGCTTTTCTTGTCCAAATGATCGCCACAAACATTGAATTCACAACCAATTATAGGGAGAATTTCTTCTTTGTCAAACGGTATACCCGCTTCTTCCGCCGCCACTTTCTCGGCCTTGATACCTTTGTTGTGGTAGCCAATCGCTTTTTCAAAATGAAAAGCTGCCATCATGTTTCCGGTATCTGTTAGCGAAACAGCGTGCATTTTCAATTCTGCGGCTTTGCTCACCAATCCTTTCACATCCGTTGTGGACTGGAGAATTGAAAACTGGGTATGATTGTGCAAATGCACAAAAGGTGCATCGGCTAATAATTTTCGCGCTTCATTTTTATCTGTGGACGAAATGGCCACATCCTCATTGACAACTTTTAACGCTTCACTGGCTTGTTTTAAATTGACATGTTTTAATCCATACGGATTGATCACATCAGGATGAGCAACCTTAAAGTCATTGAAATAAGGCGCTTCTACCTGTAATTCTGCCGTGGTAAAAACTTCCCGACGAATCAACTCAAAGAAACAACGAGTCGTCGCTTCTACATCGGCAGTTGCATTGTGTGCTTCATTGAATGGAATTTCAAACAGAAATTTATGCAATTCAGTTAAGGTCGGCAATTTCCATTTCCCACCTCGTCCACCTGGAATTTGACACATTTCCGCTGTTACTTCGGTACAAGTGTCCAAAACAGGCATGTCTGCCATCCGAGAACTAAATCCTTTGCGAATCATCTCGGCCCCCATGATGTTCAAATCAAATTTTAGGTTTTGTCCGACCACAAATTTTGCTTGACCCAGTGCTTTTTCAAATTCAACGAGCACTTCATCCAAAGTAATTCCCTCCTTTTCAGCCAAGGCAGTCGAAATCCCATGAATTCGTTCGGCATCGTAAGGAATATCGTACCCTTCTGGACGAATTAAAAAATCTTTGTGTTCCACCAAATGGCCCAATTCATCGTGCACTTGCCAAGCAATTTGCACGGCACGAGGCCAATTGTCGACATCAGAAATAGGCGCATTCCAATCGCGAGGCAAACCGGTTGTTTCTGTGTCAAAAATGATATACATGATGATTTTTTTGGGACTTTAAAGATACGATAATGGTTAAAAAATTACCGTTTATTTTATTCAAGAAAAAGCGAGTTTTCAACAAATAAATTTATACAAAATGAGCCCTAATTGTTTTTATAGCCTTCGATCCGATTGAGAATATCACTCATCATTTCGATTTGAACTTTTTGAATTTCCATCAATTCTTGCTGTTGATGAATGATTAAATGGTCAATTTTTTCGTGTAACATACGAATTTCTACTTCCGATTTTAAATTAATCATGTAGTCTAGCTTTCCTCGCTCTCGGTCTTTTTCTTCTTGTCGATTTTGACTCATCATGATCACGGGCGCTTGCATCGCAGCAAGACAAGACAATATTAGATTCAACAAGATAAAAGGATATGGATCGAAGCCTTTGTTTATCAAAAAAAAGACATTCAACGTAATCCAAATCAAGATAAAAACGCCAAATGTGATAATGAACGTCCAGCTTCCACCAAAAGCAGCTACTTTATCGGCAATACGTTGACCAAGCGTGAAATTGGTTTCTGTATCGGTAGAATCAGAAAGAATCGTATGGTCGTTCATGGAAGCAATCACGTTTTTTTCCAAATCCGACAGTTCGTGTATTTGTTGGGTTAAGTAATTTTCAATGTATTTCTCTCGATAGAGATTCAACTCGCTCGTCGCTAAATAATTATCCACATTGAAAGTTGGATGATCTTTTTGTATTAAAAGTAAAAGGGCGGCTCTAGCGCTTTTCCCTGATACACGTTCTGAAATAGGGAAAGATTGATTGGATAAATCACTGACAAAAGTCTTCATCTTTTTTTTGATTAAAGTTATTTAATTATTCAATTCGCGAACACAGTCTTTCATCCCAATACTTTAAAAACGAAAAACCCTATTCCAATCTGAGCGAACTCAATTGGAATAGGGTTTTATTTTTTTTCAAACTGCTTTTTCTTTTAAACAAGAAAAGAAACTAGGCAGGATTTAATTTGAAGGGAATTAGATTTTAGCGTCAACTCTACTTTTCAATTCTCTAATATCTGATTCAAGACTTTTCAACGTCAATTCTACTCGGTAAGGAACATTGATTTTTTTCAAAGCTAAATAGTATTTTTCAGCATCAATTGGATTTTCAGTCACCATACAAGCGTTGATCAAGTTCAACAAAATAGAAATCGTTACTTTTTTGTCGATTCTCACTTTGTTAGACTCAACATCTGATTCTTGAAGTGTTTGTTCCCACACTTTGATTGCTTTCAACAAACTTTCTTTGTTTTTACCTCCTTCAAAATACTTGTAAGAGGCCAAGGCTAAATCTTTCGCTGACTCCAAATCATCGTAATCCGCTTTTTTGTTTTTAACATACTCAACATCAAATGTGTGCGAAACTTGAGAATATCCATAATTTGAATTGATGTATTCGTTTGCTAATGCGATGGATTGACGAACCGATTCACGCTCAACAGTTAGCATGTTTGGCGCTGTAGCACCTTTGATACTGTCTTGAACCAAAGATGATTCCAACATACCTTCAAATAAGATTTCATTTCCTACTTGCAAAATCAAGTAAGTTGGTCGATTGTATTTGGTGATGTAATAGTATGTTTTTTGCATTTCGTACGTTTTTGAAGTCGTGTTGTACACTTTTTTCTCCGTAAACTTACGCTCAGGTGCTTCCGATTGAAATTCATTCAAAATTACTTTTCCAACCATAATATTACCTGAAGTAGCCTTGTTGTAACCAGCTAATTTCAAATAAGAACCCGCCAAAACTAAAGGATCAAATGTGATAATATTAGAGGTGTTCGGTGCGGTGTAAACCGGCATCTGTGGTTTGTAATAATTTGGTTTACTTGGCAAATTCAAGACAGGAGCTTTTGCTTTTAATGCAATTTTCTCAACGGCTGACAATTTATCATATTCGTCTGCTTGAATTTTATAATTTTCCCTCGCTTTCACGACATCTTCTTCGTATTGAGCAAGCGCTTTTTCATGCAAAACTTCCGATTCCGCTACTTTGTTCGGGTAATTCGCAACTTCCGTATCAAATTTAGCTTTCGCCTCCTCTATTAATGCATCATTATTGGCTTTGTAAGGTGTTTCTACTGAAAAAGAGTAACCTTCCAAACCTGCGATAGGATGCAATGGCAAACGCTCAGATTCAAATGTTACGGGTTCTTGCTCAATAGACTGGGAAAAACATGCAGTTGAAAATGTCAAAAGCATTAATAATAAACTCTTTTTCATGTTAAATTTTGATTAATAATCGGCAAAGGTAGTTTAAAAATCCTAAAACTGCCTAAACACTTGCAAAGCAATCTCATGAAAAAAATATGGAACAAGAAAAATCCCGCCAAGAAAATGAATTCAGGACGGGATCAATGCTATTATATGATCGCGAAATAGCCTTTTTTAGTTTGCTGGCGCACCAGAAGTATTCACTGGAGATCCTGTTTCAGGAGCTGGCAAAACTGTACCTTTGATTCGAACAACTTTCGTTGGTTCGTTGATTGCATTTGACGTGATTGTTACACTTTTGTTAATCGCACCCGCACGTTTTGTATCGTATTTCACCGTAATTACCCCTTTAGCACCTGGAGCTATTGGCTCTTTCGGCCAAGCTGGAACTGTGCAACCACATGAACCTTTCGCGTTTGAAATGATCAAAGGAGCGTTTCCTGTGTTGGTAAATTCGAATGTACAAGATCCGTCACCACCGTATTTTACATTGCCATAATCGTGTGTTTCTTTTTTGAAATCGATTTTAGCTCCACTTTCCGGTTGAGCGAAAGCAGTGAAAGACATGAATGTGATGGCTGTAACAACCATGGATAAGAACAATTTTTTCATTTTATAATTTTTTATAGTTATTAATAATCCTGTTTCCAAAGATAAGCGCATTTTAATCGGATGATTCGCCTTTAACAAAGTATTAACAACACGGTTTTTTTGCAAAACATTGAATTCAAGACAAAAACCAAGACTATTTCAAGGCCATGTCTTTAATTTTCTTGTTGATGTATTCGTCAAATGTAAGGTTGTTATTGGCCAAACGTTCGCGAATACCCGTCTGTTTCTCTTTGTCCATATTTGGATTTTCCTTTAACAAAAGCTCGTAATAATAACGAACCTTAGATGAATCCCTTGGCGAAGTAAAAATGTCGTAGTTGGAACCTTGTGATTCCAAAATCATCGCGCGATTTTCATATTTCGGGTATTTCGATAGCAAGGTATCTGCATATGTAATAGACAAATCATGGACCCCCATTCCCGAATAAATCATGTGAACATCATCCAAACAAGTGGCTGAATAACTGTCTTCTGGATAATTTCGATAAAAAGCCAGTAATCGATTCACCAATTCCATGCGGTGTAGATTTTCGATGGGCAATTTGGAAGATTGCAAAAGTTTCAAAGAATCTTCCATGATTTTAATCGATGATTTCAATTCTTCTTTTGACATTTTCACTTTTGTGGAATCGTCCTTTTTATCGCCTCCACAAGCCGTCATTAAAAACAAACTACTTAAAATACCAACAATTAGTAAGCGTGATTTTCTCATTCTTTTATCTTTTTTTTACGGGAAATTTCATTCTATAATCCACTTCCACTTCTCCTTTGGAGATGTTTTGCAACTTTTTCGTTAACATTCGACGCTTTAAAATCGACAAATGATCGGTAAACAAAATCCCTTCAATATGGTCATACTCATGCTGAATGATACGGGCTTTGTAACCATCAAACGTTTCTTCTTTTAGATTCCAGTTTTCATCATAATAACTGATGACAATTTCTTCCTGACGAAAAACTTCTTCACGGATTTTCGGAATCGACAAGCAACCTTCGTTGAATCCCCATTCCTCCCCTTTTTCTTCTTCGATAATCGGATTAATGAATACTTTTTTGAAATCTTCCATGCCTTTGGCCATTGGATCTTCTTCCTCGTCTTCATCGCGTTCCGCAAATGGACTTCCATCCACAATGAACAAACGAATCGATTTGCCAACCTGCGGGGCTGCCAATCCAACTCCTTGTGCGTTGTACATGGTTTCAAACATATCAGCAATGAGTTTTTCTAACTCGGGGTAATCTTTTTCGATTTCCTCAGCCTCTTTTTTTAATACGGGATCACCGTACGCGACAATTGGTAATATCATACTGCAAAGTTAGTTCAATTTTTAAAGTTGGAAACTACAATAAATGTTAGAATATTTTAAATACTAAACGAGTCTATCCAAACTTTGTAAATAAGATTGTAGAATCAACGTAGCGCTTACTTTGTCGACCAACCCTTTATTTTGATGTGTATTTTTGTTTTTTCCCATCATGGAAATCGCTTGACTGGCCATTTTGGAGGTAAACCGTTCATCCAACAAAACAATGGCTATACTAGGAAAATTAGTTACCAAGGCTTCTTTTAACAACCGTACATTTTCACTTATGTGTGTATCTTCATTGTTCAACCGTTTTGGTTCACCCAGCACAATTGTATCGATTTTTTCCTGAACGACTATCTTTTTGAGATAGGTCATTAAATCTTTGGAATCCACTGTTTCCAAGCCAAAAGCGAAAATTCGCGCATCATCCGTAATCGCTAGTCCCGTTCGCTTTAATCCAAAATCGATGGCAAGAATTTTTGACATTTTGTTTTTTTAGCAAAGTTATACTTTCATTTGATATGTCCATTCCTTGCAAATCTGCTATTTTTGCAGAAGAAAAAATGAAATTATGCGTTCGAAAATAGAAGAAGCTTGGGAAAACAGAGAATTGTTGAACAACCTGGTTTACCAAAGTGCTATCAATACCGTTATAGAAGATTTAGACAAAGGCTTGCTACGCGTGGCTGAACCTACCGAAAATGGTGAATGGCAAGTAAATGAATGGGTGAAAAAAGCAGTTGTCATGTATTTCCCGATTCGTCAAATGGAAACCATTGAAGTGGGACCTTTCGAATACCACGACAAAATGGCTTTGAAAACAAATTACAAGGATTTGGGCGTACGCGTGGTTCCGAATGCTGTAGCTCGCTATGGCGCTTATTTAGCTTCTGGTGTTATCCTAATGCCTTCGTATGTAAATATCGGTGCCTATGTTGATAGCGGTACCATGGTAGATACTTGGGCAACCGTTGGTTCATGTGCTCAAATTGGAAAAAATGTGCATTTGAGCGGTGGCGTAGGCATTGGCGGTGTTTTGGAACCCTTGCAAGCTGCTCCAGTGATTATAGAAGATAATGCATTCATTGGTTCACGTTGTATCGTGGTAGAAGGTGTGCGCGTTGGTAAAGAAGCGGTTTTGGGCGCCAATGTGGTTTTGACTCAATCCACCAAAATCATTGATGTAACGGGTGATTCACCTGTTGAAATGAAAGGCTACGTTCCTGAAAGAAGTGTCGTTATTCCGGGTTCTTATACCAAGAAATTTCCAGCAGGTGATTTCCAAGTACCGTGTGCTTTGATTATCGGCAAACGAAAAGAGTCAACTGATTTGAAGACTTCTTTGAACGATGCACTGCGTGAAAACAATGTGGCCGTTTAACGAACTATTACTTGCTTAACTTGTTGAAAGGTTGGTCCCATTCGGTTTTAGACAACAAGTCAAAACCTTCTGTTAAGTTGAGCATATCCATGATTCTCAATTTTTCTGGATATTGATGGGCAACAATGGTGAAATGAAAAACTTTTTCTCCCATCATTTGAAGCTCTTCAAAAGAGTTATTGGAGTTAATTTTATACAAACGCAAACCATTCGTCAATTTTCTATACTGTGGAAAGTCGATATTTTTGTCACTCATAACACAAAGATACTATGTTCATCAATAAAGCACATGAAGAGGCATATGAATATTTAAAGAATGCCGAATTCGAAAAAGCGATAAAAAAATATACGGCTTGTATTCAAAACAATCCGGAGTCGGCAGAATTGTATTCGGAGCGTGGCGTCGCGTATTTGAATTTGAAACAGCAAGAAAATTGTTTTGCGGATTTGAATAAAAGCGTTGACTTGCAGCCCGATTATGCCTACCGTTATGCTTCTCGCGGTCATGCGCGTGATTTTTTTGGCGATACGGATGGTGCCATTGAAGATTACGAAACCGCGGCTGAAATGGATCCGAGCGATGCCATTGTCTACAACAATCTTGGTTTGCTTTTGGAGAAAAAGGGAAATATTACTTCTGCGAAGGTAAACTTTGACCGTTCCGACAAATTGAGAATGGAAGCTGAAAAACTCGAAGCAGAGGCCAAACGATCCGAGTCGATTGAATTGGAAAGTTTGACTTTGAACGAAGAAGGAATTTATGAGGAAACTGGTGTATTTCAAAATGGGAAGTTGAACACCGAGCAATCAGAATCAAAAAAAGAGGAGGACACACCGTCCAACTCATCTGTCACTACAGAAATGCTTAAAACCATTCGTGACAGAGGTCAATGGAAAGAGTTTTTAAAATTCCTTCGCAATGGTTTCAAAATCAAATAAATGACGAAGAAAGAAAAAGCGAATTTTGTCATAACCGAACTGGAGCGACTGTATACTGAGGTTCCTGTTCCATTGGATCATACGGATGCTTATACTTTGCTGATTGCTGTTTTGCTCTCAGCACAATGCACCGACGTCCGAGTGAATCAAATCACTCCGCTCCTATTTGCCCGCGCTAGCAATCCGCATGATATGGTCAAATTATCCGTAGAGGAAATTCAATCCATCATTCGTCCCTGCGGTTTATCACCGATGAAAGCAAAAGGAATTCATGGGTTATCTCACATGATTTTGGAAAAACACAACGGCCAAGTTCCTGATAATTTCGAAGATTTAGAAGCCATGCCTTCCGTTGGACACAAAACAGCCAGTGTTGTCATGAGTCAAGCTTTTGGGGTTCCCGCATTTCCTGTCGACACACACATTCATCGTTTGTTGACGCGTTGGGGATTGACATCGGGTAAGAATGTCGAAACCACCGAAAAAGATGCGAAAAAATTGTTTCCAAGAGAATTGTGGAATAAATTGCATTTACAAATCATTTTTTATGGACGAGAATACTCGCCTGCTCGCAGCCCGAAATGGGAGAAAGACTATATTACACGAGAAATCGGTACAAAAAAAGCCTTGCTTGAATTGGTAAAATAATGGACAACTTTTCGTCAGCCATCAACTGGTTCGATCATTTGAACGAATGGATTCCGGATAAACTACCGGGAGAAAAGGTACACCTAGAACTTTCACCTATGCGCGCTTTGTCAAGCGAAGCCATTAAAACAGCCAAGAATGTTCGAGAAAGCGCTGTTGCCGTCCATGTTTTTGAAAAAGAAAATGACTTGCAGATTGTGCTTACGCAGCGCAATACCTATGATGGAGCGCACAGCGGTCAAGTCAGTTTTCCAGGTGGAAAAAAAGAAGCCCGTGACGAAAATTTATTGTTCACAGCGCGCAGAGAGAGTTTTGAAGAAATCGGATTACCCATGCAGGCCGGCACTTTGATTGGTTCGCTCACAGATATTTACATCCCTGTTAGCAATTTTAGCGTCAAACCGTATGTCATTTACCACGAAAGAGAAATTGAAGGCCTATCGCCCGATCCCCGTGAAGTGGAAAGCATCTTTTTTCTACCCAGAAAAGTTTTGATTGATAAAAACACCTTAACCAAACGAAACATTCATATACAAGCAGGTTTCACGCTAAATGATGTACCCTGTTTTATTTATGGGAACTATGTGATTTGGGGTGCTACAGCCATCTTGTTGAATGAACTGAAGCACATTCTTATCGCAGATTTTTAAAATCGAACACGAGCAAAACCAAAGGCGGTTGAAACGCTATTTCCATTTCTAGTCAAGAAATTAACGATATCACGAGAAGCTATCCCGAATTCGTAACCACCACCTTTCAAAATGAAGTTGATGCCCATGGGCACATTTCCTTGGTAAATGCCACCGTTCACATAACCAGCATTCAATGAAACCCATTTTATCGGTCGGAAATCCACACCTAAAGCGAAGATTCCATTTTGTAAACTGGTTGGGTTTTCTTTGTTGAAAGGGGCGACAATGTCAACTCCAACATGCAATTGCCTAACAATCATCCAGCTAGCTCCTAATCTTAAGTTTGCCGCATTTTGCACGCGTTTGGTTGTTTGACCTGTGCTTGTTAACAATTGAGTGCCACGAACCAAATCTTGAACTGTATAAGAAGGATTCGTCGCATCAATTCCATTTGGCAAAGCTACTTCTTGTGAAACACTTGCATTTCCAATATAATTAAAAGCATTGTAGGTAACGGCACCCATGTTATTAACCGCCGCTGCTATGCGAAACTTGCCACCTAAAATGACACTGGCTGATAGATCAATTCCATAGCCTGAGCCAACAGGTTTAGAGAAGTATCCTCCCATTGTACCTGCATTGAAAGGATTGATTTGTGACAACAATCGACCGGAGTTTAGTGACGCTGGTGACAAAGAAGAACTGACTTGTAATCCATTCGCATCAGAAGTCATATTGTAATACGCCATGGATTGTATGTACCGGAAGCCAATACCTCCATACAGGACAAAAACAGAATCTTTTCCTAAAATTTTTCGACCGTATCCAATGTTGTAATTTCGGTTCCAAACAACTTGCGCGCTGCTCCCGCTCGTAAATGCATTGATATCCAAAGGCACAGTTAAGTGTGCCGAGCTGATGGCAGCCAAAGAATCAGGACTCATATTCGCATTGTACGCTACACGAGAAGTATTGTTGTTTAGGTCAATCGTAACTGAATCGATTAAATTCTCCCATTGACCATTGAACAAAACACTGGCACTATTTAAATTCATTTTCCCTGCAAATCCATAAGATTCACCAATACTAATCGCAATACCGCCAAATTTCTCATTTTGATACGAGCCACCAAACCAGAGCAAATCGGCATTCACACGAAATCCGGCTTTTGCCAACGCACCGGCGCCAGTTAAAATTGAAGCGGAAGAAGCAGGGTCCAATGATTTGTTATTGATCTGTGTTTTAATAATCTTCGAAAAGTTACTGAACTTTCGTTTGTTGAGTGAATCTGAAAAAATAGATGCGCTCGACTCAGAGGTGCTAAATGCAAATCGCTTACCAGCATAACCGGTTCCCCAACCCAAAGCCGAAGTATTGATTCCTAAGCTATGGTAATCCGTTTCGAAGGTAGTTGCTACTCCTCTACCGACAGAGGTATAGGGAATGACTTGAGCGTTCAGTTCACAAAAAAAGAACAGAAACGAGAGAGAGAGATAAAGAGATTTCATATTTTCTAATTTTCGGAAAGTTAGGGAAATATTCTCTGAATTATTTAGAAACTATTCAACAACTTCCATTTGAAAAAGATAATTGGAATGGTTTTCAATTCCAGTATAAAAGCAAAAAAATGAAAAAAAGTAAAAGGTGTGATTATAAATCGAAAAAGAGGACAAATCTGGCGACTTATCCTCTTTTTTCTTGCTAAAACTATAAAACCTAACTACAACTATGAAATTGTGATACAAAGGTACACACCCTTTTCCGATTGAGTTATTAAGAATTTGTTAAAATTTTAAAAAGTTATTTTAAGTGTAGTTTTCCTTGATTTAACGGGAGTTTTTATCCGTGAATATTCGATTTTCTTAACGTTTTCAATAAAAATGTTAAGAAAAACACAAATCCCGCCAATGTAATGATGGTTGGACTAATAGAAATGTTAAAATAAAGTGCGATTAAATACCCGAATATTACGTTAAATGAAGCAATTATTAAGGAAAGTAGGTGCATTTTCTTTAAATCAGCCACCAGCAAATAGGCAGTAGCTGGAGGTACCACCAAAAATCCCACAACCAAAATGGCACCAACGCTTTCAAAACTTAACACCGTAACGATACTCACCATGGCCATCAAAGCATAATGCCAAAATCCAGTGGAAATCCCTTTGGTTTGGCCGTATTCTGCTTGAAAAGCATTGAGTTGAAACCCTTTGAAACCGCGAACAACAAAAACTACAACGAGTAGAAATGTTGGCAACAATAGTGCAATGCTTTTCGTTCCCCACAATCGACCATTGTAAATAATTTTATCCAGAAAAGTTAGTCCCAATTCACCAAAAAGGACACATTCTTGATCCAAATCGACATTTCCATTGGCAAAAAAGGCAATCAATAAAACGCCCAGAGCAAATAACCAAGTAAACGTTAAACCAATCGATGCATCTTCTTGTAGTTTCAATTTCCGGTACAAGAAATCAATAATAATGGTAGACAATACACCGAAAATGGCGGCACCAATCATAATTATACTACTTTGCGTTTGGGAGCTGACCAAATAGGCTAAAACGATTCCTGGTAAAACGCTGTGAGAAATTGCGTCCCCCACCATAACCATTTTTCGCAAGACTAAAAACACACCCAAAAGCGAGCACGACCAAGCAATTAGCAAGGCCGTTATGAGATTCAATAGATCATTTATGTTTCCCATGATCAATACGGTATTTTCTTTTCGTGTGGATCCATTTCAGGATAATCTAATTCCTTTAACAGCGCTTCCTCTAAATCATCTGTTATTAAATGTTCAATGGTTTCAGCTGTTCCATGAATGTGATCTTCTTTAAATTTCAAACGTTGTGTCAAATACAATTCCCACAAGCGGTGCAAACGAACGATGCGCATGGCTTCTACCCGGCCCGTTTCAGTTAATGACAAAAGATGTTGTTTATCTGTAATAATAAAGTGTTCTTTTTGCAAGGCTCGTAAAGTTTTCGTTAGCACACTGGTATCCATCCTTCGTTTATCCAACATTTCCGAAATTGTGACATGCGATTTGCCAACCTCACCCAATTGATGCAGTATTTTCATGACATTCTCTTGGTTAATTTTTCGCTCATTGTGCCGGTTTCTCTGCTGAATAGCAAAAAAACCTTTGTTTGGAGAAAGTAACAAGGTTAATAGTGTAAACACAAACAAAATCATGACCACCCAAGGACCCGTTGGCATATTTTCACCCACGAGTGAAAGCAATCCACCGCCTACACCCGCTGCCGCACCAAATAAGGCAGCAATTACCATCATTTTTCGCAAGGAATTGGTCCAATACCGCGCGGCTGCAGCTGGAGCAATTAACAAAGCCGACATCAAAACAACGCCGACCGCTTGCAATCCAATGGTAATCACCAGAACAGTCAACAAGGACAACAAGGTTTCATATCGGTTGGATTTCCATCCTTGCGCGGAGGCAAAATCTTTGTTGAAACTGATCAATAAAAAAGGTTTGTAAAACAAGAGTACAGCAATTACAATCAGAATGGCTGCTCCTATGAATACCATGACATCCAATTCCGTTAAAGTTGCTGCTTTGCCGAACAAAAAGTTTTTCAAACCCGCTTGTTGTCCATTTTCCATTCCAGAAACGATGGACAACAAAACCGAACCCAATGCAAAATATACGGTTGTCACCAAAGCGATTGCGGTATCTTCACTCAATTTCGATTTTCGATGAATCCAATCAATGCTCAAAATGGCTAAATAACCAAAAAATAGGCCGCCAGCCAATAATGCAAATGGATCTTTGGTGCCGCTCAACATAAAACCAATTGCGACACCCGGCAGCACGGAATGTGAGACAGCGTCACCGATAAGAGTTCGTCGACGTAAAAAAGCATAACATCCAATTACACCGGCTACACTAGCAATTACTGCTAAACCGACTAATACCAATATAAGTGTAGAAGATACCATGGCTTATTTGTCTTCAAATCCTTTTTCACGAATTGGAAAATCCTTTTCTTGAATGATCTGCTGCAGCTGCGCAAACAAATTCAATTGACCTCCATAGGTTGATTGCAAATTTTCTGAAGTCAACACCTCTTCAATCGGTCCGTGAGCCACCAAACGCGTGTTGAGCAAGACCAAATAATCAAAATTTGCCGTGACTGCTTGCAAATCATGATGAACCACAACGATAGTTTTGCCTTCATCCCGCATGTCTTGCAACAAATCCATAATGGCTTTTTCTGTGGCCACATCCACTCCTACGAAAGGTTCATCCATCAAATAGATTTCCGCACCTTGAGCCAGCGCTCTCGCTATAAAAACACGTTGTTGCTGTCCTCCAGACAATTGTCCGATTTGCCGATCGATGAAAGGCGTTAATTTCACTTTATCAATTGCTTCGTCTACCAACTGATTGTCCAAGGGAGTCAATTTTTTAAACAATCGTCCCGGCTGATAACGTCCCATTCTAACCACATCACGCACAGAAGCTGGAAAATTCCAATCCACCGTTTCCCGTTGAGGAACGTACGCAATTTGATGACGCATTTGGTCGAGGGATTTGTCCAATACTTTCACGTAACCACTTGACAGTGGCACCAAATCCATCATTGCTTTTAACAAGGTTGATTTCCCGGAACCGTTGGGACCCACAATGCCAATAATTTGACCTTTGGGTAATTCAAAATCAACATCCCATAAAACCGGCAATTGCTGATAAGCTACCGTTAAATTATGTACTTCTAAGCTATTCATGTAAATCGCTGTTCGTTAATCCTTTCACCAACGTTTCTGTATTCCGTCGGATCATTTTTAAGTAGGTTTCTGCATTTTGACTACTGTCTCCCATGGCGTCAGAAAAAAGCATGCCGCCTTCATTTAGTGTATACCCTTTTCGGGCGCAGGCCTCTTTTAACGCTTGAATGGATTTTTTTGGAACACTGCTTTCAATGAAAACCGCTGGGATCTGGTTGGCAACAATACGATTCATTAAACTGCTAACGGTTCGAATCCCAGGCTCTGAAACGGTTGATATACCTTGCAAAGCATCTACTTGAACTTGAAACGATTTTCCGAAATAATGAAAAGCATCGTGGGAAGTAATTAAAACCCGTTGCTTTTTAGGAATTAATTCCACTTGCGTTTGCATCCATCTGGCCGTTTCCAAAATTTGCTCGACATACTTTTTTGTGTTCATCAAAATTTCAGTTGAGTCTTCTGGATAATTCAAGGCTAGCTGGGTGCCCATTTGATCAATTCCAATCGCCCAAAGAAAAGGATCGAGCCAGATATGCGGATCATGCATCAATCCATTGTGTCGAATTAATTTGTTTTCTGGCAATCCGTCCGATATAGCAATTACATTTTTGTCGCGTGCCAATTTGACAAATAAGTTGGCCATTTTGCCTTCCAAATGCAATCCGTTATACACTATCGTTTGTGCTTTGGCGAGTTCGTTGATGTCGTTCGGTCTTGCCTCATAAGTATGCGGATCGACTCCTACTCCCATCAACGTATGTATTTTGTAGTCCGCAGGAAGTATATTGTATAAGGCATCACCTATCATCCCTGTGGTAGCTACTACCAATTTTTTATCGCTCCATTCTCTCGAATTGTATCGACAAGAAAAAAGAGCGAAAAGAATTAACATATGTGCTAAAACTGTGTACTTTATTTGCAAGATTTGATTTCTCATTTTTGAATACATACCCTGAATGAACGGAACAAAAATACAATTATTAGACTAATCTAACAATTATTTTAGATACACCTCTTTTTAAGGCAAAAAGTTCCAGTAGGAAAATAGCCACACAAACAAAAAAAGTAGATTGATAATCAAAAAAACACTACTTTTGCACCAAAATTTAATACAAGAGAATAGATAATGGCAACTAACAGAACATTTACCATGTTAAAACCGGATGCGATCGAAAACGGTCACATGGGTAAAATCATCGATATGATAATCGGTGCTGGATTTTCAATCAAAGCGATGAAATATACGCGTTTGACAACTGAACAAGCTCAAAAATTTTATGAAGTTCACGCTGAACGTCCATTTTACGGAGAATTGGTAGAATACATGACTAGCGGGCCGATTGTTGCTGCTATTTTGGAAAAAGACAATGCCGTTGCAGATTTCCGTACATTAATTGGTGCGACTGATCCTGCTGAAGCAGCAGAAGGTACCATCCGCAAAGCATACGCTGAAAACAAAGGAAGAAATGCCGTTCACGGTTCTGACTCAGATGAAAACGCTCAAATTGAAGGAGAATTTCACTTTTCAGCTTCTGAAGTATTTTAAGCGAAAAACGAATGATAGTAAAAATCCCGAAGTGAAAACTTCGGGATTTTTTTGCTTAAAAGAATTCTAATGTGACAGAAAATTGACAAATGGTTAGTTTCATTTGAAAATTTATATATCTTTAACATTTGAATAAAGTCACAAGATTCCTTTTTCCTCCTACCAAAACAGTATTAGTTTAAAAAATTGTGTTAGATGGACATTAAAATGAAATTGGTTGAATGGCTTTTGGTTTCCTCGAGTCTTATTTTAGGTGGAATGTGCTTGGGTGTTTACTTTGAAGCAGGACTTGAAAATGGTTTATTGTATGCCATTGGGCTCTTTGTTGTTTCGGGTACAGTCATGTTTAAAAATCGGCTTCGTAAAAAACACCACTAGCAATATCCGTTACTTTTTATTAAAAAAAGTACTTTCAACATAAAGATTTCAGAGATTTTCCGACCTACATTTCGAGAGAAAAGGTTTGTGTAACATTCATCACATTTTACACTTTAAAATTTGATTAATTTCGAAATCAAATTGAAAACAATGAAAAGTTTATTAACCCATTTCACTCGTATAGCTCTACTTTTAATCTCGCTAAACTTAACTGCGCAAACCGCACCTTTTCGAATTGGATTAGAACCAGTATCTATTCCCAACTTGGGCGGAATTCAATCCTACGCTTTTGGTCAAAACAACGGAAAATGGCTGATAATTGGTGGTCGACTGGATGGCTTGCACAGACGTCAACCCTTCGCATCTTTTGACGTGGCTGGCCACAACATTCAATTGATTGTTGTAGATCCAGTTTCACAACAAAAATGGTCAGCTCCACTCACCTCTTTATCCATCTCCTTGCAGGAACAATTGAAATCTACCAACATGCAATTTCAGCAGGAAGGCGATTATCTTTATTTAACTGGAGGATACGGTTACAGTGCTACGTTGGGTGATCACACCACATTTGATAAATTAACCGCTGTGGACGTGCCCAATACAATCGATGCGATCATCAACAACACCTCGTTTGTTGCTTACTTCCGGCAAATTACCGACCCAGCATTTCAATTGACGGGCGGACATTTGGAGAAAATTTACGATGTTTTTCATTTGGTCGGTGGACAAAAATTCATCGGTCGTTACAATCCAATGGGACCCACAAGTGGTCCTGGTTTTATTCAAGAATACAGTTGTCAAGATCGACGTTTCAAAATCAATGACAATGGAACAACCCTAACAATTACCCATTTACCGTACATTACAGATCTTACGAATTTGCATAGAAGAGACTACAATGTTATTACGCAAATAATGCCGAATGGTCAAGAAGGACTCACCGCTTTTTCAGGTGTATTTCAACCTACAGTGGATTTGCCGTATTTGAATTGTGTCAACATTGATAGCAATACAGCAGTCGTAAACAATGCGTTTTCGCAACACTACAACCATTATCATTGTGCAAACATTCCATTGTATTCTGCCACCAACAATGAAATGCACAACGTGTTTTTCGGAGGGATTGCCCAGTATTATGATAGTATGGGTGTTTTGGTTCAAGACAACAATGTGCCTTTTGTAAAAACCATTGCGCGTGTCACACGAAATGCTTCTGGCGTTATGAGTGAATACAAATTGGCAAACGAAATGCCCGCTTTACTAGGTGCTGGTTCCGAATTCATTCCAATTGAAGGATTACCTGAATACCCCAATCATGTAATTAAACTAGACGATTTTACGGCAGATTCCACATTGATTGGTTATATCTATGGAGGTATCAGTAGCAGCGCACCCAACATATTCTTTATCAATACAGGAGTAGAAAGTGTTGCAACCAGTGAAATATTTAAAGTCTACCTTTTGAAAGGCGAATTGGGTATGGATGAACTTAACAAACAAAGCGTTGGCACACTGAAATTGGTGGTTTTCCCCAATCCAAATGATGGTATTTTTACGGTTCAATACAATTTAACCAAAGCTTCCGATGTGCATATCATTCTTCGCTCTGTGGATGGAAAAATTGTCAACGACGAACGAATTAAAAATCAAGCAGCAGGAAAAAATCTATATGAAGAGAAAAGCCGAAAACTGCGTTACATTGGCGAGTACCTTTTGACGATTGAAACTGAATATGAAACAGCCACACAAATGGTTGTAATCAGTGAATAAAAGGCGATATTTGTCTTTCTAGTTCAATTTTATGCAGTCAATATTGAAGACCCATTAACCATCTTTACCCTCGACGGAAAATTGGTCTACAGTAAGCTCATCGATTCACCAAATGAAACAATCATGAAAACAGCGTTGACGCAAGGAACCTATTTACTTGTTTTTCAAAACGAAAAAACTACGCTACATCGAAACATTAGTATCGAATAAATCTTTATTCCGAAAGAATCACAACTAACGAATCTTCTGTACTTTTTGTTCTGTAACAAGTATTACCTTTAGAGGAGAAATTAGCAAGTAAATTCGCCAAAAAGATTTTTATGGAGACAGAAATTTTAGCTCGCATACAATTCGCCTTCACCATTGGTTTCCACTACATTTATCCACCGCTCAGTATCGGAATAGGTTTGATTATGGTGATGCTGGAAAGTTTATACCTACGGACTAAAAACAAAGACTACCATGTTTTGGCCAGATTTTGGACGAAAATATTCGGTTTAACATTTGGAATTGGCGTCGTTACAGGCATTGTCATGGAATTTGAGTTTGGCACCAATTGGGCAACGTATTCGCGCTATGTCGGCGATATTTTTGGAAGTGCACTAGCAGCAGAAGGAATTTTTGCTTTTGCATTGGAGAGTGGTTTCTTAGGCATTTTATTATTCGGATGGAATCGTGTACCACCTTGGGTGCATTTGATGTCAACAATTGGTGTTTTCTTAGGGTCGATGTTTTCAGCCGTTTGGATTGTCGTGGCGAATAGCTGGCAACAAACGCCAGCAGGTTTCCACATTGTTGGGGAAGGGTTTAATGCGCGAGCAGAAATCACTGATTTTTGGGCCATGGTTTTCAATCCATCCAGTATGGATCGTTTGACGCACGTTTGGTTGGGTGCTTTTTTATCGGGCGCTTTTTTAGTGTTGAGCGTTCATGCCTACTATATTCTCAAAAACCGGTATGTGGCAATTTCCAAAAAAGCCTTTAAAATTGCCTTGGTAGTCGCTACTGTTTTTTCATTGGCGCAACTATTTACTGGATCGCGCTCAGCGGAAGGTGTAGCGAAAAATCAACCTGCTAAACTAGCGGCCATGGAAGGTCATTTTGCCGAAAATGCTCCAGCAGACATGTATCTTTTCGGTTGGGCCAACAAAGAAAAACAAACAGTTACCGGCTTGAAAATTCCTGGCGGGCTATCTTTTTTGACGTTTGGTGATTTTAAAAAGCCAATCAAAGGGTTGAACTCCTTTCCAAAAGACGAACAGCCTGGGCAAGTGAATGCTGTTTTTCAGTTTTATCACTTGATGATTATTATTGGAATGACATTGATTGGATTGACTTTATTCGCTGTTTTTATGTGGTGGAAAGGAAAACTGTTTAATAAAAAATGGCTTCTGGTCGTCTTTGTATTCGCTACATTTTTACCCCAAATCGCCAATCAAGTTGGTTGGTTTGCTGCTGAAATGGGACGACAACCTTGGGTCGTTTATGGCTTGCTTCGCACCGACCAAGCTTTTTCTCAGGCTGTTTCTTCCAATCAAATTGTGTTTTCATTGATTTTATTCCTGCTGGTATACGCGCTCTTGTTTGTACTGTTCTTGTATCTATTGAACAAGAAAATCAAACACGGGCCGTACGATGAAGATCCGAAAAATGAAATTCAAGAAGAAATTAATGTAATCACCGCTAAATAATTCAACCATGGAAACTTTTTTAGGAATTGATTATCCCACGTGGTGGTTTTTAGTTGTCGGAGGCTTATTTTCAGGCTATGCAATTTTAGACGGTTTTGATTTTGGCGCTGGAGCTTGGCATTTGTTTTTAAAGAAAGAAAAAAGTCGACGTATCGCTTTGAATGCAATTGGTCCCGTTTGGGATGGTAACGAAGTATGGTTGGTTATTGGTGGTGGAGCCCTTTTCGCAGGCTTCCCAGTGATGTATGCCACCTTGTTCTCTTCTCTTTATATTCCGTTTATGCTCTTTTTGGTTTTCATCATCTTTCGCGCTATTTCCATCGAATTCAGAAGCAAAGAAGAGATGCTCTGGTGGAGAAAAACATGGGATATAGCTTATTCTGTTTCGAGTATTGTTTTGGCAATATTGCTCGGCGTGGTGTTGGGGAATGTCCTGCAAGGCATTGCTATTGGAGAAAATTACTCCTACAACGACAAAGGCTTTTTTGAATTTTTGAATCCCTATGCTTTGCTCATGGGTGGAACAACGCTTTTTTTATTCATGTCGCACGGAGCAATTTATTTAATCCTAAAAACAGAAGGGCGCTTGTACGCTAAAATGACGCTCTTATTGAAGAAAAGTAATTTACTTTTTATACTATTTTTCGCATTGACCTCTTTGTATACTTTCTACAACATTCCGCATCTCACAGATGCATTTCTGCTCCACAAATGGTTAGGATTTGTACCAATTCTTACGATTCTTAGCATTGCCAACGTGCCACGACTAGCCAACAAACACAAATACGGAATGGCCTTTTTCTTTTCCGCTTTGACGATTGGTCTATTGATGATTATCGTTGCCATTGAATTGTACCCAACGCTTTTGTTTTCAACCATCAATGACAAATACAGCATTGACATTTACAATGCGGCATCTTCCACAAAATCTTTGAAAATAATGATGATTTTGGTGGCCATTGGAACACCTTTGGTGCTCACCTACACGATCTTTGTTTACAAGACTTTCAGTGGAAAAGTAAAAATGGATGAAACCAGTTATTAGCATCTCTTTTAATTTATAAACCTGACGAGTATCACTTTTGAATGTAACATAAGTGGCAGAGGACTCATTCAGACAAATGTACATTTGGTTAAAATATAAATGTATGTCGAAAATAGTCATTTTAGGAGCCGGGATTTCAGGTCATGTTGCGGCAGCGCATTTGCGCAGAAAATTACCGAAAGAGCACGAAGTTTTGGTGGTTTCGCCCAACAGCAATTACCAATGGGTTCCTTCCAATATTTGGGTTGGTATTGGAAGGATGAAATCAAAAAGCATCTATTTTCCATTAGAACCACTTTACAAACGCAAAAATATTGGTTATAAACAAGCCAAAGCCGTTTCTTTTCATCCTGAAGGAGATGCTAGTAGCCTTAAACCATTTGTCTTAATTGAACACAACACAGGCACAAGAAAAGGCGAACACGAAAAAGTAACATACGATTACCTGATCAATGCCACTGGACCCAAATTGAATTTTGAGGCCACTGAAGGCTTATTACCTGGAAAAAACAAAACCCATTCGGTTTGTACTTACATGCATGCCGATGATGCTTGGGAAGGCCTGAAACAGTTGATCGAGGAAATGAAAAAAGGCAAACATGTCAAAATTGTAATTGGAACCGGCCATGCAAAAGCTACTTGTCAAGGAGCGGCATTTGAATACATTTTGAATGTGGAACAAGAATTGAAGCGACACAAGGTGCGCGACAAAGCTGAAATCACTTGGTTATCGAATGAATACGAATTGGGCGATTTCGGCATGGACGGCATGTTGCTCAGTTATGGCGGAAAACCAATGCCTTCCAATAAAATGGTGGAAATGATTTTCAAAGATCGTGACCTCAAATGGATTTTGGGTGCAGGTGTCAACAAGGTCGAAGATGGTATGGCGCATTATGAAAATTTGGCGGGAGAACAAAAGACTGTAATCTTTGATTTCGCCATGCTAATCCCTTCCTTTTCGGGTCACGGTTTCAAAGCCTACAATAAAGAAAATCAAGATATTACTGACAAACTATTCAAAGGATTCATGATTGTCGACGCGGATTACACACCAAAACCTTACGAAGAATGGACCGTGCAAGATTGGCCAGAAACCTATCAAAATCCAAGTTATAAAAACATTTTTGCACCCGGTATTGCTTTTGCACCGCCGCATACCATTTCCAAACCGCGCAAAAGTCCGAATGGAACAGAAATTTTTCCTTCGCCACCGCGCACAGGCATGCCATCTGGAATTACAGCAAAATTGGTAGCCGACAACATCATTGATTCCATTAAGGGCGGAAAAGAAAGCTTGCACCACAAAGGTTCCATGGGCAATATGGGCGCCGCTTGTATCGCCTCGGCAGGTTTTGGTTTGACCAAAGGAAGCGGAATTAGCATCACCACCTACCCGATTGTTCCCGATTACGTAAAATACCCAACAACACACGGACGTGAATTGAAGAAAACGTTTGGCGAAATCGGTTTGGCCGGTCACTGGCTGAAATTAGCCCTTCATTACGCATTTATTTACAAAGCGAAAATGCGACCTTTTTGGTGGCTAATTCCCGAATAAAAACAAAGAAATTATGACACCAAAAATCACAAGATCGCAACGTTTTGTTATGATGAATCCCATCATTCAATTCTTTAAATTCATTTATTTGAGCCTGCGCGTATTAATCATCGTAGCGGGTGGGCACGGCAGTACTCGAACCAATAATTAAAAAGATGAGTTATGTAATCATGGCGATTGTCTTGCTCCACATCGTGGCAGGATTTGGCTATTTTATCTGGAAGTTGGAGATTCAAGGGAGGAAAAAGAAAGACAATAAACCTGAAGAATAATCTATTTCAAAATTGGTATTCTCCAAAATCTCTGTTCTCACTTCTTTATTATTTGTTGCAGGAAATAGCTTTCAGGAAAGTGGGATTTCAATATGGCTCAAGGTTTCTTGCTCCGTTGTTGAGTCGTACTAACCTCTCTTAAAATCAAAATCGTGGTATTTGTGGCAAAATAATGTGAGCCGCGCGAACAAAATTCGACAAATGTGAGCTTGCGAACTTCAAATGTCAAAGCGAGCTCAGCAAGATTTGACTTCAAATCCCAAATCCTTCTGTCCTAACATCCTAAAGTCCTAAAATCCTACTATCTTAAAATCCTGAATCCTCTAGTCCTATAATCCTAACCTCCAAAAAAAACTCCGCGCCCTCTGCGCCTTCTTTGCGTGCTCCGCGGTTAAAGCCGCCCTCCATTCCGTAATTCCCAATTCAAACATTCGCATTTCTCCAATTCCTTACTATCTTTGATAAAAATCAAAAAAAGCATGAATTTTCACTACACCGTTGAAGAACGTTTTCTTCGTTATGTTCAAATCGATACCACCGCTATACCCGGCTCACCTACTTTTCCATCTTCACTGATTCAAAAAGATTTGGGCCAAGTTTTGGTGAAAGAATTACTAGAAATGGGTATTTCAGATGCCGAAATGGACCAACATGGCTATGTATTTGGAACCATTCCTTCCAATTTAGACTACGAAGTACCGACCATCTGCTTTTGCTCCCACATGGATACAGCACCGGATGTAACGGGAAAAAATGTGAAACCGATTGTTCACCGTCAATACGATGGAACGCCAATCACGTTGCCAGATGATACAACACAAATCATCACCACGGATCGTTACCCCTATTTGAAAGAAAAAATTGGCGACGATTTGATAACCGGTTCGGGTTTAACCCTTTTGGGTGCCGACGACAAAGCGGGCGTGGCCATCATCATGGATTACGCGTATCAATTGATGACCAATCCAACATTGCCGCACGGAAAAATTCGTGTGTTGTTTACACCCGACGAAGAAATTGGTCGCGGCGTAGATTTCTTGGACATGGAAAGACTCAACGCGGATTATGGGTATACCATGGACGGCGGACCGCTGGGTTCCATCGAAAATGAATCTTTTTCTGCGGATGCTGTAACGGTTGAAATTACAGGAATCAGCACGCACCCCGGTTATGCCAAAGGTAAAATGGTTAACGCCATAAAAGTAGCGAGCGAATTCGTTGCTGCTTTGCCCAAAGATGTTTGGTCGCCTGAAACAACCGAAAAACGACAAGGATTTGTGCATCCAACTTCCATTGAAGGTACATTAGAGCAAGCCACAGTAAGCTTTATCATTCGTGATCACAAGACTGATTTATTGGAATTGCATGAAACGCGTTTAAAAGCCATTTTGGACAGTGTTTTGGCGAGTTATCCCGAGTTGTACACAACGTTCACAATCAAAGAGCAATACCGCAACATGCGCGAAGTATTGGATACTGTTCCTTTTGTAACGGATTACGCCATACAAGCCATGGAAAAGGTCGGATTGACTCCTAAACTGGATTTGATTCGCGGTGGTACGGACGGTTCTCGTCTATCGTTTATGGGATTGCCTTGTCCGAATATCTTTACAGGCGAAATGGCGATTCACTCACGACATGAATACGTAAGTGTGCAAGACATGCAAAAAGCCGTGAACACGATAGTTGCTTTGACTGAAATTTGGTCGAAACATAAAAAATAACAGATGGCGCTCAATCATATTCAACTTATTAAGCAAGCCAAGGAGAAGAAATTTGCCCAAATTTATCTCTTGCACGGTGAAGAAGCCTATTTCATCGACTTAATTGCTGATGCCATTTTGGAAAATGCGTTGGAAGAACACGAGCGTGACTTTAACTTAACGGTTGTTTATGGGAAAGATGCTGATGCGGGACAAATCATTGCAGAAGCGAAATCCTATCCAACCATGGCTGAGCGACGTGTGGTCATAATGCGTGAAGCTCAATCCTTTGGAAAATTTGACGATTTACTGCCCTATTTTCAAAACCCCAATCCGCAAACGGTTTTCGTGATTTGTCACAAATACAAAACTTTGGATGCCCGCGGTTCTGCAGCGAAAGCCATTGCTAAAAACGGTTTGGTTTTTAAGTCTGAAAAAGTAAAAGACTACAAACTAGCCGAGTACATCATGGGCATGGCGCGCAACATGGGGTATACGCTTTCGCAAAAAGCGGCTATTCTGTTGGCGGAATTTTTAGGAACAGACTTGAGCAAAGTACAAGGTGAATTGGACAAGTTAGCCTTATTGGTTGAGAAAGGAAGCACCATCAATGAAGTACACATTGAAGAAAATATTGGCATCTCGAAGGATTTTAATGTCTACGAGTTGACCAATGCAGTGGCCATACGAGATGTGCCGAAAGCTTTTCAAATTGTGCATTATTTCGAACACCAACCCAAAAGTGGGCCGCTGGTTATGGTCATTTCCAATATGTTTGCCATGTTTTCTCGTCTTATGCGCATGCATTTCATGAATGGTTCATCCGATGAAGAAATGGCACGCAAATTAGGCCTTCACCCATTTGCTTTAAAACAATCCAAACCATCGCTCAAAATCTATCCGCCTAGAAAGATCAGCGCCAACATTGCGACACTCCACGAATACGACTTAAAAAGCAAAGGATTGGGCAATTCTAGCTTCCCGGAAGGCGAATTGATGCGGGAATTAATCTTTAAACTCATGCATTAATGCACACAGCGTATTGTTCTGAAATTAAAAAAGATACGATTGCCATTGAATTGAATGAAATCGAATCCAATCACGTCGTGAAAGTTTTGCGCCGACAAGAAGGAGACGTGTTGCTAATTTCAAATGGAAAAGGTATCAAAGCCATTGGGACCATCAAATTGGCCCATCCTAAAAAGTGCTTGATTTCGGTGCAAAGCATGGAAGAAGAAAAGCCAACGAAAGACTTTGTTCATATTGCCATTGCTCCGACAAAAAATATGGATCGATTGGAATGGTTCGTAGAAAAAGCAACAGAAATTGGTGTCGATAAAATTACGTTGTTGCAATGTAAAAATAACGAACGGAAAGTGGTGAAAATGGATCGATTGGAAAAAATTGCTCTATCCGCTATGAAGCAGTCGCAACGATTTTATTTGCCTGAATTGGTCGAATTAACCTCTTTCAAAGATTTTGTAAAAGCCAATCCAAACGGAGCGGTTGCGCATTGTTACGACGAATTGATCAACAACCAAGAAAAACGTTCTATTGTGAATTGGAAAATGTCAGGACCAGTATTAATTGGTCCAGAAGGTGATTTCACCCAAGAAGAAGTGAAACTGGCGCTGGAAAATCAGTACACAAGTTTGGATTTAGGAAAAAACAGATTGCGCACTGAAACAGCGGCACTCACTGTGGTAACTTTGCTGGCATTCAACCGTTAAAAAACTACTTCGTTTTTTGGGTCTTTTCCTTTTTCGATTTTTTGGATTTCTTTGACGACGATCCCGGCATTACATCATCTTCAATGCCTGCACCTTTGGTTGGTGCTCCCAAGGAATACGTTTCTTCGCCTTCAGCGTTGAACTGATGATCTTCAATCAATTCGTCCTTTTTGTATACGTGTCGTCGTTTTATACTTTGATTGGGGTAGTAATCCACAAATTCACCTTCTTTCAAGCCTTTTTTGTAGAACTCACTTGACTGCACTTGACCTTGAATGAAAAAGGTTTTGAATTCGCCATTTTTAACGCCTTCCAACCAATTTTCTACTTTTAACATATTACCATCATTGTAGTAATACTTGCAGATGCCGTCCTTTTTGCCATTCTTAAAATTCAAGTCATCCAATAAAATACTGTCGCGTGAAAAGGTTTTAAACGGTCCATTCATTTGACCATTGACATAATTGATTTCCTTGTGAATTTTGGAACCAGGATAATAGGTTCTTTTGGTTCCATTGAGTATACCATTTTTGTAATTTTCCCAAAGGGTTGTATCACCTTTTGGTCCATAATAAATGGCCTTTCCATTTTTTTCTCCGACCAAGTAATTCACTTCCCACGCCAAACTAGCCGTGCTATCGTAATAATACAACCATTGTCCGTTTTCAGAACCTCTAATGTGATTTCGCACTACTTGTCGACAACCCGAACGATAATACGTGGTATCCGGACCATCTTCTTTTCCATCTACGAAGTTGATTCTTCTTTCCAAAACACCATTGGAAAAACACGTTTCGCAAGTTCCAGTAAAGGCCGAACCATCGTTTGCCGCCAAGATGGTATTGGAATTTTCGTCGTAGGTCAATTTTTCATTGCAATCCACTACGCCTGCTATTTTGCCACAATCGAACGTAGCGAAACGACTGTTTCCGTTGGCTCTTTCGTAACATTTCTTCTCTGTTTTTGGCTGTGGAATTTGAGCCATTCCCGCCAAAGGCAAGGACGCAAAAAGGTATGCAAGTAGTTTCATAGAATCTTTTTTAATACTGAACGGCTTGCAATTATTGTTCCTTTTTCAGGAGCAAGAAAGCTTCGCGCATTTTTTCTGGAATCGCAATGGTTGTTTGGGACTGAGAATCAAAGGCCACCATGACAGACAAACCTTTGGTACGCAATTCACCATCCACGAGAATCTCATACGTAAAGGTAAACGATTTAGTACCCAAGTTCTCTGTACGAAGGAAAATTTTCGGCTCTTCGTGCAAAAACAAGGGCTTGATGTAATCAATTTCGTTTCGTGCCAAAAGAAAACCTTCACGCGTGTAATCCCATTTTCGGCCCAGTAGCTTTTCCAGATAATGAACCCGGGTCATTTCAAAATAGGATAAATAAACCGAATTGTTCACGTGCCCCATCATATCGATGTCGGCGAAGCGCACTTGAATTTCAAAAGGGGAAATGGTCATTATTTTTTGTCTAATTTTTCGAATTCGGAGTTATTGGATACATATTCAGGCACCAGTTCTTTCATTTTCCGAACGATATTTGTGTTGTCTTGCTTTTCAAAAAGTTGAATCAATTCTTCAATATCCTGGTGAATGGATTCTTCACAGGTTCTTGTTTTTGCTTTTAAAATCTGAGGATGGTGCGTTGGCAAGGTATCTTCTTCGCTAGCCAACAACTCTTCGTACAATTTCTCGCCTGGACGAAGACCTGTTACACGAATTTCAATATCGCGTCCCAATTCCAATCCATTGAGTTGAATCATCTTTTTGGCTAGGTCCAAAATCTTAACCGATTCACCCATGTCAAAAACAAAAATCTCACCTCCTGTCCCCATGGCTCCCGCTTCAAGCACCAATTGGCAAGCCTCCGGTATTGTCATGAAAAAACGCGTAATCCGTTCATCAGTTAAGGTAATTGGTCCGCCTTGGTCGATTTGTTTCTGAAAAAGAGGGATGACCGAACCATTGGAACCCAAGACATTTCCAAAGCGGGTTGTAATGAACTTGGTTGTATTTTTTTCGTTGGCCAATTGCGCATACATCTCAGCAATCCGTTTGGAAGCGCCCATCACATTGGTTGGGTTGACTGCTTTGTCGGTGGAAATCATTACAAATTTCTGAACGCCCGATTCCAAGGCGCAATCCACCAAGTTTTTGGTGCCACGAACATTCGTGAAAATAGCTTCACTCGGGTTGCTTTCCATCAAAGGAACATGCTTGTAGGCTGCCGCGTGAAAAACCAATTCAGGTTGAAAAAAGGAGAACAATCGTTGCATGCGATCGAAGTTTCTAATATCCCCTACTACCACTTCAAATGGCGCATTGGTGTAGGTTGACAAAAGTTCGTGCTGCAAATCGTACAGAGGCGATTCCGCTTGGTCCAACAAAATGATTTTCTTCGGTTCGTGTTTTAAAATTTGTTGTACCAAACCACTTCCGATCGAACCAGCCGCCCCTGTTACCAAAACAACTTTTCCTTGTAACTCAGCGTTAATCGCATTATCACTCAATTCTATTGGTGCTCTTCCCAGCAAGTCTTCAATTTGAATTTTCCCCATTTGTTTGGTAGAAAATTCGCCATTGATCCAGGATTTTGGACTGGGCACTTTTTGAACGCGGATGTTGTGCTTCAAACAAGTTTCTAGCATAGCCTGCTTGTTCTTTTTGTTCGGATCTTGGATGGCAACAATGACTTGAGTAATCCCTTCGTCTTGAATCATTCGATCCAATCGACTGGTGTGATAAATGGTCATTCCCTCCAAGCGCGTACCGTCAATTTTTTTATTGTCGTCAATAAAACCAACTAAATCATAGGACAATCGTGCATCTTTTTCGATGGTTCGTTTGGTGATCAAACCAGAAATGCCGGCACCATAAATCAAAATTCGCTCGTCACTGTCTTTGGTTTTCAAAGTTTCCAAATACAACAATTTTACGGTGAAGCGAACCCCTATCATCAAAGAGAAAGTGGTCAAATATTCAATTAAAAGTACCGAAGTCGGGAAAAGGAAATAACCGTCCATCCAAAATTTTCGCACCAATCCAAGCAGAAAGAAAACCAACGAAGTAAAGGTGACAGCCAAGAAAATTCGTTTTAAATCTTCTGTGGATGTATGGCGAATGATGCCTTTTTGAATCCCAAAAGAATAGAATACGAGGAACTTGACAATGAATAGAACCGGCAAGGATTTTGACAAAATCAGCCATTCTTGTCGCATCAAATCTGGATCTGCTTTTAAATCAAAGCGAATCATATACGCAAAGGCCAAGGCAAAAGCCGATATAACAAGATCAAGTAAAATAATTACCCAACGCGGGATATTGTTTTGCGGAAGCAGACGAAGCATGGTCAAAGTTAAAAAGATTCCAGTTAAAGTGGAACAAAAATACAAATCAATTGGCGTATTTGTTGACCAATGATGAAACAAAGATGAAACAATTGTTAAGAAAAATTGAAAACACACCGTCTCAAGTCAAAAGCAAAAGGCAGAAAGCAAAAGGCTAACTCGGCCTTTCAATATAAAAAGAATATCGCATTAGGAAAGAGTAAGGTTCGCAGCGCAGACATTGGTGGGCACCTTGAAGAGGCCGAAGTGGTGGTTGCGCAGCGAGCCACGCAGGACCACTGATAAGGTCACCAATGACAAGAGTAGACCATTTCTCTTTCCTGAGCGGGAGGTTTTTCTTTCCTCCTACCACTGACGTGTCCGGCGGACAGGTTGCTTCTTTTCTTTTTCCCGGCGAAAAAGTAAAGAAGAACAAATTCAAACAATGCCTTGTTCTAACCTTCAAATGCAAAAAGCATCCTTTGATCCTGAAATCTTAAAGTCTTAAAATCCTTCAGACTCTAGCCAACTTTCGCAAGGACCGCAACCAGGTATACCATTTTGGGCCTTGATTCCATTGGTAGTGAAAGTAGGCTGCATCCGTTGAACCAAAGGAAAGATTGAATTTGCGCACCCCTTCGACTTGTGAACCGCCAAAATCAAATTGGCAGCCGTTTTCACCTGCGAATCGAATCGCTTCGTGCATCAAGGCATACATGCCACCATTTTTTTTGGAAACTTCATCACAGGCTCCTTTTAGGTACAACAACTCGTCTTCCGTTTGAATCAACAACAAACCGCCGACAATCGTAGCCTCCTTTTTTAAGGTGAGCACTTTCAGTTGAAGTGTTGCCGCATAATTGGAAGCAAGCACCTGTAAAATCGGAAAACTTTGCTCTTCTAGGTTTTCAAATTTATGACTCAATTCCCGATGGATCAAATAGACCAAAGAATCAAAGGAATCTTCCCACGAAAATGTATAATTTTCTGCTGTTATTTTTTTGAGTTTTCGCTTGGCTTGTTGGTGCAATTGAAAATCAGCAGGGTTCAATTTTTGGTAAATCCGATTCAGTGGCTGAAAGGAAAATAGTGGCGTTTGTGTGAATATTTCTGCGCGTTTGAAATGCAAAAGTACAAAAGACGTTAGTTCCACAGGATCCGGACAATCTTCACCTTGCCATGCAATCCACCGACAAAAAACGGGCGTATACAAGGTTTTAACGCCCAAACGAACAATGTAAGGGAGCGCTAACCCACCTGTCTTTTGTTCGTTCAAAACAAAGAAAACATTTTCTGCGACTGCATCCAAATAAGCCAAATCCGAAAAGGGCGAACGAGATGGATTGTTCGCACACCAGCGATTCCATTGTTGCTCGTCGAGCTGGGTGCGATTTACTAATTTCATTTCCTTTGCATTGAATTAAATGGATTGTCCATAACTCTTGCTGCGAAGTTAGAAAACTTACCGATTTATTTTGGAAGAAAATGTATTTTTGGATGACCAAATATGGAATATGAAAATGCCCTCTACCCTTTTATTTAATTTGTTGTTTTTCTTATTCGTGGCTTCCTCGGCAATCGCTCAAGATTCGTCGAGTAAAGCACAATCCAAATTCGCCAGCAAATTAATAGGGGCCGTGAACGTGCAAAAGGAAAGAAAGGCCTATCACATGGTTTACAAGGAATTTCGCAAGAACTACAACGGCAGCAAATCGGATTTATTAAGCGAGTTGTTTGCAGCAAGATTTTCCAATAACAAAGAATACAGCAAAATCGCTTTTGAACAAATACACAGCATTCGCCTAGTTGAAGTGGTTGAATTGCAAGGCGGAATTCTATTGTACAAGTTTATTTTAGAAACTACACAAGGTCCCGCGTCCTGCAATATCTATTTGCGCACCAAAGGAAAAAAAATGGGCTTTATACCGGCTGAAAATTGAAAGAAATAGAACGTAAATTTTTGGTTCTTCCTTCCATTCAGGAAGCCATTGCATCCTGCGAACGTTTCACGATTCGTCAAGGGTACTTGAATAAATCCAAAGAATGCACGGTGCGCGTGCGAACCAAAAACGATCAGGGTTTTCTGACCATCAAAGGTCCTTCCACAAATTTTTCGCGCGATGAATATGAATACGGAATTCCCTACGATGAAGCGATTGAGTTGTTTCAGCTCTGCGGAGAAAATTACTTGGAGAAAACCAGGTACCATCTTGTTTTAGAAGGTAAACTTTGGGAAATCGATCAGTTCAATGGCAAATTGGAAGGACTCTTCGTTGCTGAAATTGAATTGCAATCGGAAGAAGAAACCTTTGCACAACCGGCTTGGTTGAGCACAGAAGTCAGTCTCGACAGACGATTCAATAATTCGTATTTGGTAACTGTGAAAAACCTCGCTGAACTAGCTCTCTAACGGTCAAAACGTTTCAAAAGTCCTAAAGTAATAACATCCTAAAATCCTGAATTCTAAAAAAACTCCGTGTCCTCCGCGCCTTCTTTACGCACTCTGCGGTTAAATAAACACCCACTAGCCTAAAGTCCTGAATCCTATTAATCGCGGTTCAAATCTGTTTTCTGCAAATCAAAAACGGTCGTCCCCATTTCCCAAGTGAAAAAGGACAAAAACAATTCCATCGTTAATTTTTCAGGCCATTGTTCTTCGTCTTCGGTCACCGCTTCCAATTCATTTTTGAAAATCTTCTTGAAATTGGCTTCTAGAATCGGTTCGGTTTCCAAGAAATCCTCTTCAATCAAATAAACATTTCCTTCCACAAACTCAGCATCCAAAGGCAATTCAGGTGATTGCGTATTGGCCCAATCGATGAATGTTTTGGTTGGTGTGATCAACAAATAACCTCTATTTACAAATTTCATATTCCTTCTTTTTTAAGGGTCCATTCCTCGTCTACGAATGTCCACCATTCCGTTTTTCGTCCAACGGATTGCGAAATTACGTACAATATTCGGTCTTTTGGAAAAGTAACAGCCAAGGATTCAATCATTTTTTTTGCGTCCATTTTGGCGCTCGTGGAGACGTAAATCATTCTCCGTTCCAGTATAAAAAACAAAAAAGACTCTTTGCTTAGTTTCTTTTCTTCAAACAAACGCAACGAAGCGCAACTTTTCCCAAAACAATCCAACCAATTGAAGAAGGCATTTTTAGTCTGCAAGGAATCTTTGTACTTCCACTGGGAGATTAAAATAGTTGATTCCTGGCTCCTTCCCGTCCACTTCTCCTTGGAGGAAAATAAAAAACGATCGGGCGGTAACAGTGAATCGGACAATAGGATACTTTCTTTCATCAACGACAATGTATCCACAATGCGTTGGGCAATTGGACTCAAAGAATCGTAGAAAAAAAAAGTTTTCGATTCTTTTACGGGAGTGTCATTTTCCTTGTATTTATCCGAATGCGCCACGATGTCCTCCATGGACAATGGTTTTTCATTTGCCTGATCTTTGCAGGAAAGCAAAATCAATATAAGTGTTGCGACATACCCGATTCTTTTCATAGATACAAACGTTGAATTGTTTCGATGGTTTGGTAAATGTCACTTTCTGAAATATCCAAATGGGTCACAAAACGCAACATACCGGGACCAAATGCCATGCACAAAATGCCTTTTTCTTTGAATTTCTGGATGATTAAATCTCGTTTGTCGGCTTCCTTCAAAAGAACGACAACAATATTCGTTTCCACAGGAATGACTGTTTTTACCCACTCCGTTTGTAAAAAAGCTTCTTCTAACGCTTGCGCTCTTGTGTGGTCATCCGTCAGTCGTTCCACATTGTTTTTCAAAGCATATTCTCCGGCTGCCGCCAAAAATCCTGCTTGTCGCATGCCACCGCCCATGACTTTTCGCACCCGTCGTGCTTGGTGAATGAACTTTTCTGTACCTAATAATAAAGAACCAACAGGTGCGCCCAAACCTTTTGACAAACAAAGCGAAATACTATCAAATTCAGCCGCGTAGATTGCAGGATTCATCTTCGTAACGGATAAGGCATTCATCAAGCGAGCTCCATCCAAATGCAAGGGCAACTGATGATCGGCACACCAACGTTTTATTTTTTGAATTTCAGCAAAATCATATACCGCTCCACCACCTCGATTCGCCGTATCTTCTAGGCTGACCAATTGCGTAACGGGATAATGTACATCGTCTGGATTGAGATAATGCTCGATGGATTCACGTGTAATCCGACCGCGATCGCCGTCCAACAAACGCACAGATACACCCGAATTCTTGGCGATTCCACCGCCTTCGTATTTGTAAATGTGACTTTCCCAATGACAAATGACTTCTCCTCCTGGTTGGGTATGCACATTGATGGCAATTTGATTGGTTTGCGTGCCCGATGAACAAAACAAAGCCGCTTCCTTTCCAAATAGTTCGGCTGCAAAGGTCTGCAAAGAAAGAATACTGGGATCTTCATTGAAAACATCGTCACCTACTGCTGCGCTAAACATCACCTCCCGCATTTCCGCAGTCGGTTTCGTTACTGTGTCACTTCTAAAATCAATCATACACCAAAATTACGCTTTTTAGACATTCCATCATCTGCCTTTCTTTTCGAATCGTCAATTGTTAATGAATGCCAAAAAGTTATAAAATACTGCGAAACTAGAGCGGTCGCAGCAAAAAGGCTCTACTTTTGCGCCCTGTAAACTATACTTATGCATTCTAGAAAATTACTGATGGCACTTGCCGCTTTGATTTTGTCATTCCATTTTTTGGGACAAACAGGACCCGGTGGAGTGGGCAACAATTCAGGGACTAGCAATTTAAAAATTTGGTTAAGAGCAGACGACATCAATGCGGACAACGATTTCACTAACAACCCAGCCGTCAATTCTTCCGTTAGCCAATGGCGGGATTACAGTGGAACAAATTATCACTTTTCCAATACAGGTGTCAATCGTCCAACGTATCGTTTGGCGGGCGGCATCCCATCTGTTTACTTCAACGCTTCTTTGGCGAATGCCCAATACCTGGACAATTCTGTTACAGGTTCGTATTCAAACGCTAGTGCATTTTTCGCTTGCAATGGAGTCAATAGTGGCAACAGCAACACTTTACTTGACAATACTACCAATTCGTTGCGGTTTGAACAATATTCCAATACTGGGGTTATTGGTTTTACGCGATACGGTGTAGCGGATTACAATTCCTCCCTGACTTCTCCTTTTGGTACCAATTCGATTATTTCTTTTCACAAAACAAACTCGAACAATTCCATAGACATTCTTTCCAACACCTCTACTGACAACGTAGGAATTGGTTCATCTTCGGCTGGTATACCCATTGATGGTCTGGGCAGAAATAGCAGTGGCGTGGATGAAATTTCCGGCGACTTTTATGAAGTGATTGTCTACAACTCCCGCATCAATACTGCACAACTAATCATTGTGAACAACTATTTAAGTTCAAAGTACACTATCGCTGTGCCGGACAATATATACGTCCAAGACCTTCCCGCCAATGGCAATTATCGGTACGATGTCGCGGGTATTGGCCAGATAGATAATTCCAATCGACACGATGATTCTCAAGGTACGGGTATGGTTCGGATTTTAAATCCAGCAGGATTGGGAGATAATGAGTTTCTTATTTGGGGGCACAACAATGCGCTCGCTGAAGCGAGCAATACTACAGATGTACCGGCAACGGTAATGGCGCGATTTCAAAGGGTATGGAGAGTGAATGAAGTAAGAACTTCTGGTTCGGCAACAAACGTTGGTAATATAGACATGCAATTTGATTTGAGTAACCTTGGTTCGATAACCGCCAGTGACGTGAGATTGTTAATCGACATCAATAACAATGGCATCTTCAGTGATGACGTCCCCATTTCAGGAGCGGTTTTAGTGAGCGGGTCTACTTACGCGTTCAATAATGTATCTCAAATTGTAAACAATCGTCGTTTTACCATCGGAACCATTAACAGCTCGGCAACACCGCTGCCGATTGGCTTGCTTTACTTTGATGCGAAGATGAACAATCAACGAACCGTTGACCTGAGCTGGCAAACAGCTTCCGAAACGAACAATGACTACTTTACGATTGAACGTTCAAAAAACGGAAGTTCTTGGGAGACAATTGGCGCAGTGACAGGCGCTGGAAATTCCTTTCTAGCCTTATCCTATCAATCTATCGACCCGAATCCATTGATGGGTATTTCGTATTACCGACTTAAACAAACGGATTTCGATGGAAAATTCACGTATTCCAAATCAATTGCCGTGAACAATCAACGAGCCGCGAGCGAACCAATGGTTATTTTTCCAAATCCTACCCATCAATTCATTCACGTGCTAGGTGAAATAAAGCCGACAGATATGTTGGAATTTTACAACAGCATGGGCCAAAATGTATCTGCCATTGTTCCCTTACTAAACAGTAGCGGTTCCCTTCGACAATACGACGTTTCTGCCCTTTCCAGCGGACTATATTTTCTAACTCACAACGATAAAGTGTACAAAATAGAAATACAGTAAATCGATTGCTTCTTTTCGAATTGAGAACCCGGAAGGCTCTAAGCTGAAGGCAACAGGCGAAAGGCAAATGCGGCCCTTCTATTTTAGTGCATGCATTAATTTTAAACGGATAAGACATACTCAAGGAAACCGCCTAAAGCCTAATGCCTCCACCCAACAACCTTGAGTCTTAAGCCTTCTAACATCGTAAAATCCTTAAGCCCTTCAATTTTAAAAGGACATCGCATTCGGAAAGAAAAAGGTTCGCAGCGCAGACATTGGTGGGCACCTTGAGTTAGCCGAAGTGGTGGTAGCGCAGCGAGCCATGTAGGATCAACGATAAGGTCGCCAATGACAAGCGAAGAACCTTTTTCTTTCCGAAGCGGGAGGTTTTTCTTTCCTCCTACCACTGACGTGTCCGGCGGACAGGTTGCTTCTTTTCTTTTTCCCGGCGAAAAAGAAAAGAAGAACAAATTCAAACCGAAGATCAATACACAACTGCAGGAAGCATTCTCGCAAAAAAATTAAAGAGTGAAAAATCCTATCGCCCGCTGCCTTGAGCCAACAGCAGAAATTAAACCGCCTAAAACCTCCTAAAGTCCTTCTATCCTGAATCCTCCAGTCCTAACATCCTAAAATCCTGACATCCTAAAATCCAATCCCCCATTTTTCCGTATTTTCGTTCTCGATATGGCTTACATTATTATTGCACTCGCGGTCTGCTTCGCGGCAGGACTTACTTTTTTCTCGGGTTTCGGGTTGGGGACCATTATGCTGCCTGTTTTCAGTATTTTCTTCCCTTTGCCCATAGCCATTGGCGCAACCGCCGTTGTTCATTTGGCCAATAACCTATTCAAATTTGGTTTGGTGTACAAAAACATCGATTTCCCAACCTTGCTCCGCTTTGGGATTCCTGCGCTTGTTTTCGCTCTGCTCGGGGCGCTTTTGTTGACACAACTCGAAGGATTTGAAATCATTTATTCCTACACCATCGGAAGCAAAGTAGCTTCGATCACATGGTTGAAAATCACCATTGGTTTTCTCATGATTTTCTTTGCTTGGTTTGATTTATCTCCCAAGTTCTCCTCTTATACTTTCGATAAAAAATACGTTGTTTTCGGGGGAATGCTTTCTGGATTTTTTGGCGGCGTTTCTGGTCACCAAGGGGCTTTTCGAGCAGCCTTCTTAACGAAAATAGGTCTCACCAAAGAAGCGTTTATCGCTACGTCCAATTCCGTCGCCATTTTGATTGACATTAGTCGTTTGGTGATTTACACAACGGCCATCGGCGCGGTTAGCGGACAGAACAACATGCTTGCAGCCCTCAACGCGGACAATAAACTATTGATGGTAGCCATTCTCTTCGCTTTTCTCGGCACGTATTTCGGAAAAGAATTGGTCAAAAAAACTACGATTCATTCAGTACAAAAAGTAGTTGGCATCCTCTTGTTTTTGATGGGCGCGCTTTTCTTGTTGGGACTGATTTGAGAATCCAGATTTTAGACACTAGATGCTAGATTTTAGACACTAGACGTTAGATTTCGGCACTAGACGTTAGATGCTAGACAACAGATTTCAGACACTAGACGCCAGACCGCCGAATCCTAAAATCCATGTTCCATGCTCCATGTTCCATACTCCATACTCCATGCTCCAAAATCCATACTCCATGTTCCATAATCCATGCTCCATAATCCATACCCCATACTCCAAAAACCCTACAAAACCACCACCATCATCAATCCATCTCGAATGGGAAGTAAAACATTCTCCACTCGTGGGTCGTTTTGGATTTTCTGATTAAAATCGAGTAAGGCTTGTGTCTTTTCGTCGTTCGCCTTCACTTCTTGGACTACTTTTCCGCTCCATAGAACATTGTCGGCGATGATCAAGCCTCCTTTTGCCATCTTTTCAATAACCAAATCAAAATAGCGGCTGTAATTTTCTTTGTCGGCATCGATGAACACCAAATCAAAAGGTCCTTCCAGCGCTGGAATAATGTCTGCCGCGTCGCCGATTTTCATTTCCATCTGCGCAGCATTCGGACTTTCCGCAAAATACCCACGAACTTTCGCGGCCAATTCTTCGTTGACATCCAAGGTGACCAATTTCCCGTCTTTGGGCAATCCTTCCGCCAGGCAGAGTGCCGAATAGCCTGTGTAGGTGCCAATTTCTAGTATGTACTTGGGTTTTGAAAGTTTACTGATCATACTCAAAAACCGACCTTGCAAGTGCCCCGACAACATGCGCGGTTGCAACACCTCTAAATGTGTTTCGCGGTTCACTTTGTGCAACAATTCTCCTTCTGGTGATGTGTGCGCACCGCAATAATCGTCTAATTTTTGATCAATAAATTCCATGTGACAAAGATAGTTTTTTTATTTCTCCGTATGGATTTCAGACTAAAGACACCAGATTTCAGACATTAGAAACTTAATGCCCTTACAAACTTCATCCCTTCATGTTCGCAAAAAAAAACGCACTATCTGACTTCGCATCGGCGTCAGATAGGTATAGGGCAAATTAGCGTGAGCCCGCGAACAAAAAAACTCCGCGCCTTCTTTGCGTACTTTGCGTTAAAAAAACCACCCACTAGCCTAAAATCCTAACAACCGTGAGCCCGCGAACCCCCAATTCCCGAAGGGTAAAAAATGTGAGCCTGCGAACTTCAAATGTGAGCTCGCGAACTTCAAATGTCAAATCGCGCGCAGCAAGATTTGACTTCAAATCCCAAATCAAAAAACTCTGCATTCTCCGCGCCTTCTTTGCGTAATTTGCGGTTAAAACCACCCACTAGCCTAAAATCCTACTATCCTCTTTCATTTTTTTTCCTAAATTTATCCCGATGCAATCCGATAGTAATCCACAAAAGACCAGCTGGTACATCTTAAAAACAAAAAGCAATCACGAGAAAAAAGTGTTCAATCAACTGATGGACAAAGATTTTCAGGCTTTTTTGCCATTGTACGAGACCATTCGCCTGTGGAGTGATCGGAAAAAGAAAGTCGAAATTCCACTGATTCCGACCTATGTGTTTGTGAAATGTGCCGAATCGGAATTGATAAAAGCTGCGCAAACGACTGGTGTAGCCTGGATCATGCGCGACACGCGAAACTATGCCATCGTCCGCGAACACGAAATTCAAAATCTTCGTATCTTTTTATCAGAGAAATTTGACAATCAATCGATAGACCTGGACAAATACGAAACCGGAGAAATTGTCAAAGTCACCCACGGCCCGTTCCAAGGCATGATCGGCACCGCCATGCATCTTCAAAGTGAATACCGCGTGCGAATTGAAATCAGCAGCCTAGGCGCAAACTTCACGGTTTCGGTGCCCAAAAGTCAGTTGGAGAAGGTTACCAATTGAGGAGTTGGGGTTTGTATGTCAGAATAGACATTAGATATCAGACTTTAGACATCAGACTTTAGACATTAGACATCAGACTTTAGACATTAGACTTTAGAACATAGATTCCAGAAAGAAAGGAGAGTAGGGTTCTCTTCTGAATTGCAGAGCACACCTCCCCTGACCTCTCCTCAATGAGGGGGACGCTACTCCTGAATCCTGCAGTCCTGTAGTCCTGTAGTCCTAAAATCCTATAGTCTTAAAATCCAAAAACAAAAAATCCCTCAACCGAAATTGAGGGATTTGTTTGACTATGGATTCAACGAAGGAGGCGGGCTGCCTGTATTTCCTTGACTGTCGGTTGTACGATGGTGACTTTCAATGATGATTCGAGCATCGGTGTAATTCATGTAGAAATCAGGGAAGTCATTTTTCAATACTACGACCAGTTTGTCCAATTGAAGCCTGATGATGGCGTCAATTTCGCTTGTCAAGGTTTGTATGCGTTGCGTTTTGCCTTTTCGCTCGATGATCGCATTGCGTGGGGCATTCATCTGTACATTCAGTTCCGCACGCAAAATCAATAATTCATCTATGCTGGCTTGATCAACACCGTATGCATCCAATTGTCCGACGTAGTCGGTTGCGCGTGCAATGATGCGATCTACTAAGACCAAAACGTTGGACCTTGAGGCTACTTCGAGCTTGGACTTGGCAATTTTCATGTGACTAATCAGTTCCACATTGTTGGTCACCACTGCGAATGCGGAGAGCGCGCTGCTGATAGCGAAAGCCTTTTCTAAAACGATGGCTTTCTTGGCTTCTTTCGCGGCACTCACGCCGACGAGAGCAAGGTTCTGCTCATAACCACTTTGTTCCAAGGCATCCAAACGTTGCGTAAAGGATTGCACAGCGCTACCAAATGCGGTCAACGAAGACCAAATTGGTTGGTTGGCGATCAGTACAGTCTTCAACGACTTGTACATGGCCATTTTGTTTTTCACATTTTTGTTCATGATATTGTATATTGTGTCCCTTCACTCGATGCTAGCCTTCCGCACTTTGCTTCTAGACTCCCGACATCTTATTCTAGGACGGTTTAAAAGCGTACTACAAAACCAACGCCGCATTCTAGCCACTTTTATCTTGACCCGTGAAGAAATGTTAACGAGGTAGGATTCATTGATTATTCGGTTGGATTGGGGGATTGAACGGGAACTTTTTTTTGGTGGGATCTTAGGACTTTAGGATTCAGGACTATAGTACTCAGGACTATAGGACTCAGGACTATAGGATTTTTAGATGCTAAAGGCTTTTGGCTGTAGGCTTTAGGCTGTTGGCGGTTTGTTTGGGTTTGTTTTATAAGTTGTTATTTCTGCATTTGGCTTTAGGCTGTTGGCTTTAAGCTGTTAGCTGAAGGCTTTAGGCGTTCTGTTTAAATTTTATTGACAAGTTTGAAATTTAGGTATTTAATCGAATTGCAAACAGATGCCTGGATTTAGCCTTTAGCTTACCGCCTTTAGCCTAAAGCCAAAAGCCTTCAGCCTTCCTAAATTCCTACCATCTTAAAATCCTAAAGTCTTAAAATCTTAACATCCTAAAGTCCTTAAGTCAAAAAACAAGGGAAAACACAATTTACCCCATTAAAATTTGACTTTTGCGACCTTTTTTGACGAGAAGAATCGTAAATTTGCACTTCGAAATATATTGAGAACAATCGTAAGCGAGCCACGTAGGATATGGTTTATTCCGTTTCGATTAGTATCTTTCCGAAAATCAGTTAGCTGCCCAACCTGGGAGTGAAAGGGCGAAGCTGTGATGTAAACAAAAATGATCACAAATTAATTCCATGAAAATCCAAAACAAAAAAATTCTCGTTACGGGTGCCGCTGGTTTTATCGGCAGCAACTTGGTGGAAGATTTGCTCTTGCACAACAACGAAGTAATTGGGTTGGATAACCTTTCCACCGGATTCCTGCACAACTTGACAGCTTCCCTGGAAAACCCACAATTCAAATTCATACAAGGCGATATCCGCGATTTGGCGACTTGCAACGAAGCGTGTATGGGGGTAGATATTGTTTTGCATCAAGCTGCCTTGGGCTCTGTTCCTCGATCATTGGAAGATCCCATTGCAACGAATGAAGTAAATATTACGGGATTTTTAAATATGTTGGTGGCAGCCAGAGATGCTGAAGTCGATCGATTTGTCTACGCATCCAGCTCTTCTACCTATGGAGATTCTACCCATCAACCCAAAGAAGAAGGAATCATTGGAAATCCTCTTTCACCGTATGCAGTTACCAAACGAGTGAATGAATTGTATGCTGAGGTATTTGCTAAAAATTACAATTTAGAAACCATTGGTCTACGCTATTTCAACGTATACGGAAAACACCAATCTCCGAATGGAGCGTATGCTGCCGTGATCCCGAAATTTGTGGATTTACTCTTGAAACACGAATCCCCCATGATCAATGGAGATGGAAGTTTCTCTAGAGATTTCACCTACATCGACAATGTGATCCAAATGATTCACTTGGCGGCAACGACGGAAAACAAAGAAGCCCTTGGACAAGTGTTCAATACCGCAGTTGGCGATCGAACCACTTTGTTGGAATTGACCGAATTATTGAAAGAACATTTGGGTGAATACGATGAGAAAATTCGTCAGATCCCAATCATTCATGGACCCAATCGAGCGGGAGACATTCCCCACTCCTTGGCCAGTATAGAAAAAGCAAAAAAATTATTAAACTATAATCCCAGTCACCAACTCAACGAAGGTTTAAAAGAAGCCATGGTTTGGTATTGGAACGAAAATCAAAAAGTATGAAGCACAAAATTAGTGTAATCGGTCTTGGCTATGTTGGCTTGCCCTTAACTCGTTTGTTGGCAACCAAATATGCTACCGTAGGATTCGATATCAACCAGGCTCGTGTGAAAGAGTTACGCGAAGGGCACGATTCCACCTTGGAAGTATCCGATGAATTATTGAAAAGTGTCTTGAAAAACGACAACTCGGCTGAAAATGGTTTGTGGTGCTCTACCAATTTGAACGATATCCAAGATTCCAACATCTACATCGTTACGGTGCCTACCCCTGTTGACAAACACAACAAACCCGATTTGACACCGCTTTACAAAGCTTCCGAAACGGTTGGGAAAGTATTGAAAAAAGGAGACATCGTGATTTACGAATCCACGGTCTATCCCGGTGCAACGGAAGAAGAATGCATTCCGGTTTTGGAAAAAACGAGTGGTTTGGTGTTCAATGTGGACTTCTTTGCGGGTTATTCTCCTGAAAGAATCAATCCAGGCGACAAAGAACACACCGTAGAAAAAATACTCAAAGTGACTTCGGGTTCCAACCCTGAAATTGGCAAAGTAGTAGATGACTTGTACAAAAGCGTCATTATTGCTGGAACGCACTTGGCTCCTAGCATTCGTGTGGCAGAAGCGGCCAAAGTAATTGAAAACTCACAACGGGATATCAACATTGCTTTCGTCAACGAATTGGCGAAAATCTTCAATGTGTTGGACATCGATACCCACGCGGTTTTGGAAGCAGCCGGTACCAAATGGAATTTCTTGCCGTTCAAACCTGGTTTGGTCGGAGGACATTGCATAGGCGTCGATCCTTACTATTTGGCGCAAAAAGCTATTGAACACGGCTATCACCCAGAAATTATTTTGGCGGGTCGCCGCATGAACGATGGCATGGGCGAATACGTGGCTTCGCAAGTGGTGAAATTGATGATCAAGAAAGGAATCCCTGTTTTGAACGCCAAACTGCTGATGCTCGGCATTACCTTCAAAGAAAATTGCCCGGATGTGCGCAACACGAAAGTGGTAGACGTGATTCACGCTTTGAAAGGCTACGGAATCGAAGTAACGACTTACGATCCTTGGGCCGATCCAGCGGAAGTGACCCACGAATACAAATTGGACATTCTCAACAAAATCCCAACGGAAAAATTCGATGCAATCGTTTTAGGCGTAGCCCACAAAGAATTCAGCGAATTGAAGTACGATGCACTCTTGAACGAAAATAGTGTGCTGTACGATGTGAAAGGAACGATCCAGAATACGATTGCGGACGGGAAGCTGTAAGCATTATTTTTAAATTGAATTTGAACTTCTCCCTCCTTGAGGAGGGGTCAGGGGAGGTGAAAACTCAAAGCCAAAACCAAACTTAAAATTCAAAATATTCCCAAACGAATCATACAACATCATTTTTAAAAGAAACAAATGCAGTTTTTTCTGCCAATTACAAGAGACACCTCCCCTGCCCCTCCTCAAGGAGGGATAATCATACTGAGGCTACATTTAAAAAAATGTGAGCCTGCGAACAAAAAAAACGTGAGCCCGCGAACAAATAAAATGTGAGCCCGCGAACTTCAAATGTCAAAGCGAGCGAAGCAAGATTTGACTTCAAATCCCAAATAAAAAAACTCTAGCCCCAAAAACAACATGATCATCATCTCCGGCGCCTCCAAAGGAATTGGAAACTACCTCTTCGAAACGTACCGACAATTGGACGTTCCTGTTATTGGACTGTTCAATCAAACGGGCATGGTGAGCACGTCTCCAGCGGCAAAAGTGTATCATGTCGATATCACCGATGCACAGGCTGTTGCCAGTTGGTTCAAGGAATTGGAGGTTGCGAATATCACGCTGATCAACTGTGCAGGCATCAATTACAATTCTTTCGCACACAAAGCGGATCTAGCCAAATGGAAAGAAGTCATTGATGTCAATCTCATCGGGACCTTTCACTTGATTCATACCTTGTTGCCCTTGATGCGGGAACAAAATTTTGGACGTATCATCAATTTTGGATCGGTGGTCGCACAAATCCCCTCGCCTGGCATCAGCGCCTACGCAGCTTCCAAAGCAGCGTTGACGGGCATGAGTAAATCCATCGCGATAGAAAACGCGGCCAAAGGCATCACGATCAACAACATCAACTTGGGCTATTCCGAACTCGGCATGATCAGTCAAGTGCCCGGATCGTATTTGGACGAAATCAAAAAAAGAATCCCAACCCACGAACTCTGCACACCTCAAGATATTTTCAACACGGTAGAATACCTCCGCAACACGGAATACATCAACGGAACGGAAATTAATTTGAATGGAGCGATGATTTAGGCAGTAGGCTTTTAGCTTTAGGCTAAAGGCGGTAAGCTAAAGACTAAAGCTAGGCTTATCTTTCAATTGGGTTGAAAACGCAAAGCCAAAACTAAGTTTCAAAAGCAAAAGAAACAATTTTTGTTTGGCACTTTTTTTAAAGAAATGAAAGTCTTGTTCTATGCTAATTTACAGTGCACACCTCCCCTGCCCCTCCTCTAGGAGGGATAATCATTCTGAGCCTACAATCAAAAAAATGTGAGCCCGCGAACAAAAAAAAATCATTAAATCTGCGGCAAAACAAATGTGAGCTTGCGAACTTCAAATGTGAGCTTGCGAACTTCAAATGTGAGCCAGCGAACAAATAAATCCATTAAATCTGCGTAATCTGTGGCAAAACAAATGTGAGCCTGCGAACTTCAAATGTGAGCCCGCGAACTTCAAATGTCAAAGCGAGCGCAGCAAGATTTGACTTCAAATCCCAAATAAAAAAAAACTCTGCGACCTCTGCGCCTTCTTTGCGCACTCCGCGGTTAAAATAAACACCCACTTGCCCCAAATAAAAAACAAATGACCAAAAAACCCATAAAATTCGCCGTAATCGGTTGCGGACACATCGGAAAACGACACGCTAGCATGATCGTTGGAAATGCCGACACAGAATTAGTTGCTTTGTGCGATGCCCAAGACAAAGACAAATTGGTATTGGAACCTTTCGGCGATGTACCCTTTTTCAACGACATCGACCAATTGCTCAACGCCAACTTGGAAATTGATGTCGTAGCCATTGCCACACCGAATGGTTTGCATGAAACACAAGCCTTGAAAATCTTAGAGAAAAACCACCACGTGGTGATTGAAAAACCAATGGCCTTGACCAAAGCCGGCTGCGAACGGGTTATTTTCAAAGCCTTGCAAAACCACAAACAGATTTTCTGTGTGATGCAAAACCGCTATTCTCCACCATCCGTGTGGTTGAAAGAATTGCTGGAAGCCAACACCTTGGGCAAAATTTACATGGTGCAAATCAATTGCTACTGGAACCGCGACGATCGGTATTACAAACCGGATCCCAAGACAGGAAAACCCAGCACCTGGCACGGAACGAAAGAATTGGATGGCGGTACACTCTTCACGCAATTCTCACATTTCATCGATTTGATGTACTGGTATTTTGGCGACATTTCCAACATCAAAGCCAACTTTGCCGATTTTAACCACGCCAACACGACAGATTTTGAAGATTCCGGTTTCGTGAATTTCGATTTCGTCAACGGCGGAATGGGCACTTTGAATTATTCGACATCCGTTTGGGACAAAAACTTAGAAAGCTCCATCACCGTGATTGCGGAAAAAGGTTCCATCAAAGTAGGCGGACAGTACATGAACGAAGTGGAATATTGCCACATCGAAAACTACGAAATGCCCACCCTAGCGGCCAGCAATCCACCGAATGATTACGGCCCCTACAAAGGTTCGGCTGCCAACCACCATTACATCTACGAAAACATCGTCAACGTCATCCGCGGAGAAGATTCCATTACCACCAACGCCCTAGAAGGCATGAAAGTAGTCGACATCATCGAACGGATCTATCAGGAGAAGAAATAATTTGGAAAGCTGTAGGCTTTAAGCTGAAGGCTATAGGCTTATTCTAGGCATATTTTACAATTTGATTAAAAACCCAAATTTCAAACTTGTCAGAAAAGCTCAAATAAACCGCCTAAAGCCTTGAGCCAACAGCCTAAAGCAAAAGGCTAATGCGGCCCTTCAATTTAAATGAATGCGTGAATGGCAACCTGAAGAAACAAAATTCAAACCGAACGTCCTAACATCCTAAAGTCCAAAAAACCAAAATCTCACCCTAATAAATCATCCACCCACCCAAGAAAGAAAAAAAACACACACATTTGTTAAAAAAATTCACTAACCTTTTTCTTACACCAAACAAGTACTGCCACCCTCCTATTTCACTTCACAAATCTTTCTTTTTCAATCCATTAAAAAGACATGGGGCGACCCAAATAGTTTCAAAAAACCAATTTCCAAATTAAGCGAAATTGCAGTTTGCCGGAATCCCCCCCCTTTCCCAAGCATTTTCAAAAAAATTAGCGTTAAATTTGTGCCCCTAAAGAAACACACAATCGTACGCTACTTCGTGGGAAATTCCTATTCCCATGTTGCTCCTTCGTACAATAATTGGTTTTCTTTTTTAGCTTCCGGATTGGGAGTGAAAGGGCGAAGCTGTGAGAGATTGTTTTTTTACAATCTCCCGCAAACATTATTTGTAAAAAATAAAAAAAAGTGTAAACTAATAAAGAACTAACACAGATTTCAGATTATATCTATTTTATCCAATAACTCGACTTTGACAAAAAAATAAATGAATTTCTATAAAAACAATACCATAATAAGTGTTAATGAATTCAAAAAAATAGCAAAATCAGATCCTTTTAAGTCATTTTTATTAAACGGCTTTGGATTAATTTTAATGTTTGTCCAGCAAATTGTTTTCGCCAGAATTTTGGGTGAAAATGATTTTGGAATTTATAGTTTTATACAATCTATATATGCTATTTCTACAATAATTACTACCTGGGGTATGACAACCTTGTCTTCAAGAGAAATTGGAGCAATAGAAAACGCAGGTTTAAAGAAAGGATTTTATTTATTTTCACACTTTCTTGTAATACTCCTCAATCTTATAATGGGTATAATAATTATTAACATTTCAAATAATTTTGAAATGTTAGATGAATTAGAAAACTTAAAAATAATCTTTATTTTTTCCTCAATTTTTTTCTATTTAAAATCTTTTCACGAAATATTATCTGTTCAATATCAGGCTGAAGGCTATACTATTATGTCAAAATTAAGTAGTAATATAATACCTATTGTATTATCAATATTAGTGACTATAATTTACAACATTTTTTGTGAGAAATTAAATTTATCAATATTTTTTCTATGCCTTTCAGTTGCGTTATTTTTCAGTGCATTATTTGTAATGTTAATTAAAAAGCCAGATTTTTTTCATATCAAAAAAGTGAAAATGTCATTTGAAATAAAAGCTTGGATAAAATCAGGACTTTATCTTATGGCATTATCAGGCCTATATATTGTTTTAGGTAGATTAAATAGTTTTATTATTGGAATTTACTTAGAACCAAAGCTGGTTGGTTATTATTCCGTATGTTTAAGTTTGTCTGCTCTAGTGCTGTTTGGATTGAACGCTACCAATCAAGTTCTTGCTCCTAAAATTGCAAAAAGTTACAAGAATTCGGATCAGATTGAATTTCAAGCTTTAATTTTGAAAAGCACTAAAATTGGACTGATTTCTACAACGATTTTCATCCTTGCTTTGCTAATATTCGGCAAGTTCGTTTTAAGTTTATTTGGAGAAGAATTCAAAAATTCATTCCCTGTATTAGTAATTTTATCTTTAGGATATTTAGCTTCGATTATCGCCGGCCCCGTTGGTCTCAGCCTCACAATGACTGGTCGAGAAAAGTTAGTTATACTTTTTACATGCCTTGCTGCAATTGTGAATTTCATTTTATCAATTGTTTGGGTAACAGATTATGGAATAATTGGAGTTGCCTATGCAAATGCAATTGGATTAGTCTTGCTAAATGTCCCCTTAGCCATTTATGTGAAATATAAATTCAATTATCGAACTTATGTATCCTTCAAAAAGGACTTCATAAAAAAAGTTCGTGAATAAAAAGTTCAAAAAATTTGCTGGATTTTTGTTAAGTTAATGATTCAATGTTGAAAATTATAAAAATAAGAGGTTAGTGAATACTGAACACAAAATTTTTTGAACCTATTTTTGGCAATATTTAAGTGTAGCAAAAATGAAAATAAAAATCAATGGCAATCAAATTTCTCTTGTACAATTAATTTGTCTAATTGTATATTACGGTTTTTGCACATATCTTCCGAACAGTTCATTTCCAATTTTTGGTAAACCAAGTCGCAAACTAAGATATTTATGTTGTAAGAGAATTTTTAAAAGTTGTGGGAATAACGTAAACATTGAAAGGAAAGCTTCTTTTGGAAATGGTTTAAATGTTGAAATTGGAAATAATTCTGGGATTGGAAGGTATTCCCATATACCTCCAAACATTAAAATAGGTAATGATGTCATGATGGCACCTGAAGTTTTCATTTTCCATATGAATCATAATTTTGATTCAATAAATGTTCCTATGAGAAGTCAAGGAATTAAAGATAGTGCCCCTGTAATAATCGAGGATGACGTATGGATAGGAAGAAACGTGATGATTTTACCTGGAAAAACAATAAAAAAAGGTTCAATTATTGCTGCGGGATGCGTATTAACAAAAAATTTCTCAGAGTATAGCATAGTTGGAGGTAATCCTTCAATCTTAATTAAGATAAGAAACTAATGGGGACCTTAGTTTTATTTACAGCAAGTTTTCCTTACGGAAAAAAAGAAACTTATCTTGAAACAGAAATAATTTATTTATCAAAATCATTTAATAAAGTGGAAATTTTCCCACATTATTATAATAACAAAGACATATCTTGCAGGATTGTTCCTGAAAATGTAATTGTTCATAAACCTGCTCTTCCGTTGAATAAATTTATAAGAATAATTTATTCAATTTTAGGGATGTTTAATGGTGCTAATACAGGAGCATTTCTTAAAGATTTTTACAAATTTAAATTATACAAAAAACGAGGTCATTTTATAAGTTGGTTTTTGACATTTGTTGACTATAATGCAACACATCACTCAAAAGCTTTTAAAAATATTCGAGATAAAAACAATACTACTTTTTACTTTTACTGGGGAACAGGGTGGGCTTATTGTCTCTTGAATTTAAATCAAAATAATGGTAACATTTACTTTATGAGATTACATGGTGGAGAAGCATATTTGGACAGATCAAGTGGGTATATACCTTTACGAAAAATCTTATTTAATAAAGTACATTTTATCTTACCAATATCCAATCATCTGTCCGAATATCTGCAATGGCAATATAACATCGAACCAAATAAAATTATTGTATCGAGATTAGGTGTCTCAGGCTTACCTTTCTTTAAAGAAATTAATAAAATTAATAAAAAAGTAAAAATTGTTTCGTGTTCGAATCTAATCCCTCTTAAAAGAGTGGACTTAATTATCGATGCTCTAAAATTACTCGATGGCCGTCCACTAGATTGGACTCATTTTGGTGATGGTCCGGAGTTAAACAAATTACTAAATAAAGTTAAACAGAAAAAATTCAAGACAATATCTGTAACTTTTTCAGGAAGAGTTGAAAACATTGAAATCCTATCATATTATAAACAACAATCTATTGATGCTTTTATTAATGTGAGCAAATATGAAGGTCTCCCTGTAAGCCTAATGGAAGCAATGGCATATGGAATACCATGTATTGCAACCGACGCAGGGGCAACGAAAGAGATTGTTAATGACACAAATGGTATATTGTTGCCTAATGATCTTGAATTAAATGCACTTGCCAATGCCATTGAACAAATATGGTCAAGCGAATGGAATGATAAAAAAGAAGAGTCATATAATAATTGGAAATTAAACTTTAATTCAAATAACAACTATAAAAAATTATGCAATGCTTTATTATCTAATGGACCAATTAAAAAATCCTTCTCGTGAATAAATCTTTTTCATTATCTGATTTATTCATTTTCGCAGTGATAATTTTATCCACTTTTTTATTACCCGCATTAGAGTTAGGTAGATTTGCCACTGTTATTTTAATTCCCTTATTTTTTTTAAAGTCATTTCTGACTCAACCAAAAAGAATTAAATATATTGGAAATCTAAAACCAATTAGGTATTATTTGTTATTTTTTGGTTGGGCTAGTATTTCTATTTTTTACGCTAAATATTTGGAAGCTGCTATATTGACACAAAGTAAATTTCTTATTGTGCTCATATTTTCGTTAGCGGTAATGTCATATTCAATAATTTCAATTCACAATCTCCAAATAGTATATTATTCTTTTATAATTACATTAATTTTATTATTTTCATTCGTTATTTTTTCTGGTCTTAATCTTAATCAAGATACACGAATCGATGATGGGCTGTTAAACGCCAATAGTTATGGATACTATATTTTCAATGGTTTATTTGCTTGTTTAATAATTTATGCACAATTGAAAAAAAACAAGTTGATTGCTTTAATTTTCTTACTGCCTATTATCTTCTTTTCTTTTTATATTGTAATTGTTTCTGGTAGTAGGGGTTCATTTATTATTTTATCTCTTTTGGTAATAATTGGCTTTTTCATAATTTATTATGTTGCAACTGAAACAAAAGTAAAAAAGGGATTTGTATTTATTCTTCTTATTTCGACTGGTGCGTATTTGGCATCCTATTCATACACAAATTATGTAAAAAATAGTATAGTAATGGATCGTTTTAATCAATTGGAGGAAAAAGAAAGTCCAAGATCTTTTCACATAAGAAAAGCAATTGAAATAGGCTTAACAAGCCCAATAATTGGTATCGGTGCCGGTAATTACGCACAAACACCAAAAATGATAGAAAAAGGAAGTTTTTCACATAATACATACACTGAAATATTTGTGAATTATGGATTAATCGGCCTACTTGTTTATTTTTCTTTTTTTATTTCAATGTTTAGGAAAACAATCAAACTAGTAAAAAGAACTGATACTCAAACAAAGGTTACCTTATACCTAATGCTTTTATATTTAATACTTTTCTTAGTTTACAATATGTTTTATGTTACCTTCCTTACAGCTGAATTTACGAGTATGTTGTTTGTTATTTTAGCACATGTTCATATATTAAAAAGTAAAATAAAACAGTATTAAATTCTGCGATGAAAAAGATTTTAATTATCCAAAACAAAATATTACACTACCGAAAAGCACTTTATAACGAGTTGTCAAAAGATTACTTAATAACCGTAATCCATTCAGGTGAAATATCTGTTGATGAAACCGATAACTACCATGAAATAATAACTAAAAAGCGTAAAGTTTTATTTTTTTATTTTCAATATCAAGTACTTTCAGAAATTAAAAAAGACTACGACGTTATCATTACCATGTTCGACTTGCATTGGTTTAATAATTTTTTAGCATTTTATTTAAGACCTAGTCAAACAAAATTCATTTGGTGGGGACAATGGCTTACAAAAAATAAAATTGCTAATGGTCTTAAAATTTATTTTTCAAACAAAAATGTAAAAAGTATTATTTATTCCGAAGCAGAAAAAAATAATCTTATAGAAAGAGGAGTAAAACCGCAAAATTTAATTGTTGCTAATAATACTTTTGATGTTGGAGAAAGGTATGAGTGTTTTACCGAAAAAAATAAAAATTCGATATTATTTGTAGGTAGTCTTGACAGCAGAAAAGAACTTTCTGTTTTAATAAAGGCCTTTCATGAAAGTTTAGATAGATTACCTCCATCTATTATTCTAATAATAATTGGAACTGGTTACGAAAAACAAAATTTGATTGATCTGGTAGATAGTTTTAAAATACAAAGCAGAGTGATTTTCAAAGGTAAGATTACATCAAATAAAGATCTCATTGAGTTTTACAGGAAAGCTTTTGTAAGTGTTTCGTTTGGTCAAGCAGGACTTTCTGTTCTGCAATCTTTAGGTTATGGCGTACCCTTTATAACGAAAAAGAATGCTATATCCGGAGGTGAAATAACGAATATAATAAACAATTATAATGGCTTTTTATGTGATGATTCAATTGAGTCATTAAAAGAAAAAATACTGCTAATTATTAACACAAAGAAACTCGCTAGTGACATGGGAGAAAATGCATTTAGATACTATACTGAAAATTGCACTATCGAAAACATGGCCCAAGGTTTTATAAACGCCATAGAATTACATTGAAAATCATTTTAATAAATGGCTTAAATGCCAAGACAGGTGGAGGTAAGAGTATTTTGAATAATTACTTGAATTGTCTTCATAAGAATAATTGCGAAAATTTGTATTTAGTGCTAACTCCCGACAAGAGAGATTATCTGAAATATCAAAATCAATTTATCAATATAATCGATATTAATAAATACTTCAAAAAAAATGTACTTCTTCCGATAACCTACGGATATTTGCTCAACAAACTAATTGTTAAATACAAAATTACTACCATTTTTAATTTAGCTGATATTCCTATTGCGACGAAAGAATATCAAGTTTTATTATTTGACTGGTCTTACGCTGTATATCCTAAAAGTATCGTCTGGAAAAAAATGAAATTTCATGATTATTTCAAACGAAAATTTAAGTTGCATTTTTTTAAAAAATATTTAAAGTATGTAGATATTGTGATTTCACAAAATAAGGTGATGAAAGCGCGATTAGTTAATTTATACAGTTTAAAAAAAGTAGAAATAATAAATAATGCTGTTTCAGTTGAAAATTTAAGGGGTGAAAATAATTTCAATTTCAATTTACCTAAAGGAATCAATTTGGTCTATTTAACACATTATTACCCACATAAAAACATTGAAATCTTCATACCACTTGCTCAAGAAATAAAAAGACAAGGTTTAAATTATAATATCATAACTACTATAGATGAGTCCCAAGACAAAGCAGCTAAAAAATTTCTTCGTGATATTGTCAAATTAAATCTTCAAAAAATTATCATTAACGTTGGTGCTGTTAAAATGGATTATGTTCCATCGCTTTATATTCAATGTGACGGCTTACTGATGCCTACACTTTTGGAATCTTTTTCTGGTACTTATGTAGAAGCAATGTATCATGGCATCCCAATTTTCACTTCTGATTTGGATTTTGCAAAAGTTGTTTGTGGAAAAGCTGCTAAGTATTTCAATCCCTTTGACGTTGCGGATATTATTTTGCAGTTGAATTCAGTTTATACAAACGACAACGAAAAAATAACTTTAAAAAAAGAGGCAATCGCCAAATTGAGTAACTTTTCAACATGGGAAGAAGCATACATTCAATATCAAAATGTTATTTTAAAAAATATTAAGTTTAATGAATAACCAAATCACTAAAATCTGTAGCAACTGTGTCATGGACACTACCGACTCAAAAATCACTTTTGATGAGAACGGGGTTTGTGATCATTGCACCACTTTTTTCAGAGACATACAGCCTTTTTGGCACACGGATGAACGTGGTCGAAAAGAATTGCAAGCTACCATTGATAAAATCAAAAAAGAAGGTCAAGGCAAAGATTTTGATTGTTTGATGGGCATGAGTGGCGGGATTGATAGCTCCTACCTACTCTATGTCATGAAAGAACAATTTGGTCTTCGACCGTTGGTTTTTCACGTTGATGCGGGATGGAACTCCCAAATTGCCGTCAACAATATTGAACGTTTAGTCGATGGCTTGGGCCTTGATTTATACACAGAAGTAATCAATTGGGAAGAAATAAAAGACCTTCAATTGGCTTTTTTCAAATCTGGTGTTCCCCATATTGATGTTCCGCAAGACCATGCATTCTTTGCAACCATGTACAAATTTGCATCAAAACACAAAATCAAGTACATTCTGACAGGTGGAAACTATTCTACGGAATGTGTGCGAAATCCTTTGGAATGGATGTATTATCAATCAGACTCCATTCAATTAAGGGACATTTACAAAAAGCACGGTACGGGTAAATTAAAAGACTATCCTGTTACAAATGTATTGTGGCATAAGGTATACCTTCCTTACATAAAAGGCATCCAATTGATTCGTCCTTTGGATTTCGTGCCCTACAACAAAGATGAAGCCATGCAATTTTTGGTAGATAAATTTGGATATCAAAAATATCCTCAAAAACACTTTGAATCAAGATTTACTCGTTTTTACGAAGCGTATTGGTTGCCAAAGAAATTTGGATTTGACACCCGAAAAGTTCAATATTCTAGTTTGATTCTTACCAATCAAATGACAAGAGAAGATGCCCTTAAACAATTGGCTTCACCGGCTTATGATCCAGAAACAATACAGCAGGATTTTGAATACATTGCAACAAAATTAGGAATTACCGTTTCCGAGCTACAAAGCTACATGGATGCACCTAACAAGACTTACAAAGACTATAAATCACAAGAGAACATTTACAACATAGGTGCCAAGGTGATGCGCATGTTAGGCAAAGAAAAAGGAGGTAAAAGATGATTGGGATAGTAAACTATGGATCTGGGAACATTCAAGCGATTGCCAACATTTATAACCAGCTGAATATTCCAACAAAAATCATTACAAATCCGGTTGATTTGAAAACCGTTGACAAACTTATTCTCCCTGGAGTTGGTGCATTTGACGCCACGATGAAGCAATTATTAGAATCTGGACTGAAAGAAGAATTGGATGAGCTTGTCCTGAACCAAAAGAAAGACATACTTGGAATTTGCGTTGGTATGCAAATAATGGCGAACTCAAGTGAAGAAGGTCAATTGAATGGTTTGGGTTGGATTGAAGGAAAGGTGAAAAAATTTGATGTTTCAAATTTTACTCAAAAACCCTATTTACCACACATGGGTTGGAACACAGTGAAACCGTTAAATGACCATTTGATCTTTCAAAACATGGATGAAAATCAAGGATTTTATTTTGTTCATAGTTATTACTATGAATGTGCCAATCAGGACAATGTTTTAGCTACGTCTGAATACGGAAATCAATTCACTTCTTCCGTGTTCAGAGATAATATCTACGGAATGCAATTTCATCCTGAAAAAAGTCACAGCAATGGTATTCAGTTGCTTGAAAACTTTGCAAAATTGTAAATATGTTAAGATCCAGAATTATACCGTGTTTACTCGTTCACAAAAAAGGATTGGTTAAAACCGTTAACTTCAAGGACCCAAAATATGTTGGGGATCCAATCAATGCTGTTAAAATATTCAACGAAAAGGAAGTGGATGAGTTGATGGTGCTCGACATCGATGCCACCGTTGAAGGAAGAGGACCCGACTTTGAAATGATTAAAAACCTAGCTATTGAATGTCGCATGCCTTTTTGTTATGGCGGTGGTGTTACAACAGTTGACCAAGCTAAAAAAATAATAGCCTTAGGGGCTGAAAAAGTAGCCTTGAGTACAGCTGCAATCCTAAATACAAAGTTACTGAATGAAATGGGTGCTGAAGTTGGCAATCAAAGTGTTGTAGTAGTACTTGATGTGAAAAAGAGAGGATTACTAGGTGGCGGCGGCTATGATGTTTATATCAAAAATGGCAAAGAAAAAGTAAAGACAAAATTCAAGGACCTCCTTATCGAATTAAATGAATTGGGAGTTGGAGAAATCGTCATCAATTCCATTGACAGAGATGGAACCCTGCAGGGGTACGATACCAATTTAGCTGAATTTGTTCGTGACTTAACAGATGTTCCAATCACTCTTTTAGGCGGTGCAGGAACATTAGACGACATCAAAAAACTCATTCATCAATTCACCATTATAGGCGCTGCGGCGGGCAGTCTTTTTGTTTTCAAAGGAAAATACCGGGCTGTATTAATCAGTTACCCAAACAAAGAAGAAAGAAAATCACTCTACAAATAATACTCATGAAACAAATTATTCAAGACCTTAAGGACGGAAAAACGATACTAGAAGAGGTGCCTGTACCGGTTGTAAAAGCGGGTCAAGTATTGATCGAAACAAGTCGATCTTTGGTGTCTTTAGGTACGGAGCGAATGCTTGTAGAGTTTGGGAAAACCAACTATTTGCAAAAAGCAAAACAACAACCGGATAAAGTCAAGGAGGTAATCAACAAAATAAAAACCGATGGTTTAAAGCCAACCATCAATGCAGTTTTCAACAAACTAGGTCAACCTCTTCCGCTCGGCTATTGCAATGTTGGTAAAGTAATTGCAGTCGGAAAAGGGGTCGAAGATTTTAAAATCGGTGACCGTGTGGCGTCAAATGGACATCATGCCGAATTTGTTTCCATTGCTAAAAATTTGGTGGCAAAAATACCGGACAATGTAAGTGATGAAGAAGCTGCTTTTACAGTAATTGGAGCCATTGGATTACAAGGCATTCGACTGGTTAACCCAACATTTGGAGAAACGGTTGTTGTCATAGGGTTGGGTTTAATTGGGTTGATTACCGCTCAAATGTTGAAAGCCAATGGATGCCGAGTAATTGGGTTTGACTATGACCAAGCGAAAGTAGAATTGGCAACATCCTTTGGAATTGATGCGATCAATCCGGGCGAAGGAATCGACCCGATAAAATACGTCATGAGTGTCACAGAAAGCATTGGTTGCGATGCCGTCATTATCACAGCATCCAATAAAAGCAATGAAATTATATCCCAAGCAGCAAAAATGTCACGTAAACGTGGACGAATCGTTTTGGTAGGTGTTATCGGTTTGGACATCAGTCGAGCAGATTTTTTTGAAAAAGAACTGACGTTCCAAGTGTCTTGTTCCTATGGACCTGGCAGATATGACGAAAAATATGAACAACGAGGAGAAGATTATCCAATCGGGTATGTTCGCTGGACAGAAAAAAGAAATTTTGAAGCCGTACTTCATGCAATCGCTAACCAATCATTGGATGTAAAATCCTTGATCACAGAGCGCGTCCCTCTGAATGATTTCGAAAGTATCTACAACAACATGAGTGGTTCCAAATCAATTGCTTCCATTCTTGAGTATGCGGAGAAAAAAGCCAATGCGGAAAATGTAATTGAAATTACCGCTCACAATTTTTCTGGCCAAAAAGGGGTTTTGGGAATAATTGGTGCTGGTAATTTTACCAGTGCTATGATTTTGCCATCTCTAAAAAAGTCGGCAGCCAATGTGAAATACATTGCCAGTTCGGGAGGATTATCGAGCACGACCTTAGCGAAAAAATTCAAAATTGCCAACTCAACGACTGATTACAAAGCGATATTGCAGGACCAAGAAGTGGATTTGGTCTTGATTACAACACGGCACAATGCACACGCCAAAATGGTTGCCGAAGTCTTGGAGGCAGACAAACACGTATTTGTAGAAAAACCACTGGCGCTCACACAACCTGAATTAGATATTATTCTGGAAGAATATAGCAAAAAACAGAAAACGATTACCGTTGGCTTCAATAGAAGGTTTGCTCCCTTGGCTGAAAAAATGAAATCACTTTTGGGTCATTCCAATACACCTATCAACATTATTGCTACCATGAATGCTGGATTCATTCCTGCTAATGTTTGGGTACACGACATGGAAATTGGCGGAGGTCGCATCATTGGTGAAGCGTGTCATTACATTGATTTGTGTTCCTACTTAGCCGGATCAAAAGTAATGGCTGTTTGCATGAATGCAATGGGGACGAACCCAGAAGAAAATACAGACAATGCGAGTATTTTATTGAAATATGAAAATGGATCCAATGCAGTAATCAACTATTTTTCCAACGGAAGTAAATCTTATTCCAAGGAGCGATTGGAGGTATACCATCAAGAACGAACCTTGGTGATGGACAATTGGAGAAAACTGAAAGGATACGGTTTCAAAGGATTTAGTAGTGCCAGTTCTGGTCAGGACAAAGGACACTTCAATCAATTTTCAAAATTGGTAGAAACCATTAAAAAAGGTGGGCAACCCATCATTCCTTTGGATGAAATTGTCAATACAACAAAGGCTTCTTTTGCGGCAATAGAAAGTTTGAAAGAGGGAACTTGGATAAAAATAAAACAGTAAATATGAAAATTGACTTAATCGCTGGAGCAAGACCCAACTTCATGAAAATTGCACCCATCATCGATGCAATAAAAAAAGCGCAAGATATCGGAGAAGCTATTTCATTTCGCTTAATCCATACAGGACAGCACTACGACCAAAACATGAGTGGTAGTTTCTTTGAGCAATTGGGTATCCCTGCACCGGATGTGAACTTGGGCGCTGGTGGCGGTTCGCAAGCCCAACAAACGGCTTCCATTATGTTGGGTTATGAAGCATTAATGGAAAAAGAATCGACAGATTTGTGTTTGGTAGTGGGCGATGTCACCTCTACCATGGCGTGCTCCATTGTTGCACAAAAAATGCAGGTAAAAGTAGCACACGTGGAAGCGGGAATACGATCTGGAGATTGGTCGATGCCTGAAGAAATCAATCGCTTGTTGACAGACGCTATCACCAATTACTTTTTTACAACCACGGAATTTGCCAACAATAGCTTAAAAAGTGCTGGTATTGAAGATAATCGCATATTCTGGGTGGGGAATACGATGATTGATACTTTACTGAAACACCGTCATCGTTTTGCGAAACCTGAAATCTGGGACCAATTAGGTCTGGCCGACAAAAAATACATCGTCATGACATTGCATCGACCTGCAAACGTAGATGAAGAAGGCAAACTCAAATTGTTGATTCAGGAAATTATTGACCACTCCAATGGCTTGCCCTTGATTTTCCCCGTTCATCCAAGAACAGCGACAATATTGGAGCATTTGGGTATAACCCATCCTCGTTTGCACACGATTGATCCGCTCAGTTATTTAGAATTCAACTATTTAGTAGAAAAAGCGAAAGCGGTTGTTACAGATTCTGGAGGCATTACAGAAGAAACGACCGTAATGGGCGTTCCTTGTATGACGTTGCGCGACAATACCGAACGTCCGGAAACAGTTTCTGAAGGTACGAATGAATTGATTGGTACCGATCCAAAAGCCATTCAGCCTGCCATGGAAAAATTGTTCTCTGGAAATTGGAAAACCGGTAGTATTCCTCAAAAATGGGATGGCAAAACGGCTATGCGCATTGTGAACCATTTAATTGAACTCAACAAAGCCAATGCTTTTAAGAAAGCTTAGTTTATATGTGAATACACTAAAATACATGAAACTGAAACAGGTTTCTTATCAAGTATTTTATAGAGCGCGCAAAAAGCTGGGTATTCAACAAAACTTCCAAACTTTCAAAGAAAATTGTGTGCCATTTGAATTTCCTTTTGGCATATCCAACCCAATTTCCTTTGAAGCTACTTCTACATTCACATTTTTAAATAAATCATGTGTTTTTCCTGATCTGATTGATTGGAACTATCCTGAATATGGTAAATTGTGGACCTACAATTTGAATTACTTCGATTTTCTGAATCAGAGCAATTTAGATGCAGATGTAGGGATGGAATTAATTGAGTCCTACATAAAATTCGATGGACAACTGAAGGATGGAAAAGAGCCCTACCCTATTTCGCTTCGTGGAATCAATTGGATTAAATTCATTTCAAAAAACAAGTTAAGTATAAGCGCTATCGATCAAATATTATTTGAGCATTATCAAATTCTATTGGCCAACCGAGAATACCATTTACTCGGCAATCATTTGTTGGAAAATGGCTTTAGTCTTTATTTTTCAGCCTACTATTTCAGAAATGAAAAATTTCTAAAAAGCGCAATCGAGATATTACGGGCAGAATTAAATGAGCAGATATTGAAAGATGGTGCGCATTTTGAATTGTCTGCCATGTACCATCAAATCATGCTGCATCGTTTGTTGGATTGTATTCAATTGGCGAAGTACAATCATTGGGCTAAAGACGCTATACTTCCTTTTCTAGAAGAAAAAGCAACTGTTATGTTGAGTTGGTTAGAAACGATAACCTACGTCAATGGAGACATCCCGATGATGAACGACAGTACTTTTCAAATTGCCCCTACTACCCATCAACTGCTAAACTATGCCAAAGAGTTAGAAATCAAATGGGGAGCAATTCAGCTGAAAGAAAGCGGATACAGAAAATGGAACGATGAAAAATATGAATTGGTAATGGACATCGGTGCTATCGGACCCAATTATATCCCAGGACATGCCCATGCCGATACCTTCAATTTCGAACTATACGTGGACAATTCCCCCTTCATTGTCGACACCGGAATTTCAACGTATGAAAAAAATGAACGAAGACAAGTAGAAAGATCTACATCCTCTCATAATACAGTTGTTCTCAACCAACTAAACTCCACTTCCGTTTGGGGAGGCTTTCGAGTAGGGAAAAGAGCAGAAGTTCAGGTTTTAAATGAAAATTCTATTCAGATTAAAGCCAGCCACAATGGCTATAAGGAAATAAAAGCCAAGCATCAACGGTGTTTTAAAAGAACAGAAAATCAAATTATCATTGAAGATCTAGTTGATTCAAAAAAAGACTTTTCAGCCATGGCTTATCTTCATTTTCATCCTTCGATCGGAAATATTGTTCAAAATGATAATGAATTGGATTGCAGAGACCAAAAGATAAAAATTAATTTTGATAAAAATATTCGTTCAGTCCGCAAGTTGGAATACGATTATTGCGCCGGTTTTAACAAAACTTTAGCGGCAATCGCTTTCGAAATAACTTTTGACAAAGAATTAAAAACAACCATAACTTTATGAGAATTCTATTTCTCACAGATAATTTTCCACCAGAAGTCAACGCTCCTGCTACTCGCACTTACGAGCATTGCAAAGAATGGGTGAAAGCAGGAATGAAGGTCACCATTATAACATGCGCTCCTAATTTTCCAGAAGGAAAAATTTATGCTGGTTACAAAAACAAATTAATTCAAAAAGAAACAATTGACGGTATTAAAGTCATTCGTGTTTGGACCTACGTGACAGCCAATGAAGGACAAGTAAAAAGAATACTCGATTATTTAAGCTTTATGGTTGCCTCTTTCTTGGTTGGTTTATTTGTGAAAACAGATGTAATAATTGGCACTTCTCCTCAATTTTTTACAGCAATTTCGGCGAGATGGTTGTCTTTTTGGAAAAGAAAACCTTGGATTATGGAAGTGCGAGATTTATGGCCTGAATCGATTGTTTCAGTCGGCGCTTCCAAACGAAATCTAATTATACGATTTTTTGAATATTTAGAAAAGCGTATGTATAGAACGGCCTCAAAAATTGTGGTCGTAACGGATTCATTTCGAAAAACGATAATTGAAAAGCACCACATCGATGAGGCAAAAATTGAAGTTGTTAAAAATGGCGCAAATCTGGATCTATTTCAACCCTCACCAAAAGACACTGAATTAATTTCTTCCTTAGGCTTGCAAAATAAATTCATTATTGGGTATATCGGCACACATGGCATGGCACATGCATTAGATTTTGTTTTGCGTTCAGCTAAAAACATTCAAAACCCAAGTATTCATTTTTTGCTGATTGGCTCAGGTGCCATGAAAAAAGATTTAATACAATTAAAAAATAAACTGGGACTGACCAACGTCACCATGCTGGATGCCATCGGTAAAGCGGATGTAAAAAGATATACTTCCATTCTGGATGCTGGGTTAGTGAATTTAAAAAAATCAGACACCTTTAAATCCGTTATTCCTTCCAAAATATTTGAATTGGCAGCCATGAACAAGCCTATTCTTCATGGTGTGGAAGGAGAATCTGCTAAAATTATTGAAGAGTATCAAATTGGATTGACTTTCATTCCTGAAGATGAAAGGGATTTCTTTCGTAAAATTGAGCAAATAAAAGATATGCAGTTCAACTATGATAAAATTTTACTAGATTTCAATAGAAAGGAACTTGCGAAGAAATTGCTAAATTTCATTCAGCAATAGTAGCTTCTGGAAATCAAATGTTTTGCCTGAAAAAATGACATTAAATTCTTTGAAAGCACTAAGCTGATTTTCTTTACATTCGAAAGAAAAATTTAACTTTTTTCAAGATTCAATCTAAATAATCAATATACTGCTTACCTTTGTGACAGCATCACAAACTATATGAAGCTCGATTTAACACACATCCTCCTCTTACTCCTTGGGTCTTTTTTCCTGACCTACTTCCTCATTCCAAAAATAATTAGCGTTGCACGCTACAAGCGTTTGATGGATAGCCCCAACGAACGCAGCTCGCACAAACGTTCCACCCCCAACTTGGGCGGTATTGCTTTTTACATCACCATCATGTTGTCCTTTTACTTTTTGGACCATGTGGACCGCTACAATACGATACCCTCTATGTTGCCCGGTATTACGATTTTGTTCATCATGGGGTTGAAGGATGATTTAACCGTTTTGTCGGCGCGTACCAAATTCGGTAGCCAAATTATCGCTTCCCTCTTTTTGGTGGTACACTACAAATTTGAAATTTACGGCTTGAATGGTTTTATGGGCATTCAATCCATAAATCCTTATTTGGCTGCTTTTTTAGCCTTGTTTTTAATGATCGCCATCATCAACGCGTTCAATTTGATTGACGGAATTGATGGTTTGGCGAGTATCATCGGATTGATCATTTTTGTTTTGTACAGCATTCTATTCTTCCTCACACATTCCTATTTTATTTTTGGCTTGTGCATGGTGATGATTGGCTCCTTGGCCGCTTTCTTGCGCTACAATTTTTCCAACCGCATGAAGATCTTCATGGGCGATACGGGTTCGATGTTGGTAGGCTTTATTATTGCCGCGATGTCCATTCGTTTATTATCACTACCCAAACAAGAAATTTTACACCTACCCTTCCGTGCTGAGAATGTTCCTTTTGTGGCCGCCGCGATTTTGATTGTTCCGTTGTATGACATGACGCGTGTTTTCATCATTCGCTTGCTCAACAAAAAAGGACCTTTTCATCCCGACCGCAACCACATACACCACCTTTTAATCGACCAATTTCATTTTTCACATGCAAAGGCCAGTATCATGCTGGGTGTTTTCAATGTGCTTTTTTTACTGTTCTTCCATTATTTGAGCATCCATTTTTCCGTCTATGTATTGACAGGAGTTTTCTTAACCACTTTGGCTCTGATGTCTTGGTTGTTGCATGTGCTTAAACGGACGCAACGGTTTAAGCTTCAAGAAAATAATGGATAATGGAATATGGATTATGGATTATGGAATATGGAAAATTGATAATTATAAGATGTGAGCTTGGGAACAAATCCCACTCAATGTGAGCACCGCGAACTCCAGTGCTACTTTCCTAATATCTTACTATCCTGAATCCCTTCATTCCTTCCTGTTTCAAAAAATGTGAGCACCGCGAACAAATCCCATTCAATGTGAGCCCGCAAACTCCAAATTCCAGCATGGAAACCAATGTGAGCTTGCGAACCACCAATCCCGGAAGGGTCAAACAATGTGAGCCTGCGAACAGATCCCAATCAATGTGAGCACCGCGAACAACTCCCACTCAATGTGAGCCTGCGAACTCCAAATTCCCGCAGGGAAACCAATGTGAGCTTGCGAACTTCAAATGTCAAATCGAGCGCAGCAAGATTTGACTTCCAATTTCCAATTTTCATTTTGGCACTTTTCAACATTAACCCTATATTTGCCTAGAAATTAATCGTACATGACCCAACGGATTTATCCTCTGCTTCTCATTCTTCTTTTTATGGCTGGAATCTCAGCCTGCAATACCCATCAAAAGCTCGTCTATTTCCAAACCGGTCAACTCGACAGTTTAGCGGGTGTACAGAACCATTACAACCCCGTTTTTCAGCCGGACGATTTTCTTTCCATCGTGGTGACGGCACAAGAACCCGAATCCGTTATTCCTTTCAACCTAATTTCGGTTGGTACGACTACTGCTGCTTCCAACAACGGCTATTCTACCGGAATTCCTTCTTCGAATGGTTATTTGATCGACCAAGAAGGCAATGTGCAATTTCCTATTTTGGGCAGCTTGCACGTGGGTGGGATGAACCGAAAAGAAGCGGTGGAAATGCTGCAAAACAAATTAAAAGATTATTTGGTGAATCCAGGGGTGCAGATGCAAATCCTCAACTACAAAGTAACCTTGTTGGGCGATGTGAAAAATCCAGGTACGTTTAAAATCCCCAATGAACGCATAACTTTGTTAGAAGCCATTGGTTTAGCCGGTGATTTGAACATCACGGGCAACCGCAAAAATGTATTGGTCATCCGAGAAGAAAACGGAACCAAAAAAGAATACCGCATTGATTTAACCGCCAAAGACTTTTTCGCTTCGCCTGTGTACTATTTGCGCCAAAACGACGTGGTGTATGTAGAACCGAATGCGACGGCGCGGAGTGTTTCTACGCTTTGGCGAACCACCGGTGGAATTTTCATCTCTCTTACCTCTCTTGTCATCACAACAATTGTATTAATTACCCGCTAAATGGCTGATTTCGAAAATAATTTTACAGCAGAAGAAAACGAAAACGCAACCATCAATTTGCGGGAAATTCTCGAGCGCTACACCAAAAACTGGAAATGGTTTGCATTGGCCATTATCGTTACGCTTGCCACCGCATTTTTCTATTTGCGGTATTCCACCCCTTCTTTCCAATCCAGCGCCACTTTGTTGATCAAAGACGACAAAGGCGGAGCTAATTCGCCCATGGATATGTTTGCGGATTTGGGCCTTATCGGTGGACAGAGTGAAATCGACAATGAAATCGAAATTTTGAAATCCCGCACCTTGTTGGCGCGTGTGGTGGAAGAATTGAAATTGAACATATCTTATTTCTCCGACAATTCGCGCACGGGCATACGAGAAGTGGAAGAATACCAAACGGCTCCTTTCCTACTCACCATCATCAAAGCCAACGAAAAAGAACAAAGGATGTCACAAATCTTTGAACTGACCTTCCCTGATGAAAACCATTTTGAGTTGAAAAACATGGATGGAAAAGAATTTGGAAAGATTAAATTTGGCCAAGTCCTTCCAACAAAAATTGGTACCGTTCAAATCACCAAAACCGAATTTTTCAAGAAAGCCATTATCGGCGGTAAATACAAAATCCATGTAGATCAACCCGACGCGGTGGTGGCCAATTTGCGCAAATACATTTCCATTGAATTGAGCAGCAAAGAATCTACCGTTCTTTCTTTGGGTTTGCAAGGAACCGTTGTACAAAAAAACAACGACATCTTGAACGAGTTGATGCGCCAACACCAGTTGGAAGCCATTGATGACCAAAACGAAATTGCGAAAAACACCAGTGAGTTCATCAACGAACGAATGAAATTCATTACCGTTGAATTGTCGGAGGTAGAAACCGAAGGCGAGAAATTCAAAACCAAACATGCCTTGACGGATGTAACCGCGGATGCCGCTTTGTATTTGGAAAAAGGCAGTGAAGCGGAGAAAGCCTTGGTAGAAGCCAACATCCAAATGAGTTTGGCGAATTTCATGAACGAAAGTTTGGCAGAACAAACGGGCACCGAAAATTTATTACCGGCTAACATTGGTTTGGAAGACCCTAGTGTGGCGGCTTTGATCAATCAATACAACCAAACTGTATTGGATAAAAACCGTTTGTTGCGCAGCACGGGAGAGAAAAATCCAGCGGTACAAAAATTGGAAGGTCAAATTGGAAGTTTGCGTTCCTCCGTGAACAGCAGTTTGAAAAACTACCGAAATTCCCTGCGTTTGCAAATCAGTACTTTGCAAAAACAGGACAATCTCTACAAATCCAAAATTGCTTCCATCCCGGAATACGAGCGGGAATTTAGAAGTATTGCTCGTCAGCAGAATATCAAAGAAACCTTGTATTTGTATTTGTTGCAAAAACGAGAAGAAAACGAAATCGCCTTGGCGGCCACCATTGGCAACGCCAAAGTCATTGACGAAGCGTACAGTGATGGTATTCCTGTGAGCCCGAAACGAAAAATTATTTATTTGGGCGCTTTTTTGCTGGGCTTGTTGATCCCGGTTGGGTCCATCTACCTGAAAGACCTATTGGATACGAAAGTGCATGGGATAAAAGACATCGAAGACCAGAAATTACCTTTCTTGGGCGATATTCCTGAATCCGAAATAGACCAGACAATTGTTGTGGGATTAAAAACACACAACAATGCGGCAGAAGCCTTCCGCTTGATCCGTACCAACCTGGAATTCCTCTTGGGTGCAGGCGAACCAGGCAAAGGAAAAACCATTTTCATCACGTCCACCATCGCGAAAGAAGGAAAGAGTTTCGTTTCCTTGAATTTGGCGGCTGTGCTGGCCTTATCCGATAAGAAAGTGGCGTTGATTGGCTTGGACTTGCGTGCGCCAAAATTGCTCCAGTATTTGGATTTAATGGAGAAAAAAGGAATTTCCCATTACATGGTTACCCCTGGGTTAAAATTGAACGACATCACGTTTTCATCGCCTGATTTTGCTAATTTGGACATCATTCCTTCCGGCGCCATTCCGCCCAACCCCGCTGAAATGTTGATGAATCCGCACTTGGAAGAATTACTCAACGAAGCGCGAGAAAAATACGATTACGTGATTGTAGATACCGCTCCAGTAGCCCTCGTAACGGATACTTTACTTTTAGCGAAACACGCCGATGCCTTTGTTTACGTGGTTCGTGCTAATTTCTTGGACAAACGCATGCTGCAAATCCCGGCTCGTCTGATGCGCGAAAAACGTCTACCGAACATGGCCGTTCTCCTCAACGGTACCAACGCCAAAAAAGGCTACGGTTACGGCTACGGTTACGGCTACGGATATGGCTACGGCGCCGAAGTCAAAAAGAAACCTTGGTGGAAGATTTGGGGCTAAGTCCTGAAACCATCCAACAAACTTTGCCTGTCTATGAAAATAGATGGGCATTTTTTTTAGGCTGGAAAAGTTGATGGTAATTGGGGTTGTTTTCTTTGAATTTTGGGTTGTGCTTCATCTTGATTTCTGCGTATCCTCCCCCTTTCCTTGCGCTATCGCTTAGTCTTCCAGAGCAGAACTCTGTCTTCCCTCCGAAGGGGGAATGGCTTGAACTTCGAATTTGAATCAGGAGCAATTGTCGGTTTTTGAGGAAAATTTAATTCTTGATTTGAAATACTTCCTCCTCCTTTTCTGAGCGCTATCCTCCCCCTTTGGAGGAAAGAGATTGTGGTAACAATCGAAGAACCAGCGTTAGCGCCGAGAAAAGGGGGAGGATTTCCATCTCAACAAAAACCAGTGAGCCCGCGAACAAAAACCCCCTTCGTGAAAATTAACTTCGTTGCTGCTCCGCGGTCGTGCATTCGTGGCAAAAAGTAAGCCCACGAACAAAAAACCCCTTCGTGAAAATTAACTTCGTTGCTGCTCCGCGGTCGTGCATTCGTGGCAAAAAGTGAGCCCGCGAACAAAAACCCCCTTCGTGAAAATTAACTTCGTTGCTGCTCCGC